>SKEW01000003.1_pt1 | contig 394708 bp, 402 predicted proteins | sample 4841441 | NCBI WGS metagenome assembly SKEW01 (sample SAMN11008799, study PRJNA524170) | human gut metagenome | isolation source: fecal sample from pouch patient p41 | place: Israel: Tel-Aviv | reverse complement strand
TCCGCATCTCCTACATCTGGTGAAACACTTTATGCATCTTCCGCCGGTACGCAAGCATCTATCACCGCCACCGGATTTTAACTCCATTGCTTGTGCGATGTTCAATAATTCGTTCCGGTTTTTCTGTATGCTTTCCGGAACTGTATCACCCTGTGGCGTAATATCCAAAGGGTATTTTTCTTTATAAGCCATTATTAAACCTCTTCATATGTATAATCTAGTTGGCGTAATGAAATAGCGCCCTTTTGAACATTGATTTTGAATTGTACATTACGGTTAGCGCCGCCACCAATCTTATAAGCCTTAGTGTATTCGTTGACATTCATCGGCACTTTGTAATCATGTGTCTTAAAGTTGGCATAGTAGGTTTTAACCGATTTACTAGCGAACTCAATCGGCTTAGGTTTCTTGTTTGAAATGCCAATAGTACCATGACCGGGAATAAGATTATGCGTAACAAAGTTATAATTCATAATCAATATAAATTGTCTTGTTGCCAACCTGTTACCACTAACTATTGATGTCTGAATTTGTACGCTATCATCGGTATCTATGGTTTCATCTAGGATACCAATTTTATTGCCATAGGCTACATATACATCTTTATCAACATTCACCGCATCATTGATGTTATATGTGAATTTACGCGATGTGAAAACGCCGCGCCCGTCCTCATATCTTGGCAAGTAGTGATAGATGAATACTGTATCACCGTTATATGGTCTTATCCAAAGTTGCTTACGACTGGGTATATGCCACGCTTCGCAATCTTTTGTAATGTACTTCAATAGATATGAGTTAATGTTCAATCCAGTTTCAAAAGGTTGTATTTCTGCATACGTATTTGTAGGCATAAAAGACATAAAGCCTTGATTACCTAGATAATAGCTACGATCATCAATGCTTATCGTCGCACCGCTACAGTACCCAGTAGAGGATAAAGGATATACAGTTAAATCCCGTGCATCTGGCGTGCCTACAACTTGATACACGCGCCCGTATTCCTTATATACGATGATCGCACGTGATAAGAAATCAACGGCGATAATACTGCCTTGATCTTTATACCCAACATCTACATATTGCGCACTAGATGCATCATTTGAGTTGTGAGTCCATGCGTTATAGTCGCCTACGGCCGACCAGTTTAAACGATGTGAATGAGTAGATGCAACAAGTACACGCCCGGAATGACTCGATACTATATCGCACACTGGACTTTCTAGCGCTGCCAACTTACCAGCACCGGAGATAACTTGCAGCTTATCGCCGCTTGCTATTAGAATGTCGCCACCAAATGCGTGATACTTCGGCTTATTTGTACCGTTTAGCACCCCCAACAATTTATTTGTATTGAAATCAGTTTCATATAAATTGCGGCCACTAGAAAAGTACCACTTATTGCGGTAGACATCATAATACAACGTTTCTACAGGCAACCCAAAATCATACAATATACGGACTCCCGGAACAGTACGGAGTGCATTATCCGTTCTATCAAATTCGCATTGTCTGGCCTGTGTCAAGGCTTGAACGTCTATATTCTCCGGTGGGTTGCTCCAATCAAGGCCCAATCTGAAACCATTTGTCATGGCTACTTGTTTCACGCCCATTATGTTATACCCCGTGCCACCTTAATTTGTTCCGTGATGTAGTCAATGAATGTCTTATCATAAGCAGCGTAATCAGTCATAAGAGATTTTTTCTTCACCATGAAAGATACTAATTGCACTAGATAACTATGAAAGAATTCGGAAAACGGAATAGTATCGTCTAAATCATCAATGTGGTTTTTACGTACGCTATAAAATACTTGATTAACCGTTTCACCGTCATAGGTTTCGAATGTACCGTTAATGATGCGGATAGGATAGCCAGTTTTAGGAACGAACCCCATAAAATCGGAAGGAACCGCCCTTTTATCTGGTATATCCATATTCTTAACTACTTCACGGTCTTTAATACTAACTAGGATAGTTGTTAGCCAGTCAATCGCTGCGTTAATGTACTGAATATATTCTAGTTGTTCGTCAAGGATTTCATTTGACTCTACATTAACAAGAGTAATCAATTCGCTTACGACCATAATCCCAATACCCTTCCGCAATTACACAATTATTATTACCTAAACCATTATTAATTGATTGCAACGCACTAACCATATTTGCCGAAATCCCGGAAATATCAAGGTTCATCACACGATATACGATATAATCAACTAACAATGTTTCTAGTTCCGCCGGCAATCCGCTTTCATCTTCGAGCATTTTATATCCGGCGGTCTTTATATAATCAACGGTGATTTTTTGCTCTTTGTCTGCATCAAATACAACCGTTTGTAAATTCAATACTTGATATCCTTGTACTTCCGCATCATCTGCCTTGACATTCAATATGCTGATGCATTGAAACGGCAATACAATTCGTCCGCGCCCCCTACCTTCAAAAGTACCCCTTGCAAGGCTTGGGCAATATTGGCCTATTAGGGCATTTAATAAGTGATTGCCTTCGTTGTAATACTCCAATAAGTAATACGGAGTATATTGTTCTTGCGAGGTATCGCCTATTTGCATGAACGCCCTATTGATAATGTGTTTTACGTTCATATTCACCCCATATAAGAATAAAGGCGGGTGTTACCCCGCCTATCATATTTACGCTTCTACTACGCCACCAGTCATAACATTGATTACGCCGTAATCTTTGCTATTGAACTTGGATTTTTCGATTGCGCCATAGAAAGCGATACCGTTACCTTCTACGTTGCCGTAGTCGTCCACTTGTTTGATATGTTTAGCTGGGCGAGATACCGCAAAGCATGCCGCTTGTTTACCTAACAATAAGTTGTGGCATACGTTAGCGTTAGACGCTCCCGTTTTGTCATTCAATACACGTTCATATTCATAAAGAATAACGCCGTCATATTCGCCTAATGCACCTGTGAAAATAGGGTTTTTAGAACCACGAACATTAGCGTTTTGTTGTGCTGCGAGCCACTTAGCATCATCTTTCAAATCACGTGCCGCCCAAGGAGAAACCAACATAATGAATTTGTCCATACCGTCAACTTTAATCGGTTGTACTTTAGGGCCGTGCATTTGTGCTTTACGTTTAGCACGAGAAATTAATGTAGTAGTCAACTTATCGTTGGCGGTGATAGATGCTTGCGTACCGGCGGAAGATGCATAAAGTGTTTCACCAGATGTAGGAGATGCGGAAAGTTTAGCGATTAACTTATTGTCTTGCCAATCTGCTAACCATTGTTTCAAAGCACCTTTTATTTCTTTTAGCATATCGTATTGTGTTTTTTGGTCGTCCGCTTCATAGCGAGAAACCGCATTACGTACTAATTGAGTTTGTACGGTGAAGTCATAGATGTTCAATGCTTCTTCGTTACCAGTCAATGTCGCACGGTTACCTTCAACACCGGCACCGCTTAAATTCATCATCAAGCCGAATGTAACTGCATCACCTTTTACGCCTGTAAGGTCTTTGTTTTTGTGTACTACATTAGATCCGTCAAGAGCCGTGAATTTATCGAAAAAGGACTCTTTCAAACCTTCATGCCATACCTTTTTAGTCCAAATCTTAGGGACTAACGCCGCTGGGATAGTTACTTGATTTCTTTGTTCTGCCATATTTTACCTCTTACAATTCGTCAAAATATTTGCGTACATCGTCCGGCAATGCATCAAGATTGCCTGTGTCATACGCTTTCAAAATATCTTCTTCCGTTACCTTGTTAGGTGTAGGAACGCCACCATTTAGAGCGCCAGCCTTTGGCAATGTCGCCGCTACTTCTAGTGGGTTGTTTGGTACTTCGGTACTTGTCGCCCGTTCATTTTGCAATTCATCAACAAATTTTCTAATAGTTTCAAAATCAGCTTCGGTACCTTCGCCCATATCAACACGATAAAATGCATCGTTAATCGGTTGTGCATCGCGCATCGTCATTCCGTTTAACTTCTCTAAACCGCGTTGATACAACTCGTTAAAGTTTGGTAGCGATTTAATTTCATTTACGAAATTTAGATTAGTTTGTCGTTGTTGGTGTACTGCGATTTGCTGATTAGTAATCGCATATTCTGCGTTAGCTTCAAAACGAATAAATTCGTTGTACTTTTCAGCATCTTCATACATCAAACCTTCTAAATCTTCCGCCGTCATATTGAAACGTTTCAACGCTTCACGGCGAACGAAATCGCGAATATTTGATACTTCTTCTTGCGGCAATTCAATCGGTTTTTGCTGCGCTTCGAATTGTCTAGCGCGTTCTTCCGCCGCTTTACGTCTTGCGCGTTCCTGTGCAAGTGCCGCCTTTAAGTTCTGATCGTTCGCATGATTTTCTTCTTCCGTTTCACCTTCGTTAGTATTCGGCGTTTCTGTTTCTACTTCCGCATCATTCGCATCACTTTCCGGTGTTTCAGTAGAGGGAACATCATTCGCACCTTCCTGTGTATTCGTTTCTTCGGTTGTTTCTTCCAGTTCTACGCCCGCATTTTCCAAATCTTCCGGAGTGAAACCAGCTTCTTCGATGTTTACTAAATCTTTTTCCATATCAAATACTCCTTTGCCTTTTTACGTCATTGCTGGACGAATATAAGAATATGACAGTTTAACGCCGTTGTCGGGCGAATGTATAAGTGCAAGTAGTTTAACGCCGTTGCTTAGGGCGAAATATAAAAAACGCCCCATATAGGAGCGTTTTATTATTGTGTTGATAGTTTATATTACATAGTGCCTAAATCGTTCATAGGTGGCAAAATTGGCGGTGCATTTTGAATGTTTTGTTGTCTACCTTTCAAGGCTAACCGTTCCGCCATAATTTGTTGCGGCGAAATTTCAACGCCTAGCGTTTGTAAGTACATGCTTAATGCTTCTGCTGGCATATCATCTAGGCTACCGCTAACACGCAATTCTGGCATAGCTGGCTTTTCTGCCGCTTGCTGAATACGCTTCTTGACGGCTTCTTTTTCTGGGAAGTCCATAAAGTCAAGGATAATATCCATAGGGATATCAACGCCGCTTTTCTTGGCTTCCAATAATTGATATAGGTTAGCCTTGCGAGCCGTTGCGCTTGCTTGGCTTGTGCTAATCACGATATCAAAATCAAAGCAACTCAAATCATACAATACTTGTTTGATTGGGTTCCCCTCTTCATCTAATTTAGGTTGTCCGAACGGATCCGTGATAACTTGTTCTTGCATTGGCTGACCTAATTCCGGTTGGATTTGTACAAATTCCTTTTTGCCGTCGTCGCCTAAAATTCGCATCGCCTTTTCTTGGTTGTAGAATTGAGGGATTAAACCCGGAGCGTTTTTCTCGCCCCATAGCAATTTAACAATTTGTAGTTCTGCTTCTTTTGTCTGTGCGAATATATCCGCCGTTTGTACGGTTGTTACAGATTGCCGCAAGTCGATTGCCTTGCCACTCATAGAACCAATACTACCGGAAAGGCTTTCCGGGGTTATACCGCTAATAGAATAAAAGTCATTGTCCGCTTGTTGTTCCAAGGTTAGATTAATAGCGCTATCCATTGACGGCGTACCGTCTTGGAATGTAACGCCCGGCTTCAAGAATATATTTGCTCCCGGCGTTGTGCTTTTCTTTTCAATCGTTTTCTTATCGTGTTCATCTATTTGGCCTTGCCAGAATCTCACACCTAAAGACTGTTGATTAACAACATGCATACGCTGGCTTCTATTCTTATTTTTTTCGCGTTGCGCATCTTTAAGATCACGCACAACGCCGGCTGGTTCTAGTTCATCATCTATTAATTCACCCGTATAGTAACAATATTCACGCACTAGCGGGAATTTACCGTGCTTATAAGGACTTTCGCCCTCTTCTAACAGCACACTATCGGAGAATGTTGCATATCTGATTTTAGTATCTGGTATGCTAGTAGGTTTCTTTCCTGTAGCCAGTAACACAACAAATAGCGGGTTGTTTTCATCAATTAAGCCCTCTTTTGTCATATATACATTCTTTTTGCCGTATTCTTTGTACCAGTATTGAACTACACGAACCTTTTTATACTTTTCGTTGTACCATAGCGCTTCACCGTTAATAGTTTCAATCGCACCGGCTTCTAGTTCTGTATCGTCATATTTATGACTCAACATATCAATTTCATTAGCTTTATCCGGATATACCTGTTTTAGCTTTCTTGTGCTTTCCCAACTATACCGGCCAACGAATTGAGCATCGCTTAGGTTTTCTTCTGTGCTTTCCGGATCAATGAACACATCAAAAGGAGAAACACGGTCGATTTTAATTGCACCGTCTAATTTTTGGTAATCAAATTCATAGCTTACCCAGTAATTGGCTAAACCGCAAATAATCTTATCGCGGAAACATTTCCCCTTATTGCGTTGATAGTGCGCGCGGTCTAAACAGTATTTTGTAATACCTTTCGCAACGCGGCTTATTCTATCATCTTCTTCGCTACGTGGTAAGAAGTCCGGTTCTGTTTCGTTTTGTGATGCATAACCGCACAACAGATTAACAGTTGCCCGTATTCTATTGATTGTAATTACAGGGCGACCAGCTTCGCGCATCTTTTTCAAGTCGGCATCTTCCCATTGTTTGCCTTGCATAAATGCATAATCTTCGGCAGCATTTCGCCGCCAGTTTGACGTAGCACTTAATGCACTTTTAACATTCGCTTTCGCTTCGTATATATCAAATGTTTGTTCTATATCCATTATTCCACCATTTCAGAACCATAAATCATATCGTACATTTGCTCTATTTGCCATTGTGGCATCACTTGTGCAAATTCTGCTAATTCTTCATCGGTGTATTTGGCCGGAATAATAACGCCTTTTTCTTCACGTTCGCCATATTCCGACTTTAGCACCTTATAGGCGTAATCACGTAACGCCTTTTCACTCATACGCCCCATGCAGTAACTTCCCCTTCTATATCATCATCATATCTATAACCGTCATTAAATTGTTTATCTGGTTTGACTGATTTTACAGGTCTAGCCATGCACATATAACGCACCGCATCATATGCATGATCTTCTTGTTTTGTATCCACATCTTCGACTTTGATTTTATCGTATGTTAAAGCTGGTAACGTTCGTATTAAATGTACGCAATTACTAAATATCTTTAACTTACCTTCTTTTAATCGTTGATGCACTTGCATAAGTCCGGCCAATCTATCATTATCAGCACGTACCCAATACACGCCTTCCGTTGCGAATATCTCCGCAATCGTTGGGCCGTCGTGGCCTGTTCGTTGCCATATTGCTGGATCCGCCACGCCTTGATAGTCTTTCAAATGTTCTATTTTTTGTGCAACTTCCCGCGCGGTTTCTTGCGTTCCTGTATCCGGCATGCCCTGCTTGCAACCGTAATATTCACCAGTAATATATAAAACATCGTCATAATCGACCGCATAAGAATATACCGCATACGGTTTCGTATATCCCCAGTCCATTGAACGATATCGTTGCCAATGATGCGGTATTTCAAACGGTTCTATTACATGCTTATCTGTACGGAATTCTGCGAATACTTGACCTTCGAATATATTCCAGTCGCCATCTAAGTATGCTTTACGTAATTTTTCCGGTAACGTATTCAATGCATCTATATAAGACTGTGATAGATGCGGGTTATCGCTTGCCCTTGCTTGGATATATGCAATCTTATCGGCGAACGGTTGCATTTCTTTCGTAAAGTTTCTATCAATAAATAGATCCTTAACCCACATATGGCCTTTACCGCCCGGGTTAGTTGCAGCTATTAACTTAGTATCAGTTATACCAGTCCAGCGTAACCGCATACGCAAAAAGTCGAACACATCGCGACTATTCAAAGTTAATTCATCTATTGCTATCGCAGCGAATTCACTAGATAAATATTTACTCGGTTTATCTAAATTACGGAAACAAATAACGCCGCCGCCTAATTCATTATTCAATGTGAATTCATGGTTACTTTCCTTGTATGTTCCTAGCCATTCTGGAAACTCCATTTTGATTTTAGAGATTTGACGATCGTCAAGGCTTGGATAATCTTCACAGAATAACCCAACGCGTATGCCTTTAATTCCTGTTTTAATAAACCAGTCGATTAAAAGCCAAATTAAACCCCAGCGGAGTATATACGATTTACCACCACCAGCAGCACCGCCATATAGCGTGTATATATTTTTCTTTACCGCCCTTAGGAACTCCTTTTGTTTAGGCGTTGGCCGTATCACATCGCTAAACAGATTAGTATTACTCATCTGTATCACCCAATTCGCTATCATCGATAACTAACTTAACGGCGCTTTGAGTTGTAATTTCTTGTTGTATCTTATCGCGCCATTCTTTAGACTTGCGATTTTTAAGCCAGAATATAATTGCCGTAGTGTTTCCCTTTAACGCTTCCTTATATAGTGCATTTTCAACTTGCAAATCTGCTTCATCTTTTCCTATTTTTAGGGCGTTCGATATTTTCGGAGATTTTTTACGCCACTCCCATAAGGTGGAAACAACAATACCCATATTGCTGGCTATCTGTTCGTTTGTTAAGCCATTACGCGCCCAGCCTTGTAGCAGTAAAATCTTTTCTTCTGCTTCCCAATCTTTATATGTGGTTTTTGCCATTGTTTCACCCCCTTACTTTAGAATGTTATTGTCTTTTGCTTTCATACGCCTATGTGATCGCTGACATATTCCAGCCGCTTGCTTAGATGCGTGTTGGCTAGTGCAATATGTTTGGCATCGTCCGTTATATTCGATTGTTTCAGCCGTGCATATGCCGTGCTTATCATTGTTTAAACAATGCTTTCTATCGCAATGAATTTGCGTCATATTGCTACCCTTTCAAATAATCACATTACACATTTCGTGTAATTTCAAAAATACGGTTGACGTGTCGCAGTTACCGTGTTATACTCTAATCAAGGTAAGGGGAACGAACCCCAATAGTTAATCACAAGGAGAAAATAAAATGTACACACTAAAAGACTTAAGCACAAACAAAACATGGGAATTTGAAACTAAAACAGATGCTTCTAACTTCATCAGTACAATGAGTTTTGGTTTTGAATGGCAATTACTAGACAACAACAATCAAGTTATTGCAACTCACATTTATGAATAAGGAGGAAGTCAAAATGTTTGAAGTTACAACTCGCTATCCAAAATATCATCGCTACGGTTCTTATCAAACGGCATGGGAAGCTTTAGAGGGCGCTATGGACGTCCTCGAAAGAAATAGCCACGCCACCCAACTAACATGGTGCGGCACAAACCGTGAGTTTTACGAAGAAGTTACAGACGCAGCCCCTACAGTTGACCTCACAGACGAAACATGGATCATTGGTGATGGTGATTTCTTCACCGTTGTTGAACGTAATGCAACAGCCGACGAAATCAAATTAGCGTTGCAAGACATTACACGAGATATTGAAATTGAGGGGGTTGAATAATGTCCACTCCAAACAAAATAAAAGAGGCTCGTTTAAAAGCGGGTCTCACTCAAAAAGCTGCTGCCGAATATTTAGAGATGCCGCTCCGCACTTTCCAAGACTGGGAATACGGTTCTAACGCCCCTAAATATGTAATTAATATGGCAGTTAAAATGTTAAATGCAATTCAAAACAACAAAAATGATAGCCGCTAGATAATAGCGGCTTTTTAATTACTCAAAACCAAACACGCCACAACTTAATGCGATCTAGCATCAAAACAATTTGGGTTAATTTGGTCTAAAACCTTTACATAATAAATGCAGCATGTTCAGTTTTCAATAATTAAATGTTGCTTTTATACAAGAAATGGGATATATCACCGTGGATATACCCCATTTTATTTTTATTTTATTCATTTTTATTGTATGTTCTAAACAAATACCGGCAATCTATGAAATCGTACAAGTAGTTATGATATTAGGACGTACATATTTAACAAGGATCGTATCTCAAATGGCATGTGTTCGTGAAAGGAATTTAACGCTGGTATCTGTTTACAACACACAAGGGGAACTTTGAAAGCTCCCCACGGTGTCGTATGTTTAATAGGAGAATTTAGTCAATGTCGTTCAAAGCTACATATGACACTATAATTATACTATATTATGCTTTTCCGCATGTTTCCGATATAGTCCGATATATTCCGACTTTTACCGTTTTAGCAGTGTACATGCTTGGGTAGTATGTATGGTGTAAATAATACCCTACTTTGATAAGTCCAGCCGTTTTTAATTCGCTGGCTTGCGACTTTTCTAGGTCTGTAAAGTATCTAGCATGCTTAGCGCTTTTACCGTCAACATATTCACGCATCAATAATATATTTTCCTTGCCTTTAGTGCATGTATTGATGATATCCGCTGCGGTTTCCCTTTCATCAATCAACGCCCCTATTTCCTTTTGTGCTGCATCGCGCTTACTTTCAAGGCGTACTATTTGACGGTCTAACCCGCCCGGTGTTCCGCCACCGCTTAAACGTTCCTTACTATAATCAATTGCCCCGATTGTTGTTATATCGGATTGCAAATGCTTTAGATCTTCTTTCAATGATTTAATTTTCATTGTGATTAATTTAATCGGTTCTAGGTACTCTTTGGCTAACTCTCTATATTCTTTATCCGTCATATATTCCCCTTTATCTCATATTCTTAACTGTTTCCCCTAACATGTTTAAATAGTCTTGTAAATTACCTTTGATAGCATCATTCACTAATTGGATATTGTCTGTTGTTACGTAGTGAGCCAATAACATTTTATACATCATGTCTTTTGTAGGTACAAATATATAAATTACTAGCGATACTAGCCACGCCGTACCAATAATCTTTGCCCACCACTTTAACGCCGCAATATCTTCCTCTGGCATTTCATTTACACCAACATAACAAACGGCCAATATAAACATTGCAATACTTAGCAGCAAAAACAAGCCTTGATTAAGCACGTCAATATTGTGCAAGATCTCAATCAAATACAAATACATCGGATCAATAATAGGCATTATACATTTCCCCTTTCGCCTACAATGTTACTTTTTCAATTTCTGCCCTAATTTCAAGAATATTTAGATATTCCCCCATAGTGGCTTTTTGCTTACGCAATAATTCAATAGGACAAGTAGGCTTAAATTCCAACGTTCCCGCATCGTATTTAACCAACATTTTATGAAGTTTATTGTATCGTTCTTTTAATTCACTATATTCAATTCTAAAGCGTGCTTGCCATTCCGGCTCTTTAATTTCAGTTCGCTTCACATCCGCTAAATTTTGTTCTAGTTCTTCAATTCCTGTTTTTCCCCAGATTCTAATCATTTTTACCCCTTCTTCATTTACTTCCCAGTGCTACCAATACCACCAGCACCGCGCACCGTTTCGGTTAATTCATCAACTTCTAACAACTTTAATGCGCCAACCGGTACAAGAATACCTTGCAATAATCTATCGCCCTTTTGGATTAAATACACATCATCACTGGTATTTTTGAATATACCTTTAATTTCGCCGCGGTAATCTGCATCAATCACGCCAAACGAATTCGGAATGACTAACGGAGTTTTACTCATGCTAGATCGTGGCGCCAACATTAACATATACCCCTTTGGAATTTCCATTGCTAAACCCAGCGTTACATATTGCGTTTGATGTGGTTCAATAGCTACGCTTTCCGGCTGGTAAAAATCCATTCCCGCAGCATCTTCGCTACCAATTTTAGGCATCAATACGCCCGGCATGCATCGTTTCACTTTGATCGCATCCGCACTATAGCGTTTACATCCTAACATGCGTTTAATTTTATTAAGCAGTTTCATTTGTACCCTCATTTCAATAACGCTTCTAACACTTTATTTTTCCTATCCATAATTCGGATTTCTACACGTGGGTTTTCTTTATCTATACCCGCTATGCAACTATCGCCATATGAACATATCCATTTATCATCATCAATGACTTTGGCTTTTGTTAATATATCGCTAGTCGCTTGTAAAAGACCGATTAAGTCCGGCCAACTTCTTTTGTTAGGAAGATAGTATTTACATTCAACAACGATGATGCCAGATATATGCAGTTTCTTGCCGGCTAGTTGCCATAAGCAAGCATCTTCGTAATTCCTATAGCTTTCTGACGGAATGTAACCCCGTTTGTTTCCAGATTTCACTATTTGCCCGTGGTTCTTTTTGGTAATTGGACGACCTTTTAATGTAATATCAATCACGCTCATTTTTCCGCTAACCCCACATATCTTGGTTCTACTTTTCTGGTTTCTTCATAGTTCCAACTTGTGCGACCGTCGCTATAAAAATAAACATAACCATTTTCATATTTTGCGAAATAACGTTTTAATATTTCAAATGAACCCTTTATAAGTATAGGCGTATCAACCGGAACCTTTTCCCATTCCACAACGCCCAATAAACTTGCAATAGAATAAGTTTTATTGTTGCCAGCGATGCCCAATAATCTACACGGAATACGTGGAGTGTGTTCCCGCACTTTGAAATGTCCACCATTTTCGATAAAAGTAGGGTTTACGAAATAGGCATATACACCGAATATTTTAATATCACGATAGCCTTCATCGTACATTTCTTGTAATAACCATTTTGCACCTTGTTCATTCGTCATAATTCAATTCCCCTTTTATTAATAAATGCTTTATTTGTTCCTTGATATGATACAAACACGATTCCATTGTTCCGTTAAAATGTTGTAAATTTGCTTTTGAAATTACTTGTCTTAACCGTTTTTGTTTTTTACCGTTTGGAATATTGTATTCAACCATGATGCAATAAGAATTTGCGGTTATCTTTGGTTTTAAAATTCTGTTTCCAATAACAATGGTTAAAGCACTTGCAAATTGTTCATGCGTATATGTTAGATCATTTGCTTTTACAAGTTTCTTCATTTACTACCCCCACAATATGACGACCTATTTCTTCTACAACATTTACAGTAACGGCGTTCCCGGCTTGCTTATATAATTGTGAATTGCTATTTACTGCCGCTGCTTTTTTGTACTGTTCATCTGTAAAACCTTGTAAGCGCCAACACTCTTTAGGCGTTAATTTTCTGATGCGAATAGGTTCATCATTAACCAACACACCCAGATTGTCGCTAGTTGTTAATGTGTTAGATCGTTGCGGTTGCACTCTTCCTTGGCGTGTTTCACTATCTGGATATGCAAGGTCTATGCCGTCGCCTATTTCTGCCATTGTGTACCCTGTTTTAGTTGCATTTTTAATAGCCACTTTTGGAACATGTTTATAATCTGTAGCCGTCAACGTACCAGCTAAACCAGTAGACCATACGGTATTATCTGTTTCATAACGTGAACCACTTCCGATACTTTGAACTTTATTTGCATTGATTTCATATAAACCAGTTTTTGCCCCCATTCCACCACCTTGTGCGGATAATGTGCAGCTTACGCCGTCAGGGTTATAAACTCGTTCTCCTTGTGAACCACCTATAATCTGCTTAAGAGTTGTTGTGTTTTCTCTTTTGATAGGTAATAGATTTCCGAAACTTCCGTTTCCATAACGTCCAACAATATACACACGTTCTCGGTTTTGAGGGACTCCGTAGTCTTTGGAATTGTACACTTTCCATTCGATACAGTACCCTCTTTCTGCCATTTCACTAACAACGGTGAGGAATCCGCCCCCCCTATCGATTGATAACAAATTCTTAACGTTTTCACACACAAGCCATTTGGGTTTATTTTCTTTACACTCATCTAATAACCTCATAATTTCATAAAACAGACCACTTCTAGTACCTTTTTTAATGCCTTTTTGATTTCCAGCAATGCTTATATCTTGGCAAGGAAAACCAAACGCCCATAGGTCAGCCTTTGGCAACTCCCATCCTCTAACTTTTGTTACATCATTTCTGAACCATAAATTCATTGTGTTATACATAGCTCTATACGAGGCCTGTGCGAATTTATCGAACTCGCACCAGCCTACGCACTCCATGCCAGCACGTTCTAAGCCACTATGAAAGCCGCCTATTCCGCTGAAAAAATCTATGAATTTCATGTATTCCCCTTTATCAAAACATATCACCACTTAATATAGTATTTATACTTGTTAGATCGCTCATGCTCATTGCATCATATTCACACAACCACGCCAAACAATATCGCCCATGTTTGAATTTATCCGGCTTATTTCTAGGCCCCGGACTTGCATAAGTTACCGCTTCAACACATTCACAATGCGCTTCATAGCTATACCACGGATACATAAGACAATAGGCTTTTATGTATTGTTGTTTACGCTTCCTTTGTACTAATTTCATCTTCTATGACTTCCTCACATTCAATTAAGCACGTAATGGGTGATACCGAAACATTTGCGTTTGTAACAACATCGATAAATTTAATTGTTTGTACGTTTCCCAAATCTACATTTCGTAACATTGAGTCATACGCTTTCATTTCTTCATTACGAAAGTTGTAACGATTAAATGAATTTGTAAAATATCTTCTAGTCGCACCATTTATAAATACTGTTATCTGTAACATATTTACTCCTCACCTTTAAAAAACACCAACCAAACCGTTTTACCTCGCCGTTGCCCTAAAATTGGCTCAACAGGCAATAATGGTCGCACTTTTGGTAATGTTATTTGTTCCTCGTTCCATTTGAAGATTAACGTTCCGTTTTGTTTTAGTACTCGCCAACATTCAGAAAGACCTTGCTTTATATCCTCTTTCCAATCCGGCCCTAATTTACCGTATTTTAATTTTAAAAAGGATGTATCGCCAGCACTCACTAAATGTGGCGGATCAAATACTACAAGATGAAAGGTTTCATCTTCAAACGGCATATCCCTAAAATCTGTAACTACATCCGGCTTCACAATTAACTTTCTACCGTCACATAGTGTTGTATTTTCTGTTCGGTTATCCATATAAACAGTTTCTTTATGTTCTCTATCGAACCAAAACATTTTAGAACCACAACATGCATCTAGGATTTTCATAACGCGCCTTTTTTAATCATGTGCATTAACGCGCCAGCAATTAACGCTAAAGCAACAGATGATACAAACAAGCCTAATACTGTGTTACCAGCAATATTGAATAACCCCAATAGCCACAACACCATTGAAACAATAAACGCCAAACTTAAAACCTTCACCAATAACGCAAAGATTATATAAGCTATTAACGCAATACCTTTCATTTTTACCTCCCTTAAAACGGAACGTTTTCATCGTTGCCTTTATCATCTGCAAGATTTTCAAAGTTGCTTTCCGTTGCCATATCATTCAATGCGGATACACCAACGAAACCGGCTACAACTTCCGTAACATATTTTTTTTGCCCATTGCTATCTTCATAAGAACGTGTTTGAATACGCCCCTCTACAAATAAACGGTTTCCTTTGCGGTAGTTTCCTACTGCTTCGCCTAGCTTGCCCCAAGCCACACAGTTTACGAAAGCAGTTTGTTCTTTTGTTTCATTTGTAGCACTATCAATGTATGTATTAGTTGCTGCTACTGTGAAAGTTGCCACCGCACGTCCGGATTGCGTATATCGTACTTCCGGATCACGTGCAAGATTACCTAATAACTGAACACTATTCATATATCTACCTCTCTATTTTCTAATCCTATAGAGTAAATCTAAACGATATACCGTTTTTGCTATTTTGCCCTTAGGATTTAACATTAAACCTTTAAAACTTCCATATATCGCATTTAAACGATTTTTGACATTTGAAATAGTTCGTCTAACGTATAATCACACTGCAATGCATCGTTTAACGCCGCTTGAATTGCCAACATTTCGGACAATCTAAAATCAAATTCACCACGTTCATGCTTTTTGTAGGTTTCAACTGGTATTCCAGCAGCTTCCGCCAACTCACGTTGACTCATAAACAATCGCTTTCTACATTCGATTAACTTCGGAAATACATTATATTTACAATTCATTTCAGCACCCCTAGAATTTTTGCTTTATATTCTTCTGCTATATCCGCCTTTTCAACCAACCCTTTTAAGTCAATCGGTTCAAACCTTTCAACTTCAACCAAATGCCCATTATCAAGCATCTTAACTTCTGTTTGAGGTGGCATATTGAGTTCTGCCCTTTTCCGTGCTTCCGATAACAAGCCATTATTTTTGATACTTTCCGCAATTTCTATGCGTTTTTCTTCACGCTTTACCAGTTGTTCATAAGCCTTACAGAATTGACTCATTGCCGCGCTTTCGTTATAGCTTTGGCAATTTCTTGGATCAAAGAAACGCCATATTGTTTTAGCAGCAAGCCTTGTAATACCTTCAAGTTCATTAAGACCTTTTTCATACCCAAAACTACTAGCAACTTTTCTGACTTCTTCCCATGCATTTTGCGCTATCAATCGTTCCTCTTTGCCGTTTACATATCCGGATATTTCTGCCGCTTTTTTTCGGATAGTTGCAACGGCCGGAACGAATTCACATGTATTAATGCATTGCTTGATTGCTTCGGCCAAAGTTACCGGGTTGATATCCTCCAGCATATAGGCGTACATTTTAACCTTTGTATTGTCAATATTCGGATATATCAATAGTTGGCCCGTAGCTTTCAATATTTCCGGTTTCATCTGTTCCCCTTTCTACTGCATCAATTAGTGCGTTTAATTCTGCAACTTTTCTTTCCGTATCCGTCATAGCTGCCATTTCATTACTATTCAAATACGTATCAAAGTGGCTAGGCGCAAATAATGTTTTAGGCGTCAAATACTTCTCCAGTTTTGTACCTTTCCACTCACGGCATTTTTTATCAATGACCGTTTTAAAATCATCAACCGTATACCCCTCTTTCAAGCGTGATCGTATTGCTTGGATATATGGTTTTGTTGTTGGCTTGAATTTTGAACCGGTTTTAAGATTTAGATATTCGATAATTTCAATATGAGATTTATCTACATCGTCATGTGAAACATGACATAATATATCTATCCTATCCTTACCTAACCTTACCTTACCTATCCTATCCTTACCTATGGATACAGGTTGTATACATTTTGTATCCATGTCGGATACATCTGCTTTTAACGTATATGATTTATCCTTTTGGATATTGAGTAAATCACGTTCCAGCAATGCACTTGGTTTATATCTATCATTCTGAATGTAGTTATGTATCTTCCAATCTTTGATAACTACAACACCACTTTCAAACGGTATAATAAATTGCTTTGCAGTAAGCACTTTCATATCATCTTCTTTAGCGCCAATCATTCGCATGATTGACTTCGGAGCATTAATAAAACCGTCATCGTCTGCATCAAGCAGCATATGAAAGTATAAATTTTGCGTTGTTGCTGGCATATCTAGGAATGTATCGGACTTGATAATAGATTTTGACATCATTCTTCGTTCTGCCATTGTATTTTTGAATTCCTTTCTTTTAAAATCTCCCGTATTTTCTTGGCATCGCTGCCATGTGCTTTTGTATGGCAATCACGGCATAAGCAAGCCAGATTACTCAAATTCGATAATCCGCCATGTGATCTAAACTCTATATGATGCACTTCGGTTGCCATTGCACCGCATAGCACGCATAGGCCATCATCTCTTTCATACGCCCATTTTCTGGTGCGGGCGTACAATACATTATCCTGTTTTTTCCTTTTGTTCATGTTCGCCCCATTCCATTACAAGCGAGTTGATATAATCATCATTTTCAATCGGTATGTTTAACTGGTTGCACTCATCAACAAGTGCATCAATTAAACGCCGCATTTCGTCAACTGTGTAAACGCTGCTTCCATGATATGCACGAACGATTGAATACCCTTCCGTTTTGGCTGGGCCGGCATCTTCTACATGCCAGCCTAACCCGTGGCTTTGCCAAATTTCAATAAAACGGTCTATAGCATCGTTTCTAATCGGTAAATAGGTAAATGTACCACATTCAATCAAAACTCGCTTGTATACCTCGTTTTTTGAAATGTATGCGTGTTTTGAAAGTTCCCTTGCTATCTTTTCGCACAATACCCACGCATAAGCGTTGGCATTTAGTGAACGGCGTTTTATTTTCTTTTTGATTTCGACTATATATTCAACTTCCGGATCTAACTTATTTAATGTTTCATCTATAGGGGCCGGAATTAATATATTCCAGCCTATAGACTTTATAACGTTAATTCCTTTTGTTACCCACTTCATTATTTAGTGCCTTGTTGCTCAATGAATTTCTTTAACCAATCAAGAGCGGCGACCATTTCAAAGGCATCTAACATCGCAAGGCGTGGTTTTTTAAATTCCGTTGCAATGTATTTTGTGATTTCTGCCGGTGGTACATTGTTATCTTTTGCAAGTTTACAAAATTCTTCATATCCGGCAACGTGCGTTTCTTTTGGTTTAGTCGCTTGCATTGACGCTGCACTTCCACCCATTGTAAAGCGTACAACCCCTTTACTATCAACTATGGTTAACTTGTTGATATTTCGATTTTCGTCATAGTCGATTTCTTTAACTGTAAATTTTGCGTATGACTTAGGCTTTCCGTCTTTCCCTGGTTTCCATTCGCCATTTTGCAAATTAATATAGGTAAACGGAGCGGAATATAATTCCCTACCAATGCCCCAGTTAAAGCATGCACGCTTGAAACTATCAGATGCTTGGCCCTTTTCTTTTTCTGTGTTGCTTTCCGTGCCTACATCGGACTTACCAACCCACTCGCCGGTTTGTTGGTTATAGATTGAAACTGTGCAATATAATCTATCGCCAATGATCGCATGTTCACGTTTCCAATTCATTGCGCCTACTACTTCATCAAGTAGTCGCATATCAATGCGTGCATCTTTGTATAGCAGCACAACTGCACCTACGTTGCCGTTCTTTTCATTTAGCGATTGAATACGGCAATCTATTTCATTCGCTTTTAGTGTTCTAAATTCCATGCATGCCACCTACTTAATATAGAAATTTTGATTTACTTTAATTTCTGCACCCTCTACCACTTCACCGGCTTTAAGTGCTTTTTTAATTGCCGTTTTATCGGCTTTGATTTCTACCTTTGTAAAGTCCGCCGGAATTACATCAAGATTTGTAATTTCAACGCTTTCAGATTTTCGATACCCACACTTAAATGTGCCAACGGTTAGCGTTTCAAGACCTTTTTCTTTTAATGCGAATTCGACGTTATTTTTTAACCGTTCAACAAAGTTTTCTTTTGTTTTCTTCATTGCAGTTAAACGGTCGATTTCTGCTTTAATGCCAGCAATATCGCTTTCTGTATTTTTGATAAATTTACCTGTGTTTTCTAGTTTTTCTTCAATAGATACATTAATCATTTCTAATGTATCTTGAATTGCTTGAATTTCTTCTTCCGTTTCTGCCACTTCAAGCATTGCGGATAGTTCCGCGTAATCTTTGTTTAATTCGTAGATGCTACTCATTTACTGTTTCCCTTTCTAACATTTCCAACACTTCTCTATAATCGTTAATTGTTTTTTCATTTGACAAATAAGTATCCGGAAATTCTTCGAACGCAAATTTTACGTACTTATTATTTCTAATCGCGCATACGTGATACCTAAAACCGTCACCGAATGAACTCATCGTAAAAGTGATAGCTATGTAAATATTTTTATCTACCGCTTTTATTGCTTCTTTGATTAAGTCGAACTTATCAAAACATGCAAGCATCTCTTCTTTATTCATATTTCACCTTGCCACCTTAACCGCTATTGTGTAATATAGGGTTAAGATGCTTTAATAACTCACTTTTCGCATCTGCCCTTTGGTAACTGCAATTACTAAAGGGCCTTTTTTATTTCTTCTTCCCATTTACTGCTTAGTATCCACATCGTTACACCTAACATACTTTGACAAAAGAATGTCCACATATCGATGTTGTCTAGTTCTAAGCTACCCATACCACCAATAACTAATATTGCTGATATGATTTTCATTCCGTTACACAACTTAATCATTGTACGCTCCAATATTCGATTTCTTTTTTACAACCTCTTATGTTCTGTATCGCTCTTTTCACATTTCTTTTCGCAATAATTTTGTAACATGGGTGGTCGGTTCTAAATGTATGTCTTTTTATAAAGGCTTTAACTAATTTTTCCTTTTCTGCCTTTAAATCATTTTTTATTTGATTTACTTTCCACTCAAATCTCATAATTCTTCTCCTACGATCACTAGCATTTGGCTAGTGATTTTTCTTATTTCGTTTTTTAAATGTTTGTTTTCTTTTTTTAGATTTTCCACCTCACTTTGTAGCTTCCTATAACCGATTGCGTTATATTCATCTTCAACACCTGCCAATGCTTCAACCTCTTTTTTGCTAAATTTCACACCGCTTATGTTCGGTAGTTGTGTTAGCTTTCCATCATTTCTTAGGTTGTATACAGATGTTGTTGAAATTTGTAACAATTCGGCTACTTGTTCAACCGTGTACACTAAACTTTCCATTTATCCCTCTTTTCTAACCAAATCATCTACGGTACATCCGAGGTAATTTGCTATTTTTAATAAATTACCTACGCTAGGGATTGATTTTTGATGCTTCCAATTACTTAATGCGGATTGTGATACGCCTGTATCTTTGGACACTTGATAATTAGAAACATGTTTCATGTCCCTGTATTTTTGATAATTACTATACAATTCTTTACTTCACCTCCTTTTTAGTGATATACTTTATGTATATAAAGTAATGCAATTATCTGTACTTCATTGTCGTGAAGTATCCTCAATCAAAATATACTACACGATAGCGAAGTAATCAAGTAAACATTCTTTAAACTTCATAAATTTTTCATTAATAATTCGAAGGTGAGAAAATGTTTGAGAGAATCGAGCAATTAATGAGGGAGAATAATGTTAGTGCTTATAAGCTATCTAAAGAAACAGGTATTGCACAATCGACATTAAGCAGTTGGAAAAATCAAAACAAAATTCCTCGCGTTGATTTATTGCAAAAAATAGCTGATTTCTTTGGCGTTGAAATTGGATATTTAACAGGGAAATTAGATAAAACAAAAGAGACACCTAAAATCCAAAGGAAAATAGATGCCTCAACTGTTAATCTAAAGAATGTGAAAGTGATGTTCTATGGGGATTATGAACTTACTGAGCAAGAGAAGAAAATGGTTGAAAACGTGATTAAAGGGGTTATTTCATCACGTAAGGATGAAAGGAATAAAAAAATAATTATATAGGGGTGTAGTATGAAACGAATGTATCCTATTGTGTTAGATATTATTAAAGAAAATCGGTCTAATGATCCAGATGTTATCGCTAAAAATTTACGCATCAGCGTTCACTATAGATCACTGCCAAAGCATTTGAAAGGACTGTTAATAAAAACACCTTTTTCAAAGGATATTGTTATCAACTCAAAAATAGATATAAACCATAAAAAAGTGGCGTTAGCACATGAATTAGGTCATGTCATATTGCATAAAGGCGGATACAACCTATTTGATATTGATTTATTGACCGATAGAGATAAAAAAGAAAAAGAATATCAAGCAAATAAATTCGCTTTTTTATTAGTAGCGCATACCTGTTTAAGAAATTCACCAAAAATGATTGATAGTATTCGTAATGAAAAAGAGTTGACTTTTAACGATACGATAGAATTGCTTAAAATATTTGAACGCACTGGATGTTATATTTAATAATCAAAGGAGATGATTGTTAATGGCTTTCTTTAATTCTATGAACCGATTAAAGTTTTCTATTTTATTTATGACTTATTTAGTTATTCAATATGTTCTTGGTTATATAGTTGTTCCAGCATTAGTCGATTACTACCACGACACAACAATCAATATGATTACTATATTGATTGGCTTTTCCCTTTATGTATTAATTGTTTTTTGCGCATATAAAAGGTTAATAGATTGTGGAAAATCTAAATGGAATTTGATTTTTATATTAATTCCTAAGGTTCAATTTTTATGGTTTATTTATTTATGTTTTCCTAAATCTATTGTTAAGGCGGAGACATTATGCAATACAACGTCAGCGTGAGGAAGAAAGATAAGGGTTTCCAAATAATTGTGTCATATAAAGACGGCTACAAGTGGCGTCAAAAATCAAAACAAGGCTTCAAAACTAAACGTGAAGCTAAGGAATATGGACACGTAATAGTTAAGGAATTAGACAAAACCGCACTACTCACCAAGGATACTGAACTAAAAGAATTAACTTTCAAGGAATTTGCTGATATGTTCCTTGAAATCAAAAAAAGCCACATTACACACAATACATTAACTATGTATCGTCATGCCGTAGATGCCTATAAATCAATTCACAATATGAAATTATCGGACGTTAAGCCAATACACATACAAAACGTGGTAAATAATATGGTTTCTTCACCTGCTACTATTACATCGTATTATAAAGTGGTTAGTCGTATATTTTATATAGCTATCAACCCATATAGAATAATTTCAGATAACCCATGTACTGGTGTTAGACTGCCGCGCGTGGAACGCAAAAATGCGATCCATACTATTTCTGATGAGGATTTAAATAAATTTGTAAAATATATGAGGGAAAAATACCCTCAAGTCTATTATTTTTTACAAATTGCTAGATATACCGGTATGCGATTAAGTGAAGTATACGGCCTAACGTGGAATGATATAGACCTAAAAAATCGCAAAATTCACGTCAATAAGCAGCTTCAATATGTCAAGGGTGTAATTACCTTTGAGAAAACTAAAACCGCCAATTCGGTACGAATTTTGCCAATTCCACCTATATTGGTAAATATACTCATGGAATACAAATCACATGAGTTAGAGTTTGAACATGACCTCGTGTTAGACCCATATAAAAAGAATGGGGTTAAATGTCAAATCAATACATATATAAAACAATTCGGAGATAATCTATCAGCACATAGCCTTAGACATACCTATGCTACAAAGCTATTAGCGAATGGCTTAGATGTGAAAACAGTATCATCATTACTCGGCGATACACCGGCAATGGTGATGAAAACATACTTGCATTTTAGTAGCGAGATGAAAGCAGCGGCATCAAATGCAGTTGCTAATATTTTTGGTTAAAAAATTTGACGATTTTTGACGAATTGAATATTCAACTATTAAAAGATACAGTAATTAAGCACTTTTTTAAACTTACATTCTTAACAATCATATACAATTGAGTGGCATTTTTAATAATTTGAATATCTGCTGTTTCTTTAGCGTTTCGAGCTTTATCCGCAGCAGATAAGAATTGTGGCATCGCAATAGCCGCTAATATAGCGATAACCGCTACTACAACCATTAATTCAACGAGAGTAAATCCGCCTTTTCTCGATTTTTTAAACTCTTCTCGAACACGAGAAATATGTAATCGATCTACGACCCATTGACCGCACATTTCTAATCGATGATTCACTCCATGAATCATATGCATAATAGACTTCATAATATTCTCCTTTTAATAGTTAAGTAATAACATTGTCTATTGCCCTCCTAAGTTGGCAATGGACGTAAATAAGGGATACATAACAGATACAACTAATACGGCTACACCGATTCCCATTATGGTTAGTAAAATCGGTTCCAATAATCGTTCTAAACGAGCAATATATTTTGAAAGTATAGATTCATAGTAGCAGCCACAGTGGTTTAACATTTTTACTAATTCACCACTCTCTTCTCCAATGGAAACCATTTGCCATATAAAAGCGTTTCCTATCTGACCACTACGTAAGCTTTCTTCCAGTGAGTGTCCTGATAATAATCTTGCTTCCACTTGTTTACTACATTCAACACCATATATATTCCCCCACAAAGGGCGCGTGATATTCATGGTGTGAATGATAGAAATACCAGAATCTAGTAAAAGAGCCCAAACTTTTAACATGCTCGTATAGTACACACAAGTGCTCCATTGGTATCGGTGAGCCAACAGCCAAAGCCAACGATGTACTTTACACTTTATACTATGCTGATTATAAGCAAATGCTAAGGAACCTATTACAACACAATGTATAGCTATTACCATTAGAGGATGTGATTTTAACCCTTGTCCTAATGCAAAAAGAGCTCGCGTCATCAAAGGTAATGTAATATGCATAGTGGTAAATACTTTTTCAAATGAAGGAATAATAAACAAAATGGTAACTAGAAAAAATATATTCATCATTAAAAGAAGAAATAAAGGGTAGGAAATAGCACTCATAACCTTTTGTTTCAGCTGCCTCTCCCAATCATAGTGACGAGATATATATTGTAAACTCTCACCCAAGGTGCCCGCTGCTTCACCACTTTCTAGTAAAGCCAAAGCAATAGGAGGACATCCTTCACTTCGTAAAGCCTGTGATAAAGTCTGACCACGCTCTATAGATTCATATAAAGCTGTATAGAGTAGTCCTCGTTTCCCTTGGCAGAGCAACTGTAAGGCTCGCCGTAACGGAACACCAGATTCAATGAGTAGACCTAATTGATAAGTCACATCTACCACCATAGTATGATTCCATTTATGTTTCTTTCTTTCATCCTGCAACGATATCCTATAAATTCTATAACCATCTCGTTTTAACCGTATTGCAATTTCTTGTTCTGAATCCCCCCACATCAAACCTTTTTCTGTTTCATTTTGATTATTTTTTACGACATATTCATAAGCCTCCATATATTCACCTACGATAATTGTTGATCAAGCAAGGTATGCAATTGCTGTTGGGCTCCATATTGTGCCTTTACATCTCGCACAGCCATTTCTAATGTTTTCATCGGTAGTTGCGTTTCTTGAATAGATATGATTTGTGGTTCCTTACGGGTCCGTATTAAATTTGCTACTGCATGGGTATTTAGCAAAATATCACGAATGGTAATGAACTTTTTATTCCATCGAAGTAAACGCTGACATATAACGGCTCGTAACACTTGAGATATTTGATTACGTATCTCTTCTTGCTGCTCCCCAGGAAATAGAGAAATCATGCGATGAACCGCCATCACTGCACGCTGTGTATGCATAGTCGCCATTACAAGGTGACCAGTCTCTGCCGCATGAAGTGCCGCTTCAAGGGTTTCACGATCTCGAAGTTCGCCTACCATAATGACATCCGGATCCTCTCGTAAAGCATCTCGAATACCATCTGACATAGTATTAATATCAGCACCTAATTGTCGTTGATGTATTAAAGACTTTTTAGGTACAAACTCAAATTCGATAGGGTCTTCTAAGGTAATAATGTGACGCTCCATAGTCTGATTTATATAATCAATACAACAAGCTAAGGTAAAACTTTTACCACTGCCTGTAGGGCCACAAACAAGCAATAGGCCATCATGTGCTTCACATAGCTTTTGTAATAACTGACCTTCACTATTATCATCTAACTTAAGTTGCTGATGACAAAGTAATCGCAATGTACCACATATAGTCTGATTAGCTCGATATAGATGAACACGGATACGCACACCACAACAGGAACAAGCCTCATCAAGAGACTGCCACTCATAGGATGCTATACCGCAACGGCGCAATATATCCTCGATTAATTCTGTAGTACACATAAATGAAGTAGCCTTTAATCCATCACCATGTCGCAAATAGATAGGCTGACCACATTGTAGATGAATATCTGTTGATGATAGTTGTATTGCATTTTCTACAATAGTTTCTAAACTTTCACTCTTACAGCATGAGTCCACAACGATGCACCTCCTCTATAGATGTAACATGCTGAGATACGGCCTTACGAGCAGACTCTTCTAATGACAATAATAAATGTGTTTCTAATTCATCCCAATGAGCCGAATTAGCTGGTATTTCTAAGTATTCAAATAGAGCAGTCCGTCCCTGATATGATGTACCATCGAATTTTCGTACTAGCCGTTGTGCAATAGCCCCCATTAAAGTAGCCCGTATTAAGTACGGCTCTACGCCCATATCCATGAGTCGCGTTACAACGCCTATAGCTGTATTGGTATGTATAGTAGATAATACGCGATGCCCCGTTAAAGCAGACTTAACGGCTAACTCTGCGGTCTCCTTATCCCTAATTTCACCAATCATAATCGTATCTGGATCTTGCCGTAATACAGAGCGAAGACCTTTGGCAAAGGTAAATCCAATCTTTTCATTAATACCAATTTGTATAGCCCCTTTGATTTCGGCTTCTACAGGATCTTCAAGACAGATAAGCTTAGTTTCGTCTAAATTTAACATGCGAAGCATAGCATATAAAGTAGCTGTCTTACCACTGCCTGTAGGTCCACAGATAAGTAATAATCCATAAGGACGTTTTAATAATTGTTCAATGTGCTCAAAGATATCCGGCTGCATGCCTAATTCTTTTAAGTCTTTATGACTCCCTTCATTTCCCATAAGGCGACATACTAAGGTTTCTCCGTATAAGCTGGGCAATGTAGATACACGCATTGTTACAGACTTATTTTTATGACTCCAAGACCAACGCCCATCTTGTGGTAAACGCTTCTCGCTAATATCTAGAGAGCTACAAACCTTAATGCGGTTGATAATGAGTTCAGCTTCTTCAAATGATACAGTCATGTAATGTTGCAGCAGTCCATCTTGTCGCAACCGAACATGAGCACCACTTTCAACGGGATCAAAGTGGATATCGCTCACATGGTGTTCTAAGGCATACAAGATAATATCGTCTAATGTTACGTCTACATACATGGTCACCTCCAATACCTTGCGGTATGTTTTTACCTCACACTAGCGTATGGCGTTATAGGTTTCGACATCAGCCTCTAAATCCCTCTTTTATTTTTAAAAATCCACGAAGCGAAAACTTTTCTATTTTTAGACATACAAAAAAGGCGCACCGAAGGGCGCCCTTATTAAAACTCTTAGATAAAGCGTATCTTATTTTAAGTTATAAAAAACGTCATTGCCTTTATATTGTGCTGTTTCGTAAAGCATTTCTTCAATGCGAAGCAATTGATTATATTTCGCTACACGTTCAGAACGAGCCGGTGCGCCAGTCTTGATTTGACCAGCATTTACAGCTACAGCGATATCAGCAATGAATGTATCTTCAGTTTCACCAGAGCGGTGAGATACTACGCAAGTGTAACCAGCACGTTTAGCAAGTTCCATAGCATCGAAAGCTTCAGTGAGAGTACCGATTTGGTTAACTTTTACAAGAATGGAATTACCTACACCAAGCTCAATACCACGAGCCAAACGTTTTGTGTTAGTTACAAATAAATCATCACCAACAAGTTGTACGCGATCACCAAGGCGGTCTGTCAACAATTTCCAGCCTTCCCAATCTTCTTCAGCAAGACCATCTTCGATGGATATGATTGGATATTTGCCTACTAGGTATTCGTAAAAGTCTACCATTTCAGCTGCTGTTTTAACTTTTCCTTCTCCAGCAAGATTATATTTACCATCTTCAAAGAATTCAGATGATGCCGAATCAAGTGCCAATTTAAAATCTTTTCCTGGTTCATAACCAGCAGCTTTAATAGCTTCACAGATTACTTCTAATGCTTCCTCATTAGATGACAAGTTAGGTGCGAAACCACCTTCATCGCCTACTGCAGTGCTAAGACCTTTGTTATGAAGTACAGATTTCAATGTATGATATACTTCTGCACAGCTACGAAGAGCTTCTGCAAAGGATTCAGCGCCAACAGGCATGATCATGAATTCTTGAATATCTACGTTGTTATCTGCATGTGCGCCACCATTCAAGATATTCATCATAGGAACCGGCAACTCTTTAGCATTGAAGCCACCAAGATATACAAATAATGGCAAGTCCAAAGATTCAGCCGCCGCACGAGCTACTGCCATGGATACGCCAAGAATTGCATTTGCACCAAGGTTAGATTTATTGTCTGTACCGTCAAGTTGCAACATCAAGTTATCGATTGCTACTTGTTCTGTAGCATCATAACCGATAAGTGCCGGACCGATTTTAGCATTTACATTATCGATAGCTTTTAAAACACCTTTACCGGAGTAACGGGATTTATCTCCATCCCGTAATTCTACGGCTTCAAACATACCTGTGGAAGCACCAGATGGAACTGCTGCTGTTGCAATAGTACCATCTTCTAAACATACTTCAACTTCAACTGTTGGATTACCGCGGGAATCTAAAATCTCTCTTGCAATGACTTGTTCAATTACTGCCATTTCTTCACCTCATAAAATCTAATGGAATAACTGCCATCTGACAGCCATTATATATATTGAGCTTAACCTTATAGGCTTATAACTCTAATTAACTACTAATATAGTGAAAGCTCCATATTATGCTTTATGTACCAAGCTATGACCTGTCATAGCTTTTGGTTGTTGTATCCCAGCTAAGTCTAATAATGTAGGAGCAATGTCACATAATTTACCAGCTTCTAATGTAGCTGTTTTTAAACTGTCGCTCATTAAAATTAAAGGAACCAAGTTCGTTGTATGTGCCGTATGTACCTTACCTGTTTCATGATTAACCATAAGCTCTGCATTACCATGATCTGCTGTAACTAACAGATGACCTTTCTTGCTACGAATAGCCTCCACGATACGACCTAAACAAGTATCTACTGCTTGAACCGCTTTAACGGCAGCTTCAAAGCTACCCGTATGACCAACCATATCTGGATTTGCAAAATTCAAGATAATCATGTCATATGTTTCATCTTGTATTGCTTGTACAACCTTATCGGTCACTTCATAAGCACTCATTTCTGGTTGTAAATCATAGGTGGCCACTTGAGGGGATTTTACGAGAATGCGGTCCTCCCCTTCAAAGGGTTCCTCTTCACCGCCATTAAAGAAATATGTAACATGAGCATACTTTTCTGTTTCCGCAATACGCAATTGGCGATAACCACCTGTACTTAGAACTTCACCTAATGTTTCAGATAATGTATCCTTTTGATACACAATATGTACGGGCAAACCATCCTCGTATTTTGTCATAGTTGCCATATATATAGATAATGGCTCCCGTTTAAAGCCATCAAAATCAGGTAACACTAGTGCCTTTGTAAGTTCACGACCCCGGTCTGGGCGGAAATTACAGAATATAACCGCATCTCCATCTTTGATAGTCCCTGCAGCATCAATCACCGTAGGAAGTACAAACTCGTCTGTCGCATCTCTATCATAGGACTGTTGCACCGCTTCACATGCAGATGTAGCTATTTCACCTTGACCATGCACAATGGCATTATATGCCAATTCAACGCGGTCCCAACGATTATCGCGGTCCATTGCATAATAGCGACCACTAACTGTAGCAATTTTGCCACAATTTAGATCCGCCATATACGTTTCTAAATCCTTTAAATAGCCTTGTGCACATTGTGGAGCTACATCACGACCATCGAGCAAAGCATGGACATACACATGCTCGATTCCATTATCATGAGCCCCCTTGATGACTGCCTTAATATGGTCTAAGGAGCAATGCACATTGCCATCTGAAACTAGGCCTATAAGATGTAAGCTTTGCTTCTTACCTACTTCGTATAGTTCCTTCATAACAGGGCGATTATAAAACTCACCAGACTCGACATCTTTAGTAATACGAGTCAAATCTTGATACACTATGCGACCAGAGCCAAGATTTAAATGGCCAACTTCAGAATTTCCCATTTGACCTTCTGGAAGACCTACCGCAAGCCCTGATGCTTCTAATGTTGTATGTGGATACATATCCCATAATCGATTAAAACAGAGCGGCTTCGCCTGTACTACAGCATTGGTTGTGTCTGATTTATCCCCCAAGCCAAAGCCATCTAGGATGACTAGCATTACGGGAGCCTCTAATTTAGCCATTTGTAACCTCATATTAAGCGCTTACTTGGTTTGCAGCTTTAATAATATCAATAAATTCATCGACCACAAGTGATGCACCACCTACGAGAGCACCGTCAATATTAGGCTCTCCAAGGATTTCTAGTGCATTTTCTGATTTAACGCTACCACCATACTGGATGCGTACTGCATCGGCAGTTTCATTATCATATAGAGATCGAATGTAATTGCGGATTTCTTTACATACCTCTTCAGCTTGATCCGCCGTTGCTGTCTTGCCCGTACCGATAGCCCAAATTGGTTCGTACGCAATGATCAATTGACTGACTTGTTCTTTCGGAATATCAGCCAAAGCCCCTTTTAGTTGAGACGTAATCCAGTCAAGTGTATGACCCGTTTCACGATGTTCTAAACTTTCACCAACACAGACAATAGGATTCAAATTATGATGAAATGCACTTTTAATTTTTGCATTAACGGTCTCATCTGTTTCACCATAATATTCACGACGCTCAGAGTGACCGATGATTACATAATTAACGCCTACTTCTGTAAGCATAAGTGGTGAAATCTCACCAGTAAACGCACCAGCATCATGATAATCCATAGTTTGTGCACCTACTTCAATAGCTGTATTTTTCGTCAATACTACAGCACGTTCGATAGCTGTAAAAGGCGGACATACAACTACATCACAGGACAATTCCATATCTTGTAACACGCTGTTAAACGCTTCGATCAGAATTGATCCAGATGCAATGGTGCCATTCATTTTCCAATTCCCTGCAATAATGGGTTTTCTCATATTATGCCTCGGACAATGCAGCAATACCCGGTAGGATTTTGCCTTCTAAGAATTCTAAAGATGCACCGCCACCTGTGGAGATGTGGCTAATTTTATCTGCTAAACCACTTTTTTCAATGGCTGCTACAGAGTCGCCACCACCAACGATAGTCATCGCATCAGATTCAGCTACAGCTTTCGCTACTGCATTTGTACCAGCTGCAAAGTTTTCCATTTCAAATACGCCCATAGGACCATTCCAAATAATAGTCTTCATTGGCGCCAATGCTTCTACATAAAGTTCGCGGGTTTTAGGCCCAATATCTAATATCATCCAGCCATCTTCGATTTGATCAACATCAACGATTTTAGTATTAGCATCGTTGCTGAAAGCATCTGCTACTACAGCATCAATAGGTGTTAGTAATTTAGCACCTGCTACGCGAGCTTCCATAACAAGGTCTGTAGCGATAACTTCTTGACCTTCTTCAAATAAGGAGCTACCAATATTGCAACCTTGCGCTTTAATGAACGCATTAGCCATACCACCGCCGATGATCATTACATCAACTTTAGGCAATAAGTTAGAAATAACGGAGATTTTATCTGTAACTTTCGCGCCACCAATAATAGCTGCCATAGGTGTTTTGGGATGTACTATAGCTGCACTTAATGCGTCAATTTCTTTTTTGAGCAAGAAACCTGCTGCCATAGGGATATAATCAGCAATACCGACTACAGATGCCGCATTACGGTGAGATACACCAAACGCATCATTGATAGCAACATCTGCAAGAGATGCCAATTGCTTAGCAAACTCAGGGTCATTTTTAGTTTCTTCATTGTGGTAACGCAAATTTTCAAGCATCAATACATCACCAGATTGTAATGCTTTTACAGCTTCTTCAACTTTAGGACCAATGCAGTCATCTACGAATGCTACAGGCTTGTTGATAAGGTCAGATAAATGCTTAGCACATGGTGCCAAAGACATTTCTGGTTTGCGTTCTCCCTTAGGACGACCAAAGTGAGACGCAAGGATAACCTTTGCCCCTTTTTCAATTAAGTAATTGATAGTAGGTAATGCACTACGAATACGAGTGTCATCAGTGATGACACCGTCTTTCATAGGAACATTAAAATCAACACGAACAAATACTGTTTTATTAGCTACTTGTAAACCTTCAATTGTTTGTTTCATCAAAGCCTCCTGATTATAAGCCTTTGCTTGCTACAAATGCGGCCATGTCGATAAGACGTTCGGAGTAACCCCATTCGTTGTCATACCAAGAAACAACTTTTACCATGTTGCCATCCATAACCATTGTCAAATCAGCATCAACAATGGAGCTACGAGGATCAGAGCTGAAATCACAGGATACCAATGGTACATCAGATACACCAAGAATACCTTTTAATTCACCGGCTGCTGCTTTGCGGAATGCTTCGTTAATTTCTTCTTTAGTAGCCGGTTTTTCAAGTTCGCAAACAAGATCTGTAGCAGATACGTCTGGAGTAGGAACGCGCAATGCAAAACCATCTAATTTACCTTTTAATTGAGGCAATACTTTAGCAACAGCTTTCGCTGCACCAGTTGTTGTAGGAATGATAGACATTGCTGCAGCACGAGCACGGCGAGGGTCTTTATGACGTGCATCAAGAATTTTTTGGTCATTTGTGTAGGAATGAATTGTAGTCATCATACCGCGTTTGATACCGAATTCATCACATAATACTTTAGCAAATGGAGCTAGGCAATTTGTTGTACAAGATGCATTAGAGATAATGTGATGTTTTGCAGGATCATACATATCTTGGTTAACGCCCATAACCATAGTTAAGTCTTCGTTTTTACCAGGTGCAGAGATTAATACTTTTTTTACAGTAGGTTGATTCAAATGAACCTTTGCTTCCTCTGCATCACGGTATTTACCAGTACATTCCATAACAATTTCTACGCCTTCTTCAGACCAAGGTAATTTAGAAGCGTCGCGGTCATGGAATACACGGATTTTTTTACCATCAACGTAGATATTTTCTTCATCAAATGTTACTTCATTAGGAATTGTACCGTGTACGGAATCGTATTTTAACAATAATGCAGTACCTTCATTATCACCAGTTGCATTAATTGCCACTACATCCACATCAGGATTATTAATCGCTGCGCGAACTACACATTTACCGATACGACCAAAACCGTTAATACCAACTTTTACTGCCATTGTTAGATCCTCCTAATAACAAAAATTCTAACCAAATTCAAACTAAAATTTATAACTACTAATTCGCCTATAAGGCAGAAATTTGTAACAATTGACGCATACCTTCGGCTGCTTGCTCATCAATGATAAGTATCCCTTTCTGGCAAGCTCGCATCACACCTATAATAGCGCTCGCTTTTTCTTGTCCACCAGCTACAGCAATAACATTGGGAACCTTTACTACATCGGGAAGTGATAAACCAATATTATTGGTAGAATAAATTAACTTACCCTCAATGTCACAATATTGGCCAAGTGCTTCACCTACCGCATGATTATCTACCAACTGCTTACGCACATCATCGGCAATATGGCGCTGATCCGCCATGCGCATTGCAGTACCAATACCAAATAATAGTACGTCAGTCCTACTAATGAGGTCTCCAATTTCTTTAATTTGTGGTTCACAAGTCATGAGCATATGTAATGAGTCTTGTGAAAGTCCATCAGGTAAATGGAGCATCTTATAGGAACCACTTAGTCGTTCGGCAAGCACCGAAGCAATTACATTAGCTTGGTATTCCACTACTTCACCAACGCCACCACGGGCTGGTACCACAGTAGGATTGAAAGGTAAGATAGGCATTTCTTCAGCTATTGCTGCCATGGTACTACCGCCACTGATGGCTACTACTGCATTAGGTTTCAATAGGTCTTGCAATAACTTTGCCGCTGTAAAACCTAACTTTTTAACCATCAAGGTTCCTTCTGTAGGTGTAATAACAACTCTATCGATATGAAGTGCTTCAGTCAATCGATGTTCTAGCTCGTTAATACGATCTAGCTCATTTAAAAAATTTCGTAACTTCGGAACAATTGCATGTCCCTCATCAGTGAGAAAAATCCCTGGTTTATAAATGTCTACAAGACCATTAGCACGCATTAACTCAATATGACTTCGTACGGTTCGCTCTGGAAGATCCGTTGCTGTAGCTAATGTTCTACGGCCTATAGGCTCTTCATAAACAAGGCGGTTTAGTATTTTGTATCGCTCCTTCAATACGCTAACAATTTCAGGAACAATACGTTCACATATCATTAGAAATTCGTTCATCGGGTCCCTCCTTTACCCGTTGGGATTACATGAATCGTTTTTCGTCCCATGTGAACAAAATCCGTCCCACCTAAAATAAAAAAATACTTTTACACTTGTATTGTATACCTTATGTAATTTTTATTCAACCCTAAATAAGAGAAAACGACATACGCCTTAGATAATTTGTTATTATTTCAAATCTAATAATATGTCGTCATGTCCCCTTATTATATTCTAATATGTCGTTTTATTGTATTTTATTTTGTACCGAAGATACGGTCACCAGCATCCCCTAAGCCAGGTAAGATGTAACCATGATCATTAAGTTTTTCGTCGAGGGCCGCTACATAAATAGGAACATCAGGATGTTCTTTATTTACAGCCTCTACACCTTCGGGAGCAGCTACTAAGCACATTAATTTAATATGTTTAGCACCTTTTTCTTTTAGCAATGTAATCGCTGCGGCTGCACTACCACCAGTAGCAAGCATTGGATCAGTTACGATGAAGTCGCGTTCCCCTACGTCAGATGGTAGTTTACAGTAGTATTCTACTGGTTTCAAAGTTTCAGGATCACGGTACAAACCAATATGACCAACTTTTGCAGTTGGAATTAAACTAAGCATACCATTTACCATACCTAGACCAGCGCGAAGAATTGGAATAATACCCAGTTTTTTACCTGCAATTCGTTTGCCAGTCATTTTAGTTAGTGGTGTTTCTACCTCCACATCCTCAAGTGGTAAGTTGCGTGTAATTTCATACCCCATCAACATAGTAATTTCATCAAGTAGTTCTCTGAAATCTTTAGAGCCTGTTTGTACGTCACGCATCAATGTAACTTTGTGTTGAATCAATGGATGTGTCATAACATTAACTTTCATGACTGTCCTCCTATAAAACAATATACATATCCCATTCTAGCGATTAACTATCATATTTACTCTATCACAGATTAGAAAATCATGCCATAAAAATATTGAAAGGGATGTGCCGATGGCACACCCCTTTTACACTACCTATAAACTTATAGGACTATAAATATATATTTAATATTAATACAATCGATTAGTACAATGGATACGCTTCACAAAGTGCAGCAACACGTTTACTAGCTTCTTCATGGACCGATTTATCCTCAGGATTTTTAAGAACCACTGCAATAATATCGGCAATTTCTTCCATATCTTTCACTTGCAAACCACGTGTTGTAAGAGCTGGCGTACCAAGACGAATACCGCTTGTTACAAATGGGCTAGCTGGATCAAATGGAATTGTATTTTTATTACATGTAATACCTACTTCATCGAGTAAGTGTTCAGCTTCTTTACCAGTTAAACCAGTATTACGAACATCTACAAGCATAACATGAGTATCTGTACCGCCAGAAACAATTGTTAAGCCCTTTTCTTGTAATGCTGCAGCCAACGCTTTTGCATTGTCGATGACTTGTTGTGCATATACTTTGAACTCAGGTTGTAAAGCTTCACCAAATGCTACAGCTTTAGCAGCGATAACATGCATCAAAGGACCACCTTGGATGCCAGGGAAGATGGCTTTATCGATTGCTTTAGCATACTTTTCTTTGCAAAGAATCATACCACCACGAGGGCCACGCAATGTTTTATGAGTTGTTGTAGTAACGATATCTGCATATTCCACAGGGTTTGGATGTAAACCAGCTGCTACAAGTCCAGCAAAGTGAGCCATATCTACCATGAAAATAGCATCTACTTCGTGTGCCACTTCAGCCATTTTCTTAAAGTCGATTTGACGGCTATAAGCACTACCACCAGCGATAATCAACTTAGGTTTTGCTTCCAATACAATTTTACGGAACTCATCGTAGTCGATTTGTTGTGTTTCAGCATCTACACCATAAGGTACTACATTGAAATATGTACCAGATACGTTAACTGGAGAACCATGAGTCAAATGACCGCCGTGGGACAAGTTCATACCCACAATAGTATCACCTGGTTGTAATAATGCGAAATACACGCCAAAGTTTGCTTGAGAACCAGAGTGAGGTTGTACATTAGCATGTTCTGCACCGAACAGGCGTTTTGCACGTTCGATAGCCAATGTTTCAATAACATCAACATTTTCACAACCGCCATAATAGCGTTTGCCAGGATACCCTTCTGCATATTTGTTAGTCAATACGCTACCTTGAGCTTCCATTACAGCTTGAGAAACAAAATTTTCAGAAGCAATCATTTCTAATTTATCGCGTTGGCGTGCTAACTCTTGGTTGATAACAGCTTGAATATTAGGGTCTTGTTTTTCTAAGAAACTCATGAGTATCCTCCTCATATAGAACAACTATCTATAAAGTAATGATGTATTATTTCTCTAATGCTTTTATTTTCTCTACACGACGTGCATGACGTCCACCTTCAAACTCAGTTTCCATAAAAATGGTTACAATATCGTTAGCAAGGCCTGGTCCAATAACGCGTTCACCCATAGTAAGGATGTTCGCATCATTATGTTCACGACATGCGTGAGCAGAAAATGTATCATGACAAAGAGCAGCGCGAATGCCCGCTATCTTATTTGCTGCAATACCGATACCGATACCCGTACCACAAATCAAAATACCGCGATCTGCTTGACCAGATACAACTGCATTTGCTACAGGTACTGCAATATCAGGATAGTCGCAAGACTCAGCTGAATAACAACCAAAATCCTCTACTTCATGTCCCAATGCACTCAATACCTCTTTAACAGATTCCTTCAGATTTAATCCGCCATGATCACAACCGATTGCAACTTTCATAATTTCATCTCCTACGCCTTCTGAGGCACTGATGTAAGACCAGCCTCTACTAAGTGATAAATTTGTTCCGCACATTGATTATATACGGTTTGGTCAGATCCATATGGGTCCGTAACATCACCATCTTGACCACCCCACTCGGAAATTGTTTTAATTTTATCTTCCTCAAAGGGGAATTGGCGAAGTAGTACAGATTTGTGATCTTTCGTCATACCAATAATAAGATCTGCTGCATTCACGAGTTCCATCGTTAAGGGTCTCGATTCATGGTTGGAAATATCGGCAATGGAATGGACAGCTACTACGGCTTGTTCAGTTGGTTTTGCTCCATAAGCGGCAAATAAACCAGCCGATACAGTTGTAACATCCTTATGTTTCTCCGCTGCAAGGGCCCGTGTAATACCTTCAGCCATAGGGCTGCGGCAAGTGTTGCCGGTACATACAAATAAAATATTCATAATAACATCCTTACTCAATCACATTTTGTGATTACTTTATACATTATAGCAAATCTATCCAATATGTAAAGACATTTTTCTATTATCAGTGGACATCTTTATGCTAGTAAATTTACTTATAAATGATATGATGACTCGATGCTTTTTCCATTCGATTCATAATAGCAACACCGAAACCATCATCATCAACACCTTCTGCTAGGATTAGCGTAACATGATTTTCATTAAAATGTAATAGACTTTTATAAAAGTCGTGCCCCAATGCTAACGCATCTCCATGATGGCCAAAACAATGGCACATAAATCGTCCATCCTCTTTAATCAAGTTATACGTTTCATGACTTACCAAACACCCTATGGGACCTTCTATGCCTTCTGAAAGCGCCTTAAACATAGATGCTATGTCCTCTGGATTACCTACAACAACTGTCATAGGTGCATCAGGTGCATAATGCGTATATTTCATCCCGGGAGCCTTTGGCTTAGTGGTAGCATTAACTAAAGCAGTATCATACTCAACTGTAGACACAACACCTTCAAGTTGAGCTTTTGTAATTCCACCAGGTCTCAATATAATGACCTTATCATCATGGACTTCTACTACAGTTGACTCTACACCAATCGTACATGGACCAGCATCTAAAATATAGGAAATACGGCCCTTCATATCATGGTAAACATCTTGTGCTGTTGTAGGACTTGGACGTCCAGATATATTGGCACTAGGAGCCGCTACAGGTACACCGGCACGTTCTAATAATGCGTGGCATACCTTATGATCAGGGCAACGCAACGCCACACGAGATAAGCCACCTGTAGCACGATCTGGCACCAAATCAGATTTAGGCAATGTAATCGTCAAAGGCCCTGGCCAGAATGCATCCATTAAGGCTTGCGCCGTAGCAGAAATTTCTGTTACTAAAGGTTTTATGCTTTCACTATTAGGAACATGCAAAATAAGTGGATTATCAGAAGGCCGTCCTTTGGCAGCATAGATTTTATCCATCGCCTCTGGATCTAGACCATTAGCACCTAAACCGTATACAGTTTCGGTTGGTATAGATACCAATTCACCATTGCGCAAAGCACGGGCTAAAGTATCTATATCTTGTTCTGATGGATTTGTAATGATTTTAGTATCCATATTAGCCCTCATATACAGCTGTCACTACGCGGTTATGACCACCGAGGTCAGCTATAAATTGAATATTCGAATATTGACCTGTTTCTTGCAATAAAGCACCTACCTCTTCTGCTTGGTCAAAGCCTACTTCAAACACCACACGGCCATTAGCGTTTAAATAATTTCTACATTCTTTAGCTAAAATACGATAGAATTCTAAACCATCTTCACCACCAAACAAGGCAATATGCGGCTCATTTAACACGTCTTGAGACAATAATTTAGCATCTCCCGTACGAATATATGGTGGATTCGATACGATGAGGTCAAACTTTTCAGCGTTACCAGCCAAGGCAGAAAACATATCGGACTCTAAAAATTGAACACGATCATTTAAGTTGAATCTTTCACCGTTCTCCTCAGCCACTAACAAAGCATCGGTAGATATTTCAAGACCTACACCACACGCATTCGGCAAATAGTGTAGTAAACTTAACAATATCGTACCAGGGCCTGTGCATACATCAAGAATACGCACATTACTATCTTTTGGATAAGTACCTAGTACATGCTCAATCAAGGTTTCCGTATCAGGTCGTGGAATCAATACCTTATCATTCACCTTAAAGGTCAACCCCATAAAGTCCTTTTCCCCAATGATAGCCGCTACACAATGTCCCTTAGCTCGTTGTTGAACGAGAGGTCTAAAGGCATCGAGTTCATCTTGAATAAGCGGTTGGTCATAATGGGTATATAGATAAATCCGATCTTTACCTAAAACGTGAGAAAGCAGTACTTCCCCATCAAGTCGAGGTGTATCCATCTCCTTGCTTTGAAAGTACTGCTCTGTCCACTGGAGAATACGACCGATTGTCCAAATCTCCTTATGCATTTGTATTGGCCTCCTGCATTTTTGCCGCTTGATCTGCAGCATTTAAGGCTTGAATAATTTCATCAAGATCGCCATTTAAAATAGCATCTAATTTATATAATGTTAAATTAATACGATGATCTGTGACGCGTCCTTGTGGGTAATTATAGGTGCGAATACGTTCACTGCGATCACCTGTGCCGACTTGACTCTTACGATCTGCAGCCATACTAGAAATGGCCTCTTGTTCAGCTTGATCCTGTAACTTAGCACGCAATACACGCATAGCTTTTTCACGGTTTTGTAATTGAGATCGTTGATCTTGACACGCTACAACGATACCAGATGGTAAGTGTGTAATACGAACAGCAGACTCAGTTTTATTGATATGCTGACCACCGGCACCACTCGCACGATATGTATCAATTTTTAAATCTTTTTCATTAACTTCAATATCAACATCTTCCATCTCTGGCAATACGGCTACTGTAACTGTAGATGTATGTACACGGCCTTGTGTTTCTGTAGCCGGTACACGTTGTACACGATGTACACCAGATTCAAATTTCATTTTAGAGTATACATTTTCACCATCCACAGAGAAAATAACCTCTTTAAAGCCACCAAGCTCTGGTTCATTAGCATCGATAATCTCACAACGCCAGCCTTGGCTTTCCGCATATTTTGTGTACATGCGGAACAAGTCGCCTGCAAATAATGCAGCTTCATCACCGCCAGCGCCCCCGCGAATCTCAATGATAATATTTTTATCATCATTAGGATCCTTAGGCAATAATAGAACTTGCAACTTTTCTTCCAATTCCTCTTTTTGAGGTTTTAACTCTTTCAATTCCTCTTGAGCCATTTCTCGGAATTCTTCGTCCATGGATTTATCTTCAATAACTTCCATAGCTTCATCAATACCAGATAAAACTTTTTTGTAAGTACGGAACGTTTCAACAGTTTCAGATAATTGAGCATGTTGGCGGGTCAATTTACGCCATTCATCTTGGCGAGCAATGACCTCTGGGTCACTAATACGTTGCTCAAGATCCATAAATTTATCTTCAATAACTTGTAATTTATCAACTAACATGTCTATTCCTCTTCATATGCGTCACTCTCAGGAGGACGGACCTCTTCTAAAGCTCGTATAGCAACTTCAATTTGATCATCTTCTGGTTCACGCGTTGTCATATATTGTAACGCAAGACCTGGTTTAATAAGAGCTTTCACAAAAGAATGATCGCTACGTCCAGCAAGACGAATCACCTCGTACGCAATACCAGCTACTACAGGCATAAGGAGTACGCGGCTCACGATACGTTCCAACAAATTGGGCCAACCCAAGAAAGCAAATACAAAGATACTAACTACCATAACAATAAGTAAGAAGTTTGTACCACATCGCGCATGCAAGCGACTTTGTTGGCGAACGTTTTCTACAGTTAAAGGCAAATCTAATTCATAAGTATGAATCGTTTTATGCTCTGCCCCATGATATTGGAAAACTCGTTGAATATCCTTCGTAAGACCAATCCCCCAAATATAAAGTAAGAAAAGTACTAAACGAATGACACCTTCAATGAGATTTAATACTATATGATTATCCTGTACACCAGGAATGAATTTTACGATAAATGTAGGCAATGCCAAAAACACAGCTATCGCAAACAGTGTGGAAATGACCATGGTAATGGCGATTTCACTATTAGACATTTCTTCCTCTTCATCGCCAGCAGCCTTAGCAGAGAAGGATAAAGCCTTCATGCCTATCACTAGAGATTCATAGAGAGCTACACAGCCACGAAGAAATGGTTTTTTCAATATTGGATATGTGTCAGCAATGGACTTTGTAGCCTCTTTTTGAACTACAATAGTTCCCGCAGGTTCACGTACGGCAGTTGCCGTATAGCCAGGGCCTCTCATCATGACACCTTCGATCACAGCCTGTCCTCCGACAAACTTTTTTATACGTTCTCTGTTCACAAGATCTCCTCTCATAAACAAATATAGGCAGAGCCAACAGCCCTGCCAATACATGTTACATTACAAAACAAATTATTTGCCGTAACGTTTGTTAAATTGTTCAATACGACCACGAGCTTGAGCCGCACGTTGTTGACCAGTGAAGAACGGATGGCATTTGGAGCAAACGTCTACACGAAGGTCTTCTTTTACAGAGCCAGTTTTGAATGTGTTGCCACAACCGCAAGTTACTGTAGCTTCTTTATAGTCTGGATGAATACCTTGTTTCATTCTATACACCTCTTTCCAGCAATCAATATTATTCTTATAGATTATAGCATGACACCTGCACAAATGCAAGTAACCAATACTATTCCTTGGACGCTTGCTTTTCTTCAATAGCCTCAGCTAAAATAGCTTCCAAGTCACTTTCGTTGAGGATGTCACGCAATGCAATAAGCTCCTCTAAAGAAAGGGTAATACCTTTTTTCATGCTTGTATATTCACTATCCCAAGCACGAAGATCAAACTTAGGATTGTATTTTCCCCAACTAGTACATGTTAATTGTTTTTTCCAACCATCTTTATCTTCAGATAAAGTACCAATAACCTTGAAGATTTCAAAATTAATAACTGCCATAGGTCCTCCTTTCTTACATATTCATATGCTATGTTTCGTATCTACTATATTTAGTAGTTTATATTTTTTAGGATACGATATATTTTAAACCAAAATTATATGATTTACAATTCTTTTTTATAGTCACTATAATCTTCAATATCAATAGAAGCTGTAGCTGGCATAACTTGTGCACCTAATGAATCTACGGTCTCTTTCCAACTCCTTGTAGCCTCCGTAACAGCCTTGATATATGCCTCGTCAGCAGCCTGTACAGATTTAATTAGTTGGGCTTCATCCTTTACATCTAATACGCGACGACGTACGCTACTAAGCATATAGCCAAAGGATTCATCTGTTTGAACGAGCATGGAGATTTCTTGAATCAATGTTTGACCCGTAGTGCTGCAGAAATAGGCATACCACATATATGCTAATTCAGCATCTGGGAACATCCAGTACATATCATCTACAGGCGCTTCTGTCGTAATATCTACATCAATATGATCAGTATGACGTTTAAAAGTAAGAAAATAAGCTCCACTTTCAATAAGAGCAGTGCGACCTAATTCAGATACACGGCTATCAATGCAATAAATACCATCTTGACCTAAGGCTACGTCCGTTTGACCGCCGGGCAACAAAATAGAGCGCAAGGACAAGCCATAATTTAATACCGTAAATACTGGCAATTGCGCAAATACGCCATGGGGTAATGGAATATAATTAATTGTTTTCCACTCATCCCCTACACGTTCACGAAGACCAACACGCATTTTTTTTACATCGTATTTACCATATACGATTTCATAAGCCCCTAATGGAGTCCATTCTCGTATAGCTTCTACTCGTTTTTGGTTCAAGAAAAATTGCAACGCCATATTATTTAAGCCCAATTGATTTTGTGCCATTGTAGCAGGTAAGAATAATTGAGCAGTCCCTTCTGGAACCAAGTTATGTAATCCGTTAGCGACCTCTTCTACAATATCTTCAGAGGATTGGAACATACCAACTGTGCCTGTAAAGATATGGTCAAAATAGCTACGATGAGGCCATTGATTAATGATTTGAGCCATCGGATATAAACGTGTCAAAATGCTATAACACACGGGAGATGCCGTATACAGAACGACTTTTTTATCTTCATAAGATTGAAGAATCTCTTCAACCATGCCTGCATATTCTTCTACATAAGCATACAGAACCAGTTCTCCCGTTTTACTATGAGCTTCGATACTTTCACGAACAGGAGTTTCCCAAATAGTGCCTACATCTAGACCTTCTAAAATGCCTGTGTCACTAATAAAATCAAACAATTCCACTCTAAAGGATGGTCCATAAAGAGCTTGGAATGTATTCAAATCATATGGTACAGGACCAAAGGATTCTACTGTGGATTTTTCTGCTAACGCATATAAATCATCTGCCGTTACCCCCCACTCACGGGAGCTAGCATTACTAGAAATCAATTGATCTAGCACTTTAAAACGCATTAACTCATTTACAATATCAATTCCCTCAATACCATGATTAGCACAAAGGGCAATAAATTCTTCGTTATTTACTTTCATATTAAACCTTTCCGGCTGAAGGACATAGATGATTTAAAAAACATTCATTACACAAAGGCTTACGAGCCTTACACACTCTACGGCCATGATAGATTAACCAGTGGTGTGCAGCAGCCCAGTCCTTTTTTGGAATTGCCTTTTGTAACTTTTGTTCCATCTCTTCTGGCGTCTTAGCAATACCTAATTTTAATCGGTTAGACACGCGAAATACATGTGTATCTACCGCAATGGCTGGTGTACCAAATAAAACGGATACCACAACATTTGCTGTTTTACGCCCCACACCAGGCAATTCAACAAGTTGATCAAACTCACGAGGCACCTCTCCATGATATTGTTCAACTAAAATTTGACAAGTAGCAATTAAGTTTTTTGCCTTGGACTTATAAAGGCCACAATCTTTAATGAGAGTCTCTAACTTAGCAACTCCGATTTCAAGCATCTTTGCAGGATGATTAAGTTCTGGGAACAGTCGTTTAGTAACAATATTAACCCGTTCATCCGTACATTGTGCAGACAAAACTACAGCAACTAATAATTCAAATTCATTTGTATACTCAAGGGCAGGTTTTGCATCAAAATAATGCTCTTGTAACAGTTTCAACTGCTCTGCCTTTATCGCTTTTGTTACACGCATACAGTTCTCCTTTCTCACCTGTGAAAGTACAGACGCGTACAACTTATATCTTACCATACGTATTCATTAAGTTCTATGTTATAATAAAACATGCTATTCTAATATAGAATACAGGAGGCGCATATGAGTCATATTAACGATACATTAAAACGAATAAATGAACTAGCTGCAAAGAAAAAATCTGGGCAAGAATTAACACCAGAGGAATTAGCAGAAAAAAAAGAATTATACGAAATCTACTTAAGCTTCATTCGTGGTCAAATTACAAGCACCTTGGATCGCGTTGAATTTGTAGACCCAGAAACAGGTGAAAGAACCGCTCCTAAACGAGCTCTTGAGAATTTAGCAAAAGAGGCTGACCAAGATATTAAAGAACATAAAGATATTCACTAAGACTACAAAAGCGTACGCATGAAGGATATTTCCTAATGCGTACGCTTTTGATTTTTATTTTTACTATTTTCGCTTCTAAATAAATAAAATATATTACTAGACTAGTATCAATATTTCTATTGAGGTCCTTCTCCAGCAATAATACGTTGTGCCTCAGCATCAGATAAATCATAGCGTAAGAAAGTCTTATAGAATAATTTTGTTTCTTTCACTAAATCAATATCATTAAATAATTGAGGTTGTATGATTTGACCTGCCCATAAGATTTGTAATGCAGACTCAGCACTGTAACGATCCCAGTTGAAAGTACCTACAGGATTGCTGTAAATACGACCGTTTTGTACTGCTTTAAGGCTTGCCCATTGTGGATCATTCTTAATCGCTTCAATACCTTTGCGTGATTGTGTACCACCAATAATGATAATATCAGGGTTAGCTTTAACGATTTCTTCCATTGTTACAGTAATTTGAGAACCTTTAGTAGTGATGGCATTTTTACCACCAGCGTAACGAATCCATTCATTGATAATTGTTTTATCGCCATCAACCTTTAATAAGTTGTCTCCACCTACAATATGTAATACAGATGGACGGTTAGCATCATCAATACTTTTTGTTCTATCTTCAGCAAATTTAATTTTACCATCTAAGTAAGCTAGGTATTGTTTTGCCATTTCAGGGGCTTTATCACCTAATACTTCAGCTGTAATATTAATAACTTTACGTAATCCATCATAGTCTTGGAAGTTTACACGAACTGCTGGAATCCCTGCATTACGCGCCATTTCAATTTGATTCTTATTACTTGCTAATACAACTTGAGGTTTTAATTTTTGGATTTCTTCCATTTGTACATCAGTACCTTTTACAGGTGCTGGAATTTCTTTAATGCGTGGGTACACTTTAGCGAACCAAGGCAAGCCTTGAACAGAAGTTGTGGTAGACACTAATTTATCCGCACCACCAAGCATCAATACAACTTGATTATTGGCATGCCATAAATCGGCAACCTTTGTTATATCTTTAGGAATTGTTACATCTGTTCCATCGATATCCTTTACTACACGCGTAGCAGATTGATTACCTTGTGATGCATTCTCTGTGCCACATCCAGCTAACATGAATAGAGCCGTCATAAGGGCTAATAAAAATACAATAATACGCTTCATACTTACATTCCTTTCTGACCTAATTGAGGGATAACACATACAGTACGATTAACTGTATCGCTATAGAATAAGCTTAGCTTAGTCTTATAAATCTCCTCGAGCGCTTCTAAGGTCACATCACTAACAGAATCATAAAAATCTATAGATCCACCACGACATAAACCAACACGGCTATTTAACAGCAACGCCTGTTCCGGTAAATGTGTAGTGAAAATAATAGCATATCCTTGGGCGCGTAATTGATCAATTGTTTCTAAAACAATAACCTGATTACGTATATCTAAAGCAGATGTAGGCTCATCCATAAGTAATAAGCGTGTATCTTGTAACAAGGCACGACCTATAGCAACTAATTGCCGTTGACCACCACTTAAATCACGGCATGGTTTGTCCTTTAACGCCGTAATACCAAGCATGTCCATAATAGAATCAGTTTTTTCAAATTCTTCTTTACCTGGAGATGAGAACATACCGGTTCGCAAGGTAGCACCAAAGGAAATATAATCTCGTACCGTATAAGCTATATCAGCCCCTATAATCTGTGGTACAAAAGCAATTAACTTAGCCCGTTCCTTGATTGATGCAGTCATTAAGTCTACACCACTACAATAAATATGTCCTTGTTGAACATGATTAAAGCACATTAAACAGCTTAATAAGGTAGATTTGCCTACCCCATTCCTACCTAGTAACGCCAATGCATCACCAGCTTTTACAGAGAAGGATAAATTACTAAAAATATTGGGTTGGTTCTTATCATAGGCAAATGATATAGAATCAACGACGAGTTCAAATGAATCCATTAGAAGTACCTCCGTTGTTTATATAATACCCATGCAAAGAACGGTGTCCCAATAAAACCACATAAAATCCCAAGTGGAATCTCTGCAGTTGTTAAGGAACGAGCAAATAAATCAGCAATCATCAAAAAAGAAGCACTCACTAAAATCGTAGCGGGAATTAATTTTTTATGATCATTACCTACTAACATTCTAGATAAATGTGGTATAACAAGACCAACCCAGCCGATAGTACCGCTAAGACATACTGCTGCAGCTGTTAGAAGCGTAGAAATACCGATGATAACAAGTCGTTCTCGATTTACATTTACCCCTAAGCTTTGAGCCTCTTGATCAGAAAGAGACAAAATATTAAGTCTCCATCTTAAAGCTAACACTGCAATTGTACAAATAATAATGATTGGCAATACATATAGCAAATTATCCCACGTAACCTTTGCTAAGCTTCCCAACTGCCAATAAACAATATCTTGCAACTCCGTATCAGGATCCGCAATATATTTAAGCAAACCGATTATAGCAGCCATAAATCCGGAAACGATAATACCACATAATACCAAAACAATACGCGATTGATTCTGAATCAATTTAGGCAATAACAAGGTTAAACAAACCGCCAAAATACCACCCATAAAGGCTAGTATGGCAACACCATAAAACGATAAATGCAATAATATACCTATACATGCACCCACACTAGCGCCATGTGACACACCTAATAAATCTGGAGATACTAAATCGTTACGGAATACCCCTTGGTAGGCGGCACCAGAAACGGCTAATGCAATACCTACAGCAATAGCCCCTAATACGCGAGGTAGTCTAATTTCCATTACTACATTATACATAGATGCATCCCATGTTATAGGTAGTACTAGAAATTTGGAAGATAAGATATTCATCACTTCATTTATGGGAATAAAGAAACGGCCTATCACGAGAGAGGCCAAAAAAATACCAATACATATAACTAAAGTTATAAACATTGTTCTTACATATTGTTGCATAAAATACCTCAACAAACAAAAACTTCATATATGCTACCTTTAACTATACAAGATTTTACATATTAAGAATAATTAGTTTTAATGATATATGTATAGAAAAAAGCCACTTGATATATGGATCAAGCAGCTTTTAGTATAAGTTTTACTTATCGATTATAATTTACCAAGACGTTTCATAGCAGTATAAATTTTTCCTGCGAGTCCTGTCATTTGTTTTTTAGGAATACCACAGGCAGCTATACGAATACCATTTGCTAATGCAATTATATAAATATGTTCTTTCTTCAACTCTTCACAGATAGCATTTGCAGAGTCTGTAGGGATTGTAATAAAAAAACCACCACGGTAAGGTAACATGGGAAGACCCACTTGGGCTGCTTCTTGTTTAAAGATATCAGCACGATCGCGAATTAATTGATAATAGCAATTACGTTCAGCTTCATATTCCTTAAACTTAGCTGGATCAGCCACAATATTAGCCATTGTACGCATTGCGGGACGACAAATATTGGACCATGTGGCACGACTTGTAGATTTGTTAACTTCGAAAAACTCATCAGCTATTTCTTCATCGTCAGAGATCCCAATCATCGCACCAACGCGCTGACCATACATAGTGAATCCTTTAGATAAGCTATAACACACACAGGTGAGTATTTCTTTTGGCAAATGACTAAATTTATTGAAGAACGCACGTACCTCATCTTTTTCACCAGAGTAATCAAGATATGCTACATCAATACCAATAATCACATTATTTCGACCAATAGCAACTAAATCCTTCAGAAAATTAAGGATAGAATCCCAATCTTTATCCTCAATAGAATAGCCGGTTGGGTTATTACCAGGTGTATTAAAGATAGCAACCACATTTGTTTGTTTAGCCGCCAATTCGTTTACACGATTTTGGAATGCCTCATGATTAAAGTTATTATGTTCATCAAATAAGGAATACGTAACTAGTGTACGTCCAGTATCACTACAAATAACACGGTATGCACCCCAGTACCAATCCGCTGTTAATACTTCATCACCAGGCTCCGTATAGTTATGAATCAAATGATGAATACCACCAGTGCCACCTGCGGTAGCAATGCTACGAATATGACCTTCTGGGCGGAAATTTCCAAAACATTCTTTTTCTGCAGCACACAAAAAATCTGGAATACCCGCAATTGGTGCATAACCAACATGTTCAGAATCCGAAAGACTCAAATATTCTTCTTTAACGGTCTTAAGAAAAACTAAGTTTCCCTCTTCATCATGAATAGCACCCAACGTACCATTTACAACATTCTCACGGCCATTTTCTTTAGCATCAGCTTGAGCTTGACCAGCAGTTACGAAGATCACGTCTTTTAATTTTTTTCCTTTTGCATGCTTTGCAGCAACACTTGTCATAACTAGCACCATCCTATCTGAAATGAATATTACATATTTATCATACCTAAACTAATTTAAATATACAACGTATATTCAGTAAATATATTGTATACATAGAAGATTTAACTAACTATTAGTAACTCAACACTTATTAAATATATATAGAATATATTAAGTACCTTATTTAAGAAAAATAATTAAGAAATATACAATAAAACAGTAAATATATAAAAAAAAGACCACTCAAAAGAGTGGTCATCATCATCCTTAGAAGGAATAGCCTACACCAGCGTGTAAACCTTTTGCAGTTTTATCATTGCTATCTACACTATATTTATCATAGCCATAGTATACATTCAAATCTACATCAGGGCGTACTTCATATTGAGCACCTACTTGATAAGTTTGCTTAATATCATTACCCCAACCAGCCTTAGCAAAGCCGTTTACTTTATTAGTCAAAGGTACATGACCGATAACACCAGCTTGGAAACCAAGTTCAGTATCATTTGTACGAATCGCAGTACCTGCACCATATAAATTTACATTTGGATGTACTTTATAAACCAATGCTAATTGATGATCTTTAATATCACCATTTTTTGCATTTAATTTATCGTAAGAGTATTGTAATGCGGCTTTATTGGAAAGGTCGTGTTGTAAAGAAACACCGAAACCATCATTACTATTGCCGCCACCGTTAGATACGTGTTGTTTAAAAGCATAATCAGCTTGTACCTTAGTGGATCCATCACTAATTTTCGTTACAGGAGCTGTAGCAAATGCACTACCGGCTACAACTGTAGCTGCTAAAGTTAATAATACTAATTTCTTCATTTTTACCTCCTATACACATACCAACGGTATGTCTTAATAAGTTACTAATCGATAGGTATAGTAATTATACAATCTATAAATTAGCGTTTCATGAATACAGGGATATCAGGGATACCACTGTTAGTATTTGTAGTGGATGCCGGACGGGATGTAGTTGTTGTTTTACCGAATTCAGGTACATTCTTAGTATTTGAATTAAAACCAGTTGCCACAACAGTAATTTGAACTGTATCGCCTAAGCTTTCATCGATAACGGAACCGAAGATAATATTTGCATCAGGATCCGCCGCTTCAGAAATAATTTCGGCAGCTTCATTAATTTCAAACAAGCTTAAGTTAGCACTACCAGAAATATTGAGTAAGATGCCTTTTGCACCATCGATAGAGGTTTCCAACAATGGGCTATTAATAGCCATTTTAGCTGCGTCAGCAGCGCGGTTTTCACCTTCGCCAACGCCAATCCCCATCAATGCTTCGCCTTGTTCAGTCATGATAGTTTTAACATCTGCAAAGTCAAGATTGATCAAGCCAGGAACTTGAATCAAGTCTGAAATGCCCTTGATACCTTGGCGAAGTACATCATCAGCTGTACGGAATGCATCGCTTAAGGAACATTTTTTATCTACAACTTGCAACAATTTATCATTAGGAATAACGATAATAGTATCTACTTTTTGAGTCAAGAATTCAATGCCTTTTTCCGCTTGTGCACGACGGCGTTTACCTTCAAAAGCGAACGGTTTAGTAACGACGCCGACTGTCAATGCACCGATTTCTTTAGCACATTCTGCAACGATAGGAGCAGCACCTGTACCAGTACCACCACCCATACCAGCAGTTACGAATACCATATCAGCACCTTCAAGAGCTTTTATAATTTCTTCGCGACTTTCTTGAGCAGCCTCTTCACCGATTTGTGGATTTGCGCCTGCACCAAGACCTTTTGTAACCTTCTCACCAATTTGAATCGTTACATCCGCTTTAGATAATTCAAGCACTTGGCTTTCAGTATTAGCGGATAAAAATTGAACACCTTTAAGATCGCTATCTACCATGCGATTAACAGCGTTATTACCGCCGCCACCAACACCGATAACTTTAATATTTGCAAAATCAGACATTGAATTTCCTCCTCTTATCGTTATCTATCGTATCAATATACGTCCCAATGTATCGATTTATATACTGACAATCTTATAACAATTACATTTATTTTACACTAAAATTTAAAAACTTTCCACTATATAGAATGTGATTTATTAGAATCGCTTAGTCATAATAATCTTACGTATAGCTCCTACATTAATAAATACATGCAATCCAAATCCAATAAGAGCTACGTAATATAGGTTAATTCCTATGAGGTCACCTACATATACAAGAATAACAGCTAACACAACATTTGAAAAGAAACCAAGCACAAAATTACTAAGATCAAAGGTTCGTTCCAATGCAGCTCGGCTCCCACCAAATACAGCATCTAGTGCAGCCAGAACAGCGACTGATGTGTAATTTGCATAACTTATAGGTATATGAAATGGTGAAAGCCACCCTAATGTAGTACCTACAATTAGACCAATAATGGCAAAGATATAAATATTCATTCTTTACCTCCTGTTTCATTAGGCTTTATATGCTCTTCTCTGAAGGTTCCTGTAAAAGCTGGAATAGCTAATTCATTTTCTTCCTTTATGGTTACCTTTATGCCCCAGTGTTTCAAGGAATCTACCACACCGCCTCGCATGGTGAGCGCAGAATTTAATGTTTTTGGATCACCAATCGCTTTAACTGTAAAAGGCGCCCCAAAAACCTTACCATTTACAGTAATAGTCGGGCCAGAGCATCGTATTTCAGAAGTCCCTATGAGACGTTGATCATTGATAGCTATCGCCTCAGCCCCACCAGCCCGCAATTCATTAACAATACGTAAAATATCTTCATCATGAATTACATATAAATTAGGATTTTCACCACTTTGAATTGGTTTTAAGCTATCCTCGATTAATACACTAACACCCGTACCTTTAACATTAGTTAAAGCTGCTTTCATCATCAACTGTTCATCTGCTTTAACATTGCTACTAGCACTAGACTGTTTAAGTTCTTCTATTTGTTTTAACAATGCATCACGTTCACTTTGGGCCTCTCGCAATTGTACAGCTAAATCACCAGCTCGTTGTAAACGGATATTTTCTTCTATATTATCTTGAGTCATCTTATATTGGGTGACAACCATGAAACCCAATATACAACTGACTAAGGCTATTGCCCACCGTTCGTGTCTCACGACAATCATCTACCTTTTATCTTCAACATGACCTTGTTTATCTTGTTTTGTATCATCCTTCTTAGTAGATGAATTTTCTGTAGTCTTTGTTCCTGTCTGATGCTTTTTAACTTCCGGTATTACATCAGTTTTTATGTATGGCGATGAAACATTAACATCTATATATTGTACATTGCTATGTGTTGTCTTAATATCTTGTAACATAGACTGAGTTAATTCGGCTTTTTTAGGTAAGTCTTTACTATCCCCTAATCTAATTTGCACCCCCGATACGGTATACGCCATTATTGCATCAGGATCTCCTATATTGACCTCTGCAATATTCTTGAAGGTGCTCTCATCAAGAGAGTTCAAGTATTCAAGAGCCGCCAAAATGGGCTTATCCACAACGGTATCACCTAACAAAATATTTCCCGCCTTAACGCCTGATATCATCGGTACCGACGTATCTTGTATTGCAGGCTCTGATGCAATCACTTGACCTTTACTGTCAAGTGTTAAATAACCAAACTGAGCTGGTACAACTGCAACAGCCTTGCGTTCTATGACACGTACAACCATTGTAAATGGCAATTGATAACTAATTTGGGCCTCTTCAACCCGTAAGTCTTTCGCCAATCTAGTTTTTAATTTCTCTGTACTAATTTGCAATATATTTACAGGTTCATGAATATCCCCTGCTACCATTACATCTTGTACAGTTACCTTATCCGATCCTATAATTTTTAAGGATCCAAAAGGAATAGGTAGTGTAAACAATCCCACCAACACGAGAGTAACTGCACCACCGATTTTTAACACTCGTTTTCTAAATACAGCCCGTTCATCTTGAACAGGTGTAGAAGACTGCATCTCCCCAGAGTTGGATGGATGGTATTGCTTATCATCCATAGATAACTCCTTATGTTCTATTCAGCCCTTAAAATTTCCCTATACTAGCTGTTAATAGAATCTTTTCACATAATGTTGGAAAGTCAATTCCCATTTCTTTAGCTGCCTTTGGTACTAAAGACGTTGCCGTCATACCTGGCACAGTATTGTATTCTAGAACATACATATTATCTGCATGATCTGTCATAATATCAACACGAATAACCCCACTGCCTTGTACTTCACGATACACAAGTTCCCCTATGCGTTGCATCTCAGCAGTCATTTCTTCACTAATAGGCGCAGGTACTAAATATTCTGTAGCACCTACAGTATATTTACTGGTATAGTCATACTCCCCAGAATGTGGACGGATTTCAATTACTGACAATGCCTTTCCGTCAAGAACGGATACTGTAAATTCGCGACCATCAAGAAATTGCTCTACTACAAGAATCGGATCATATTTTAGCGCTTCTGTAACAGCAGCCTCCAATTGTGCCTCATCACGAACGATGGTAACGCCAATGCTAGAGCCTTGAGTAGCAGATTTCACCACTACAGGAATCGTAAACTGTTTACGAATATGTCCTATAATAGCTTCTGCAGATTCTAAATTACCATTAAAGGATTCAGAAGTAGCTGTTGGAATATTAGCCCCTTTGAAAACATCTTTGCTTACTTTTTTATTCATTCCTACCGCATGAGCCATGATGCCCGATCCAGTATATGGAATTTCTGCCATTTCAAGTAAGCCTTGTAATGCACCATCTTCACCATAACGACCGTGAATTGCATTAAATACAATCTCTCCACCTAAGGATTCAATATCTTTTAAAACAGTACGAGGATTAAGTTCTAATGTTTGGGCATTATACCCTTTACTTTCGAGTGCTTCCGCAATAGCAGCGCCAGTACGGCGAGATACTTCAGCCTCTTTGGAAGGGCCACCCATCAATACGATTATTTTTCTATCTTTCATTGTAAGCCTTCCTCCAATATAGCTAATAATTTTGGTCCATATTGATTAATAGAACCAGCCCCCATTGTGATAACCAGATCGTTAGGTCGCACAATTTTTGCCAATACAGCCGGTATATCATCAACAGATGGTACATAATGTACAACCTTATTTGTAGCAGCTTCAACAGCGTCAGGAATAGTACGTCCATCGATACCTGCAATCGGATCTTCACCAGAACTGTAAATATCTGTCATATATATTTCATCAGCACTTGTAAAAGCAGTGGCAAATTCATCTTTCAACAAGCTTGTACGTGTATACCGATGCGGTTGAAACACACAAATAACGCGATGTTTTTCAAGTTCTTTTGCTGCTTTTAAGGTCGCTTTAATTTCTGTTGGATGATGTGCATAATCATCGACAACCCAGACGCCAGCAACATGACCTTTTGTTTCAAAACGTCGTTTTGCACCGATAAATTTACCTAACGCTTTTGTAATAAAGCGATTTTCTACACCGCAACATTCATGAGCCACAATAAAGGCTGCCAATGAGTTTAATACATTATGTTCTCCAGGCACGCGCAAGCTGATACGGCTTATATTAATACCTTTATGATATACATCATATACCAAGGAAGAGTCCACATAATGAATATTTTTTGCTACATAATCATTATTATCCTCTAAGCCATACGTAATAAAAGTACGTTTTACGCGGCTCATAACATAACGAATATTTTCATTATCACCACATACGATAGCCTTACCCGCTTCTGGTAACGTTTCGACGAACTCACAGAAAGCGTTTAACAAGTTATCCATAGTCTTATAATGATCCATATGATCATCTTCAATATTAGTTATAACGATAGTATGTGGACGCAATTTTAAAAATGAACCATCGCTCTCATCCGCTTCCACAACGGAAAAATGTCCTTTCCCAAGACAACTGCTACCTTTGAGATAATCTACTTCGCCACCGATAATTACCGTAGGGTCCGCATTAGCCTCCACTAAAATTTGTCCAATCATTGAAGTTGTAGATGTTTTACCATGCGCACCAGCTACTGCGATACCATCTGTTACATCTAATACAGCCTTTACAATATCAGAACGATGTAAAATGGTAATCCCTTGCTCTTTAGCGGCAACAATTTCAGGATTGTCTTCACGAATCGCTGTAGAACGAACTATGGCATCAACACCATTTACATATTCTTTATTATGACCGATATGCACCGTGGCACCCATATCTCTAAACTTAGAAATCACTGCAGATTCAGCAATATCTGAACCAGATACATCATAACCTTTTTGAATCAAAATATTCGCTATCGCACGCATACCAGATCCACCAATACCGATAAGGTGAATTTTGTGAATACCGTCTAACATAAAACCTCTCCTTGTTACTTTGCAATAGATAAAGCTAATTTTGCAATATCATGAGCCGCATTCGGTTTCCCCAATTGCAATGCTCGGTCTCCCATTTGTGCCAACAAATCACGGTTGGCCATAAACATCTCGATTTCCCCTATTAAATCGTGAGCACTCAACATTTTATCTACAATCATATGAGCCGCCCCTTCTTGTACAAAGATACGTGCATTATAGGTTTGATGATCTTCCGCTGCGTATGGATACGGTATCAATACGGATGGAATACCGCGAACTGCTAATTCTGCTAGACCTATAGCACCAGATCTAAATACTGCTAAATCGGCTGCTGCTAGTGCTTTTGGCATATCATGTAAATACGGCAAAATTAAAGATGAACTACCTAAACCATCCCCATCGGTAATACCCAATTGGGATAAAACAGATTCATATTCTCCGTTTCCCGTAATATGGATTAATTTAATACCTTTCACACCTTGGAAATGTTTATGTACATCTATCATAGCATTGTTAATAGTTCTCGCCCCTCGAGAACCTCCAGCTATGAGTACTGTAAAGGTATCATCACTTAAGTTGAAATAGTTACGTCCCTCTGTTCTCGAATCAACTAGCACATCTGGACGAACAGGATTCCCTGTATAGACTACGCGCTTTGCTTTAGAAAACGATGCTTCCGCATCCTTATAGCCTAGGGCTACCACATCAACAAAACGACTCAGAATTTTATTAGTAATACCTGCTATGACATTCTGTTCTTGGATTATAGTAGGAATATTATGTAATGCTGCAGCCAAGAGAACAGGGCCACATACATAACCACCAGTACCAATAACCACATCAGGTTTAAACTTACAAACTATAGCATTAGCTTTTACAATGCCTAAAGCAGTTTTACCTAATGTAACTAATGTACCTAACGATAATTGACGCTGCAAGCCTTGCACAGGAATCGTAGTAAACTCTATCCCCTCTTTAGGAACTAATGTAGCCTCGAGACCTTGCTTGGTACCAACATATAACACCTTTGCATCAGGATTTTGTTTCATAATTTCCTTATATATAGTTATTGCTGGATATATATGTCCACCAGTGCCACCACCTGAAATAATAACACGTTTCATTAATGGTGTCCTCCCTCTTGCAACATATGAACACAACGTTTAAAGTCATCTCCACGCTCTTCAAAACAGCTATACCAATCAAAGCTTGAGCAAGCTGGAGATAATAACACAATATCGCCAGTCTCTGCCAATTTATAGCCTTGTTCTACGGCTTCTTTCATGGATAAAGCACGATAAATCGGCTTCACACCAGCCTCTTTTGCAGCCGTCTCAAAACGATCTGCTGCTTCTCCCATGAAAATAACAGCTTTAGTCTTCTCCTTAACTAACTCCATGAAGTCTTCTAAAGGCGTCATTTTATCATGACCACCAGCTAATAGAATAACTTGTTGATCAAAGGATTCTAATGCTTTAACCACAGAATCTACATTAGTCGCTTTAGAATCATTATAAAATGTAATACCATCAATCGTCTTAACGCGTTCTAAACGATGTTCAACGCCATGAAACTCACTAATAATACGATGAATTGTTTCTGCAGGTACGCCCAATGCATGAGATAAAGCAATAACGGTCAATATGTTTTCAATATTATGACTGCCTGGAATATGAATATCTTCATTTCCAATAACAAATTTTGCTACCCCATCTTTAGCAATATAACATTGCCCATCAGCATAATAAGCGCCATTCTCTACGGCTTTTTTTTGACTAATTTTTAGAATATGACTAGGCGAACGATGTTCCATATCAGCTACAACGGGATCATCTATATTCAACACTAAATAATCTGTACTTAATTGATTTTCAAAGATGCGTTCCTTCGCAGCAATATAGTTTTCCATCGTCTTATGACGAGCTAAGTGATCTGGAGTAATATTGAGCATAATAGCCCCAATAGGCCTAAAATGCTTGATTGTCTCTAATTGATAACTAGATAATTCAGCTACCAAAAAACCGTCTGCAGGCATAGAATACGCCACTTCACTAAGGGAATCACCAATATTTCCACCGACGTGAACTGGTTTTCCAGAGCCTTCTAGTACTTTAGTTAATAAAGTTGTTGTCGTAGTCTTACCATTAGTACCAGTAACAGCTACGATAGGTGATTTAGACACTTCATAAGCTAATTCTACTTCGCTGACCACGTCAATACCACGGACCTGTGCTGCTTTTACAATCGGAATATCTAAAGAAATACCTGGAGAAATAACGATACGATCCACGCCATCTAGCAAGGATTCATCTTGACGTCCTGTAATAATATTTACCCCTGCCGCAACGAGTCGTTTCTCCTCAGCTGTAGGCAGTGTCATGGGCTTATAATCATTTAACACAACATGCGCACCCACTTGGGCTAATACCCAAGATGCACCTATACCGCTGGCTCCAGCGCCCAGAACAAGTATATGTTTATCTCCATATTCCATCTATATCACCTAAATTATCTACAAAATTAATGTATCCTATCTAATAAGCATACCATTATTTACAACTTCCGTTAAGTATTATCTTATAAAGTAATAGTCGCTAAAAGCACACCAATAATGGCTAAAACGGCTCCACCAAACCAGAAACGATTAACAACTGTTTGTTCTGCCCATCCAGAAAGTTCAAAATGATGGTGAATAGGACTCATCTTAAATACACGCACACCACGTGTTTTGAAAGAAATAACTTGAATAATAACAGATAATGCTTCCATAACAAAAATGCCACCAATGACAACCAGTAGCAGTTCTGTTTTAGTTAAAATAGCCATTGCTGCAAAGGCACCACCTAATGCCAAAGAGCCTGTATCCCCCATGAATACTTTTGCAGGGTTCACATTGTATACTAAAAAGCCAAGACATACAGCTGCTACAATAGCGCCGAAGTACGCTACACTTTCAGCACCGATAGAATTTGTCATAGATGCAGCCATCAACCCAATAACAGAGAAGGCTATCGCTGCCACTGCTGATGTACCACCAGCAAGGCCGTCAAGACCATCTGTTAAATTTACTGCATTTGTAGCTCCTACAATAATCAAGAATGCCAAGACATAATACCCCCATCCCAATTGTAATTGTGTATCTACAACAGGAATCCATAATGTGGTAGGAACAACCATAATCTCAGTAATGCAATAACAGAATACGGCAGCCAATATAAATTGTCCAAGTAATTTTTGCTTCGCTGTTAAACCAAGATTGCGTTTTTTTACAGCTTTTACAAAATCATCAAAAAAACCTAATAAACAATGACCCAGTGTTAAGAATAATAACATTCCTGTGCCCACATTCCATGGTGCAAACAATGCCACGCCAATAATAAGGGCCACCATCATGAAAGCACCACCCATTGTTGGCGTACCGGCTTTTGCTTGATGACTTTCAGGGCCTTCTTCACGAATACTTTGTTGTGCGTGCAAAGAACGCAACATAGGAATAGCAATTTTACCTAGCACTACCGTAATGATGAAAGTCGCTACGAAGGCTAATAGAATGTGATTTATCATATGAATCCTCTACTTATTAATAAATAGGACGGCTAGATATAACTAGCCGTTACCTATTATTCTCGATCCTTTAATTCTTCAACAACGCGCTCCATTCGTAAACCACGGGAACCTTTCACAAGGATAACATCCCCTTTTTCACGAATATCACTATATGCGTTGGCCATTTCTAAATGGCTGTTACAACGGAATGTAGTTAAACCCGCTTTTTTTGCTTCCTTTGCAATGAAGGCAGCAGCATCACCAAAGGTGAATACAACACTATAACCCTCTTCAGCAAGCAAATGGCCGATTTCACGATGTGCTTCTTCAGAGAAGTCGCCGAGCTCGAGCATATCGCCTAGCATCGCAATTTTACGCTTACCTTCTAATTGGCCAAGTGCTTTAATAGCTTCTGCCATGGATGAAGGGTTTGCATTATAAGCATCATTTAAGATAACAATATCTTCAAATGGAACGATTTCTTGACGCATTGGAGTTCCACTAAATTCACTCAAACCTTTGCGAATTGTGTTAGATTTAATGCCTAGCACTCGACCTGCAACAATAGCCGCCAATGCATCATATACATTGTGTTCACCAATCATAGGCAAGAAGATATCAAAAACTTCATCATAACACTTACAAGTGAACTTAATACCGTCTTTTTTATAACGCAAATGGCTACCAATACAAGTAGCATTCCGTTCAATACCATAGGTAATTGTTTTACCCTTAGCTAAACGATCCATAGCTTTTACATATGGATCATCTTCATTAAGGATAGCCACGCTGTTTTCAGGCAAGCAACGAATCAATTCACCTTTCGCTTCGGCAATGGCTTCTCGAGAACCTAAAAGCTCGATGTGACTAGTACCAACATTGGTAATAATCCCCATCGTTGGTTCTGCAATCAAGGCCAGTTCTTCGATTTGTCCGAGCCCACGCATACCCATTTCAACAACACAGGCTTCATGCTCAGCAGTTAAGCGCAATAGTGTTTTTGGTAAGCCAATTTCATTATTAAAATTTTTCTCAGTTTTTAATACATTAAATTCTGTGCCAAGTACGGCTGCCACCATTTCCTTTGTCGTAGTCTTACCAGAGGAACCAGTAATAGCAACTACAGGAATATCAAAGCGGCGACGATGATATCGTGCTAAGTTTTGATATGCTACCAAAGTATTGTCTACCTCGATGCAAGCAATACCTTCTACAGAACGTCCTTTTTCAACGATAGCCCCTGTAGCACCTTTTTCGATAGCCGCATTGACAAAATCATGACCATCAAAGGTATCACCTTTTAAGGCTACAAATAAAAAGCCTGATTCAATAGTTCTTGTATCAGTAGACACATCTAAAAACTTAATATTGTCGGTATGTGCACTCGTCCCCTGTGTGGCTTCCAGTACTTGAGACAATGTAAATTCTGCCATATTAGATCTCCTTGAGGGCTGCTCGCGCCTCTTCACGATCATCAAAATGAATCGTTTTATCCTTTAAGATTTGGTAATCCTCATGCCCCTTACCTGCAATCAGTACAATATCCCCAGCTTTTGCATGTTGTATAGCATGTTGAATCGCTTCCCGACGATCAACGATAACTTCATAGTGAGTTCCTTCACGAAGGCCTTCTTTAACGCCTACTTCCACATCTTTAACAATTTGCACAGGATCCTCTGTGCGCGGATTATCAGATGTAACATACACAACATCACCATATTGTGCCGCAATGCGTCCCATAATAGGACGTTTAGTTGCATCTCGGTCACCACCACAGCCAAAGACTACAATAATACGATTTTCTTGAATAGCCTTTGCTGTTTGTAAAATATTTTCTAACCCATCTGGTGTATGTGCATAGTCTACAACAACAGCAAATGGTTGACCTTCTTCAATTAACTCAAAACGACCAGGTACAGCACTAAATGTTTTCAACGCTTTATCGATGTCTTCCATGGAAATACCTTCTAATAGGCAGGCACCAATAGCTGCTAATGTATTATACACATTAAACAAGCCAGTCGTATTCATTGCAACTGTATAGTCATGACCATCATAAGATACCGTGTAACGGCTAGACTTTGGCGTCATATCAACGTCATGAGCATTCAGTGTGCCGCTACCATCAATACTATAGGTAATGATAGGGGCTGTAGTTTTTTCAACAACCCGATGTCCATAGGCATCATCAATATTGATGACAGCACCCTTACCAGATTTTACTTGGTTTGGTTTGCTAACCTGTTCAAATAGTTTACATTTAGCTGCCAAGTAATTTTCAAATGTTTTGTGAAAGTCTAAATGATCTTGTGTAAGATTTGTAAACACTGCTGTATCGTACTCAACACCAGATACGCGTCCTAAAGCCAATGCATGGGAAGATACTTCCATTACACAATGTGTAACGCCCTCTTCCACCATTTGATGCAAAATATGTTGTAAATCTACTACGTCAGGGGTCGTGTTATGAATCGGATATGATGTATCGCCAATCATAATATGAACAGTACCAATAACGCCAACCTTATGACCTTGAGCTTTTAATATATGGCGAATCATATGCGTGGTAGTCGTTTTACCATTAGTACCAGTAACGCCAATCATGCGCATAGAGTTTGCTGGGTAATCAAAGAAATACGGTACACACGTCATCATAGCTTTACGAGTATCTTCTACAGTAATAACACAAACATCACCACTTACCTCTACCGGTTTAGACACAAGTATTGCTACAGCACCGGCTTCAACGGCTTTATTTACATAGTTATGACCATCTACAGTAGCACCGTCTAAAGCAATAAATAAACTACCTGCTTTTACAGCACGAGAGTCAGCGGTTACATCTAAAATTTCAACAGCTGTATTACCTTCTACATGCGGTGCATGTAAGGTTTTTACTATATCTTGTAATTGTTTCATATATAATCTCCTTTACACGCAAAGGAAAGCAGCCCAATACGAGCTGCTTCGCCTGCTAGTCTATAATTTGCTGTTTCTCTTGTACATTACGTTCAGTAACAGCGCTTTTTGTGCTATAAACAAAAGAATCAGGCAAAACCATTCCTAATTGTTCTTCTGCGATTTGTTGGATGCGTACAGGAGACTTCAAGGAAGCCACTTCAACGTCCAATGCATCGTTATCTTTTGTTAATTGTACTACAGCTTGCTGTGTTTTAACTACCTCATAGCCCAACTTTGTACTGTATGCATTCATAACCATCATGATAAGCAAGCATGCAACTAATGCAGCAATACCATATACAACTTGCCACATCATAGGGCTCAAATCTAAAGCTACGTTTGCACTACGTCTTCTCCCTTGTGCAATGACCAACATATCACCTTTTACTTGGCCCACAACAGCCTTTCTTGCTAACATAACACTTAACCCCTTCCAAATCTACAACTTTACTGCTACGCGCAATTTAGCGCTTCTAGCTCTCGGATTAACTTCAATCTCCCCTATACTTGGCTCTATAGCCTTATTCTTTGCCTTTACAACTGCCTTGTGATTACAAACACACACAGGCAATTGTGGTGGACATATACATGCAGTACTTAACTCTTTAAAAGTTTGCTTTGTAATTCGATCTTCCAAGGAGTGGAATGTAATAACTCCAATCTTTCCCTTTGGTTTTAACATCGATACAGCATCTACAAAACTATCATGCAAAATTTCTAATTCTCTATTTACTTCAATACGTATGGCCTGAAACGTCCGTTTTGCCGGATGAGGTCCATCTTGTCGCGCCTTTGCAGGTATTGCATTCTTAATAATTCTAACTAACTCACCAGTAGTAGTAATTCTTTTTTCTTGACGTGCTTCAACAATAAACTCGACAATTCGTTTAGCCCATCGTTCTTCCCCATAATCGCGGATAATTTGCAATAATTGTTCACTGTCATATTCATTGACAATTTCCTCTGCCGTGAGAGGTGCATCTTTATCCATTCGCATATCAAGAGGTCCATCATTCATATATGAAAAACCTCGTTCAGGAGTATCTAGTTGATAGCTGGATACACCAAGATCAAATATAAAGCCATCGACTTCATAAATGCCTGCATTTTGGAGGGCTTCTTTTAAGTTAGAAAAGTTTGTAGGTATCGTTAACACCTGACATTTCAAATCAGATAAACGCTGTCGAGCTACACTCAAAGCATCTTCATCTTGATCTAAACCTATAATCATGCCTTCTGGATCTAGCATCTCACCCACTGCGTGAGCATGTCCTGCCCCACCGAGGGTACAGTCCACATAAATGCCTTTTGGATTAGTTACGACAGAGTCCACCGTTTCACGTAAGAGTACGCTAGTATGATTAAATTCCATCATAGCCTCCTATAACATAATCCCTTCAAGCCCTTCGACTAATTCTTCCATACTTTCAGCCACTTGCTCATCATAGAAATCGTATTTTTCACGGCTCCAAATTTCAACGTGGTCCCCAGCACCTACAATAACAGCCTGTTTATCGAGGCTTGCATATTCACGTAGTGGTACAGGAATGAGGACACGACCTTGTTTATCATATTCAAGCTCAGCAGCACTACCAAAAACAAAACGTTTTAACGCACGCACGCTAGCTTTAGTGGAAGATTGTGATTGTAAAGCAGTGGAAATTTTCTTCCACGCCTCTTCGGTGTAAATAGCCAAGCAGTTATCTAGGCCTTTTGTAACGATGCACAAATCGCCTAGTTGTTCACGTATTTTCGCAGGTATAATCATCCGCCCTTTTGTATCAATGGTGTGATTATATTCACCCATGAACATACGTATCACCGCCTTTCTCTATTTCTTATCCACCACTATATGGTAAATTCTACCACAATTCCCCACCTTCTACAACAAAAAATCCATTTTTATCCCACTTTTTTATATTTTTCTTGTTTAATCTCTATTTTTCTCCGCTTTTCTACAATACATATGTTCGATTAAATATTTAAAAATAAACAATTTAAACCACTCTCTACCACAATGATGAAATACCACGCCTTAAATGGACATAAACCCCACTTTTAGATGTATTATGTTTAGCAACTCAATGTATTATATTTAGTAATTCATAAACGTTAAATATATTTAGGTCTATATTAAAAAAGCACAAAAAAACCTCATCAATGTACAACAATACATTGATGAGGTTTTGCCTCTATTTATATAGTTTTGATCTATAATATTAGAATTTAGATTCGATAGCCGCTTGAAGATCGCCTTTAGGCAAGAAACCAATTTTACGGTCTACTACTTCACCATCTTTTAAGATAACGAATGTAGGCAATACTTCAACTTGTAAGTTACGTGCTAATTCTGGTTCTTCATCAGCGTTTACTTTTACAAAGTTAGCTTTACCTTCAAGCTCACCTGCAATTTCTTCAATGATTGGCATCATACGTACGCAATAACCGCACCATGGAGCCCAGAAGTCAACAACAGTAACACCACCTTGGTTTACTAAATCTTGATATTCAGCAGTTTTTAAATCTTTTAATTCGCTCATTGTACCCTCCTACGGTAATTGAACTAATACACAATCTTGAATGACATGCAGATCTAAAGCATGTGCTTTTTCAACAACAGATGGTTTATCCGCCCCCGGTTGCAACCACACAACAGAAATGCCAAGTTCTTTGCATTCATCAAGTGCAGCTAACCCCGCTGCTTCTGGTACAACAAAATCTACCACAGCAGGCACAACGGGAAGTGCAGAAAGACTAGAGTAACAAGTGTCTCCATCTATTTCTGCAATATTAGGATTGACTGGATATACTTCATATCCGTGATCTTTAAGACATTTATAAATCTTATAACCGAACTTCTCGGTTTTATGGGTAGCTCCAATAACGGCCCATACTTTTTGATCTAAAGCTTGTTGAATTGTCATTTCGACCACCTCTTATATACTATTATAAATAAATATCGAATATTGTCAATATATTATATCGAATTATATAGTTAAAGAATTATTCTCTTTTAGCAAACATCCTATAACATAAATCAATACTATTTTATTACTCTATTCTTTAATTTGTATCTCAATCGTTTTCTGACTAAGACTAGGTACATTTAAATCAATCTCAATTAATTCAGATAAACTGATTTCTCTACGACTTAATGTATGAGCTTCAACTAACCCCCCTACAATAGCCAGCTCACCTAAAATCCTATTAGGAGACCATTGATTTTCACGTAATTCACGAATAGTAATACTCTTTTGTCGCTTAGATAATCTATGCCCTTCAGAATCAATTAATAATGGAGCATGCCCATAAGAAGGTAGTTGTATATTTTTAGATTTGAAACTGGTTTGTAATGTTCTATATAAATATATTTGCTGCCCTGTAGTCTCTAGTAAATCGTCTCCACGAATGACCTCCGTTATCCCCATAGCAATATCATCCAGTACAACAGCTAAATTATAGGCATACATACCGTCACCACGACGCAATACATAATCATCTAATTCACCTTCCAAATGAATATGTTGAAAGCCTTGCCAACAATCTACGAAATCTATATCACAGGAATTAACGGCTAAACGCAAAGATGGCTCCTTAGACATCATAAACTCTTTTATCAATTTATCCTCTAGATGACGGCAACGGCCATCATATCGATGTACTACCTCTCCTACATGGGGCGCCGAAGCAATAGAATGCAGTCTCGTGCGATTACAAAAGCAAGGATAAATTAGTTTTTCTGATGCAAGATGTTCTAATATATCTCCATAAAATGCTTGTCGTTCACTTTGCCAATATGTTGATTCTGAGCCACCAACGCGAGGTCCTTCATCCCATTCAAATCCTAGCCACTCTAAATCATCTAATAGAGCTTCCCCTAACTCACGTTTAGAGCGTTGGATGTCTATATCCTCCATTCGCACAACATACTGCCCTTTTTGTTGCTTCGTAGAAATATAAGATAAGAGGGCTATCCATACATTTCCGAGATGGATATATCCTGTGGGGCTTGGAGCAAATCGACCTTTCATGATGCCCTCCTACAGTACAAAACAAGTGGCATATCCCGTAAACTTACACAGAATATGCCACTATAAATAATATAAAACGATTATCCTAGAGAAATAATGTTATCGAATACCTTACCAGCGTCTTTAATTTTTTGTTCGTTCCCCATTGTACAAATGTGATTGTCCTTCAACACTGGTTCAACCACATCTGCTAAAGCAACGATATCCTCTGGCTTACAAGCGATAACTTGTTTACGAAACTCTACCTTATCCTCTAGTTTAGCACCGCTAAAATACATCCCCATCGCACGTGGACCACGCAACGCAGGAGTCATAGGCAAGTCCAAGGAGCTCATAGTACCGATAATATATTTACGCATCTCACGATCAGTCAACGCAAACTCACGAAGGTATTGAGGTAATTCTTTATATACATTTAATGTTTCTACCAAGTTTGGATCGCGATAGCTACAGAAAATCATATTACCATCGTCATAGAAGTTTGCAAAGGCACCGTAAGCACCGCCTTGTACACGAATACGAATCCAAAGATACTCATAACGTAAAATCGTTTCCAATACACTCATTGGGCCTACGTGTTTATACCCATGGTCTATAAAGTTACCACCTTGAGCTACGTATTGAACCTTACCAGCTGTAACGATACCATCATTACCAGACAAACGTGTAATTTTTAATGTATCATTACTTAAGTCAGTAGTATCCCAGGTTTCAATCAATGGTTTCATAAGATTTTCAAAGGCTTCTAATTCTCCTTCTTCACCAACGAACATGATATCCACATTATTAGCACGAAAAATCTTACGAGCCACATCAGCTAATTTTTCCGGCAATAATGGTAATGCCGCAGGATTAGAAGCCAATTCGCTAATCTTTTGATAGTAACCGAAGTTACCATTATCTCTAAATTTACCAACTGCAGATACTTGTGCCATAACACGTTGACTTACAATGGAGTTGCCACGACGAAACGCTTCATTATCCCAAATAGCTTTGCTTTCTTGAACAAGTTCGGTCAAGCGTCTATGGTCACTATAATCTGCTTTTTGTACTACTTCGTTAATCAAACGGCATAAGTCAGGTAATTTAGAATGCAAGGCTTTAGCTCGAACAATCATGAGAGGCGTAAATTCATCACGCTTACCATCTTTGCTAATAGCCGTAATATCTGAGCTTAAACCACCAAGATTCATATTGATATCTTTCGCCAATGCTTCATAGCCACGTTCAGATGAGTCAATACGACCGATAATATCACTTAAAATATCGGCATAGAACAACTCATCTTCTGTAAGACAGCTTAAATTAAAGTAAAGACCTACATAGTTGATGCCTTTTGTGAAAGTAGGTACAAAATGTACGGTAGTATTACCAATTTTGCTTTCACGACGCTCTACTTCTTCAATATTAGGATTTAAATCTGATAATTCAAGCAATGGAATCGACGCTAACGCTTCGTCGCTATCTGGAGCTTCTTGACGAAGTTTAAGTCGTTTTGTTTGCTCTACAATCGCTTCGATTTCTTCTGGAGTCATCTTAGCTTTTACAGAAGCTAAATATTCTTTAACCTCTGCATCCTTGCGCTCTTGAAGACCACGTTCAGGATAAATAGAAACAAGCACTTTATGATTGTTATTTAAGATAGATTGACGAATTAAATCTTCAAAGTACGTACCGGATAAGCCCTTGCGAATATTCACTAATGCTTCTTCGTAGTGTAATAACTCAAGTGGGTCATTGTCATATAGCCAATTATCCATCATACGGATAACATAAGCAAGACCAATTGGGCGACCACCAAAGTCGCTTTCACGAAGAGCAAACTCAATGCTATTCAAGGAAGCTTCTAATAATTCTTTATCTAAACCGTTATCACAAAGTTCTTGCAATGTAGATTCCACAATACGCTGCAAGTCAGCTTGTTTATCGAGATTAGAACCAGTTGCTTGCACGGTCCACAAAGGTTGACGAATGCTATCAAGATAATAACCACTCACATCAGAGCCGATACCGGCTTTCACCAAAGCCTGTTTAAGAGGAGCCGCAGGAGATGTCAACAATGCATGTGTTAATACCTCAAAAGCCAAGCTATGCTCAGGAGTTACATCAGGTAACACATAGGCAAAGGAATGTAAAGTTCGGTTGTCTGTTGGCTCTTCAGAACCTACGCTATATGGATAACTTACCACTTTACCTTCCGTAAATGGCGTTTGTATACCAACCTCTGTATTAACCTCAATAGCATCAAAATGACTTAAGTACTCATCATTCAAAAATGCCAATTGCTCTTCAATATTCATATCACCATAAAGGAAGATATAACTATTGGACGGATGATAATGAACTCGATAGAACTCTTGGAACTCTTCATAAGTTAAGTCTGTAATATGGTCAGGATCTCCACCAGAATCAACCCCATAAGTGGTATCTGGGAAAAGTTCACGCATCATTTGGCGTTCTAGAACGGAATCCGGAGAGGAATAAACCCCCTTCATCTCATTAAATACAACACCTTTATAGGTAAGTTCATCGTCCGCACTATCTAATTCATAATGCCAACCTTCTTGCATTACGATTTCTGCATCTTCACGAACGCGTGGATACAATACAGCATCAAGATATACGTCCATCAAGTTGTGGAAATCTTTATCATTCTTGCTGGCTACAGGATACATTGTTTTATCAGGGTAAGTCATAGCGTTTAAGAACGTGTTCAAAGATCCCTTAACAAGCTCAACAAATGGCTCTTTTAAAGGAAACTTACGAGAACCACATAAAACGGAATGTTCCATAATATGTGCAACACCAGTACTATTATGTGGTGTTGTTCTAAAAGCGATATTGAATACTTTATTAGAATCTGGTGAATCAATATAAATTAAACGAGCACCAGACTTTTCATGTTTCATTTCATAAGCGGTACCATTGATCTCATCAATGCGCTCAATGCGGTCAAGGCGAAAGCCAGAATAAACCTTATTTATTTCCATGCTGTCCCTTCTTTCTATACTAATATAATGATTTCTCTCTGAATAATTTATTATATCATATCGATGACTCTATATATAGATGTTAAGAATAATTATCGAATTATAAAACCCCATAGGCAAGTATTCCCATGGGGTTCATATTATTTATTATGTTGCATCTGCCACTTTTGATTGCGACGCAAGGTTAATAAGCCTTCTAACACGGCTTCGAATTGTATAAAACTCAATGTATATGGTTGATACATATCTGGTACAACCTTGTAAGTAATAGTAACCTCAGACTTATCGTAATCATAGAAGATACCATGTAAATTACTCATTGTTGTGTAACCAGTTTGAGCTTGTTCCAATGTTGGAATAGGCTGATTTTTTAGATTTCCTAGTAGATCGCTAATGAAACCTTCCTTACGACCTTGGTCATTGAGCATTTCATCCATAAAACTACGTAGACTATCCATGCAATGATTAACCTCGTTGATCTAACAATAAGCCATTATGAATTACACGAACAGCATCTTTTACGCGATCTTCAGCAACAAGACAAGAAATACTAATTTCAGAAGTAGAAATGATTTCAATATTGATACCTTCTTGGCTCAAAATATCAAACATTTGCGCAGCTACACCAGGCTGTCCTAACATACCTGCACCAATAATGGAAACTTTAGCCATTTTTTCATCAATATTAACAGCTTCAATATCTACTGCTTTTTGTAATTCTTCTAATACTTCTCGAGCTAATACCACATCATCCATAGCTACTGTAAAGATAAGATCAGTTTTTGGTTCTCCTACGGAACGGATAGATTGAACAATCATATCTACGTCAACGTTTCTAGCAGCTAATGCTTTGAATACAGTCGCTGCAACGCCTGGTTTATTTTCAACGCCTACAAGGGCTACTTTTGCTGTATTTGTATCATCAGCTACGCCAGTAATTACGTGTTTATTTGCTTCCACAGTATAATCCTCCCGAATAATAGTACCTGGTTTATCACTAAATGTAGAACGTACATGAATAGGTACACCATAACGGAAACCCATTTCTACGGCACGCGGCTGCATTACACCTGCACCAAGGCGTGCCATTTCAAGCATTTCGCCATACGTTACTTCTTCTAATTTGAAAGCTTCCTTCGCCACGCGAGGATCTGTAGAATATACGCCGTCTACATCCGTAAAAATCTCACATACATCCGCTTTCATAGCACCTGCCAATGCAACAGCTGTTGTATCAGAGCCACCACGGCCTAATGTCACCATATCACCATATTCAGTTATACCTTGGAAACCAGCAACTACTACAATTTTACCTTCATCCAAAGCTTCAAACACACGATTAGGATCAACGCCCAAAATGCGACCTTTATTAAACGTATCACTACTTGTAATACCTGCTTGATCACCTGTTAAGGATACAGATTCCTGACCACGTTCGTTAAAAGCCATTGCCATCAATGCAATTGTTACTTGTTCACCGGTAGACAACAAGCGGTCCATTTCGCGACCATACGGCTTGGATGTAACTTGTTTAGCTAAGGCCACCAAGTCATCAGTTGTATCACCCATAGCAGATACAACAAGAACGATTTTATCGTCAGCTTGCTTCTCACGAAGAACGCGATCAACAATATTAAATATTTTTTCTGGTGTAGCTACGGAACTACCACCAAATTTTTTAACGATTAAGGCCACAATAATCCCTCATTTAACTATGTTTACTAAATATCAATATGCATATACTTTACCACAAACAAATAGCACTGTAAAGGGATGTACAGCAATTAATCCACTGGAGTGATACAAAACTCCTTTTTATGCGGACATTAAAAATCAAATAATATGTCTATAATATTATGAATATGCATTAAACAATCCTAACATGTATTAGCCATAATGCCATTAAATATCTACTATTAAAAGTTTAACTTTGCCTCATTATTAAACTATGTGAACACATAGATATACAAAAAGACCAGCCCTAGGACTGGTCTTTATTAGTTGTAATAGTTAATTAAGCAACTACGATATCTTTTTCGGATTCCCACAAACCGTGGATATTGCAGTAGGAAACAGCGATCAATTTACCAGATTTTTTCAAAGCTACTGCTAAAGTACCTTCAGAAACTGCTGCTACAGGACCTTCGTTTGCAGTTGCACCGTCACCATGAACGTTGAACTCGATAGCGCCAACTTCGAATGGTAATTGAGTGCCTTCAGCTACGAAGTACAATTTAATCCAATCAATGTGATGTTCTACAGTGTTTGGATGTGCAATGTCTTTACCTACGGATAAAGTAACGTGGAATGTTTCACCTGCTTTTACAGTGTCAACTGTTTCGATAACAGGAACGTGTTTTTCAGTAGCGAAATCGCCAGATTTAATGTAATCATGTACAGCCATAGTTAACCTCCTGGTTAGTCTTATATACATACTTAATGTCAAGAATATTGAGCACCTCTGTGCTTATGACTATATTATACATTTTCGATATAGTTTTAGCAAGTTCTTTTTCGATTTTTTTCGATTTTTTTGAATTAAATCAAAATTCTATTCCTTTAGCAGCTTTTATGCCCTTTTCATAAGCATGCTTTACTACCTTCATTTCTGTTACAGTATCCGCCATATCAATGATTTCAGGTTTAGCATAACGCCCTGTCAAAACAACATGAAGTCTTTTTGGCTTATTGTTAAGCATTTCCACTACAGAATGCACATCGATAAGCTCATAATTAATGGCATTATTTATTTCATCCATAACAATTAAATCCCATTTATCGGAGTTTACTTCCTCTACTAATGTACGCCAAGCGGCTTGTGCTGCTTCTTTGTGGCGAGCAAGCTCAGCTTCCCCTACTTCATCCCGTTTATAGTAAATAAAACCTTTTCCCATAGAGCGAATTTCAACTTGATCACCTAGTTTAGCGAGACCTGCCAATTCACCATAGCCATTGCCGCTCTTAATAAATTGTAATATAAGAACCTTAAAACCTTGTCCAACAGCACGTAAAACAACGCCTAATGCTGCTGTTGTTTTACCTTTACCATTTCCTGTATTAACTAGAATTAATCCACGTTCTTCCATAATAGCTCCTTTAATACGAACTGTCCCGCAGAATGTAATTGTGATAACACATAGTCATATAAACCTATTAAATACATTTATACATCTATTACTTTTGGGCTTTATAAGCAGCACATGTATCAACAAAATGTTGTGCCCCTTCATCAGAGCCAGCAAAGTTCAAATGTAAGTAAGAAGCTAATACATTTTTTGTTGCATAGCCTCCGTCATACGATTGAGGTTTACGGCCTCCTTCTAAATGAAAAGCCCATGGAAAGTCATCTATAGTTGGCTCCATTGTAGAGAAATGGAACTCATGACCACGAATAGCTGTATTCATAGCGCCTAATAAAGTATCTCTCTTTGCAGTTGCTGTAACATACCCCACCTTTTGAAGCTTTTGTTGCATCACACAATTGGCAGGTACAATACCTACAGTTTTATATACAGAACCTTCGAAGTCATGAATGCTTTCACAAAGATACATAAGGCCACCACATTCGGCATAAATAGGCATACCTTGTGCATTAGCTTGGCGGATAGATTCCTTCATAGACTCATTGCTAGATAACTGGAATAAAAACATTTCTGGGAAGCCACCCCCAAATACAAGTCCGTCTACATCGGGAATTACCGAATCATTAAGCGGACTAAAGTAAACAAGCTCAGCCCCTTTTTCCTCTAACGCAGAAAGACTAGCTGGATAATAAAAAGAGAATGCCTCATCATAAGCTACACCGATTTTCACACGTTTTTCAATGGATTTAACATCTATAGCTTCTGGTAGTTCGATAGTTGGTGCATTGGTAGCAATTTCCAATAGTGCATCGAGATTTACCATCTTCTCAACAGCTTCTCGAATCGTATTAATCGCCTCTGTTGGATCGATTTCAGTAACTGGTGTAAGTCCTAAATGACGTTCTGGAGAATGCATACGATCATCACGATAAATGGCACCAATAACAGGTACACCGATTTTATCCATCCCTTCACGAACCATACGCTCATGATTGGCTGAGCCTAAGCGGTTCAAGATGACACCACCAAAGTTTACCTCTGGGTCATAGTCACGGAAGCCTTTTGCAATAGCAGCTGCACTTTCACCCATAGCCTTGCAATCGATAACAAGCACCACTGGTGCATTTAACTGTTTAGCAATTTGAGCCGTAGAACTAACGCCTTCTCGACCACCATCATAGAGACCCATAACACCTTCAATAATGGCAAGGTCTACATCATGTGCCATTGTAGCAAAGAAAGGAGTCAACTTGTGAGGTGGCACAAGCCACGTATCTAAATTATAGCTGTCACGGCCGGATGCAATTTTATGAAAGCCCGGATCAATATAATCCGGGCCCACTTTAAAAGATTGCACCGTACGTCCACCATTTGCATAAGCGGCCAATAAGCCCGCTACGATAGTTGTTTTACCAACACCAGAGTTGGTACCAGCAATGACAACACGTGGAATCTGTACTGTGTTCATAGATATTACCTCGTAATACGACGTGTTTGTTAACGATCCTTGCGTTTTGCAAGAATTGTTGATAAGTAGTTGAGTTTAGTATCTTTTGGTATATTATCTAGACCTACGAATACTTGCTCATCAGGCAAACCTACACGGCTAATCATAACCGCATCATCTGCCATATTATGTTTAATCAAGGTTTCTTGTACTTCATCAAAGTTTTTATATACCTTCATGATAACTGCATCATCTGCAACAGCCAATACAGCATCGATTTTTTCTTTAGGCGCTGTAGCTGGAACGATGGCCAATACCTCTTCCTTCTCTACAATTGGATAGCCAAGGTGAGAGCCGATAGCACAGAATGCAGTAACGCCAGGAATTGTTTCAATTTCATGACCTGTATTTTCAATCAAACGATATACATACATATATGTACTGTAGAACATAGGGTCACCCAATGTTAAGAATACAACACTTTTACCTTCATCTAAGTAAGACAAGATAACGCGTTTAGCCTCTTGCCAGCCTTCCTCTTGCGTAGAATCATCCAACACCATTGGGAATACAACGGGAACGATTTCTGTATGTTCTTGTATATATGGGGATGCAATATCAAGGGCTACGGAACCATCTTTCTTTTCTGTTTTAGGTGTGATAATAATATCTGCTTCACCTACGATGCGAGCAGCTTTCACAGTCATCAATTCAGAATCGCCAGGGCCTACGCCAATACCATATAATTTACCTTTCATGGGTATCTCCTCTTCTTATAGCTACACTCTATTTATAATTGCAATATCTTTTATTATAACTAATTTATGCAATATATACAAAGGCACTATTTAATATTTGGTATTGTAGGACGATGAGCACTACGTTTGCCATACAAATCATCGATACAATCTTGTAAATGCTGACGGAAGATATCTTGAATTACTTCGTACTCACCTAAACCAGCATTGATTGGTTTAACCTCATAACCTGCTTCAGCGAGTTCATTCACTATACTATCCTCTTCATCGCCAAAGAGATCATTTTGCGCATGATCACCAAGGACTAATAATAATGGATGTAAATAAATCGTATTTGGGCGCTTACCATCGAGCCACTCCCAAGGTGTTGCTACGTCCGCCACATAAGGTGCATTCTCTAGCACAGCGATACGTACATTCGTAAGACCAGCACGAATTAATTTGAACTGTAAATTACCATACGAGGAGTTGCCAGAGCCAAGGCCTCCATGACCAACCATTAGTAAACCATCATCCTTAGAAATATTAAGGGATTTAATGAAACGATCAATCAAAATTTGGTAATCATCTGGATGCTCTTCTTGTCCCATGTAATATACGAGAGGTCTACCTACGCGCAATACTTCAAGTTGCCCTTCTCCTTCATGAGCAAGGATATTATTTTTCAATTTATCGAACTCTTCACCACCGGTGAAATGAAGTGGCTGCACATATACATGTGTATAACCTTCTTGAATCATTTTTTCTAATGCCCCTTGTTCAGTAGGAATCTCAATACCACGATCACGTAATCGCTTAACGATGATACGAGACGAAAAAGCTAATTCCACCGTATAATCTGGATACGATTTACGAATATGTTCTACTACGGAATCGATATTATGTTCACGAGCACTGTCCACAGTGGATCCAAAAGCAACAACTAAGATAGCTTGTTTCATGAAAGTCTCCTTATATTAACTATTAATGTATCTTAATCATACCATAGACCATCCTTTAGGGGCATACCGTGGTACGTATAAAATAGAAATTATTCTTATCTTTCATGGTAAAAGTAAAAATCCTCCTCATTGGATATCCAACAAGGAGGATTTTTATTAATGTAAAGGGATGGAGTAATGTATGTCTAATTATGCAATAGCAAATATTAAGAAATCAAACCTTGCGCTTCTAAGCGAGAATTTGTCATGACAGGTTTTACGGATTCTCTAGGCATGGGCCGCTTCCGATCAGACATACGGATAGCTTGACCTAAATGTTTCAAGAACAAATCTTGTACATGTGGATTTTCCCCAAGCCCTTCATTCCAGATATCTACATTGTAGCCTTCCTCAGCGAGTAAAGCATAAATGGAATCGGAGCGTTCACCGCCAAGATAGTCCATTAAATGTGTAGAACCTATAAGAGCCAATGGTACAACTAACAAATCTTTATGCCCCATACGATCCAAGAAAGTAAGAGCTTGTTTGAAGGTAGGGAAACCATTTGTAGTAAATACTACTACGTTTGGCGCTGCTCCATACATAGCCTTTAATTGCAAAGTACTGAACTCTAATTGATTTTGACCATTCGCCATGAGTACAACAGATTTATTAAGTGCTTTTGTATTAACATGACGAACAATGCTTTCTAATGTTGCTTCATAATCATCGGCATAATTTTTTACACCTAAAGAGGTAAGCAATGGTTTACCAATATTAACCTGACTAAAACCATATTCATTGCTATGTAAAAATTTTAATGCTTGTTTGCGCATTTGTTGGTAGCACTGATCTGCCACCAATGTAATAGGTTGAATGTACACCTCATCGATACCCATACGAGCGAAATCTTGCATAGCCTCTGTGAAAGAAGAAATCTTATCCTCGTACTTCTCATTCCACTTCTCTACTAATGCATCAGATAAGAATACACGGCGTACCTCCATATCGCTATACATGGAACGTACTTTTTTCTCTATACTGCCAATGGATTTCTCCACAGCATCTTGGTAAATTGATCCAAAGGATGCAATAATTATGCCTTTCATATGTGACCTCCATATTACTCATACATGAAACAACTTTCACAATTGAAAATTGTTATCAACTACTATGTAATAATAGTACAAGATTAATCTATAGAAGTCAATGAGAAAAAATATCAAAATTAATATTTATAACGATTAATTTAATTGTAGTAATATTATGGGGCCCCATCAGAATAATCCTAAATAAAATTACTTATATATTCACATATTCATATCCTTATAACCAACAAGAATATAATTATAAAATGTACTATCATACTTTATTCATCACATTAATTTATTAATAATCTCTCAAATTCCTTATACTTCTAGGGGTATAGGGTTTATTGACACCTGTTTTCCGCTTTGTTACGATTGAAATAAGGTTATATATATGCGATGAATCCATAGTTTTCATATAATAGAACTATGTAAATGATTGCATATTAGTGTAGTTATAGTTATAGATAGGAGTATAGAAATGAAAAAACAATTAGCTTTAGCATCCGCTATTCTAGGTCTTGCAGTATCCTTTGGTGCACCAGTTGTATCTAATGCTGCATATCAATTAAATGAGGAAGTAAAAGATCCTACACCAGCATTGAAAGAAGCCGCTGCAATTGGTGTTCGTACACATAATACAGAAGCTTTACAAAACTTGCCAAACAAGGATGCTATGGTTGTTATGAGCTTTGGTACAACTTATAAAGATACTCGTGTGAAAACAATCGATGCTACTGTAGATGCTATTAAGGCAGCACACCCAAATACTAAAGTGATAACTGCTTTCACAAGCCATATTATTCGTGATCGTATCCAACAAAAAGAAGGTATAACATACCCTACACCTGAAGAAGCTTTAGCTGAACTTAAAAAAGATGGTTACACTCGCGTTGCATTGGCATCTCTAGATGTAATTCCTGGTATGGAATATAACTACGATGCAGCAGTATATAATTTATACAAAAATGATTTCAAAAAAATGACACTCGGTACTTCTCTTATGTACTGGATGGGTCAAGAAAACCAAACTGACCAAGTTATTGAAACATTAAAAGCTGTTCAATCCCAATTCCCTAAATTAGGTAAAGAAGATGGTCTTCTTATCATGGCTCATGGTACTCCAGATCCTTCCAATGCATACTATTCTGTAATTCAAGACCGTATCCATACTCTTGGCATGAAAAATGTATTCATCTACACAGTAGAAGGTACACCAAATCTTGAACAAGTTATCCCTCAATTGAAATTACATGGTATTAAACATGTTACATTGATGCCTTTCATGATGGTTGCTGGTGACCATGCAAACAACGACATGGCTGGTAACGAACCAGATTCCCACAAATCCATTCTTGAAAAAGAAGGCTTCAAAGTTGACACTTACATCCATGGTTTAGGTGAAAACCAAAACATCCGTAACTTATTCGTTGAACGTGCTAACGAAGCTTGGGATGCATTAGAAAAATAATCAATATAACTAAGATCGTTATTGCATATATAACATTCATAGGAGTACATCATGAAAAAACTACTACTCGGTAGTATCGCTTTGGTTATGATTGTACTAGCACTAGCTGGGTGTGGTAAAACCACATCCAGCTCTTCTGCTACTACGAAGGAATTGACCTTTAATGGCCAAACCTATACTGTACCAAAGGATCCACAAAAAATTGCTGTATTATCTAATTCTGTTTTATCTATGCTTTATGCTGTCGATGGTAAGGCTATTAGCCGTGCCAATACAACGGATAAACTAGCACCAGAGTTAGAAGCTCTACCAGCTCTTGGTCAAACTGCAAATATCAATATGGAACAATTATTAGGCTTGAAGCCAGATGTAGTATTGGGTTTAGTAAATCAACATAAAAAATATGAATCTCAATTACAAGCTAATAATATTCCAACCGTACTTTTTGATTACGATGGTATTAAAGATAATGTACCAATGTTAACATTTCTTGGCGAATTAACTAATCATCAAGATAAGGCTAAGTCTGTTATTACTACCTATGAAAACAATATTACCAAGGTAAAAGATGCAGTTAAGAATCAACAACCTGCACGTGTTGCCGTGTTACGTGCCACAGGAAAGGGTGTAACTGCCGAAACTGATGAAGCAGTTACTGCATCAATGGTAAAAGAACTAGGTATGACAAATGTTGTCTCCTCTCACCTAGATGGTACAACGAAGGACAAAACGGTCCCTTACTCTCTTGAAACATTGACTGCAGATAACCCTGATATTATCTTTGTTGTTACAATGGGTAAAGAAGAAGAAATTACAAAAGCTATGAAACAAGCTATGACAGATAATCCTGCATGGGCCAATTTAAAAGCCGTACAAAATAACCGCGTAATATACTTACCATCTAAACTATTCCTATTAAACCCAGGTCTACAAACACCTGAAGCTATGGCACGATTAGTTAAAGAAGCATACGGTATTAATGTTACATTCTAATATATTACTTCATACGAAAGAGGGCATCCCCCAAATAGGGAATGCCCTCTTTTTCAATTAGTATCAAACTACTCAACTAGTCCTTTTACGCGCACATATTTTTTATTATCAAATGTATCAAGTTGTACATCTACAGAGAATACATCTCTAAACAACTCATCCGATATAATTTTACTTGTCTCTCCTGATGTTACTAAATGACCTTCTTTTATAACAGCCATATAATGTGAATATTGAACCGCCTGTGTTAGTTCATGAAGTACCATGAGAACGGTTAAATCTTGCTCTTTATTTAATCGTTTCAATAACTCCATAATTTCTAATTGGTGATTAATATCTAAATATGTTGTTGGTTCGTCTAAGACTAATAATTTTGGTTGCTGTGCTAGCGCCATAGCAATCCAAACGCGTTGCCGTTCACCACCAGATAGAGATGGAATTAATTGTTCTCGCAAATGATTCGTTTTCGTGATATCTAAAGCATAGTCAACGATTTCACGATCTTCTTTAGCCGTGTTTTTCCACCACGCTTGATATGGATACCGTCCACAATATACCAATTCTTCTACAGTCATATCCTTTGGCATATTCGGTACTTGTGGCAAAAATGCCATTTGCCGTGCCAGATGCTTTTGAGAATATGATTGTAACGGTTTATCAAATATGGTAATACATTCATGAGGACTATGGATATATCCGATCATAGATCGTAAAAGCGTACTTTTACCACAACCATTAGGTCCTATTAATGTCGTAATTTTACCGATAGGAACCGATACATTAATGTCATGTAGAATATGACGATTGCCAAGAGTTACGGATAACTGTTTTACATCAATAGCCGTATTCATTAGTTATCCCTCCTCAATAGATACAAGAAGAACGGCGCTCCAAAGAATGCCATAATAATGCCCACTGGTACCTCTATAGGGCTCCACATAACACGTCCTATTGTATCACTGACAACAAGTACTAACGCACCTAATAATGCGGATCCAGGCAGTAAATATGCATAGTCGTTACCGATTATAAGACGTAACATATGGGGAATAACCAAACCTACAAATCCGATAAGCCCAGCTATACTTACAGCACCAGCCGCTAAAAGAGCAGCCACTGCAGTCATAATAAACCGTGTTTGTTCTACCTTAAGGCCTAATCCCTTTGCAGTTTCGTCACCTAAACTTAAAATGGTAAGTCGTTTAGCTCCTAAACAGGCAAAAATAAGGCCAACTATAGCATATGGAAACAGCACTTCTACCTGAGGCCAACTGCGTGCAGCGAGTCCTCCTACCATCCAAAGCAATGCCCCTTGTACACGATCACCAAAGAATACAAGTAGTGCGGAAATACCTGAGCCTAAAAAGGCTGCGACCGCAACACCAGCTAAGATAATACGACTAGGTCGCACTCCATTTTTCCATGCTAATGCATACACCATGAGTGCTGCAGCCATAGCACCTAAAAAGGCTACCAACGGAACTATATGGTCATACCCAGGAAATAAAATAAATATGATAACACCAGCTAATCCGGCACCAGAGGATACCCCTACAATCTGTGGATCTGCTAGGGGATTTTTCATAACTGCTTGCAAAATTGCACCAGATACAGCTAGACAAGCCCCCACTAACGCAGCTACAATATTGCGAGGCAATCGAATATTCCAAATAATTTGTGAAGATGTATCAGTTAGCTCACTAGACCATAATGTATGCCAAATCTCAGCTAATGATACGGGTGTTGATCCCCAAATAAGAGATATAATCATGCTCATAATAACGGCGATGATTAAGATACAAATCACTGATACACGAAATAACTTTCGTTCATTACTAGATGCCATATGAACCCCCTCTCAAAATTAATTATATTATAAGAAATTTACTATAGTATAATTACCGTATTTAACTAATTTATGTTTAGCTAATTATTGTGAAAAATATATACAGTAAAACCCGAATCGCAAAACTACTAAAACACGATTCGGGTTATGTATTATTTAGATTCTTTACCTTCTACAAAAAGCATATCATTGCGTTTTACGTCTGTGTAAAGCAATGCATTACATACGGAAGCAGCGATTGGGCTACCACCTTTGTTGCCTTTTACAGTGATGTAAGGAACTGGGGATACTTCCATCAAATAATCTTTGGATTCTGCAGCACCTACAAAGCCTACAGGGATACCAATAATAAGAGCTGGTTTAATGCCTTCTTCAAGAGCAAGGCGCAACACTTCATACAATGCAGTTGGTGCATTACCGATAGCAACGATTTGTCCTTCTAATTGTTTACCAAAGGTACGCATAGCCGCAATGGAACGAGTTACACCTAATTCTTTAGCCATTTTAGCTACATTTTCGTCTTTAATTAAGCAGTGCACTTCATTGCCGCGAATTTTAAGAGCTGGCTTAGAAATACCTGTGCGAACCATTTCTACATCTGTATAAATGTCTGCACCATTATCCAATGCTTCAATACCTTTTTGAACAGCATCAGGGCTCATTTTTACGAGTTGAGCATATTCGACATCACCAGACGCATGTACTGTACGAGATACTACGCGCACTTCATCATCTGTTAAGCCTAAATCCTTTACATAATCGTAAATGATTTCCATGCTTTTATCTTCAATAGCTTTAGGATTTTTAACGTAATCCATTAGTGTCCTCCCATAATTTAAAGAATTCATCATTTGATGATACCACGTGACTTTCAAGTTTAACACGCGGACGATCGATAACAATAACATGGATACCAAGATCCATAGCAGCTTGTAATTTTGTATCAGCACCACCTACAAGGCCAGAGTTTTTCATAACTACAACGCTTGCCTGTGTATCGTGGAACATGATGCGGTTCATATCATAAGAAAATGGACCTTGAACAGCAACAATGCGCTTAGGACTCACGTTGAGGTCTTCCATCATTTGTAACACCTCTGCGGTAGGCAAAATACGTGTCCATACTTCACAATCTTGTAAAGCATCAGATTTAGCAAAGATGTGCATTGTCTTACTACCTGTGGTCAAATACACATGTTTGTTATTCTCCTTTGCCAATTTGCCAGCTAAATTTGCGGCCTCTACCTCATCCACTACGATATGTAATTTATCATAATCTGGTAATGGTACCTCTTTACGTTCAAAGCGAACAAAAGGAATACCTTTAGCTTTTGCTGCATCTTGAGCCGTAGCTGTAACAATAGCAGCATACGGATGGCTCGCATCGATTAATAAGCGTATGTTGTGTTCCTTAATCAAATTTTGCATAGCCTCTTGGTCAAGGCGGCCCGTATGAACGGTAATTCCCTTATGGGCAGCAAGTTCTGCTCCATACTGACTCACAACAGTAACGAGAACCTCTTCACCTGTCCGTTCTTGAATATCTACCGCTAAGGTACGACCATCTAAAGTACCAGCGATGACCCAAATCATAATTTGTAGCCTCGAGGTGTAATCATGCGACCATTTTCAACATAGGTTTGGCTATTACCAATAATAACAAGTGTTTGCATATCCACTTCTTCGTTTGTGAAATTCTCAAGGTCAGAAATTACCATATGTTGACCTGGACGACCTGCTTTTTGCACGATCCCAACAGGTGTTTTAGGATCACGGTATTTAAGAACGATTTCACGAACTTCGTCTAAGTGAGTAACACGTTTTTTACTGCGTGGGTTGTACAAGGAGATAACCATGTCACCTTGTGCACAAAGATCAGCACGTTTTTTAATTAAATCCCATGGAGTCATCAAGTCACTAAGAGAAATGACCGCAAAGTCATGCATCAAAGGTGCGCCCAATACAGATGCTGCTACGTTTACAGCACTAAGGCCAGGTACGATATCTACGGAAGGACGTTTTTCCGCTGGTACTTTATTAGCAAGTTCCAACACAAGACCTGCCATACCGTACACGCCAGAGTCACCAGAGGATACCACAACTACTTGATGACCTTCTACAGCTAAATCAACAGCTTGTTGGCAACGATCTACTTCTTGCATCATGGCAGTGCCTACAGTTTCTTTACCTTCAATAAGGTCTTTAATCAAGTCAAGGTATGTCAAATAACCTACAACACGGTCAGCCGCTAAGATAGCTTCGCGCGCTTGCGGAGTCATAAACTCTTCATCGCCAGGGCCTATGCCGATTACTTTGATGTTACCTGTGCAATGGCTACCGTTGTTTTGGGATAAATTGTTTTGTGCTGTATTAATGTTCGGCTCTTGGCCGCTAGTAATGCTGTTGTCTCGCATACGTTTCCTACTCCTATAGTTCCTTTTACAAAATTAGATTCTTTTAATTTTTCTTCTTCAATAAGTGGTGCCATCTCGTCCTGTGTATAGAACACGATAGACCACCCCATAATTTCCATAGCCTCCAAGAGGCCTACTTCATCTTGTTTAACAATGACCGATGCAGCTGTTACGAGGCTCTTTGGTGAAAGTTTATGCGCTACTAGTGATTGTTGTATGGCGTCAAGAATCAATTCCTTTGGCGTATCTCGGCGACAGCCAATGCCCATCGTATACGTACGAGGACGCAAAATCAATTGATGTCCATACTCAACAATTACTTTATCTGTAATTACAACTCGAGATGATCCCTCTTCGGAGCTTTCATTCTTACATGGCATAGAATCAAGTTGCTCTAACGAAACAACATGAACCTTACCATGTTCACCAATATGATCTTTCGCAGATTCTTTTAAATGCTCTGCATTAGATAAGCTCTCATCAATGTAATAATCAACCCGCTCGCCCCCAACAATGGCAGAGTTCACATTGATTAAGGTTTGAAAATCATCTACCAATAGATGCTCATGGCGCGCCAACACGTCAGGCGCTGGCAATCCGTTTACATCCGTTGCGGTCGTAATCACAGGGTCCGCATCAATGGCCAGCGAAATGGACTGCGTCCATTCGTTGGCGCCCCCAAGGTGCCCAGATAATAAACTGATTACATGGTGCCCCACTTCGTCCATTACGACTACCGCAGGATCCTTGGATTTATGTTCAATATACGGTGCAATCATGCGCACTACGATACCAAGCGCCATAATGCATAATACTTGGTCATAATCCTTGAAAATCTGTCCAATATGGTTTTTGAGGGAATCAAAATAAATAGCCTCACTACCAGAGGGACGGTTTTCCTTTTCAAAACAATCCGCATGAGGTGCCACCAAAGACTTGATGCGTTGACCCAGCTTTGCTCCTCGTTCAGAAACAGAAAGAATAGCCGTTCTATTCTTCTTAGCTCCCGTCGTAGGCACAACAGTTTCTAGATTTTTCATATTACTAGTCCTTAGCACTGCGGTACATGTGAGCAAAGCCTTTGTCATAGAGTTTAGACAATTCGTATTCACTATCTAATACATGGCTTACTACAATCATAGCTTGGCGCAATACGCCTTCTTTCGCTACGATGTCTGCAATGGTTTCCAATGTGCCACGAATAATGCGTTGGTCTGGCCAAGAAGCTTTTACCACGATAGCCACTGGAGTTGTTTTGTCATAACCACCCTCGATGAGTTCAGCTACAACCTTATCTAACATTTGAACGCTAAGGAAAATACACATTGTCGCTTCATGAGATGCTAACATGCGCAATTTTTCCTTTGGAGGCATTGGTGTACGACCTTCCATACGCGTAATGATAACTGTTTGAGATACATTAGGTAATGTATATTCTTGTTTCAAAGCCGCTGCTGTAGCAAGGAAAGAGCTTACACCCGGCACGACTTCATAAGAAATGCCCATGCCAGCCAATGCATCCATTTGCTCTTGAATAGCACCGTAAATAGCAGGATCACCTGTGTGAAGGCGAACTACGCTTTTACCAGCCTCAACGGCAGCTTTCATAACAGCTAAAACCTCATCAAGGTTCATCGTAGCACTGTTATGAATTTCACAGCCTGGTTTACAAGCCTCTAAAATGGCAGGGTTTACCAAGGACCCCGCATAAATTACAACATCTGCCTCTTGTACTAAACGATACCCTTTGCGAGTAATTAACTCAGGATCCCCAGGGCCTGCACCTACGATATGTACGTCAACCATATTACTCTCCTTCTGCGATACGCGTTGCAGATACAATGAAAATTGGACTCAATGGGTCTAACAAATGATAGGGACCAGCCTTGCGGTAACGGCTGATGGACATTTGGTAGCCTTCATAGGTGAAAGGACGACCTTTCAACTCTTTCAAGATTGTATAACCAGTCTCCATCGTTACAGCAGTTACTACTAGACGGCCGCCTACTTTTAAAAGACGTTGCGCTTCGTCCATGATGCCTGTCATACCACCAGCGCTACCTCCGATGATAACCGCATCAAGCTCAGGCAATTCTTCCATGCCTTCAGGAGCTTTGGATTTGATTACGGTCATATTATTTACATTGAATTTCTTTATATTCTCATTGATAAGGTCGATGCCTTTATCAAAGCGCTCAATTGCATATACATGCCCTTTAGGAGCTGCCAAGGCTGCTTCAATAGAAATAGAGCCCGTACCAGCACCTACGTCAAGGACGATGCTATCCTCCTCGATGCGCGCCTCATTCATAACGGCTTTGCGAATTTCGCACTTTGTCATCGGCACATCGCCGCGGATAAACTCCTCATCAGGAATTCCGAAAAAATGTCTCATCCTAGTACCACCATTACAGAATGACCAAAGCCTTCGAGCTCAGTTAACACCTCTAGCGTAGAGTCTACGATTTTTTCATCATCATAACTCAAGCGTTCAAGGGCCGCCGCTCTCGTTTCTTTTGGCCAACCTGCATCTATTAAAATACGCGCAATATGCGCTGGATTATATTCTGGGTCAGTTAAGAATCCCATCTTTTTACCTGCTTCATATACGAGTTTCTCTGGTGCCGGTTGGCGACCGTGAAAGCTCATTAAATCCGCATCATGCCACACCTCATTGAGTCGAGCAAAGGCAAAGGTCATAGAACTAATGCCTGGTACCACCTCAATAGGATTAGCAGGGAATTTTTTCTTTAAATATGGCAATAAGCTATAATAGCCTGTATCGCCACTAACCATAACTACAACGTCATGGTTGTTGAGCTCACGCTCAATTTGCTCCGCTAATACGCTGAGCTTACCCGTTACAGGATATGTAATTTGGCCAGGCTCTTGAAAGTCCTCTAAGGACCGTTCACTGCCTACCAATACTGTAGCATGTTTAATTAAATTAAGGCCTCTAGGCACCACATAATCAGGATTACCCGGACCAATGCCTACGATATACAAGGTATGTGCCAATGTTCAAGTTCTCCTATCTCTTTTGCATGCTTATCCATTGCCAAGATTTCGCCTTTTAAGGTCGTAATAATGATGCCCACCTCTGCTTCGTTAGCAATATAGCGCTCACTACGTAAAGATGCACGATCTACAACACGTTGGTACACACCAGTCAGTCCTTCTCGCGCCAAGATAGGGAATGTAGACTCAGTAGTTTGGCAATTAAATAACTCTTCACAAACCGCTTGGGATGCCCCTTCTAAGGCAGCATAAGCCACGATACTTTCCATACGTCCATCACTCATGCGATTATGAGTATGAAAGCTACCACTAGCTAGTTTGATTAACTTACCGATATGACCGATGATTAAGATTCGCTTGAATCCAATCTGTACAGCCTTTTCAAGCATAAAGCCAATAAAGTTACTCGTTTCTGCCATTTGGTTCTTATGGATACCTAACACTTGCTCTGCAAGATCTTGACCGATACGCCCCGGTACGAGAACAGCTGTTTCACATCCATTGGCCTTCATAACTTTCAACTGTGGCACTAAAGAATTCTTAAACCCTTCTTCACTCATAGGCTTAACAATACCTGTAGTACCAATAATGGAAATGCCACCTTCGATACCAAGTGTATGATTCAAGGTTTTCTTGGCTAAAACCTTACCATTAGGAACACTAACGGTTACCGTTACACCTTGCCCATGGACACAATGTTCTTCAAAAACTAGTTTCATCATTGCCCGAGGCCCTGGATTGATAGCCGGTTCTCCTGGCGGCATAGCAAGACCTGGTTTCGTTACGGTACCAACACCAAAACCTGCTCGGAATCGCAGTTCACCAGTATTATCAAGGGTCACTGTCGTTTCCACATCATTGCCATGAGTTACATCAGGATCATCGCCGCCGTCTTTCATGACGGTCACCTTCGCCTCTGTATCAGATATAACCTCTACCGCTTTAATAGGCACCTCAATGTACTGCCCTTGAGGATTTTCGATAACCACTTGATCCACAATATTCTTATCTAAGAGGGCCAATAAACCAGCTTTCATACCTGCCGTAGCACATGAACCTGTGGTATATCCACCCTTCATGTCCTCCACTCTCATAAGGCCTCCTACACTGATAGTGTTAGCGACTCAAACGAATCTAACTAACCCTATCCTATGGACATATAGTATTAAGAACGGAAATTGACGAATTGCAATTCTACAGGGATATCCAATTGTTTTAACATTTGGATTACTGCTTGCAAATCATCTTTATCCTTACCAGATACGCGCACTTGATCCTCTTGAATAGATGCTTGTACCTTAATTTTCATGTTTTTAATTGCTTTTACTACTTCTTTAGCATTTTCTTTAGTAATGCCTTTTTTAATAGTAATGATTTGGCGAACTGTTGCACCTGCTGCTGGTTCAACTTTACCGTAGTCAAGATTTTTAATCGCTACGTTACGTTTAACCATCTTGCCTTTTAAAACATCGATAATGGCATTCAATTTATATTCATCATCACCGATGATTTTGATAGTGTCGCCTTCAAGACTAATTTCTGCTTTAGAGCCACGGAAATCATAGCGCGTACCAATTTCTTTTTTTGCTTGGTTTACAGCATTATCTACTTCCTGCATATCCACTTCAGACACAACGTCAAAGGAACAATCTTTAGCCATTTTATACCTCCTACACCTGAACCTATTGGGCATAAGGTTCATGGCATTACTTTCATCATCCTCATATTCCAAGTGAAAGTGTAAAACTACACCAAATCGGAATACATCTCTATAATTATACCTTAAAATACGCTTATTTTCTAGGTAAATCGATTTTCTTAATTATAATTGTTAGCTATGTATTAATGAAGCCTTTATAAGTATAGTGAAAGTTCTCTAATACGGTTATGCAACGCAATATACAAGACAATAATATAAAAAACTAGCAACATACATAATACATGTACATTGCTAGTTTCTGTATAACGCTATTATGTTGTATTTAGTTTATAGCTAAGAACTATAACTAAAAATACTAATTAAGCCAAAACTAAAGACAATACAAATTCAAAGGAATTCTATAACCAATTATATTATAAAACGTTTACCGCATCATATGTAGGTTGTACAAGCCATTCGCCTTTGGAGTTCATGATTCCCCATTTACCTTTAGACTTAACAGAGCTGAAACCATGGTTAAAGGACTTAGCGTCTTCAATAAGTTTGTTTGTATCTCTAAATAAAATATGACCATTATTATCTATGATTGTATAGCCCTCTTTACCAGTATGAACCCATGTTACAGTATCGTTGTTGAACGGTTCAATAGTTGCTTCTGTTTGAGCAGAATACAAGGATTTACCACTATTCATATCGATAAGGTTTTTAACATGATCTTTCACAACTACTAAACGATCAGTCCCTGCAAAGGAAATAGAATCATATTTGAAGGTTACTACTTGCTTACCTGTTGATACATCGAAAATGCCCCATTTCTCAGTCTTATTGTCTCTTAACGCTAATAGACCATTTAATTTATCCATTTCACCTGCATCGTAATCGCCTGGTTGAATAACAACTTCACCTTTACGGTTCACAAAGTATAAGTTACCAGCATCTTTAATTACCGTACCATAAGCTGTGATAGGCCATACTTTATCTTTTTTGCTGTCAATTACAATATTACCAGAACGATCAATATAGCCACGTTTTGCACCATCATAGGCAAAACCACCTACGTGATAATGTTGACCACCTAAAAGCGCACCTCCAAGGATACCGCCCACGATGAAGCCACCTACAAGGCCACCTAAATTAAAGCCACTCACGGAGCGGCGGTATTCAGCCAGACCATTACGGTATCTATATACCTCTTTAGATGGAGCATTAAATAATTCTTTACCAGTACCATCAATCGCTACGATTTTACCTTTAGCATTTTTAACAAAAGCACGGTCTTCGCTAAATCCAGTCACGATTTGACGGAATTGTGGAGCAATCACTACTTTATCATCAGTAGTTTTAAAGCCATATTTACCTTTTTCTTTAAACTCTACATAAGAATCACTTGCATACTCTTGAGTTGCTTCTTGTTTTACACGTTCTTTTAAAGCTTCCTCTTCAGAGATTTCTATACCCTTAGGGGTAACCCAAGTGTCTGTTTTCTTATCTACTTGAGCTAACACATTGCCCGTTTTATAATCAACATCTTTAATTTCTTTATACTTAGGCTCAATGGCAACGGTACCATCTGGACGGATAACACCCCATTTACCACCTTGTTTCATAGCTGCCAATACACCATGTTCAAGGACTTCGTCATTTTTGAAAGTAGTGCCTTTACCAGATTTTAAAGATTTAGGTGCATTGCGATAAGGATTTAATGCGCTCGCCACATCAGCTGCGATATAGCCAGAAAGTGCACTACGCTCTTCAATTTTTTGAGGAGTCATAACGCCTACACTAGCTTTTGTACTTTTAGTGGAGCTAGAGCTCTCTGTACGAACAGTAGAAGTTGATGTAGTCGTTGTATGTTCCTCACGAGTTACACGTGTACTAGTAGATGTTGGTGTATCGTGGTTTGTTACCGTTGTGCTACTAGTAGATGTTGTAGTAGATGCCGCAAAAGTTGTTGTAGACATAGCCGCTAACACACATGCGACTAATACAGATTTCTTGTTAATATTCATAAACCTCTCCTTTTATAGAATAAGCTATAACCATACAGTCGTTAACATACATATATAGTTCATAAAATATACTGTATAACTAAACACACGGTTTTACAGTAAAAAAAAGTTCACACATAAATAATGTATAAAATTTAATAATTCAAATTATACTATATGGACCTCCATAAAAACAACGAATCATGAAAAATTCTTCATTTTTATTTTATTTGTTATAATAATACGTATGAAAGTAGCAACAATAATCGACTTAATTGTAGATTCTGATGTACACACACAATCTATAAATCATGTTATAAAACAACAGCATATCTCCCATCGCATGAGACGACGTTTACGAAGTGATGCCATCATAACAGTTAATGGTAAACCTGCTACCTGGAATACGCTTATTCATGGTCGTGATCATCTCATTATGAAGTTAACACCAGAGCAAGAGTTTAGTTTAAGCCCTATGGAACTAGATATCATATATGAGGACGAATATATTTTAGTCATTAATAAGGCGGCTGGTATTCTTATGCACCCTACGTCTACCGTACGAGATCATACGCTAGCAAATGGTGTACTTCATTACTACCAAGAAACAAATCAGCATTATGATTTCCATCCCGTACACCGATTAGATAAGGATACCTCAGGTATTGTTATCATTGCTAAAACATCAGTGGTCCAACATGCTTTTGATAAAAAACACACCCATTTTTACAAAAGCTACGACGCCATTGTAGAAGGACATCTCCCTTCTGTGCCTATAAGCATTAACTGGCCTATAGGTCGTAAACCAGGCAGTATCATTGAACGTTGTTGTACAGACCAAGGAAAGCCGGCTCGCACGGATATAACAGTAGTTAGTAAAAATATAAGCAATATTAACTATAGTAAAAACAACTCTGATGATATGATTAATAATAGTAATATATGTCCAGCTGACAACTCTATAATAGCTTATAATCACTTTACTCATGTGCAATGCTTATTACACACAGGGCGCACTCATCAGATTCGAGTTCATTTATCTCAACTAGGGTATCCACTAGCTGGTGATGACTTATACGGTGGTCATCTAGAATCTATTCAACGCCAAGCACTGCATGCATCGCGCATAAGCTTTTACCATCCCATAACAAATGAATGGCTCGAACTGCATGCAGAGATGCCAGAGGATATGAATGTATTGCTGAATGATTGATCTGATATAACACCACTAAATAAATGCTAACACACAGAAATAACCCATATGGGTCACAAAATAAGACGAAATTTATGCATAAGTTATACAAAAAATATTGGCCCTTTATAGTGTTTCTTGATATACTTAACTTGAATTGATATATGATTGCAATAACAGAAATTCATCTAGTTCTTACAAGCTAGAAATATTAGCAGTCACGGTATTAATAACATGATATAACAGGCCCTATGGGCAAGGAGGACAACATGCCATTAGTTACTACTACAGAAATGTTCAAAAAAGCCTATGAAGGCGGCTATGCTGTTGGCGCTTTCAATGTAAACAACATGGAAATCGTACAAGGTATTGTAGATGCAGCAAAAGAGGAACAATCTCCTCTTATCTTGCAAGTATCTGCAGGCGCACGTAAATATGCTAAACATATTTACCTTGTAAAACTTGTGGAAGCCGCTCTTGAAGACAGCAATCTACCAATCGCTCTTCACCTTGACCACGGCGATTCCTTCGAAATTTGTAAAGACTGTGTAGATGGTGGTTTTACATCCGTTATGATTGATGCATCGCATCATGATTTCGATGAAAATGTAAAAATCACAAAACAAGTTGTTGAATATGCTCACGCTCACGGCGTTGTAGTAGAAGCAGAATTGGGCCGTTTAGCAGGCGTTGAAGATGATGTAAACGTATCTGATGCAGATGCTCGCTTCACTGATCCTGAACAAGCTGCTGAGTTTGTCCATCTCACAGGTGTAGACTCCTTAGCAATCGCTATTGGTACTAGCCACGGTGCATACAAATTCAAAGGCAACCCTTACCTCGATTTTGATCGTTTGAAAAAAGTGGGCGAATTATTGCCTAACTTCCCAATCGTATTGCATGGGGCATCCTCCGTATTGCCTGAATTCGTAGCAAAATGTAATGAATTTGGTGGCAACATCCCTGGCGCACAAGGCGTACCTGAAGAAATGCTTCGTAAAGCAGCTCAAATGGCGGTTTGCAAAATCAATATTGATACAGACCTTCGCCTTGCTATGACTGCATCTGTACGTGAATACTTGGCTCAAAACCCATCTGAGTTTGACCCACGTAAATATTTAGGACCTGCTCGTGATGCTATTAAAGGCATGGTAGCTCACAAAATCAAAAATGTATTAGGTTCTTCTAACAAACTATAATCAATGGCTAGTGGATTTTTAAAAGGAACCTTAATTTTAACAATTGCCGGTTTCGTAGTGAAAGCCATCGGTAGTATCAACTGGATTCTTCTATCTCGCATCTTGGGTGGTGAAGGCATCGGTATCTACCAGATGGCCTTTCCTATCTATTTGTTACTATTACAAATTTCGAGCGCAGGTGTGCCGATTGCCATCTCTATTTTGACGGCAGAACGATTAGCCTTACACGACTTTGGTGGTGCTAAGAGAGTATTCAATATTTCTTTTACAATGTTGACTATAACAGGTTTTATCGCCAGTCTTGCCATGTACTTTGGTGCAGATTGGTTAATCTCTAGTGGTCTCATTGCTGAAAGCCGTGCCTACTACTCTATCATCGCGCTCGCTCCGGCAGTATTCTTTGTAACATGGATTTCCTGTTTCCGCGGGTATATCCAAGGCTATGAAATGATGACGCCCACGGCGATTAGCCAAATTGTAGAACAATTACTACGGGTTATCGTTATGCTCGGTGCTGCTGCTATTTTATTACCTTACGGTTTACCAGCCGCAGCAGGTGGCGCTAGCTTGGGTGCAGGTGTAGGTGCTTTTGGGGCCTTCCTGGTGCTGTTGTATTATTACTACAAATTACCTAAGGCTAGTAGTACTGGTGAAAGCTACGATGGTCCTCGTGAATCAGCTAAAGAAATTTTGTCACGACTCTTAACATTGTCCATACCAATTTCCTTAGCAAGTATCATGTTACCGTTGACGGCGAATCTCGATTTACTTATCGTACCACGTCGCTTATTAGATGCTGGATTCCCGATGAACGAAGTAACAGAACTCTTCGGTTACCTTACTGGGATGGCGGTACCGCTCATCAACTTAGCTACCATTATTACCGCAGCCCTTGCGACAAGCATTGTACCAGCTATCTCTCATGCCTTTGCAAAACGCGATCATCAAGGTATATATGATCGCACTGCAGGTTCTATGCGACTAACATTTATGGCAACCGTACCATTTACAGTGCTATTGTATGTACTTGCTGCCCCCACCGTTACACTGATTTACAATGCGCCTAAGGCAGAACTAGCAACGCAGATCACGGCGTTCTCGATATTCTTCCTAGGTGTACATCAAGTAACAACAGGTATCTTACAAGGTCTCAACAGGCCACGTATTCCAGTCATAAATATGGGGATTTCCCTCATAATCAAGGTTATCCTTAACTGGACACTGACTGCTATTCCTTGGCTGGGCATCGGCGGTGCCGCCTGGGCAACCGTTGCTGATATAGGCTTTGCGGCGTTACTCAACTTGATTTATATCAAAAAGTACACAGGCTACTTCCTTGATATTTCCCTTCTTTGGAAAAACGTGGTCAGTGCCGGTGTTATGGGCGTACTCATTTTCATGAGTTACCACTATTTAACAGGTATCTTACCAATGTGGGCTAACTTTATACTCACTGGTATTGAAGGGTTACTACTGTACGTAATTATCATGGTTCTTTTAAAAGGCCTTAATAAAAACGATGGTGCAAGCATGCCACTCGTTGGTAGATTCTTTAGATAAGAGCTGTATATACTTACATAAAAATAGGTTCCTAATAGTCACCTATATGACCATTAGGAACCTATTTTTTTACTTATTTTAATCTTCTCCTTATTTTAAGCCTGTATACCTATCATTGTTAAAATTTCCATTATGATTGGAATTACTACAACGAATAGTATGGTACTAATCATGACTAAACCTGTAGCAAATGGCAAATCAGCTTTTGATTCATTCGCTACAATTGGCAATACTGCAATAACAGGTCCTGCTGATTGTACAACAAAGGTAATGATTGCAATTGGTTCTAGAACAATGCCTGCTCCATATTGTAAAGCCGTAATCAAACAGAACATGATAATCGGGGAAATGACAAATCGTCCTATAATCCCACCGATGGAGTCTTTATTTAAACGCATGCTTTTTAAGCCCGCATCATGAAGTACAATACCTATATAAATCAAGGATAATGGGGTTACCATATCGCCTAAGTAATTCAAGGTAGTATGCAAAATTGGAAGTAAAGGAATTTCAAAGAATAAGAAGATTAATGCCACAAAAAAACCTATCAAAGGTGGTGGTAATAACTTCTTCCAATCAAATTTAGGCTTCTTGCTTTTACCTTCAGTAGATACTGAACTATTATTTATACTATCAATCTTATGGGAGCGATTATTAAAATCTACTTCAGAATTTGGCAGTGGATCTAGTTCTATAAGGAATACCCCTACCATCCATACGGAAATAGTGTTACCGATGTAATATAACAGAAAATACGGCAGCGCCTCTTGCCCAAAGAGTGCAATTTGCACTGGTAACCCAATAAACAAGCAGTTATCATTTACTACCATATTGATGAAAATACCACGTCGTCCTTTAGGAACTTTCAACATTTTCATCATAATGAACGCTACGATATATGCAATAACATATGTTAGGACAACCACTAACATGCCATATCGTAAATTCCATATATCTGAAGTATGTAGGTGATGTAATACAGATACAAATACTCCCGCTGGTAATGCAACCGACATGATAAATCGCGATAAATTACCACTAAAGGTGGGGTTAAACATGCCCCGCCCTTTTAATATATATCCTAACAAAATAAGTAGCACAATAGGTATGATACTTTGCAAAGATGTTAGAAAAACCATAGTAAACCTCCCGTACAGTTCATTCGTAGTTTATCATATCATGTTTCGCAATAAACTTATACAACTATATCTTGAAAGAAAATATAGTAAAATGTATCAACTTTAACATATTTTCTCAATTATAAGGCTTATAATTATATCTATTAGTAGTGTTTTTATCCATAAAAATCTGATACACTAACATCAGGTTGTACAGATTTTTACACATATGAGGTGATATTATGACGAAACCATTTATTGGCATATCTGGCAATATCTTACGAGATAATGGTGGTCCTTACGTAGATTTATTGCGTTCTTACGTAAACCAAGACTATCCTCGTTCTATTGAGGAGACTGGCGGCATTCCTGTTATAATTCCATTTACCCAAAATCTTGATGTAGCTCGCGAAACGGTAGCAAAGCTTGACGGCTTACTATTATCCGGTGGCCATGATGTATACCCGCTCCACTATGGAGAAGAACCTTTGCAAGGTCTTGGTGATGTATTTCCGGAGCGCGATCAATTCGACTTTGCTTTAATCAAAGCAGCAGAAGAAAAACAAATTCCCATCTTTTGTATCTGTCGTGGCTTACAAATCTTAAATGTATATCGTGGTGGTTCTTTATTCCAAGACTTAAAATATGATCAAAACTGTACAATAAAACACTCTCAGAATCAAACACCTTCTCTTGGCACCCATACGGTAGAAATTGATTCCAAATCAAAACTAGCTAGTGCTATAGGTTGCAATACTTGGATTACGAACTCCCATCATCACCAAACAGTTAAAAATGTCGGTAAAGGATTACAGGTTGTAGCAAGAGCTAAGGATGGTACCGTAGAAGGTTTAGAGGATCCATCCTATCCTTGGTTAGTCGCCTGTCAGTTCCACCCGGAAATGATGTCTACAAATGACGAAAATGCAAAGCGTTTATTTACTGCATTCGTAAAAGCAACTCAAGAAAATGTAACTAAATAGTAGGAAGATTGTATCATGAAAGAAACAGGAAAATTTGGCTTTTGGAGTATTGTACTCCTAGGCATCAATGGTATTGTAGGAACAGGTATCTTCCTACTACCAAACAAAGCATATTCTATAATTGGTTCCGCTAGCTTAGGCGTCCTGTTATTTGACGCCGTTATCGCAGGTTGTATCGCCCTTTGCTTTGCAGAGGCAGCCAGCCTATTTACACGTAATGGAGGTCCTTATCTATATGCAAAACATGCATTAGGTGATTTCTGGGCCTTTGAAGTAGGCGTTCTAAAATGGATCGTCACCGTTATTGCCTGGGCGGCTATGGCCGTTGGCTTTGCTACAGCATTAGGTGCTGCAGTACCAGCTTTAAGTGGTGATTTTGCAAAGGATGTCATTTCATTTATCTTAATTGTAGGTCTTACCATTGTAAATATATTTGGTGTTAACGTATCCAAATTCGTTAACAACTTAATCACTATTTCTAAGCTAGTCCCTCTTGCCCTATTTATTGCAATTGGTATTTTCTTTATAAATGGAGCTAACTTTACACCAGTCTTCCCTCAAGACATCTATGTAGATGGATCATTTGCTCAAGCTGCGGTTCTTCTATTCTTTGCCTATACAGGGTTTGAAGTTATTGCCATTGCTGCAGAGGATATGAAAAATCCTAAAAAGAACTTACCACGTGCTATTATTATGTGTATGCTTCTCGTATCTGTCCTATATATGGCAATCCTCGCCGTATCTATTGGCGTACTCGGTACTGACTTGGCAAATACCAAGGCTCCAGTACAAGATGCATTCAACGTAATTGTTGGACCTATTGGTATGTATATCGTATTAATAGGCACCTTAATCTCTATGGGTGGTATCAACTTTGCCGAAGCTTACTATGCTCCTCGTGTAGCTACATCCATGGCGGAAGATGGTATGCTACCAAGTGCTTTAGCAAAACGCAATCGTTACAATGCCCCATATGTAGCAGCGATTGTTACTGCCATTGCCAGTGTATTACTTGCATGGTCTGGTTCCTTTACAACACTAGCAGCCATTAGTGCGGTATCGCGTTTTACACAATACCTACCAACTTGTTTGGCTGTTATTATCTTCCGTCGTAAATGGGCAGACAAAGCTCGTTCCTACACAATCCCTGGTGGCTACTTAATCCCAGTCATTGCTATCGGCACATCCCTATGGATGCTTGCCCAAGCTCAAACTAACCAATTATTATGGGGTCTAGGCGGCTGTATCATAATCTTGCCATTCTACTACTCCTATTGGAAAAAGAAAAAAGCTGGGCTCATTAAAGACCATGACGAAATGTAGTATATTTTCTGAGATACTACCAGTTAAAAGTAATTTGAATTACCTTAAATACATTTATTTTATAGATACTACCAGTTAAAAATATTTATTTTTAACACAGAAAAACTACCAGTTAAACACATTGTACTGTAAGTGGATCTTCAATAACAGACCACCTACTCCGTACGTTGTAAACTTAACTGGTAGTTTTTTATATTTCTGTACCATAGATATAACTACTTATTAAAATAAATCTTCTTCAGTAGTTGTTGTCTCGGTTAGTTCTTCTTCGATATAGCCAACTTCATCAGTAGCTTCGTCTTCATCGCGTGTGTCGATATAGATACTAATAAGCGCTAGTGCACCTTCTTCATTGAGGGTTGCAATGGCACTCATAGGCCCGTAGGTTAAGATTAATCCATCTTCTTCATCGCGAATGATATGAGGAACCGCATTAAAATGTTGATTCATTAACTGATCGAAATAATCCTCTACATCAAGACCGCTTTCAAGGGTAATCGATTCAGCATCGCCCTTTTGGAACACAACACGTGTGTCTTCATCTATATATTGATAGAAATCATCAACATCAGCATTGGCTGTTTCTAACCATATGCTGAGGGCTGTAATCCAGTCTTTTACAGTAGTTGGTGCGGACACAAAAGCATACTCGTTTTCATCATCACCAAAGCGAAGATCGTCATACTCAATACTATAATTCTCCTGACTAGAAACGATACGGTCTACAAGGTCTTCATCATTTACGTCTACAAAAATCATGTACACGTAATTATCGTTGCTTTCATAGGAAACGGTTAAACCATGACGACCCTCGTGAAATAGTGCATCTTCCTCATACACATCAGTAATATGCATGACCTTGCAAGTAACAGGTACATTATCAGCCTTGATGGACTCAGTCATAGAGGACAAAAACTCAACAGTTTCATTGCGGTTTCGCCCAATAATACCACGACCTGTAGACATGTACTCACAATCTTCAGATAACATATGTTCAATACCATGAATATCTGCAGATTCAAGGATGGATTTTATCAATAAAAGAGATTGTATTTCAGTCATACTACGCCTCCTATACACTGTACTTATTACTTCTATTATTGTAACACAATTATAATAACTAATAGGTCTATTCTCTTGATTTTCTACACATTTATCATATACTTAAAAAGTACATATTGATTTAATATCGGAGGCCCCTATGAAATATACTACCATCGTTTTTGATTGCGACGGCACATTGCTCAATACAGCTACAGATTTAGCCAACGCCGTAAATCATGTTCTACGTACACATAACTTCCCTGAAAAATCGCTAACAGAGATAAAGGCAGCTCTGGGTAATGCAGTAACCTATTTGATGCGTCAATGTTTACCAAGTTCTGTAGCAGATAACGAATTAGAGCCATACATTGAGGAATTCAAAGCTTACTATGGTGAGCATCTAAAAGATACAACAGCTCCCTACCCAGGCATCCTAGATATGCTTGATGTATTGCGTGAACAAGGTTATAAATTAGCTATCGTATCTAACAAAATCCAAGAAGGTGTAACACCACTTAATAAAGAGTACTTTGGCGATCGTTTGCCTGTTGCCATTGGTGAACGGCCAGGATTACAACGTAAACCTGCTCCAGACATGGTGTTACAAGCGTTAAAAGAACTAAACTCTACATCGGACGAATCTATTTATGTAGGTGACTCTGAAGTTGACGTAGCTACTGCAGAAAACTCCGGTCTACTTTGCATCGGTGTTACATGGGGCTTTAGAGAGGAATCTCTTCACCAAGAACTAGGCGTAACACACATTGCCCGTAAAGCAGACGATATTGTAAGCATTGTTGGAAACTTAAATAAATAATAATTTCCTTTAGGTAAAAGCATATTATAATAGTTTGAAAACTATATAAACTCTTGCACAGCAAAAAAGGTTCCTGATGGTCACAAGTTGACTCATAGGAACCTCTTTTTAATTTACTTTTACTATACCCGTTCAACTAAATATTACAGACTGACTAAATACATTAGGATAAACAAATATGGGAATCTGATCAAATACACCTTATTTATAACTAAACTGCGCATCCATAATCATCTGGCGCAACTGCTCAATGCAAACACCATTTGGTAGCTTGTCTCTATAAAACTGCAACTTATAGTAGTAACGAGTATCTTCATAATCAGTAACAAGTACCATATCCGTCCTATTATGTAATGGCCAGCCATACATAAATTCGGCTAGTAAACTGCGCACACCATCATTATCGACCTCTGTTACATCATACTTAATAGGCAATACCATCTTTACAGTAGGTTCAGGAACCGTTCTATCTTTAACAATTTTTTCAATCTCTTTATCTAAAGAGATACTTGTATTATCAATAGATCTAGCCTTCACATGCATAAAAACACCATCAGTGGTTCTAAAGGCTCTGCCATCTATATCTTTAGTTTCCCCTTTAGTCTCCACAGCATCCTTCAATACACGAAATTGATACGGACCATAAAACTTTGTTGCTGTAATAGCATCTAAAACCTCATCATATTGACCATTATGTACATTCGTAACATGTATGATAGGTTTTGTATCCACTGCTTGTGAAAGCATTGGTCTAGCTAAACATAATCCTAAGCTTAGTAGTATAATATAGCGTTTCATATGAGTCTCCCTCTCCCTAAAAACTATTATCTTATTTGTATTGTAACATAATTATCTATCCTCTAATAATAATTACAAATCGAAAGAGGTTCCTATTGGTCACCTAGGTGACGATTAGGAACCTCTAATCTATTTACTTTTATTATCCACAACACTATATTGAACTTGAGGCCTCTAAATGGGTCCAGCCTTTGCTAATCTTCTAGAGATTGGCGGTGATCAATATGAGTGCATTCAAAGTGTTATCGCTCATGATTTCCTTTGGCATACTTGTGGCGACCATTATCATGGCAGCAAAATGATTGACCTCTAGCTAAAAGCTAGCTTTCTAATCGTGGTATGAAAAAAGGCCCGACATTGAGAGTCAGACCGTTTCTTCAACATTAAATTCTAGAAGCGAAGTCTGGCGTCGAAACCATTTATGCCTCACTTTGATATAAATTATATCATATCTAAACACAGAAAGGAATCGAATCGTTTCTTTCCTTCTTTTCTTTTATAAATCCTCATAGTGCATACGATAGTGACTTATATCACCGACAAGATGTCCTTTCAATTGCTATATTTGTAATATATTCCTACTGGGCTGACGGATACGTAGAATTAACTACATGCACAGTAGCACACATCGTGTGATAGCCGACCGTCTGGGCAAGCTTTTGTTCAGATGGTCTTTTTTATTGCCTTCTCGTAACAAATGCTTCTTTATCTATATCTGAGTATCTCACCTATATGAAAGGAGTTTTCTTATGAGAAATCGTTGGTTTATTGCATTAGCAGCCATTGGTTTGCACATATCCATTGGTAGTGTATATGCTTGGAGTGTACTCACACGTCCTATTATGGCAGCTATGGGTTTTACTTTATCGCAAACAACATGGACATTCTCATTAGCCATTTTAATGCTCGGACTATCTGCGGGCTTTCTTGGATCCTTTGCAGAAAAAATTGGCCCTAAGAAAAGTGGCCTTATCGCTATGTTATTCTGGGTAACCGGATTATTGGGTACGGCCTATGCACTTAGCATACATAATCTTACCTTACTCTATCTCTTCTACGGCATCATCGGTGGCATTGGACTAGGCATTGGTTATATAACACCAGTTTCTACGCTCGTGAAATACTTTCCAAATCGCCCAGGATTTGCTACTGGTTTAGCTATTATGGGTTTTGGGTTTGCTTCTCTCATTGCAGGGCCTCTTATGCAATACCTTGTAACTCAGGTTGGATTGGTGGATACTTTTATTATCCTCGGTGTAATCTATCTCGTAATTATGGGCGCCTCTTCGCTCTATTTGAAAGCACCCCAACCAAAACACTCAACTCGAACTAGTAAGGATAGATCTACCATGTACGTTCATACCCATGGTATGCTAGCCAATGATGCCATGAAAACTTGGCAATTCGGTGCTCTTTGGTGGGTATTCTTTATTAATATTACCTGTGGTATAGGCCTACTATCCTTAGCTTCCCCTATGGCGCAGGAAGCCATTGGTATGACACCTACAGCAGCTGCATCACTGGTTGGTATCATCGGTATCTTCAATGGCGGTGGGCGCATTGCGTGGTCTACTATCTCTGATTACCTTGGGCGAGCACAAACTTACATACTATTCTTTATTATAGAAATCGTCGCATTCTATCTACTCGCCCAAACCAATAGCGCGCTAACATTCCAAATTCTAATCCTTCTCATTATCACATGCTATGGCGGCGGATTCTCCTGTATGCCAGCATATCTAGCTGACCTCTATGGTATACGTCAACTATCGACTATTCATGGCCGTATTCTAACTGCTTGGGGATTAGCGGGCATCGCAGGCCCTATGCTCGTATCATACTTTCACGAAGCAGGATATGGCTATACTACTGCTTTAGAATGTTTTGCCGCTCTATTTGTGTTAAATACAATTATTGCTATAGTCCTGAAATTATACGGAAAACGAGAGTTACACAACTAATAACTCCATTTAAACATGAAGAAACGGCCTGACATGATGTCAGACCGTTTTTTCAATTATAAATACTAAAAGCGAAGTCTGGCGACCGAACCATTTATGCCTCACTTGGGTATGAATTATATCATATCTAAACAAGGAAAGAAATTGAATCGTTTCTTTCCTTGTTTTCTTTTAGCTTAATTGTAGAATGAAATTGAACAACTAAAAAATCCATAGTGAATCTTGTGTTATGATTTAAGTGACCAAACATAATCTAACCGAGGTAATCACTATGGACTATATTAATCATAACACGACATTACGTACAAACAAACACTTAAACCTAGAATAACGCTTTTATGTAGAAAAGAGAATGACCACTGGCGATTCTGTTACAGCAATTGCAACCGTATTAGGGCCCTCTAGAACCACTATTTACACAGAACTAAACCGGGGTTCGGTTGTCCAGATTCGACAAGGTAAAGCTCGTCTTGTATATTTGCACATAATGAAATGGTTTGTACTAAAACTTTATATAACTATCTTCATCAAGGACTACTTTGGGTAAAATTTATTAATCTACCACTAGTAACACGTCGCTCACTAAGAAAATCCGTTTCAAGTAAGTATAAACGTGAACTAGGAAAATCAATAGAACTTCGTGATACTACGATTGAAACTCAAGAAGAATTTGGGCATTGGGAATTAGATACCGTCCGTGGAATAAAAGATAAGACAGATCATATTTTAATCTCTTTACTTGAGCGTAAAAACAGATTGTATGTGGCTTTACGATGTCAATCAGCACGGGCTGCTAATGTAAGAGAAACACTGCATGCATGGTTAAATACGTTTAAAGATATTAATCTAGCATGCTTATATAAAACAATAACTGCAGATAACGGTTTAGAGTTTTCAGAGATATCTGATTTAGAAAATGAAACTTTGTCTATTTATTTTGCTCGACCTTATTCTGCTTGGGAACGCGGATCGAACGAAAAACATAATGGGTTACTTCGTAGATGTATACCTAAAGGAATGTCAATAAAAGCCGTTTCAGAGGAAATAATTCAACGAACACTTCAATGGTGTAATAATTTGCCACGCAAGATTCTAAATTATAGAACCCCCTTGGGTGTCTTTCTTGAAGAAGTTAATAAAATAGTGGATTTACATACTGTTCAATTTCATATTGCAATTTAAGAAAACTATTAAGTATTTCAGCAATTTCAAATTTAGACGTAGGCAAGGATTCACCGATACGATATGCCTTTAATTCAATCAGAGAAAATTGAACATCCTTTATCGTAGTATAATTTAACCATTCAATCGCACTTTTTTGTTTAGAACGTGCCTCTATAACAATCCAAATTATTATTGACGCATCTATCCCTAAAGCATATGTAATAATTTTACCTAAATAATTATGATTTGATGATTCCAACTAATTTTTAATAATAACAGTCTTTCCTGAATTATCATCTGTAGTTGCTAAATCACAATGATATATCCCTCTCGCAAAGTAAAATGTAAATTAAATTATTATTATTTCTAGTTGTTCACTATAAAACACTTGTTTGTGATATATAGAATTTACAATACATAAGAGCTTCATCATAAGTATCAAATACTTTACAAAGGTTCAAATTTTTACGATTATTACATTTTATTTCTACCTCCATTCCATTTCGTTTATTTATTATATTCATAACATAATGTTTATCATTATAAAAACCACACCATTCATTTTGGTTCACACAATACCAAGAGGTTCCCAATTTAAGTTTTTCCAATTTGTTTCTTAAATCAACAGCTCTTAAATATCGTTTAGTTAAATCAGGCTGATATGCCTTTTTAATTATTCTCATTAAAACTTTTGGAACACTTAAGTCCCAAGGTAGCCGATTAATAAATTTACCTGTTTTTATATCAACATCAGAAATATGAAGTTCGTCCAGAAATACCCTCCAATTGGATATGTTATTTACCATTCGATATAAAGTTAAACCTAAAGCATATATATCTGTCTGATATGAATAAGACACACTTCCATCAAAAACCTCTGGTGCAGTATGAGTATAATAAATGCTATTACTAATACGGGGTTCACCTAATAAGTTAGCTAATCCAAAATCTGTAATCTTAACTGTACTACCTTCCACTAAAATATTACCAGGCTTGATATCACGATGAATTACATTATTAATATGTGCAGTTTCTATACCATATAGTATTTGCTTAATTATTAAAACACTATCTACAATTGATAACTTATTATTTGATATCAGCGATTCAACTGTACATCCATTAATATATTCCATCTCAATAACAAATAATAAATGTCCTCCAAAATTTATTACATCAGCAGAATAGATTTGAACAATATTATTGTGTATACAATGTACTGATAATTCTGCTTCTTTAAAACTTGACTTTAATTCATATGCATTAGATGCTTCAATAATTTTTATAGCAACATAACGATTTAAAATAATATCACGAGCTAAAAAAACTTTTCCAAAGGCCCCTGCACCCAAACATTTTTCTAAAATATACTTACTAAAACTCATTCCCTCATTAACATAATCTAACATAGCTACTCTCCATTAAAATATGCTAATATAGCTGCTTGAATATTTTTTTTGTTAAATTGTTTTGACGGATAAAACTCCTTTACAATGTCACCTTTATCTTTATTGTTCATTTTAGCAGTAATCCATCTATTACTTCGTTCTATACATATAATCCCGTTCTCTTCGCATAATAAGCCTAAAATACCAAGAGGATAATACATATACTTATACTGTATTAACTTTCTTATATCAACTGAAACTTTAAACGCTATTAAATTAGGCTGACAACTATTAATTATCTCCATAAATAAACTTCTAAAATCACTCATCAATGTAGGAGCATCTATATTATAATTCAACACTTCCATTCGTATTATTCGTGATTCAGTATCAAATACACAATAATGAATTTCATTTTTATATATTATAATTCCAACATTATTCATATTCTATGCCTCATATATAACCTCAGTTGATTTTTACAGTGTAATATATTCTGGTAAATTAAACTCAAATAATTTAAAAGAGAATCTACCTTCTTTATTATTAAATACCAATAAAACTCACTGAAAAAACTTTAATTTTTTGTATCTAATAGGTAACATAGTCACAGACGATACACCAGATAATCATTTAATTTTTATAGACTTATTTCGTAATAAACTCGAAGCAATATTAAATAAGCGCTTATTAGCTAAGTTGACTAACTTTTTATCATATGATAAATACGATTATCTCAGTAACTATAATACAGATAATTCATGATTATGCTAATCGTTCTTTCTATACTATTTCGGCAATATTACTATCAAAATATAACGCTATTAATTAGGCTAGTTTCAAAAAATTTACTTACACCATATAATCGAAGCCTTGTTGATCTTAAATGATTATAAAGTTATATCAAAAAGGTATCACCACATTTGAAACAGATGATACTACTAATTTCTTCACCTTTTAAAAGTGTCTAGAAGCCATTAGACCGTCAAGCTTCAGCCTACTACAAAAGTCTAATTATAGACTAGAATAAACAGCTGAAAAACATTTACACATAGTTTTTAACACTGCCCTAAAATATTACATCAATATACTAATAATCTTATAACGAAACTATATCTAACTTAATACTCCCTTTGAGTTTCTGCTGAGTATATAAATAATACCCAGTCCAATTACTCCATTTTTGATCGTTTTCACCTAAAAAGAATTGCTTCTCGCCCCTAATATAGTTAAATACAATGAAATCATTTTTTTCTAAAAAAAGCATCAAATATATCGCATCTCAATAACAATTCGCCAATACAATCTTTGTCTTTATGTCGAGAATCAAATGCAACCAGATCATCATTTGTTCAATTCCATTCTACAATTAAGCGACTTATTTTATTTGTTAAAGTTAACTATTTTTAGACTTTTATCTATTATACATATTATTTATTTTTTACTTATATTAGCATTAGCACCTTTAGGTGTTAAAGTTGGTTTACTTTGTTGATTAACTTTAACAGGTGTTATATTTGTCTTAGCTCCACGAACATATGTTACTCGCTCACTTCTTTTATCTAATTTTTCCATCTTATATCTCTCCATTCATAATTTCTATCGTAATATCATCAAAATTCATTGATAAATAAAAAACAGGAACATTATATAAAAGGGAATAACTATCTAAATCATAAACACTACATTCCTGTAAAACGATTTCATTTCTAACATCAGTAACCTCAGACATTGCTACTAACTCTCCAATAATTACTAACCTTTTTCGCCAGTCTTTAATAGTTATATACTTGAAAGGATATAACTCAAACATATATGACAATGTATCTGCATAACCATGTCTGCTCGTAAGCCTTTTTTTATAACAAAACTTAAAAAAACTATTATTTGCTATTAACCTAGAAACTAGTCCTCCTATAATAACAGCAATAATACTAGAAATCAATACATCACTATATGATAGATTTATATCATTTACAGCTAATAATTGATAAAAAAAACTAGATTTTATATCAAATTGATAGAACGGTATCACAATAGACACTAAATATTGTCCTAATATAAATATAAAGTATGATATAAAACTAAGAATTATGGAATAAATAAACCAATGAATTTGCTTAGTTGCTTTATGTATTGTTAAATTATCAATAATGATAAATGAAATTAGCCCTGGTATAAACAACACAAATAATTTAACTGTAAAAACCGATAACTCCATAGACTTATCTCCCTATATATACTCATGATTTCAGTATACTTAGTAACATAATCAGTAATTTTTTATTAATAACATCATATATCATCAAAAGAAACTAGTCCTTTTAATGTTTCAATAAATATACGATTACGTACTCTAGCATCATTAACTAATTTATCGAAAGGAATTATCTCAATATATGCATTATAACCATTATGATATTTATAATAGCCTAATTTATCGGGTAATTGCTTATAATCATCTCGTTGTATTATTTTTCTAAGTGATTTATCAATATCACAAATTGCATATAAATAAAAACGTGTATTTTCATCAACTAAGATTGGTCGCCCCTCATGTGTTTCTGCATTTCCCGCTCTAATCTCACTCACATATTCTAGCATTTGGTCCATTGGGTTTCTGCTTTTACTATTATCATTCCTCATAGGTCTCTTTAACTCAATAATAGTTAAAGTATCATTTATATTATTATTAGAATCTAATTTAAAAGCCCCTGGTACATCCATACATAACAAATCTGGCCGATCTTTACGATTAATAATTGCTTTATCTGACGATATATAAGACATATATGATAGTCTATCATCAATTAACCAAAGATTATGAGAATTCGGACCATACTGTTGATTAGTGGCCTTCATTGGAAATATTATATTATGAATAACATCCTCCTTACTATAACCGACTTCCCCTCTTTTTAATGCTGTCTCCATTAAATCAATAATAATCTTACGATAAGTAATATACTTAGCTAAATTAGATTTTCCCAAATCATCAATCATAGAAAACTCTTTCAAGAATATTTTTTTATAATCTTTGCCAAAAATAGGTTTCTTTTCCAATAGTTTTTTTATATTATTACGACTTTCTCTTTCTAAACCTCTATATATTTTATATAATTCTTCATCTAATTTGTCACCTTTCAAATTTGGCTTTAGGTCTCTGAGCTCATCCGCTGCATATTGCTTAATTACTGAATATTCCGGTCGTTTAGTATTAATATAATGTATCACATAATCGTGTATTTCTTTCCGAATTTTTTGAATATCATTTTTTAAATACTCCATGATCTGAGTAGATACGCCATCTCTAATATTGTCCATACTAGGATTAGTATCTAAATCTCCAGTTTCCTGTATAATATTAAATCCTAAACGATTAGACTGAACATTAGCATCTAAATAATTTCCAGAAACTAAAGCAACATAATAATTTTTAAAATTATCAAATGACCACCCGGATAAAATAGGTATTAGTTTGTCAAGGTAATAAGACTCTACAAACCTGTTATCTGCATAGAGTAACACTTCATTATGGTCAATAAGCTCTTTACTAATTTTATAATGAGAGACAAAAAATTCCTCATTTTTTACAATAAATGAGTTCTTATTAGTTTCAATAATATTTTTAGAAATTAAATCATTAATTGATATATTTTTCTCTTCATCAGATATAGTAACATCAATCATTGGATTAGACACAAGATAAAATAAAGCATGCTTAGATATAATTTTAGCAAGAGACTCTAATGGTTTATTTATATATGGAAGCACCTCTGGATAAGGATTAATTAATTTTACAATTGTTTTTTGCTTTGATTTTATATTTTCAGTAACAACATCTTCTATATGATTATTTTGTGAAAACTCAAACTTTCTATTATTTTTAATATTATTTTCACTATAAACACTATCAACTTCTACATTAGAAAAAACCTTTAACCAGCTAAAACGTCCAACTCCTTTACCACCATATTTAACTTTCTGTCTCGACTCAATGGTCAGAAATGAATCCATATTTTTATTAGTAAAACCAAGTCCATCATCTTCTATAATTATACATGAAATATTTTTATCTATTAGATTATCAGATTCTCTTTTTATTTTAATTTTAATATGTCCAGTTTTATATTTATCATCTTCTTCCAGTCGATCTAAAATAGAATGAATAGAATTTATTACAGCTTCTAAAATTGCCATAACTGAATTTTTAAGTGGTAAATCATAATTTACAACTTTTCCTATTACATCAACTTTAAAATTTCGCATAGAAATCCCCCTATAAAACTACTATAACAATTACCCTCCATAAATGAGATTTATAATATCTAAATTTCAGCTAAAATACTATACTACCTTTAAAAATTATAACAGTCATATGTATATATCCTAAAACATATATTTATATCACTTTCATTATATCTTCATTATAATCTTATGCCAATATAAACTTATTATGAGCATAAATAATAATCTAATAAAAGCGAAAAGCTTAATAAATATGTGTTAAAAACTTAATACGCTTATTAATGACTATCATATTTTTCCCTCTACCAAGCTATAACTCATATCGACTAACATCTTAAATTTTTTTAATTGCCATATCTCTTTATATCCACCAATATCTAGTGTTATTTATATGATATGCAGAATAGATAGTAATATAAGTAAAATAATTGCTTTATTATACGGTCCTCACAACAGAAAGCTAAAAAAATAACCTTAACAGTTATGTTAAGTCCATTATAGTTTATCTAGATTTCCATGAGCCTAACCTTACCACACATAGTGGCTCTTTTATATCTTCACTATATCATACTTTCACCATACAAAAAAAGAACCCTCCAAAGAGAGTCCTTAATCTGTATTGTTATGTTATTAAGTTTTAGTTACTTCAACAAGTTTAGCGAATGCTACTGCATCGTTAACTGCCAAGTCAGCCAATATTTTACGGTTAACTTCAACGCCCACTTTAGTCAAGCCAGCGATGAAAGCGTCCATCTACGTATTTCAAATAAACTCATTTATTTAATTTCTTATGAAGAGTCATATTTTCAAAAGCTGTACCATAAGCTTCTTTAAAGATATAGTTACCTACAACATATTTAGGATCATGCAAAGCTACATCAACGTATTGTTCTGGAATATTGCCGAAATTACCTAAAGCCGCACCTTCATAATTAAAATCTTCCACACTATTTATTGTTAATTTCATACCAGAGCTGGCCTGTTTAGCATATACGAGAAGTGAATAGTCTTGTGCATACTGTGGAGTTCGTAATACGCTGGCTACAGAATGGTTTATATCATAACGATAAGTAACTAAAACCTTGTGAATATATGAGTTAGTTCTACGACTATTATTATTTTCAACCTCATATACAACGGCCTGTGCTTTATAAATAAACTCATTCTCTTCTACTCTTTTAATGGAACTTTTATCTACAAAATACGTAATAGCATTTTTTCCTGTAAGAATAGGAACATTGTTCTTATCATTTTTAATAGCTTCCATCGATATAGCTTGAATCTGTAATGGTATTACTATACATACTAACAATAACATAGAAAATAACTTTTTCATTATTTTAATTCCCCTCTTTCAATATTTATCACACACATTATATGTATAGGATATCATATTATAAAAATATTGATAATCTATTACTTTCACCACATAAAAAAGGACCCTCTAAAGAGAGTCCTCAATGTATATGGTTATATTATTAAGCGTTTTTAGCTACTTCAACAAGTTTAGCGAATGCTGCTGCATCGTTAACTGCTAAGTCAGCCAACATTTTACGGTTTACTTCAACGCCTGCTTTAGCTAAGCCAGCGATGAAACGGCTGTAAGTTGTACCGTTGATGCGAGCCGCTGCGTTGATACGAGCAATCCACAATTGACGGAATTCGCGTTTTTTCGCACGACGGTCACGACGAGCGTAGTACAACGCTTTCATTACTGTTTCGTTAGCTTTTTTGAACAAACGGGAACGTGTACCACGGTAACCTTTAGCTAATTTTAAAATCTTTTTATGACGTGCATGAGCTGTAACGCCCTTTTTCACTCTTGCCATTGTATATTCCTCCTAAATTACGATGTATCGATCTAATAGTTAACGATTAAGCGTATGGTAAGCATTTAGCTACGCGTTTGTGGTCAGCTTTTGCAACCAATGTAGCTTTACGTAAATTACGTTTACGAGCTGGAGATTTTTTCTCAAGAATGTGGCTTTTGAAAGCTTTCGCACGCTTGAATTCACCAGTACCAGTTACTGCGAAACGTTTAGCCGCTGCGCGACGAGTTTTAATTTTTGGCATAATATAATCCTCCCAATACCTTATTTACTTACTAAAATCATGGTCATGTTACGACCTTCTAATTTAGCTGCTTTTTCAATAGACGCCGTTTCTTTGAGTTCTTCAGCAAAACGTGTCAACACTGCCATGCCTAGTTCTGGATGTGAAAGTTCACGACCGCGGAACATGATGGTTACTTTTACTTTGTTACCTTCAGCCAAGAATTTGGATGCGTTTTTCATTTTTACGTAAAAGTCATGGTCTTCAATATGTGGACGTAATTTGACTTCTTTCAAAGTTACGATTTTTTGTTTTTTCTTCGCTTCTTTCTCGCGTTTTTGTTGTTCATAACGATATTTACCGTAGTTCATAATGCGAGCTACCGGTGGTTTAGCGTTAGGTGCAATTTCCACAAGATCAAGATGCTGTTCTTCAGCCAATGCCAAAGCCTCACGGCCAGACATAATACCGATTTGTTCGTTTTCAGGACCTACGACACGAAGTTCACGAGCACGAATTTCTTCATTAATGCGTGGTGTATCCTTGCTAATAGCGTTCACCTCCAAGAGAATAAAAAAAAACGGACGGCAAACACCATCCGAATAGAATTCTCTATATTAACCTCATACTTCTTGGTATTAGGTGAGTGGCGGATGGCCTCTGCTTCATAAATTACTTAATTATAATAACAAATTAGATAGTGAAAGTCAACAACAATCTTAAGCTGCTCTCAGCAATTTATTATTACAACTCTTTTAGTATAACAGAGATTATGAGTTCTGTATATAGGCATACTTACTGACACCTATCCCCCTTTATGTATACAATATTTCTATAATATGATTATTAATTCTATAGAAAAATACGATACAATAATATATATAATATATTCTACCTAGCAAGGTATTATCTAACTGGGTATTATTTAAGTGAGTATTATCTAGCTATGTATTATCTAACTAGATATTATTTAACTGATTATTATCTAACTAAACATTATCTAACTAAGTATTATACAGTAATAGGTATTACACAAACTGAAAGGGGTTTTATTATGAGTGTAACAACTAGCTTGCCTCCTCAAAAGGCTCGTACAACAGTTCAAAATATAGGTCTTATTCTTGCTTTTATTGTGTTAGTTGGCATTTTATTATTACCAACACCAGAGACATTATCTACTGGTGGACATCGCATGATTGGTGTCCTCGCCTTTGCTATCATCTTGTGGATGACATCGGCTGTATCCTATCCGGTAAGTGCGACTATGATTACGGCACTCACTGCCTTATTACTAGGCTTCTCTCCAAATCCAGAAGCGCCAGCGAAAGCTATGGGCACGGCCAATGCCTTAAAGCTGATTATTTCAGGTTATTCTTCCCCTGCGATGATTCTCGTAGGTGCAGCGATGTTTATTTCCGTAGCCATGCGTAAAACAGGTCTCGATCGTCGCATAGCCATGCTCGTATTATCTAGTGTAGGTACAAAGGTTAGCCGCATTTATTTAGGTGTTATTATTACAGGCCTTATTCTCGCCTTCTTTGTACCAAGTGCAACGGCTCGTATTGCTTGTTTGGCTCCAATTATTATCGGTATCGTCGAAAACTTAGGTATTGAACGTAAAAGCCGTGTAGCAGCCCTACTCATGGTAGGTGCCATACAAGCAGATACATTTTGGAATATTATGATTCAAACAGCTGCCGCTCAAAACCTCGTAGCTGTTGGGTTTATGCAAACACAGATGAACACATCGGTAAGTTGGATTGATTGGCTCACAGCAGCTGCACCGTTCTCCATAATTATGGCTATCATTACCTACTTTGTAACGCAAGCTTTTATTAAACCAGAGTTTAAAGAGCTCGTTGGCGGTGATGTCCAACTCGCTAAAATGCGCAAAGAAATCGGTCCCATGTCATTTGATGAAAAGAAACTATTATGCATCTCTATTGGTTTATTAGCATTGTGGGCAACAGGGGGTAAACTACACTCTATCGATACCACAACAACTACGATTATTGCAATTGCCTTATTCTTCTTCCCTAAAATTGGCATTATGGACTGGAAGTTTGCACAACCAAATATCGACTGGGGATCGATTGTCATGTTTGGGGCTGGTATCGGTCTTGGCTCTGTATTACTTAAAACAAAAGCTGCTACTTGGCTCGCACAGGTATTTGTAAATGCCTTTTCCCTTGAAACGGCAAGCGTGTTCCTTTTAATTGCTATTATGGCCGCCTTCCTGATTTTAATCCATCTTGGATTTGCATCAGCTACAGCTCTCTCTTCTGCCATGATTCCTATCGTAATATCCATCGTTATGGGACATTCTGCAGAAGGACTTAATCCACTTGGCGTAACAATGCTCATGCAATATGCAATCTGCTTCGGTCTGGTACTACCAGTAAACTCTCCACAAGGCATGGTAGCTTATGGTACAGATACATTCGATGTAAAAACATTTATGACTACAGGCATTCCATTAACCATCATCGGCTATATCATGATGCTCGTATTTGCACTTACATACTGGCACTGGATTGGAATTGCGTAAGTCTAAATATTCTAAATAGACCAAACACTCTAAATAATTCTAATATTTTAAATTAAACATACTATAAGAGGCTCTGTCTTATGACAGAGCCTCTTGATTTTTATATAAGTTTCAATATAAAACGTCTATATTCTTTTCAATGTAAAGCTTTCACAAATAATTATCTATTCTAATTCCTTACCTTTAAGTTCAGGAATTAAGAACACGGTTGCCAATATATCGATTACATAGACAATCGCCAAGAATGCAATTGCCACTTGGTACGAGTACATTGAGATAATCATACCTACTACCATTGGGCTAAAGCCACCTACAGCTCGACCGATGTTAAATAATACGTTTTGAGCCGTTGCGCGAGCACTTGTTGGATAAGCTTCTGCCATTAAGGCACCGTAGCCACCCATCATGCCATTTACAGAGGCCCCTAGAATAGCGCCAGCAAATAGCATAGCTGTTGGATCAGATAGTTGAGAGTAAATCAAGATAGATGCCACAGCACATACTTGGAACAAGATAAATGTTGGTTTACGACCAATTTTATCCGCCAATCGTCCGAATAACCAAATGCCAAGCATCATACCACATACGGTAACGGCAGTCCACAGACCCGATTTTGTAAGAGAAAAACCTAATTGCTTACTCAAGAAGTTAGGCAACCAGATCATAATACCGTAATAACCAAAGTTTTGAACAGATGTTAAAACAGCAACACCTATAGAGGTCTTTGTAGTTCTTACATCTTTTACTAATAACTTGAATGAGTTTGTATGGGAATGTTCCTTAGTTTCTTTACTATGAACAAAGATTTCTGGTTCATGTAATTTCGCACGGAAGAACCAAGCGACAAAGGCAGGAATAATGCCAACCATGAACATACCACGCCATCCAATATAAGGAAGTAATACAGGGGTTAACAGTGCTGCGGCCAATACGCCTAACTGCCAGCCGATGGCAACATAGCTTGTTGCCTTTGCACGGTGTTGTGCAGGCCATGCTTCAGCTGCTAAGGCCATACCAATGCCGAATTCACCGCCTAGGCCGATGCCAGCAATTGTACGATATATGAGAAGATCCCAATACCCTTGTGCAAAAGCACATAAACCAGTAAATATAGCAAATAAGACAATAGTCCATGTCAACACACGAACACGACCAAACTTGTCTGACAAGGTACCAAAGATAAAGCCACCGATTACAGCACCTACCAAGGTCCACGTCACAAGTGAACCTGCTTGACCAGTAGTCAAGCCTAAATCCCCCGAAATCAAGGTTAGCATAAAGCCGAGAATCAAGAGATCAAACCCATCCATGGCATAACCTATAGATGAACCAATAACAGCTTTCCAACCGTATGAATTTACTTCTTTCATAGTCATTTCCTTTCGCTACTCACAGGTAACAATTAAAGAGAATATAATAACAAAATCCCCCTCATATAATCTCACCACTAATAAATTATACAGACTAATCATAATTGTGCAAGATGTGAGGGGGATTTTTATCAATATAAACAATAGATATTTAATTAATTACGTTCTTTAATTTCAATCTTAATAGAATTAAAGAATTCTTCGAATGGTACAGAACCTAATTCATCACCGCCGTGTTTACGAACGTTAACTGTGCCTTCTTCAACCTCTTTATCACCCACAACAAGCATGTAAGGAACTTTTGCCATTTGCGCTTGGCGGATTTTGTAGCCGATTTTTTCGCTGCGATCATCCACTTCTACACGTACATAGTCGCGGTGCATTTGTTTTGCCAATTCTTTAGCATATTCAACGTGTTTTTCAGAGATAGGCAAGATTTTAACTTGTACAGGAGCCATCCATGTTGGGAATGCGCCTGCATAATGTTCAGTTAAGATACCAATGAAACGTTCCATAGAGCCGAAGCATGCACGGTGAATCATGATAGGACGATGTTTTTGACCATCTTCACCAATGTATTCAATTTGGAAACGTTCAGGCAAGTTCATATCTAATTGGATAGTACCACATTGCCATGTACGACCTAAGGAGTCTTCGATATGGTAGTCAAGTTTAGGACCGTAGAATGCGCCGTCGCCAGGGTTGATTACGTATGGAATACCTTTCGCTTCGATAGCATTACGCAATGCTTCTGTCGCTGCTTCCCAAATTGCGTCATCACCCATTGCATTATCAGGTTTAGTGGACAGTTCTACATGATATTTCAAACCGAATTGACTATAGATACGGTCGAACAATTCGATAACTTTCATCAACTCAGTTTGCATTTGATCTGGCAACATGAATACATGAGCATCGTCTTGTGTGAACGCACGTACACGGAATAAGCCGTGTAATGCACCGGACAATTCATGACGGTGAACTAGACCGAGTTCAGCGTAACGCAATGGGAAGTCACGATAGGAATGCATTTCGTTTTGGTAAACCAAGATACCACCTGGGCAGTTCATAGGTTTAATTGCATATTCTTCATCGTCGATGATTGTAGTGTACATATTTTCACGGTAATGATCCCAGTGACCAGAAGTTTCCCACAAATGTTTACTTAAGATGATAGGTGTACGAATTTCTTCATAATCAAAATCATGGTGAACTTCACGCCAGAAGTTTTCTAATTCGTTGCGAAGAGCCATACCTTTTGGTAAGAAGAATGGGAAGCCAGGACCTTCTTCTTTGATAACAAACAAGCCAAGTTCTTTACCAAGTTTACGGTGGTCACGTTTAGCCGCTTCTTCAAGCAAGTGAAGGTATGCATCAAGTTCTTCTTTCTTTTCAAATGCAGTACCGTAAATACGTTGCAACATTTTATTTTTTTCATCGCCGCGCCAGTATGCACCTGCAATGCTTTGTAATTTGAAAGCTTTCACCTTGCCAGTGGATGCCACGTGAGGTCCTGCGCAAAGATCGATGAAATCGCCTTGAGAGTAGCAGGAGATTACAGCATCTTCAGGAAGGTCTTGAATCAATTCTACCTTGTAGTCTTCGTTTTTAGATTTGAAGAACTCGATAGCTTCTTGACGAGGCATAACGGATTTAGTAATCGGTAAATTTTCTTTTACGATGCGGCTCATTTCCTTTTCGATTTTACCTAAATCTTCTGGAGTCAAAGTATGTTCCATATCGATATCATAGTAGAAACCTTTGTCGATAGCGGGTCCAATAGCCAATTTAGCTTCAGGCCATAAACGTTTGACAGCTTGAGCCAAGATATGAGAAGCTGTGTGGCGCAATGTATGTTTACCACCATCTTCTTCGAATGTTAAGAATGCTACTTCAGAACCATCTACAAGTTCTTCGCGAAGGTCTGTTAATTCGCCATTTACGTTTGCAGCTAATACTTTTTTAGCTAAGCTGTTAGATAGTTGTTTTACTGCTTCCCCAAGAGTAGTGCCAGCAGCGTATTCCTTTGCACTACCATCAGGTAAAATGATTTTTACATCTGCCATTTTTCTTTCCTCCAATTTATAAACTAGGATAGCTTTGATTTTTCACTGTCCCCAATAGACCTACTTACCACACAATACATATACAGTGAGTAAATATCTTGAAGAAATTGGGTAATAAAAAAAGACCCTCTATCCCTACAAACAAGGGACGAAGATCATTCGCGGTTCCACCCTAGTTAACTACCTATACGAATATATGTGTATAGTTAATTCACTTCATTAAGCCCGATAACGGTGGCGGCCGTACTTGCCTACTTAGGTTCGACAAATCAGTTTAAAGGGGGTAACTCTAATATATGTGTAAGGCATTTCCAGCATCTGCCTCTCTCTGGTACACAGGGATAAAAGAATCATGTCCTTTGCATCACTTTTACTAGATTATAGTATCATAGAGAATTAAAAAATTCAATACAGTTTAACTGGAAATTTAATAAGAACTATAAATTGTAATTGTTGTTAGAACGATATACTATAAACTTCACCTTTATTTTTCGTATATACATTTATTTTTAAAAGAAAACGGCCCGAGAATGATATGGCCCCCTTTACTAGACAACCAGTGAAAGCGGAACATATCAGAATCTCGAGCCATTTTATATACATTATTTGTAAATTAGCGTTTGAAGTTTGTAGACAACATAGCGCCAATTACTTTTTCCAATTTGCTAGTGGAAAGATCTGGACCTTTGTAAAGTGTTAAGAGTACATCATTAGAATTATCTTGTTTAGATACCATCATAACGCCACTACCGCGAGCACCGTTATCATCGTAATCTTTTGCTACGATAACAAGGTTCAAATAATGATCCTTCATGTATGTGTACACCTTGCTTGTGCGCGCAGAGGAACCAATCATTTTTGCCATGTTCATACCACGGTTAAATACGATTGCATTTGCATTATGAGGATTTGCCGCTAATTGTTGCTTCTCTTCTTCATTTAGAGGCATGAGGTTTACCATGAGGGAGTCACCCATCTTGCCGCGGAACATGGCTGGCATCGTTTCGCGCACGTCATCAGGAATACCTGTGTCAGCAGTCAATTTCAATTCCTTAGGAACGGTCATGTATAAAATGCCCTTGCTATTGCGTCCCACCTCTGTTGTACTGAGGTCTACAGCGCTAAGCATAATGGAATCTTTAATGGTCGCTACTTGATTAGCCAACGGTTTTTCAGGAACGCCACGGCTCGCCAATTGTACATCGCCAGATTTAGTTTTCTTCAATGTTTCCACATTCCAGCTTGCGCCTTTTTTGTCTGCATCGCTAGCTTCTGTGAAAGCATTCGCCCCGTCTTTTGTGCCTACATATACATAGGTTTGAGCCGGGATGATGGTATCTGGTGCACCAGATTTATTGAATGCCGCACCATATACTACATTAGGAATCACAGTAGAGCCAATTTGTAAATTGTTGTTAGTTTGGCTTTCCACATCAAAATTGATATTCCCTGTGAAAGTCATATCAGGACCATGGTTGATAACAACCACATCTCCTGCTTGAGGAATGATTACAGGACCTACAGGACCCGCCATAGCTACACCTGCCATCGATACTCCAAGGCAAGCTGTTAATAATGTGCGTTTCAAAATAGATTTTTTCATAGATATACTCTCATTTCTCTACAATTCGTATACATTTGATGTAATTGTAAATCTAATATAGTCATAAAATTCCCTCATATGATTTACAATCAAAATTATACTTAATCTTCTATAGTGACATAGTTGGATAAACTACTCAATACTTCAAGCGCCAAGGGCCTTGTAGATGGTGTGCAGCGCAACATACACCGCCCACTCGCATCTACAGAGGTCATAACACCTAAATATTCATAGCCTTCAATGATGCGATTGATAAAATTCGTATGCTTAGGATCAATGTGAAAGTACACATACGCTTCTTCTCCAGAGGTGGTTAAATCGGGTATATCTGGAAATGCACCAATTGATTTACTCGGCTCTAAGGGTGTACTGCTCATAAACTATTCATCTTCTTTAGATTTGCACTCACGGCGCATCATGGAATACGGTTCAAGAGGTGTATCCATATAAATGCGTACTTTCATTTGTGCATGAGGTGCTACATCGATAGGATTGCCGTCTTCATCTGTCATTTTTTCGATAACAGTTTCAACGAGTTCTCCTTTTGGCTGGCAGAATTCTACCTTTTCGCCTACCTTGAAGTTATTACGTTGTTCAAGATCAACGTATTTTTCTTCTTCATTGTAGCCCATAACTAAACCGATGAAGTCATGGCTTTGAGTATTCGTAGATTTACCATAGTTTTGCGCTGTTTCATCAGGGCGACCTTCAGCAAAGCCGTCTGTATAAGGGCGATGGGAAATCTTTTCTAATTCAGCAATCCATTCTGGACGAACGTACCAATCTTTACCTTCTTTAAGGTATGTATCAATCGCTGTGCGATATACTTTTGCCACTGTGGCACAGTAGTGAACGGATTTCATGCGACCTTCGATTTTAAGGCTATCAATACCAGCTTCATATAAATCTGGAATGCGGTGAATTAAGCACAAGTCTTTAGAGTTAAAGATATACGTGCCATGTTCATCTTCTTCGATTGGGTAATATTCACCAGGTCGATTAGATTCCACAAGAGAATATTTCCATCGACAAGATTGAGAACATTGACCACGGTTAGCATCACGATTACCTGTCATATAGTTAGACAATAAGCAGCGACCAGAGTAAGAAATACACATAGAACCATGTACGAAGGACTCAATTTCAATATCTACATGATCCTTCATTTCTTTAAGGTCTGCTAAGGATACTTCGCGAGCCGCTACAACACGTGTGGCACCAAGTTCTTTCCACATTTGAACTGTATGCCAATTTGTAGTAGAAGCTTGTGTACTTACGTGAAGTTCTAAACCTAGAGCCACGCGCTTAGCAAGGCTAAAAATCCCCATGTCTGCAACGATGATAGCATCAACACCAATGCTTTCAAGAAATTTCAAATAGTCCTCTAAACCTTCAAAGTCCTCGTTGTGAGGAATGATATTACATGTAACATGAATCTTTTTGCCATGTGCATGTACAAATTCTACAGCTTCCTTTAATTCCTCATCAGAGAAATTAGAGTTACCTGCGCGCAAGCCAAAACGTTTGCCTGCGCAATATACGGCATCCGCCCCATAGCGGATAGCCATTTTAAGCTTGTCCATATTACCTGCAGGACAAAGCAATTCCATAAAATGTTCTGCCATTATTTGTTGTGCCCTTTCCACACACTCACACTCATACCATCACCCATTGGGTAAATAGTAGTGTTAAACAATTCTTTATTTTCAACATATGTTAAGTATTCTTGTAACCGTTTTACGATAGTTTTGAACCGTTTTGGTGGTTCCTTATCGCCCCTTACATAGCCTCTAAAGAGTACATTATCTGCAAGAATGACGCCCCCTTCTTTCACATGTGGCAGAATAAGTTCAAGTTGTTTTAAATATTGCCCCTTTGGACCATCTAAAAACACTAGATCATATTCGCCTGTGAGTTCCGTTAAGACTTGAGATGCATCGCCTTTCAGCAATGTAATGTTATCGGCATAATCGGATTGGTTAATATAGTATTTCGCCATTTCGTGACGCACATCATCCAGTTCAATGGATGTAATATGCCCCTCTTCCTCGTCAAGTAGCGGAGCCATCAACAAAGCGGAGTAACCAATGGCGGTGCCCACCTCTAACACAGAGGTGGGCCGGTACAAACCTATTAATTCTTCAAATAGATGAACCTCAGATTCTCGTAAAATCGGCACATCATTAATCATCGCGTAAATACGCTGTTCATTTAAAATATCATTTAATGTCATGAAAGTAGATTAAATCTCCTACATTATCTATTGTTAGTACCACTAGGAACTACCAACGTAGAGCGTTCAGCAGGATTTGCAGGTTCTACCTGAATTTGTGGTACTTGTTGTGCATTAGGAATCACATTTTGCATCGATTCAGGTACAGGTGTCGTCGTTGGTACATACGTATTGTTATTTGTATTATTTCCATAGGATGGAGCAGCCGGCGTGACTTGCGTCGATGATTGATTTTGTGTTGAACCTGGTACAGGATCTGGAATCTCAGCTGCTGGAACTGTAGTTGGTGTGTATTTATAACTAGGTTCTACGTCAACATATTGAGAATCTGCTTCCACCGCTTCTGCAGAACTATAATTATAATTAGGCTCTGTAGTCGCTACTGCTACGTCATAGTTAGGACCAGCTTGTGCGGCTACTTCCGTATTAGCAGAAGAATTTTTTACCGTATCAGCACCATAAATTTTATTAACCGCTGCTAAATGTTCTTCGTATGATTTAGAGAAGTGATTATGCCCTTCTTTATCTGCTACGAAGTATAAATAATCTGTATTTTCAGAATGTAATACCGCATCTAGAGCTTTTTTACCAGGGTTTGCAATTGGTCCTGGTGGTAAACCTTTAGATACATATGTATTATACGGGCTTTGCAATTGTGTATCACCAATTGTTACATTTTCTTTCGCATAGCCAAGTACATAGGAAATAGTCGCATCAGATTGCAATGGAATACCATGAGCTAAACGCTTTTTGAATACCCCTGCAATAGTTGGACGGTCTGCATCAAATAAAGATTCTCGTTCAACGATAGATGCCAAGGTTACAAAGTCATGAATACTCATATGTTGAGCTTGAATTTGTTTCTTCACAGCTGGTGTAAGGTAACGATTCATTTCGTCAGCCATCATTTGAATAACATCACGAGGCGTAGCACCTACGGGGATTTCATACGTACTTGGGAACAAGAAGCCTTCTACAGGATATGTGGCAGGTTTTGTGCCTTTCATATAAGGGTATGGTACATAGGTCTTAGCTTCAGCTAAGAAGTCCTTCGCCTTCATAATTTGATTCTTTTCAAGAACGATAGCAATATCACCAACTGTATATCCTTCTGGAATTGTAATACGAATAGATTCTACATGACCTTCTTGTAATAAGGAAATGAGTTCACGCACAGTTACCTTATTAGGTATTTGATAATGGCCAGTTTGAAGCTTATCATTGGTGCCACTCAAGTATAACCAGAGCTTAAAGCCCTGAGTTGAGCGAATTAGCCCCCTTTCAAAAAGCATATCTGCAATTTCAGTACCCGTTTGACCTTTTTCTATAACGACTACTTGTGTTCCATCATCTTGAGCAAAGGTATTCGGTACAAAGTACAATGCACCAAGGCCTCCACCAATAATTAATATACCTACAATAACTAGGATCAAAATATATCTTAAGGCTTTTCTCACGTTGTTGAGTTCCTTTCTGTAACATAACAGTATATCAATTCATTATACCATAAACTCTATATTTCCCCTATATAAAAGGGCAATGATTCCACTTATTCCATTTTATGCAATATATTAATTTTATATATTTGTTATGCCCTTAGCATGAATGAAGTCCCTTCTTTGTACAACAATGATAATGTATAACAAAATAAAAATAGCGCATTGTCCACTGACAACACGCTAAATTTATGCTAAAAACGATTATTCGTCTTCATCCATGTCTTCATACAGTTTTACTAGAGTTTCAAAGTTTTCATCTTCTTCATCCAAAGGTACGTATTCTTCTACGCCTTCTTCATTTGTTTCGATGCGAGCCAAGATCATGTACGTGTCATCTTGACCTTCATGGTCGGCATCTTCATCTTGTACATGTACAAGAACGGCATACTCTTGACCTTCATGGCTCAAGATAACATCTTCTGTGAAGTATTGTTTATTACCATGTTCGTCTTCGAATTCCAAATAATACACTTCACCTTCAAAATTTTGGTCAACCATTGGAAACCCTCCTTAAGGAAAAATACTTATTTATTAAACTGCAAGCGATCTAAATATCCTTGCAAAATTACAACCGCTGCCATTTTATCGATAACAGATTTACGCTTTTTACGGCTCACGTCAGCTGCGATGAGTTGACGTTCAGCCATAACAGTAGATAACCGCTCATCCCAATATGTAACAGGTAAATCGATGACTTCCTTCATTTTTGCAACGAATTCTTCAGTCTTTTCAGCCCGTTCACCTTTTGTACCATTCATATTTTTCGGCATACCTACCACAAGTTCATGTACTTCATATTCAGAAATGAGTTCTTGTAAGCGATTAAAGTCTTTTTCCAGAGATGTTCTACGAATGGTTTCAATACCTTGTGCAGTCATGAGCAGTGCATCGCTACAGGCAATACCAATAGTACGGCTGCCTACATCTAATGACATAATTCTCATTATAATTGTTTAGCCTTTGCGTATTCTTTCAACAATTCTTCAATCAAGTCATCACGCTCTAAACGGCGGATATCGGAACGCGCATTATTATAACTTGTTATATACGCAGGATCTCCAGAGATTAGATACCCTAAGATTTGATTAATTGGATTGTAACCTTTTTCTTGAATAGATTGATAAACGCGAGTGAGCACCTCTTCAGCGGTCATCGGTTCATCGTCTACTTTACGGAATAACATGGTTTCATCTGAAACGTTCATCGTATCCCTCCTTTTTATTACATCGGCAGATTTCACCATACAAGTGAAATCTCACCTACTATTATACTTGAATTAAAGCTACAAAGTCAGTAACTTTTTATGCATTATAAAAAATTTCTATAACAGATACAAGTATAATTATAAAATTATATGCCTATTGTAACATAGATTTTAAGGCTTCACCACCAGCTTTTAAGGCTTCCATTAATTTAGCTGGCTCTTTGCCACCTGCTTGTGCCATATCCGGACGGCCACCGCCATTACCTCCAGCTACTTGAGCTGCTGCTTTAACAATATTACCTGCTTTTGCACCTTTAGCAACGACATCTTTAGATACTTTACATACAAAGTTTACCTTATCATCGCCCATAGCAGCGCCTACAAGAACCACACCAGAGCCATTCAATTTATCAAGACCCATATCAGCTAAGTCGCGCAATTCATCAATGGAGGACGCCTTTACAGCTGCGGCAACAAATTCAACATCACCTATCACAACTTTACCAGCAACGATGTCAGCTGCACCCGCTGCCGAAACTTCTTTACGAATTTGTTCTAATTCTTTTGCTGTGTCTTTAGCTTCTGTCAACACTTGGTGTAAGCGTTCTTCTATTTGAGGCGCTTTAGTTTTAAGCTCGCTTGCCATGCGTTCAATAGTCAAACGATCTTGTTTTGCTGCATCGAGAGCTGCACGACCTGTAATCGCTTCAATACGACGTACACCAGAACCGATACCAGCTTCAGATGTTAAACGGAAGGAACTAATGAAAGCTGTATTGCCTACATGAGAACCACCACATAATTCAACGGAGAAGCCAGGAACCTCTACAACGCGAACTACATCACCATATTTATCACCAAAGAGTGCCATCGCACCTTTCGCTTTTGCTTCTTCCATGGACATTTCAGCGATAGCTAGGTCCGTAGCTTTTAAAATTTCTTCGTTTACAAGTGCTTCAATTTGATCAAGTTCCTCTTGTGTTACAGGGGAAAAATGAGTGAAGTCAAAACGTAAATAATCAGGAGTTACTAGAGAACCAGCTTGGTTAACATGCTCGCCAAGAACCTTTTTCAATGCTGTATGTAACAAGTGTGTTGCTGTATGGTTGCGGGCCATTGCTGCGCGACGATTTGTATCCACTTCAAGCGTTACATCGTCACCTTCAGAAATAGAACCTTCTATAACAGTACCGATATGATATACAGTGCCTTCTGGTAAACGTTTTGTATTATGAACCTCTACCTTACCCATTGGGCCCACGATAAAACCTGTATCACCTAATTGACCTCCCCCTTCAGCATGGAATGGAGTAGTGCGTACGATAACAGTAATTTCATCGCCGTCAGCTGCTGTTTGCAAGCGTTCAGAACCTTTACCAAGCATCAATACGGAGGATGCAGTTTCTGCTTCATCTTCAACAAGTTCTTCATCTTTCAAGAATGTAATGTCTGGTGTTGCTACCTTCGCATCTTCTTTTACACGAGCTTCACGAGCGCGTTCACGTTGTTCTTTCATAGCGGCTTCAAAACCTTCATGGTCGATTGTAAAGCCGCGTTCAGAAGCTATTTCCTCTGTTAATTCCCAAGGGAATCCATATGTATCATATAGTTTAAATACTTCTGTACCAGGAACAACAGTTGCTTTTTCAGCAGCTAATGTATCAATTAAAGAGTTTAACAACTCAAGACCTTGTTCCAATGTTTGGTTAAATCGTTCTTCTTCGTTTTGTACAACACGTTTAACGAAATCTTGTTTCTCAGCGATGGATTTAATACCAGGTCCTAGAATGTCTACGACTACATCAATAAGAGGTGTTAAGAAGATACCTTCGATACCAAGTAAACGTCCATGACGTACGGCACGGCGTAAAATGCGACGCAATACGTAGCCACGACCTTCATTAGACGGTAACACACCATCGGAAATCAATGCTGTGACAGCACGAGCATGGTCAGCAATAACCTTCAAAGAAACATCTGTATTTGGATCTTCGTTATATTTCACACCAGCCCGTTTTGCAGTAGCTTCAATAATAGGGAAAATCAAATCAGTTTCAAAGTTTGTTTTACAACCTTGTAATACGGAAGCCAATCGTTCAAGGCCGGCGCCTGTATCAATATTTTTGTGTTGTAATGGTTCATAAGACCCATCTGGCATTTTATTGAATTGTGTAAATACTAAGTTCCAGATCTCAAGATAGCGATCACAGTCACAACCTGGTGCGCAATTAGGATCATCACAACCATGTTCAGGGCCTTGGTCGAAGAAGATTTCGCTGTCTGGACCACATGGGCCTTCGCCAATTTCCCAGAAGTTATCTTCGAGGCGCGTAATGTGACTTTCTTCTACGCCACAATCATTGTGCCATGTATCATACGCTTCTTGGTCATCTGGATATACAGTAACATATAATCTATTTTTATCGAGTTTAATAACTTCAGTTAAGAACTCCCACGCCCAGTGAATCGCTTCTTTTTTGAAGTAATCACCGAAGGAGAAGTTACCAAGCATTTCAAAGAATGTATGGTGACGAGCCGTACGACCTACATTTTCAAGATCACCGGTACGCATACACTTTTGGCTTGTTGTAATACGGTGACAAGGAGGTACCAACTTACCTGTAAAGAACGGCTTCAATGGCGCCATACCTGCCCCGATCAATAACAAAGACGGATCGTTTTCTGGTATAAGAGAAAAACTATCTAATTTTAAATGTCCTTTACTTTCAAAAAACTGCAAGTATGCTTGACGCAGTTCATTACCCTTCATGTGTATATTCCTCCTAAAATTATTTACTCTTCATTATAACTCAAAAACGATATAAAATCTATTAAAAACATTGAGATTATGCGGAATTTACGCACTTTCACACCAATTCAAGCAAATCGTAAAAAATATAATTTTAAATCCATATTTTTTACAATAAAAGTAAAGGTCAAATTTAGTCAATGCTAGTTAAGTCATAAATAATAAACATAAAAAGAGGTTATACAAATCAACAAAACAAAATTGATTCGTATAGCCTCTTTTATAGCTAGTTATTAAATTAGCGTACAACGCGTTTTGCGCCGATGTAACGTTCACCCCAATAGCCAGTATCAAGATCTGCTACTGCAACACCACGACTGGAAGTGGCGCTGATGAACTTGCCATCGCCAATATAAATACCGGAGTGAGATGGACCTGGTTCATAGGTTTCGAAGAATACCAAATCCCCCGCTTTCAAGTTCGCACGAGAAACTTCAACACCTACGTTATACTGTTCATCTGCCAAACGCGGTAAAGAAATACCTTGTTTTTCAAATACATATTTAACATAACCGGAGCAGTCAAAGCCACTTGGAGTTGTACCGCCAAATACATATGGTACACCACGGTATTTGTCAGCTTCTGCCAAGATTGCGTGAATGCTACTAGGTGTTTCATTTTTCGTAATATTGTTTAATTTAACGTTCTTGCCATTAATGGAATGACCAGCGATACGACGGGATGTCGCATTACTGTTTGTAAAAGCGGATTTCGTTGCTACTGCTTTAGTCGCTGCATTTTGGGTCAATACTGCCTTCGTAGAACGAGGAGCACCCATCAATGCATTATACGTAGCAGGGCCTACGATACCATCCACCGGAAGGCCACGATCTTGTTGGAACAGACGAACTGCCCACTTCGTTTCCTTACCATATACACCATTTTTATCTGTAGCATTATAGCCGTGTTTAATTAGTTGTTGTTGAACCGCTGTAACACTTTTGCCCTTATCACCATATTGTAATGTTGTTGCGCCAACCATGGCTGTTGTGGCACACACAAAAGTTAATGTTAATGCCGTTATTTTAACCTTACTATATTTTGACTTCATATGCTTCCTTTCCAAAAAACTTTTAAAGTAAGTTATTTATTCAAAATATACTAACCGTCTATTTATTTGCATTCACAAATACAGCTAGTCTTCTTTGCTTTTGTTAGTATAAGCCTCTGGTGCCATAAAAACATCTGCACTGCTTGGTCCGAGTAACGGAGCCTCTTCATGCTCTTCAAAATTTATAGCTGACTTAACCCAATACAAAGGCCGTTGCTTCACCTCTTCAAAAATACGACCTACATACTCGCCAATAATTCCCAGTCCGACGAGTTGAATTCCACCAATAAACAAGATTGATACGCCCAAAGTTGTCCACCCATTCAAAGCTTGTCCTGTAAGATATACATACAAAAGATGTAAGATGAGCAAAAAGCTCATTCCACCACAAAGTACTCCTACATACAAGGCGGCCCGTAAAGGCACCCTTGAAAAAGCGGTTACACCATCGAGAGCAAATCGAATCATTTTACGCACACTAAACTTTGAGACACCTGCAAATCGAGGTGGTGCCACAAAGTGCAACTCTGCTTGTCTGTACCCTAAGGCGCCGACAATACCACGCAAAAATCGACCATGTTCTCTGAATCGTTTCAACGTGCCCAATGCTTTACTATTCATGAGGCGAAAATCGGACCCGCCTTCAACAATAGGAACATCGGCCATTTTGTTCATCAGTTTGTAATAATACTTAGACGTGAAAGATTTAGCCCAACTAGCGTCATCAGTTGAATCGCGTATGGTACGCACCACATCATACCCTGATTCCCACAATCGAACTAGTTCAGGAATCAATGCCGGTGGATGCTGCATATCACCGTCCATTGTAATGACTGCATCGCCATGAGCATAATCAAGCCCACATGTAAGTGCCGTTTGATGCCCAAAGTTACGAGCTAACAATAACACTTTAACATGTTTATCATTGAATGCAATTTCACGCAGTATCATAGCTGACGAATCACTAGATCCATCATCCACGAAGATTAATTCATAATCATACGTGAGACCTGACATAACATCAGTTACAGCTTTATAAAAGTTCGCTATATTTTCCTCTTCGTTATATACAGGCACTACAATAGAAAGTAACATAAATCCTCCAAAGTATTTTACTCACATATTTTATGTTAATTAGTAAATTAAGGCAAATGCTAAAGGTTAACAATAGGACTGATAATGTTTATAAAGCCAGTAAACAAGCTACTTCTCTATAAAATACCAATAAAACCCTTCATTTATCCTTTATATAAGTACAGTAAATCAATATTATATTAATTTATTTATCAAGCTACTTAATAAAGTAATTTATAAAAAATATTTATTTTATTAATATAGAAACAAATATGATTATTTCTAGCTTTATCAACTATTAATTAAAAATTTATATGAATTTTTATCATAAAATTATCAAAAACGCCTAATTTCATCTATCTTTCATGAAAAAGAGACCCGTTAAGGGTCTCCTTTACTATAATCCAGCAGCATCAATCCAAGATTGTAAATCTTCCTCCGCCAGTTCCATATCTTCTATATAAGCACCAGCTACAACTGGATATTTAGCGACCTCTACTGTATGTAAAATGGAATCATCGCGACCATTTTTATAAGTCCCAATCCAGATTCCAGAAAATTGTGATTCATACCATTCTACAGGTTGATCAGTTTCATTAAAGTTAATCGTAATATGACCGCGTCCAAGTGTTTCTAATACTTCAACTTGTTCTTCCTCTGTTAAACCTGTTTTTTCAATATAAATCGAATATGTCTCACCATTTTCACGCAAATTCTTTAGAGCCAAACGCAACTCATTTAAAACGGCGCGAACATTACCATAATTTTCAATCATAAATACTCCTATACAGAAACTATCTTTACATTCTATAAGCTATCTATACATTATATGAAATTTCCACTTTATGCTTTAGGCTCAACTGTTACGCCCCATTCTCGTAGGACATGCAAAATACGTTTTTTAACCTCAGGCAAGGCACATTGTACCGGCCCGCTAGGTTCAAAACCAATTTCCAATGATTCCGGTTCTACACCGATAACCACTGCATCTTCTAATGGATCTTCTTGAATAGCACGGATGCGTAAAATATCTTGCATTCCTACTTCATGTACAGAAATATGTTCCGTAAAATATTGTTCCAATTCCTTATGAGGAAATTCATATATAGTTCCTGGAGCATCTCCACCATTAATAGCGTCTACAAGAAGAATTTTCTTCATACCACGCATATACGTGAGTAATTCCATCCCCATAGTGCCACCATCAATAATGGAAATTGCAGGTGTAAATGTGAAAGATTCTTTCAATTCTTTTACTACATGAACACCTAACCCCTCATCGGTAAGCAAAATATTACCGACTCCAAGTAGGACAATTTCATTATCTCCATCATCATAAAGGCTGTTTAAATCAATACGCGGACCCTCTGAGTCCGCGTATTGTTTCAAGCCACTGATGATATCAGTACTTGTATTAGTCATTTTCTTGTAATTCTCTTTCTCTAGGATCATTAGGATCACTTGGACGATATGTAGTACCAGATGGTTTATCAATACGTTCCCCACGACGGCGTTTACCATTGAGGTCTTCAATATCAATTGGGTCATGAGCGTAATATTTCATACCCGAAACCATAGCAGATACTTCGCCGGATTCCTCCATAACGTCTTCTCGGAATGCCATATACACGTGAACAATAGTAAAGAACAAGAATCCCCACGCAATGTAGTGATGGATAACATGGACTTTATATTCACCACCAAATAATGTAATCACTGGTGCAAATAAAGTTCCTAGAATACCATTAGGATTAACCATCGAATACATTGCAAAACCCGTTAAGATTTCAAAGAAGAACATAATGTATACCATCATATACGCAGTTCTAGCTAAGGAATTACGAAGCCAATGATGTTCATGTTTTTGAGGAATCATTAAATAGTGCAATGTTGTTTCTTTAAGACCGTACCAATACCGTTTTTGACGGAATTTAGGTAATAATCTATCCCCTCGGTTCCAAAGAGCGCCTGCAAAACGGAAGATAAAGGAGAATGTTAAGATAACACCTGCAATGAAATGAACACGTCGCATAGTTTCCATAGAGAACCAGCCATCAATAGCAAAAGTTGGTTCAGGGTTACCCGTAATCGCAGCAAAGCCTGGATCACCGATATATAGTCCTGTCCAGAATAAAGCCGTTACACTAAGCACCATAGTCCAGTGGAATATGCGCAGCCATAGACTAAATACGACATACGCCTTTTTGTCAGTATGTATTAACATAAGCCCACCACCCTTTATTTACACAATGCATCTGTATTGACGGAAACAATTTTTTCGCCTTTTTTATTGTATAAATGGGTTGCACATGCGAGGCATGGATCAAAGGAGTGAATTACCTTCAAAATTTCAAGTGGCTTATCCGCAATTTTTACATGTGTATCAATCATGGAATCTTCATATGCCCCATGTTCATTAGCTGCAGTTTTAGGGCACGCATTCCATGTAGATGGTACTATACATTGATAATTTGCAGAGCGTCCATCTTTAATATGTATCCAGTGACCCAAACCACCACGAGGCGCATCTACAAGACCAACACCTTTAGCATCTTTATCCCATGTGTTTGGTTCAAACTTAGTCATATCCGCTACTGCAGTATCACCATTTTTAATATTAGATACAAGTTTGTTAAAGAAGTATTGGCTAATATTTGCCGCTACTTGTGCATCAAGACCACGACATGCCGTACGTCCTACCATAGTAGTCATCCATACATGAGCTGGTACACCCAATACTTGAGATACTGTATCAATTTGACGAACAATCATAGATTCAGCCCAAGTTGGGTCTTTGATTATTCCTTGTTTCACCTTTGTATACACAACAATATATTTTGCTAATGGACCAACCTCTGCAGTTTTCCCTTTGAAAGTTGGAGATTTAATCCAAGAATATTTTTTATCTTCATCAAGGAATTCCCATTTTTCTTTTGTACCAGATTTAGGACCTGTAAACTTAGGATCAGTAACACCTTCAATAGGATGAAGTGTTTTTGTTCCATCTGGATATGTAAACCAGGAATGATCAACCTCTTCACTAAGGTATTGAGGATCCATGAAGTCTTTACCTTCTAATGGGATGAATGTTGCTTTATCTACACCTAATGCAAAGTTCTCAACAACACCATTGGAACGAACAATACATTTCTTATGATAATCACCATTAGAAATACCGGTGTACGTATCATCAGGATAATCGCCATAGGACATAACGCGTTTCTTCGCAAGGCCACCACCATCGATCATACCTTTTTCTACATATATTTTACCGATAGCTAATAGATCTGGCACGTAGAAATTATCAACTAAGTCTTTAGTCAATGCAATAGATTGCTCTACGGCAGCAAGGCGTTGCGTATTAATAGGGGCATTCATATCATTCATAGAGATAGAACATGGCATGCCACCTACAATGTAATGGGGATGAGGGTTTTTACCACCAAATACAACGTGAGGAATTACAATATCCCGTTGACGGTCAAGAATATTCAAGTAATGGGATACAGCCATTAAATGAACCTCTGGTGGCAACAAATTATAATCAGGATGATCCCACCATTGGGCGGAGAAAATACCCAACTGACCAGATTCAACTATTTTCTTAACCTTTTGCTGTACAGCCGTAAAGTATGCTGTAGTAGCCTTAGGAAACTCTTTAGGATAAGCAGAGTCTTTGGATGCTGTTTCAGCAGGTGCTAAACCGCTTACATTATATGTAGCCAATACATCATTTTGTAATTGTGCGGTTTTAGCAGGGTCCGCACTAAGAGCTGCTACCGGGCTAACCCAGTCAAGGGCATGTAAATGATAGAAATGCACAATATGATCATGCACATCTAGACTACTATGCATAATATTACGTATATAGTTTGCATTTTTAGGAATTGTAATACCAAGCGCATCTTCAACAGCTCTTAACGAAGCCAAGGCATGTGTTGTAGTACATACACCACAAATACGTTGTACGAACGCCCAAAGGTCACGAGGATCGCGGTCTTTAGCAACAAGTTCGATACCGCGCCAAGCAGTACCAGAAGACAATGCATCCTCTACTTTACCACTCGCTTCATCAACTTTTATTTCAACCCGTAAATGACCTTCAATACGGGAAATCGGATCTACTACTACGCGTTTCATTAGTGACCTCCTCCATTATTATGTTTCTTTTCATCCCATAAGCCTTGTTCTTTTAAGCGTTTTTCTTCTTTCATATCAAGAATTTTATTACGCGTAAGAGTTGCAGCACCATGAACGATAACTGCTGCAGTAGCACCAACAGCAGCTACTGTACCGATTGTATCAGCAGTCGTGATGGTATTAGCCAATGGAATATCTGGTAAACGTTTATAGAATACGTCATTATCCCAGAAGCCCTTTTCAGAGCAACCAATACAACCGTGACCGGATTGAATTGGATAGGATAAACCATTCCACCAACGTAAGTTACCACAAGAATTATATGTTTGAGGTCCACGACAACCTACTTTATACAAACACCAACCAGATTTGGATGCATCGTCGTCGAATTTTTCAACAAAAAGTCCAGAGTCAAAGAAGGCACGACGGTAGCATGTGTCGTGAATGCGATTGCCATAAAATTGTTTAGGACGGCCTTGAGAATCAAGAGGTGGAATTTGACCGAATAATGCATAGTGCATGATTACGCCAGTCATAACCTCTGGAATTGGAGGACAACCAGGGACCTTAATAATTGGCTTGCCAGATACAACGGAAGATACAGAAACTGTATTTGTTGGATTTGGTTTTGCCGCCTGTATACCGCCCCAAGAAGCACAAGAACCATATTCTATGATTGCTGCAGCTCCTTTAGCTGCTTCTAATAGGGATTCTTTAAATGTACGTCCACCTACTGTGCAATAAACACCATCTTCATCAAGTGGTACGCCACCTTCAACAGCCAAGATATATTTACCGGCTTTTTCTTTGATGATTTTTTCTAAATGTTCCTCTAATGGTGCACCAGACGCTGCCGCCAACGTATCATCATATTCTAAAGAGATCATGTTTAAAATAACATCAGAAGTAAAGGGAGAGGATGAACGGATAAAAGATTCACTACAACCAGTACATTCATGACCATGCAACCAAATCACTGTAGGTAATTCAGTTGTTTCGGCAGCCTTAACAACGGTGTCTAACATCGTTGGAGGTAGTCCTAAAATAGCAGTGAGTGCTACACAGGATTTCATAAATGTTCGTCGACTCAAACGGCGTTCTTGGAAGAGTGTCCACAAACTATTTATACGATTCTTCATGGAATATAGCCTCCTTACAACAACTTTGCGCAATATAATTATATTACTTAATAAACTACAACGTTTATGACGGAAATCATTTTATTAGCGTCCTCTATCACTTTGAAGAAGTTCAACCAACATGATGACAATCATATTTTTACTATTTTATTATATCACTTAACATTTTTGAAAACTATGAAATTTAACAAAAAAGCTGTATATAAGAAATTAACTTTCCTTATATACAGCCTCATGTTATTCATTTCCTAAGAATTCCTAGTTATTAATTAATCAGATAACTTCCTTTATTAGAGACTCAAGCATATCTGCTTTTTTATAGCCCACAAGGGAATCGAGCATTTTGCCATCGCGGAAGAATACTAAGGATGGAATACCATCAACATCTTCTTTTAACAAAATACCGCGAAGATTTTTATCTTCTGCATTAACACTAAAGAATTCTACTTGACCTTTTAAACGCTCTGCTACGTCTTCAATCTCTGGGCGCATAACAGTGCATGGTTCGCACCAACCAGCCCAAAAATCAACAATAGCTAAACCTTTAGCGCCAAGCACTTTCTCATCAAATTCTTGTACACTAGTAATTGCTGTAATTGCCATGAAGTTCTCCTAACAAAGATCTACAATCTTATATACTATCAATTATATGTTAAATATAGAAGCAAGCAATCAATAAGCCGAGTTCTGTTCCGCTTGCGCGGTGACGATTATCTTTCTAGGCGTACAGTCGCCTGCACGCTCGAGCGACACAACCCGGAAGGTAGGCGGGACCACCCTTAACCCTTCCCTATTCGGTCTTGCTCCGGATGGGGTTTACCGAGCCAGCCTGTTACCAGACTGCTGGTGAGCTCTTACCTCACCTTTCCACCCTTACCACTTACGTGGCGGTTTCCTTTTCTATGGCACTTTCCCTAAGGTTACCCTCGCCAGACGTTATCTGGCATCCTGCCCTATGGAGCTCGGACTTTCCTCGAGTCTTATAGACTCGCAACCGTCTTTCATACTTGCTTCAATTCAGTTTATCATAGCTAACAATTTGTTGCAAGAAAATGCATCATTACACAAAGAAGAAATCATTTTGTTCTGTGAAAGCTTTCACAGGAACAGTAAGCCCTGCAGAGATTAAATAGTCACGTAAACCATGTGCCACTATAGACTCAGTTCCAAAATGCCCCGCATCAACTACGAGTAAGCCTAATTCCTTAGCCATTTGCGCCTCATGATACTTCACATCACCTGTAATATAGGCATCTACATGTAACCGGGCAGCATCCTTAATAAATTCTGCACCTGCACCAGAGCATAGAGCAATGGATTGAATCGCTTTCGGCACAATACCAGCAAAACGAATGTTAGCATCAGGCAACGCTTCTTGTACCCACTCACGGAAAGAATCTAAGTTTAATGCATTAGGCAAGCGACCTACCCGTCCTAGATATTGAGTTGAACTAGTAGGCTCGACTATATTCAAAACCTCATAAGCAACTTCTTCATATGGATGAGCAGCTTTCATAGCCGCTACGACTTTGCTTAAATGCGTACCATCAACGATAGCATTCACTTGTACCTCAGGAACCACTGTCAAAGCGCCAGCTGCCCCAATGACAGGATGAGAATCTTCATTACCAACAAAGCGTCCTTCCCCATGGATACTGAAACTACAATGCTCGTAATTGCCAATTCGGCCTGCCCCTGCATCGCCCATCGCCAAACGAACCGCATCAGCCGAGCTTTCAGGTACAAAAGTGATCACCTTATAAAGCGCCTCTTCACCAGTTTTAATGAAGCCCTTAATATCAATAAGTCCCAATTGCTTCGCCAACATATCATTGAGACCGCCTGGAGCGATATCAAGATTTGTATGAGCACTATATACGGCAATCTTATGTTGAATCAGCTTATTAATCGTACGCCCTTGAGCAGTATCACATGATATCTGTTTCAACCCTTTAAAGATTAATGGGTGGTGGCTAACAATTAAATTACAATTTTGTTCAATAGCATATTCTACGGTTTCTTCTGTTACGTCTAACGTAGTCACTACACCTGTAACAACTACATTCCGATTGCCCACCATTAAACCTACATTATCCCAAGACTCTGCATAGGAGCGCGGTGCTAATTGTTCCATCAAGGTAATAACTTGTTGAACTGTTATCATACAACTCACTTCTTTCTATTTATTCTCTAAAAGATTACGAAGAAAATTAACTTCCTGCTCTAAATCCTGATATTTATCAGTATGATTTAATTTCTCTGTCATATCATCTAATACACATTGTCGTTGATATATTAAATACTCTATATATTTCATCCAAAGTGGTGGTCTATCTTGTTCCAATAAAGCCCCTACAGACCACAACAAGGAGTCTTCCGGTAACGATTGATAAATATCTACATATTCAGTCATACCTGTATAAGCTTCCACGCAGTCATTGCGCACAGCTAAAAATGCTGTATAGAGCTTACCAGCATCTTCTACGATGATTTCTAGAACGATAACATATCCCTTTTGAACCATATATTGACGTAATTCTTTTTGTCCATTCTGTGGTTGGAGTACATAAAACTCTAATGGTTCTGGGCCTGCATCTACAATATCCCGCATTAAAAAGCCACCCATACCACAACAAATGGCGCCGTTCAACTCGCCCATTTCTGTCACTTTAAGACCATCGCCTAAACGACAATCTACTTTATCGGCTAGTCCACAAGACTCAACATATGATCTTGCAGACTCTAACGGACCTTTATGTACATCACCGGCAATGACATATTCAGCGCGTTGACGATTGATGAGCTCTACCGCTAAATAGCCATGATCGGTGCCAATATCTGCAATGGCATGAGCCTTAGGTACGATTGAGAATACCGCTTCTAGGCGGTCCATCATAGGTCTAGGTTCCATAACTTCCTCTACTATTACTAATTATATATTACTAACTATTCATTCTTAATTCTTAATTATTTATTCTTAACTATTTATTCTTGATTATTTTTTGCTTATTTATTTGCTTATTTGTTCTCGTTTATTTATTTCTAAACATAATACTATTCAAAAATAAGCTTTGTTAAGTTACAAAAATAAATGAATTACATATAAAAATAACCGCCCTTGAAATCTCAAGGACGGTAGATATCAACATAATGGTGGGCCCACCTGGGTTCGAACCAGGGACCGACCGGTTATGAGCCGGTTGCTCTACCCCTGAGCTATAGGCCCTCAGTTAGTTTCTAGCTTATTAATTATACCGAATAGACTGTCATTTAGTCAAGGCAACTCAAACGCTAAGACTATTTCATTAGCATAAAACGGTGAATCATATGATCTTCGTTAAATACGCCTTTAGTAGTTAGTGTAGTCGTTTGGCTATCTGTAGATTTAATGCCTCGTGCACTCATGCAGCTGTGAGACGATGTAATGTGCACAATAACATCATCAGACCCTGTCGCTAAGGAAATTACTTCCGCAATATCTTCACCAATTTTTTCTTGTAGTTGTAAACGCTTGCAGCACATTTCAGCTATGCGGGGAATCTTAGATAAACCTATGACACGACCTTTTGGAATGTACCCAATACTGATACTCATATCATACATCAATGCCATATGATGTTCACAATGAGAGAAGCAAGTAATATCCTTTACTACTACCATTTGATTTGTATCTACAGCGAAGGTCTTACCATACATGTCTGCAATCTCAGCATTTGTATACTGAATGCCTTCATATACCTCTTCCATCATTTGAGCCACCCGTTTCGGTGTTTCTAACAAACCGTCCCGATTAGGATCCTCACCTAATGCTTCTAACAACTGATATATAAGCGATTCTATTTTTTTTGTATCCATATTTACCCCTTTATATCAAGATTTCATCAGACCTCATATCATACCATAGAAAAGATACTGATACTACACAGCCTAACAATACTATACACCCTTTGCATCTGGATCCCAGACAAATTTATGGATTTGCAGTTGGAATCGTACATTCTGCAAATTATATGTTTTCATATAATCGATAATCGATGCCGCCTCAATCTGTCCCCATACAGGCGATACATATATTTGAGCCACTGTAGGATATTTACTAATTATGCGACGCATACAATCCAAATCTTCTGGAGAGCCAACGACAAACTTAATCAAATCACGTTCTGTAGCCACCTTGAATATATCTATATTCATAGACTCTTCGGCTAAAGAGGACGGCGTTTTATAATCGTAGGTAAACCACACATTATCTCTATGAAAGCTCGGTATAATCGTGCCATTTGTTTCAATATTGAAATCATAAGGACTATTATTAGGCCTCTCTCGTTTATCTACATCATTAATACGAGTTAAATCACTTTGACTTGATGGACTGTCTTGTATCTTTAAAGCCTTCCGACGATTTAATTCATCAATTAACTCTACAACAGCAGCTTCTTGTAATAGAGGCTCCCCACCAGTAATAGTAATGCGATGATTGCCTAAGCTTTCAATAACATCAGCCACCTCAGCTACAGTCATCTCTGTGAAAACACTATCAATGCCGTAGCTATAAGTCGTGTCGCAATAGGAACAGCGAATATTGCAATCATGAAGGCGTAAAAATGTAGTCAGCAAGCCTTGCCGACTACCTTCCCCATCAATAGAGGCAAAAATCTCAATCACGTTCATAAATAGCTGTGTTCCCTTCAGATTCTTGAACCTCTACTTTAAAGCATTTTGGGCCCAATTCATCAGCGATCCATTTTGCCATATTCTCCGCAGTAGGATTTATATCGCCTAGTACATCGTTGATATGGCGATGGTCCAAGCGACCATGAATTTTTTCTTTAATAATCGTAAAGTCGATGACCATCCCATTATGATCTAACTCTTCAGAACGTGCATGAACTGTAATAATCCAGTTATGCCCATGAAGATTTTGACATTTACTCGGATAATCTAGTTTTAATTGATGAGATGCACTCACCTCTAACCGTTTAGTAACTGTAAACATTATATCTCCTATCTATTACATAAGTGTTTAACTTATATCTATTACATAAAACTTATCGCTATTACATGAAACGCTTGTCTATTACGTAAGTCTTATCATAAATTACTTTTTATTGTAAGATATTACCATTTTTTATTATAACACAAAAGGGTTGTAATACAGTGCTATACAACACTGCATTACAACCCTTAAGAGATTCAAAATCTTATAAGAAGTCTTTGATTTTATCACGTTTACCGCGGTTGCGCAATTTAGTAAGCGCTTTACCTTCAATCTGACGAATACGTTCTCTTGTTACATTGAAATGTTGACCAACTTCTTCCAATGTGCGAGGCTTACCATCCTTCAACCCAAAACGTAAAATCAATACTTGTTGCTCACGATCAGTTAAGCATGTAAATACATCTTCAATTTGCTCTTGCAATAAAATGTAACTAGCTGCATCGTCTGGAGCAATTGCATCTTGGTCCTCGATGAAGTCCCCTAAATGGGAATCTTCCTCTTCACCAATCGGAGTTTCCAAGGATACTGGCTCTTGGGCGATCTTTTGAATTTCACGTACCCGCTCTACAGTAATGCCCATACCTTCAGCAATTTCTTCTGGCAATGGCTCACGACCCTTGTCTTGCAACAATTGTCTAGAAATACGAATCAATTTATTAATTGTTTCTACCATATGTACAGGAATACGAATCGTACGAGCTTGGTCTGCAATAGCACGCGTAATCGCTTGACGAATCCACCATGTAGCATACGTAGAAAATTTATAACCTTTAGTATAATCGAATTTATCTACCGCTTTAATAAGACCTAAGTTACCTTCTTGGATTAAATCCAAGAACAACATACCGCGACCTACATAACGTTTTGCGATACTTACAACTAGTCGCAAGTTAGCATCTACCAATTTTTTCTTTGCCTTTTTGCTAAGTTGAATATCTTTATATGTAGCATCCTCTTGTGAACCAGCTTCGATTTGCTTAGCTAATACGATTTCTTCATCAGCTGAAAGCAATGGCACTCGACCAATCTCTTTTAGGTACATTCGTACAGGGTCATCAATATTAACACCAGAATCAACACTTAAATCGATAGAAATTTTCTTCTCGCTAGAAACTTCGTCTTCATCTTCATCCGTTTCAATTGTATGACTATCTGTATCATCAGCATCAATATCTGCCACAATCTCTACATTCAATTTACCCAAAGTCGTATAAATATCATCTAATTGTTCCGCAGTAATTTCCGTCTGCTCATGAAGAGCATCTGAAATCTCGGATTGTGTCAACACACCGCTCTTACGGCCTTTTTCAAGAAGTTGCTCAACAATCTCCTCTATTTGACTTTTTTGTACTTTCTTAGCCACAGCGCTCTCCTTTTTAACCATTAATGATTTACTTAGACCATTCTCTAATTAAATTCTGTATTTCCTGACACTTATGTAATTCGCTAATAAACGTCGAATCTCCTGCTCGTTTTAATTGATCCGCCATAATTGAATGCGCTTTATACTGTTCACGCAATGAATGGAGCCTTATCTTACGGATTAATGCAGGCACTTGTACCTTGTATTCATCGTCACTCATGACGACCAACCTAGAGTAAATATCGTATTCTTGAGAAGATAAAACAGATTGAATTGCAGTTTCATCTAGACGACCTTCGGACTTATACAAGGTGAATAGCTTTTCTATTATACCTCGATATTCAATTTTTTCAAAGTCCTCTAATGGCAAATAGCTCATCATATGTTGTAATACTTCGCCATCTGTGAAAGCTAAGGACAATAATTTTTCCGCATCTCCCTTTGGTAAATCCTGTGTTGGCAAAGGTGTTGATGCAGTATCCACTAATTCAATTTGTCCTTTTTTCACATAATCTCTAAAGTATCTAAAAATAGTACTATTATCAAGCCATAATGGCAATGCCAATGTTTTTAAAGCATCATCTCTCTGTGTTTGACTATCTATATTTGCAATATATGGGAAAACATCTGCCATAACAGCCTGCTTCCCTTCTGTATCATTTGTATCATGTTTGATTAAAGACTCACTTAATAGATAATCTAGAGGCTTAACAGCTTTAGCAACTAACTCCTTAAATGCCTGTCCCCCATGATTACGCACATAATCATCTGGATCTTTGCCGTCTGGCATAGCAAGGACACGCACCTTAAAATCCGTATTTTGCAATAATTCAATAGCTCTAGCAGCCGCCTGACGACCAGCACCATCCATATCATAAGCTAACACGATTTCTTCAGCCTGTCTCATCAAGATATGTCCATGATCTCTTGTATAAGCAGTCCCCAATGATGCAACTACATTAGTAACACCATGATTATGAGCAGATATAACGTCCATATAGCCTTCTACAAGAATAGCTTGTTTTTCCTCACGAATAGATTTATAAGCCTTATCAAAGGCAAATAAGAGTTTACCTTTTTCAAAGATTGATGACTCTGGAGAGTTTAAATATTTTGGTGTACTATCATCCATAACACGCCCACCAAAAGCAACGACTCGCCCTTTACCATCCATAATGGGGAACATGATTCTATTTCTGAAGAAGTCATAAAATTGACCCTTTTGATTCTTTCGGACAAGATTCAACTCCAAGAGAATGGAATCATCAATGCCACGCTCATGAAAGGCACGATATAACTTATCCCAACCATCAGGGGCAAAACCAAGCTTAAATGTTTCTATGGTCTCTTGTGTGAGCCCTCGCTTTTTCAAATAATCTAATCCCACCTTACCAATAGACGTTTGAGTGAGACAGTTATGGAAAAAGGTAGCCGCTAAATCAGAAGCTTCATACAATTTTTTGCGCCTTTCATCTCTAGCTCTTTGTTCAGGTGAAAGTTTCGCCTCTGGCAATGGAATATTAGCTCGATTAGCTAGCCGCTCTAGGGCTTCTACAAAGGTTAAATGCTCTAATTCCATAAGAAATTTAATAGCATTTCCTGATGCATGGCACCCAAAGCAATAATAAAAACCCTTTTCAGGGGCTACACTAAAGGATGGCGTTTTTTCATTATGAAATGGACAACAACCCCAATAGTTCTTGCCGCGTTTCTTTAAGGCTACATGCTCGGATACAACTGACACGATATCATTAGCATCTTTGATTTGTTCAATCAACTCATTTTCAAAATATCGGCTCATAGCCAACGCCTCCTTCCCCATATATATATTAATTCTATATACAAATAAAAAATCCTCTATTTGTAAAGCATTTTAATCAATTAAATTATTAAAAAAGTATAAATAACTTGATACGAATCATAGGAATCATCATCTACAACGCAATGTAAATGATGATTCCTATACGCCGTATATAGCAATATATAATTACCGAAACTTTGATAACAATAGGCTGCAATGAAAACATTGCAGCCTATACTTATCGCTTATAGCATATTATTTTGCGTAATCCACAACGCGAGTTTCACGAATAATTACGACCTTAATTTGGCCTGGATATTCAAGTTCTGACTCGATGCGTTTTACGATATTCCGAACAAGTAATGTAGACTCAGCTTCATCAATCTTATCCGGTTTTACTACAACGCGAATCTCACGACCGGCTTGAATAGCAAAACATTTTTCAACGCCTTCGAAGGATTCAGCGATTTCTTCCAATTTAGATAAACGTTTTAAGTAGTTTTCTAATGTTTCTCGACGTGCTCCTGGACGGGCAGCGGAGATAGCATCAGCGGCAGCTACTAATACAGCTTCTACGGTTTGGAACTCTTCATCACCATGATGAGCACCAATACAGTTAATTACTGCTGCACTTTCACGATATTTACGAGCCACATCAACACCGATTTGAACATGAGAACCTTCAAGTTCACGGTCTAATGCTTTACCAATATCATGAATCAAACCACCTCGTTTAGCCAAAGTTACATCACAGCCTAGTTCAGCTGCCATTAAACCTGCTAAATGAGATACTTCAATGGAATGTTTCAATACGTTTTGACCATAACTAGTACGATATTTCAAACGGCCTAAAATCTTAACAATTTCAGGATGTAAGCCATGAACATCAGCTTCAAATGTCGCTTGTTCACCAGCCTCTTTAATAGTTTGGTCCACCTCTTTACGAGCTTTACCAACCATTTCTTCAATACGAGCTGGATGGATACGACCATCTACAATCAATTTTTCCAGCGCAATACGAGCCACTTCACGACGAATTGGATCGAAGCCGGAAAGAATAACTGCTTCTGGTGTGTCATCGATAATCAAATCAATACCTGTTAATGTTTCGAGTGCACGAATGTTACGGCCCTCACGACCGATAATGCGCCCCTTCATTTCATCATTAGGCAATGCCACTACGGATACGGTAGTTTCCGCTACATGGTCAGCTGCACAACGTTGGATAGCAGAGGAGATAATTTCTTTCGCTTTTTTCTCCGCTTCATCCTTAGCTTGCTGCTCCATTTCCTTAACCATAATCGCCGTTTCATGACGGATTTCTTGTTCCACATTCGTTAACAAGATATTTTTTGCTTCTTCGAACGTCATGCCAGAAATACGTTCCAATTCTGCCATTTGTTTTTCATACAAAGCTTCTACCTTTTCACGGCTTTGGGCTAAGTCAGCTTCTTTGCGATGTAAAGCTTCCTCTTTGTGCTCAATATTGTCTAATTTTTTATCCAAAGATTCTTCTTTTTGAAGAATACGACGTTCCATACGTTGAAGTTCAGAACGACGATCTTTATTTTCTCGTTCTACATCAGAACGGAGCTTATGAATTTCTTCTTTCGCTTCTAATAAAGCTTCTTTCTTTTTAGACTCAGCTGTGCGTTCACCATTTGCAATGATGCGAGCAGCCTCTTGTTCAGCTTGATTCAGTTTTCCTTCAGCAATATTTTTTCTTAAAAAATAGCCTACCCCTAGTCCAATCAGTACCATTACCACTGCAATTAGACTATACTCTAAAATTTCTTTCACCTCCTTTTTATTTCTCAAAATTGAGCTTTCATGCTCCTTTTTATGCCCTTTATGCATTAAATTATCAATTAGCCATATCATCATATAAATAAATAAGGCTATTATTAATTTTAGACTTCAAAGCCCTTTCTGTCAAGATTTCACAAGCCTACCAAGGCCTCTCAAAAAGCAGAATTTATTCATAAAAATCATTGCATACAACTTGAATTGTGCTTGTTGAGAACCCCCTGTATTTGAGAAAACTAAAAACTTTTACCCGAGGAGTCTTCTCTTCATTGAGAATAGATCCAAATTTTTTTTCTACCACCCGATAAGCAGCTTTTACCTCATCATAAGCAGAAATTTCTTGAGGAATCGCAAGTCCTCGAAGTTTCATTTTTTGCTTAATCATATAAGCACCGTATTTCTGTTCTTTCATCAAATAGGCTAATACCTGCTCAGATAAACGTTCATCATTAATGTAATCATAATCTCTAAGGCGCTCAAGGACCCTCTCAATGATAGGGTCCTCGAATTGTTTACGTCTCATTTTTTGCGTCAGCTCATAAGAACTAAGAAAGCGCTGAGCTAGGAAGCGATACGCTTGATCCATAGCAGCTTGCATCGTTTCGTCACTCATGATTATACTTCTTCAGTTACTTCTTCACCAATTACATCGATTTCTTCAGTGCCAACAGCCAGTGTATCACGAATAATCCGATCGATTTCATCAGCTATTTGTGGATTCTCTAACAAGTATTGTTTAGCCGCTTCCTTACCTTGCCCCATACGTTCCCCATTATAGGAGTACCAAGCACCTGATTTATTGATAATTTCCATATTTGTACCGATATCAATAAGTGTGCCAGTTTTAGAGATACCTTCACCATACATCAAATCAAATTCAGCTGTCTTAAATGGAGGTGCCACCTTATTTTTAACAACTTTAACTTTTGTGCGCGCACCAACATTCTCATTATTTGCTTTAATCAATTCCCCTTTACGAACATCAAGGCGCACAGAGGAATAGAATTTCAACGCACGACCACCAGTTGTTGTTTCAGGATTACCGAACATAACACCTACTTTTTCACGCAATTGGTTAATGAAGATAACAACTGTTTTGGATTTACTGATGATACCAGTCAATTTACGCAACGCTTTACTCATCAAACGAGCTTGTAAACCTACATGAGCGTCACCCATTTCACCATCAATTTCCGCTTTAGGCACCAAAGCCGCTACGGAGTCAACTACAACGATATCTACTGCACCACTGCGAACAAGAGCTTCCGTAATCTCAAGAGCTTGTTCTCCATTATCTGGTTGAGAAATCAACAAATTATTGATATCTACCCCCAAGTTGCGAGCATATACAGGATCCATCGCATGCTCCGCATCAATAAATGCTGCAATGCCACCTTGTTTTTGAGCTTCTGCTACAGCATGAAGAGCTACTGTTGTTTTACCAGAAGATTCTGGACCGTAGATTTCAATTACACGACCACGAGGGAAGCCACCTACACCAACAGCGATATCGATAGCAAGAGAACCAGAGGAAATCACCTCTACATTCATGCGATCTGCCGCTTCGCCAAGACGCATAATAGCACCTTTACCAAAATCTTTTTCAATTTGTTTTAACGCGTTATCCAACGCTGCTTGTCTGCCATCTACAGCCATTATTTTATTTCCCCTTTTCTGTTATATAAGTATAAACATAGTATAGTGCTAGCTCTGCTGCACTTTGTCTAATATCTTCTCGATTGCCAATTAAATTAGCTCTATGGGCCACTGTGCCATGTGGACCAGTAACACCAAACCATACAAGACCAACAGGCTTTTCTCGAGTACCACCTCCAGGACCAGCTATGCCTGTCGTAGAAACGGCATATGTTGTTTGTCCAACAGTTCGTGCCCCCTCTGCCATAGCCTTAGCCACTTGTTCACTAACAGCGCCATATGTATCTAACATATCTTGTGGTACACCTAAAACACGATGTTTCACATCATTACTATACGAAATAACACCACCCATATAGTACTCACTACTACCACTGACATTAGTCAGTAATTTACCAACCAATCCTGATGTACATGATTCAGCAGTACTAATAGTACTATGTTCCTCTAACAAGGTTCGACCTAATGTTTCCTCCATAGAAATTGTTAAGTTGCGCCCTATGCGAGAGCCTAAGCGTTCTCGTATGATTGCATCCCAAGGATTAAGCAGGTCTTGTGCCGCTTCTAATGTTTCAGCCTTAGCAGTGATGCGAACCTCAATGTAGCCCTTTTTAATGAGCAAAGCTATGGTCGGATTAGATTGCTTCTTAATTAGATCCATCAAGGTACTTTCTAAATCAATTTCACGAATATCATATACGCCATAACGATAGGATGTAACAATACCTTGAGAACCAAATCGGCCATTTAAATAAGGAACTACGCTCTCTTGGAACATGCCCTTCATTTCTCCAGGAGGTCCAGGTAAAAGTATGTACGTAGTGTCGCCATCTTCAACGACGACACCTGGAGCAACTCCAACAGGGTTATATAATACTTTCGCCCCTTCTGGTAATTGTGCTTCTCGCCGACTCGCATCGGGTATAGTACGGTTTACACTTTTAAAAAACCTTTCAAGCTCGTTCATGGCCTCTTGATTAAACACAATAGGTCTGCCAATTGAATCGGCAAGTACATTACGTGTAATGTCGCCCTGCGTTGGTCCTAGCCCACCAGTACTAATAACGATATCAGCCCTTGTACTAGCGAGCTGAAAAACTTCAGCCATTCGTTTCGGATTATCACCTACCACCGATTGATGGGCAATGGTATATCCTAATTTATTTAACTCTTGTGCTAGCCAAGATACATTCGTATTTACTGTATCACCTAGCAATAATTCTGAACCTGTAGAAATAAGTTCTACAATCATCAGATCACCTCCACAATCGAATATATCGAACTGTGCATTATTCTACAACTGTAGCTACTACATCATAAGCAAAGCCTTGCTCTACTTGTACCTTAAGAATATCACCAGGTTGAATGTCTTCACCGCAGTCTTCAATGTACATATTACCATCTACATCAGGTGCTTGAGATTTCAATCGACCTTTTGCAAGCAATGTGTTATTCTCGCCTTCTTCGATTTCCTCTATCATCGCATAATCAATGGTACCTTCTAAATTGCGATTATTCTCTTCAGAGATAGCAGCTTGGATGGACATAAGAACGTGATAACGCTCTTCTTTGACCTCTTCTGGTATTTGGTCTTCACGAGCACCAGCTGGTGTACCATCTTCTTGAGAATACGTAAATACGCCCATATTATCGAATTTGATTTCTTTTACAAAGTCACAAAGTTCCTCAAATTGTTCATCTGTTTCACCAGGAAATCCAACGATGATAGAGGTGCGCAATGTAATATGAGTCGGTGCATTTCTAATCTTCTTAAGCAAGCGCTCAATATCATTGCGATCGTCTCGGCGATTCATTTGTTTCAAAATATCGTTATTAACATGTTGCAATGGAATATCTACATATTTACAAAGCTTTGGCTCATTAACAATAATATCTAACAATTCATCAGAGAAAAATGTCGGATATAGGTATAGCATGCGAATCCATTCTATGCCTTCTACAGTTGTTAATTCTTTTAACAATGTCGTCAATAATGGTTTACCAGCATTAAGGTCGATACCATAGCTCGTTGTATCTTGAGCGATAAGGACAACTTCCTTAACCCCGGTCGCAGCCAATCGTTCCACTTCAGCCTTAATAGACTCGATAGTACGACTGCGGAATGCACCGCGTACCTTAGGAATAATACAGAATGTACACCCGTTATTACAGCCTTCTGCAATTTTTACATATGCACTATAACGAGGTGTTGTTTGAATACGAGGCATGCGCTCATCATAGATATTCGTAATATTTTCCATGATACAACTGCGATTGCCGTGCTCAATAGCATCAACGGCTACCATAACTTGATCCCATGCACCGGTACCGATTAATGCATCAATTTCAGGAATTTCTTGGAATAATTCATCCTGATATTGTTGGCTAAGACAACCTGCTACGATAAGGCCCTTACAAGTACCATCCTCCTTATATTGGGCAACCTCAAGGATAGTATTTATAGACTCAGCCTTAGCTTTTTCAATAAAAGTACAGGTATTTACAACGATAAGATCTGCTTCGCTTAAGTCTTCTGTAATCGAATAGCCATTATCTCTCAATAAGCCTAACATTACCTCTGTATCTACTAAATTTTTAGCACAACCTAGGCTAACATATCCTAATTTTTTTCCCATTCTATATCCTTTCGTCACTAGATTCTTATTTATTTATTTCTTGGATTTATACAACTGACTTAGTCCTTACGGAATCGTACTTGACTAACCCAATGATTTAATAGTAACTTTTTACCTTCTAGAGTATAGCCACCATTCACAGGCCATAATACTAAATCATGCCCCATAGAATCTTTTGGCTCATCCATCTCAGGATTAGTAAATATATAAGTAAAATTCTTTTCTACCATATATTTCGCCGTTTTAGAAGATAGTAACCAATTAATAAACTCTACACTATCTGCTTTATGTTTTGAATTTTTTAAAACGGCAGCACCAGTCACATAATAAGACGTACCATCTTTAGGATAAATGATCTTAATTGGATACCCATGATGACTATATTGCGCCGCATCAGACAAGTTACCAATACCAATATTTGTCTCCCCTAGCGCAGTTAGGCGTATTGGAGTAGACAAAAATTTAGCATGTTGAACCACATGGGGCTTCAAACTATATAAGTATTCAAGAGCCTCTGGTTCCCCTTTATACTCTACCATATTATATAGCAAATTGGCCGCATTCTGAGATGCTACAAAATCGGTCATAACGATAGACCAATCACCTTGTTTTCCCAATGTATCCCATGTAGTAATATATTTACCAATGCCATTATGGAAGGTATCATTCTGAACAAATACGATGGGATCATACCAAATACCAACCCAATAGCCATTTGGATCCTTTAGATTATCACGTACCTCGTCAATACGTTCATTGACGATGGGCATATATTTACCTGCATTGGCACCAATTACGAGATTATCTTCAGAAGTTAGCACCAAATCACCAGAAGTATCAGCCACTATAGAAGCCGACCGTTGCGACATTTGTTCCTCTGTAAGAGGCATTACAGTGACTTTTACCTTTTGTTCCTCTTCATAACGCTCAGCAAGCATAGCTGTCAAAGTATTAGGTAAGTCCGTATAGACTATAATTTCACCACGAATAGGCTCTTTGGCCTGTTCTATTTGTTCTTGTTGGTAAAAGTTTATGCCATAGATCAACATTCCTACCACAAATAATGCTAAGATGCTCGGAGCAATCCATCGTTTCATATATGCCTCCCATAAGACATAAAGTATCTTAAAATGAGAGTAGCTAGAGCTACTCCCTACATGTAACGACCACCAAAACTTTTATTAGATGTACGAACTTTAGTCACATCTCTACTACGCCTTTTTCCAGTCTGGCATCGATTCCTAGATTCGCAACCTCGTTTGCCATTACGAGATTTACTAGATTGGCTAATACGCTTAGAATTTCCACCAATTGGTCGGGGTGGAATTAAACATTCTGGGCCAAAGCCAATTAAATCACGTCGATTGGCTTCTATGAGAGCCTCTTTAACAAGGTCATAGTTTTCAATATTTTTAAACTGCATCAATGCGCGCTGTTTTGCTTTATCTCTACCCTTTTTAGCAACATATACAGGTTTTCCATCTAGTGGATTAATGCCCGTATAATACATACAAGTAGAAAGGCTACCCGGCGTAGGAATAAAATCCTGTACTTGCTCTGGGTACATATGGTGATCTCGTAAAAATTCCGCTAATTCAATAGCATCCTCTAGGGCACAACCGGGATGAGAGCTCATAAAGTACGGCACTAAGTATTGTTTCTTACCAAGCTTTTTATTTGCCTCTTCAAACCAAGACTTAAAGGTTAGGAATTCTTCTTTACCAGCTTTCCCCATCATATTGGTAACCCGTTTAGATACATGTTCTGGAGCTACCTTTAGCTGCCCACTTACGTGAAACTCGCAAAGTTCCCGCACAAAATCTTTATTGTTATCGGCTAGTACATAGTCATAACGCAAACCAGAACGAACAAATACCTTTTTTACACCTTTTAGTTTACGTAATTTACGCAGTAAAGCAATATAGTCATCATGATTTGTATTCAAGTTTTCACAAGGTTCTGGAGCCGCACAAGTACGACCTTTACACGCACCATAGACAGCTTGTTTATCGCAAGCTAGATGGCGGAAGTTTGCCGTAGGGCCCCCTACATCATGAATATACCCTTTAAAGTTGTCCATCTTGATCATTATATGAGCTTCTTCAATCAAAGACTCATGACTACGATTCTGAATGATACGCCCTTGGTGATTAGTAATAGCACAGAAAGAACAACTGCCAAAGCAACCTCGTTGGCTCACAAGGCTAAATTGAACTTCGCTTAATGCTGGCACACCACCCTTATCATCGTATTTAGGATGCCACCTTCGAGTATATGGCAAGTTATAGACACCGTCCATTTCCTCCTGTGTCAATGGCAAGGCAGGCGTGTTCTGAATGAGATATCTATCACCATGCTTTTGGACTACAATACGTCCATAGAACGGATCTTGTTCATCGTATTGAATGCGGAATGCATCGGCAAAATCCATCTTATCCACCTTAATAGCTTCATACGATGGGCACTCTACATAGTCAATAGTTGGAATTTCCTTTGCCATGTAGCAAATGCCACGTATAGATGGCAAAGACTCTTTAAATCGACCCTGATCTAAGGCATCAGCTAGTTCAACGATTTGAAGTTCTCCCATGCCATAGACGAGTACATCGGCCTTAGAATCTACTAAGATGGATCGGCGCACCGTATCTGACCAATAGTCATAATGACCAAAGCGACGCAAGGACGCTTCTATACCACCAATGATAAGAGGTACATCACTGTAAGCCTCCTTCATGCGGTTAGCATATACCAAGGTAGCACGATCTGGACGATGACCTGATTCACCACCTGGAGAATAATCATCTCGACGGCGAATTTTCTTTGCTGCCGTAAATTTATTGAGCATTGAATCTAGATTTCCTGCCGTAACAAGGGATGCTAGACGTGGTTTACCTAGTTTTTTGAAAGCCTCTACATCATTCCAATCTGGTTGATCTATAATGCCTACACGATAACCTTTGGATTCCAAGTATCTACCGATAACCGCAGGAGCAAAGGATGGATGGTCCACATAAGCGTCCCCACTGATGAGAACGAAATCTAATTCAGCCCAACCACGTTCCTTCATATCCGAAGGTTCTGTTACTAAAAATCTATCCATTGATTGTGTAAATGCCTTTCTATCATGCCTAATCAGATACTAGAACAGGAATAACCATAGTAAAAACAATGCCATACAAACTAAAATAATCCCTAAAATAATGCGTTCTTGTACAATAGAGCGTTGACGTTTTCGTTGACGCGTTTCTAAGGACATACGCTTTTTAGATGTTTGGTATTCAACAAACTCACTTTGTACCAAATTAGGAGTTGCTTGAGCCTTCCGTCTTGTAACAGAACGTAAAGAAAAGGTATCTATGTCCCCTACTTGGCCCTGATATACTTTTACCAAGCGATCCCCATCAAGATCTAAGTAGTTACCATAGTTTCGAATAAAACCTTTTACGTAGACTTGACCAGGAATGATATCATAGTTGCCATCTTCGATAGCCTCTAAATAGGTTGTTTTAATGTGCAGCACTTGCTCCACATCTTTAAAGGTTAGATTACGTCTTACCCGTTCACGTCGTAATTCTTCGCCTAATTCAGCCATTTTCGTTCCTTTCTAAATCTACGTAATATTCATATAGTAATTAGCTAATTATTGCTCATCATTGGAATCGGAGAAATATCTAGCCTTAGCTTGTTCAGGGCTCATTAAAATTTCTCGAGCCTTACTGCCCATGCTAGGGCCAACGATTTTAAGGTCTTCCATTGTATCTACAAGACGTGCCGCACGAGTGTAACCTATACGGAAACGACGTTGCAACATCGATACGGAAGCTTGACCAGATTCCATAACGAGATTGACAGCTCGCTCTAATAATTCATCGCGGTAAACATCATTAGCATCAGAAGATTCTTTTTCAGCTTCCTTTTCCACTTCTTGAGTTACCGTATTATCATATTCTGGTTCTCGTTGAGCTTTCACAAACTCTACAAGTTTTTCTACCTCATCATCAGAAATGAAGGCCCCTTGTACACGAATAGGTTTATTTGCACCAATCGGAGCAAATAACATATCCCCTTTACCCAATAATTTCTCTGCTCCTGCCATATCAAGAATGGTACGGGAGTCAATTTGAGAGCCTACAGCAAAAGAAATACGGCTTGGTACATTGGCCTTGATAGAACCGGTAATAACGTTAACAGATGGCCGCTGTGTAGCAAGAACCATGTGAATACCTGCGGCACGAGCCATTTGTGCTAAACGACTAATAGATTCTTCAATATCATCAGGAGCTGTCATCATAAGATCAGCTAACTCGTCGATAATCAACACGATTAGCGGCATTGCAGCCTTAGGATGAGCCTCATTATAGCTCTTGATATCACGTTTACCAGATGCAGCAAACGCCTTATAACGAGCCTCCATTTCACGAACGGCCCAACGCAATACAGCTGCTGCTTTTTTCATATCCGTTACAACTGGAGCCATCAAGTGCGGGATCCCATTGTAAATAGACAATTCAACCATCTTAGGGTCGATTAATAATAACTTAACCTCTTCCGGTTTGCGGCTAAATAGAATACTAGAAATTAATGTATTTACACATACGGATTTACCAGAGCCAGTTGTACCAGCTACGAGCAAGTGAGGCATCTTCGCAAGGTCTGTAATAACAGGCTTTCCTGCAATATCCTTACCAAGACCGACAGGAATACCTCCACGAGCATCTTTAAAGTCACTGCAATCAAGTACATCGCGTAAATGAACGGCTTCTGTCGTTTTATTAGGGACCTCAATACCGATGGCAGATTTCCCTGGAATCGGAGCCTCCATACGAATATGTTGTGCTGCCAAATTGAGGGCAATATCATCTGTTAAATTAACGATACGACTCACTTTCACGCCTGGTGCAGGTTCAATTTCATAACGTGTAACAGTTGGGCCTTGTGTAGCATTAACAACCTTTGCCGTAATACCAAAGTCACTCAATACATGTTCAAGCATCATCGCATTTTGTGCTACTTCTTCACCATTGTTTTGACTCCCCTTCCCTTTCGCCAAAATATCTAGGCTTGGGAAATGGTAAGGTCTATCATAGGACCGATGAATCTGTCCATCTTTAGATACAGCTACTTGCGCCGTATCTTCTGTAGTACTAATAATGGACGGTACTTGTAAACCCATACCTGCCATACCGACCCCAGCACTTACAGAACTTGCCGCTGCACCCGTTCCTGGCACAGCGGAGGCAATAGCACCGTGATTCGTTTCTAATGGGCCTATTGTTGTATTTTGATAAGAAAATTTTGGTTCTTCATCATCAGAGTTTTCTACAGTTCCAACCTCATCTGAATACTCTTCATCTGGTGTATATGAATAGTCCTCATCTGGAACATATACATAATCATCACTCGTAGATCTATGCGTATCAGAGAATTGTTCAAAATCATCAGCTTCATAAGACTTCGCATCACCAGATGCTCCAGATATATTAGCCAATTGCTCAGCCGCACGATTACGTGCTTCTATCTCAGCCAATTCCTTCCAAGATGTAGGAGTTTTTTGTGACTCCATAGTAGTAACTGTATCTTCAATAGGATCAACATCTATAGCTGTGGTAGAGTCAAAGAGGTCTCTACCAGTAGCAATGCCTTGTTTTTCTAGTGCATCTAATGCTTGATCTGCCGCATCAGCAAAGCGTGTATCTTTTTCCCTGTTATAAGCTTTACGCTGTTCTGCCGCTTCTTTACGTTGTTCATTCCAATCTTCAAAGACTTCTTTTGCAACAGCAACCTTCTCAGCAGCTACCTCTTTTGCAACATCAAGGCCAACCTGTGTTTTGTCCGCAGCCTTTTGTAATCCACTGCGCAAAGACAAACGTGTCACCAGTAATCCAAAAGCTATGAGTAAGAATACATCAAGAATAATAGCCCCTAGGTTACCTAACAGGGTACGAAGGAATGTAGCAATTGCACCACCTACGAAACCACCTTGATTAGCTAGTTGTGTAGTAATGAGTTCCTGCCCCTCAGGAACGCGCCACAAGGGAACAAGAGCTAACAAAAATAGGAAAAACAAGGTCATTACAACCCCTCGTTTTGTAATGGAAATAAATGTATCCTTATATAATAATCTCCAACCTAACCAGAAAACGCATAAACAAGGAATAATACCCCCTAAGCCAAAGCCATAACGAAATATACCTGTTAAAATCTGTCCTACAAGGCCGAGTTCAAAGCCAAAAAAGCCCAGAAAGGAAATCACAGCAAAGGCAATGACAATAAGGCCTTTCACTTCGCTGCGCAAAGAAAAGCTTTGAGACTTTGATTGCTGTTTTGTACTTGTTCGCTTACGGCGTGTGTTGCGTCTTTTGGTGGAAGTATTTTCTTCTGCCATAAATCTATACAAACCCCTTACTTATATAACATTACAGTAAATTAACTTATCATTATATTATAGCATATATCGTAATATTAAGTTAATTTTTACAACGTTTCTCCCAGTCGTGAAGTAACTGTTCCTCAGTCCCTCTCTTTATGCCCTTATAGTAGGTTGCATCAACTAGAGGCGTTGGTAAATACTGCTGTTTTACAAATCCATTAGGATAATTATGAGCATACTTATAAGCTTTCCCATGGCCTAATTTACTAGCCCCGCTATAGTGACTATCTTTCAAATGATCCGGTACTTGTCCACAATCCTTATGTCGCACATCAGATATCGCGGCATCAATAGCTACATAAGCAGAATTACTTTTAGGTGCGAGAGCAACATAGCACGCAGCCTCAGATAATATAATGCGCGCCTCCGGAAAACCTACCATATGAGCCGCTTGAGCCGCTGTATTGGCAAGTATAAGAGCTTGTGGGTCCGCAAGTCCTACATCCTCTGCTGCACAAATAACAATACGACGAGCAATAAAATTAGGATCCTCTCCAGCTTCAATCATACGCGCTAAATAATGTACCGTTGCTTGCACATCGGAGCCACGCATACTTTTTATAAAAGCTGAGATTGTATCGTAATGACTGTCTCCTTTTTTATCATATGTATATATACGACGACCTACGACCTTTTCAAGAACCTCAATAGTAATCGTTCCCTCATCGGGAACCATAGCTGCAGCTTGTTCAAGAATATTAAGGGCCATACGGCCATCACCATTGACGAAAATCCCCACATCTTCCAGAACCTCATCCGTTACCTGTAGATGGCGTTTGCCTAATCCCACTTCTTCATCGGTAATGGCGCGACGTAAAATTTGACCAATAGCCTTTGGTGTAAGTGCTTCTAATGTAATAAGACGCAAACGAGATAATAACGGTCTATTAACCTCAAAGAATGGATTCTCTGTAGTAGCACCAATAAGGATAATAGTGCCATCCTCTACACAAGGTAACAACACATCTTGTTGGCTTTTATTAAAACGATGAATTTCATCAAGGAATAGAATTGTGCGTTGCTGTAAAGAACGAACTCGTTTGCGCGCGTCTTCAATGATGGTGCGCAACTCACCAATACCGGCGTTAGTAGCATTCAGGTTTACAAAATGGCTATTACTCACCTTAGCTATAATGCCAGCTAATGTAGTCTTACCCGTTCCACAAGGACCATAAAAAAGCATAGATGGTATTGTATCCTTCTCTACCATAGCTCTCAAGAAAGTTCCCTTACCTACGGCCTTCTCTTGACCATATAAATGATCTAGTTTAGTAGGACGCATTCGTACAGGAAGCGGCTCGTATGTATTTGTAGGTGTCATATCAAACAAACTATCCATTCTATCACCTCAATTCGCACTCAGTTTAACTGTCGTATTTTCATATCTATAACTATTCAATCAAAAAACAATTACTTCTCCGTCATAAAAGCCTAATAACATCAGTAACTCGGTAACACTGATAATATTGGCAAGACATTTATAACGTTTATGACATTTAGGACTCTTAAGATTTTAAAAAGTTTAAATTCTTACCAAAGATATATTTATAGTATATGATATTTCAGTCTATTTTTACACGCAAAAAAGCCCCACCATGCCGTAATGTACCGCGTTTTGATCCTGCAAGGGCAGGTGGGTGTCCTCCTCATCCTGCAGTTGTCCCATAAGGGCGTAACGTTCAGACGAGAGTTCAGACTCCCAAAGTAAATGTGTTGGCTCAAAACTGCGATATCACACGCACATGGCAGGGATATCTTATACTTAAATAGTATCAGAAAGATTAGCAATTAACAAGTCTTGACATTTCGATTTTAATCAATTCTTGCCTATGTTTTTACACTAAAGATTGCTCTTGTTCTTCTTCTATATCTGGTTTAATATGCAACTCTTTTAATTGCTTTGGTTCTACTTCAGATGGAGCTTGGCTCATGATATCAGAAGCAGATTGAGTTTTAGGGAATGCGATTACGTCGCGGATAGATTGACGTTTTGCCATCAACATAACAAGACGATCAAGACCAAATGCACAACCTGCATGAGGAGGTGCACCATATTGGAATGCATCAAGCATGAAGCCGAATTTAGATCTTGCTTCTTCAATGGACAAGCCAATTGCTTTGAATACTTTTTCTTGTACGTCAGCTTGGTAGATACGCAAGGAACCGCCACCGATTTCTACACCGTTCAATACCATATCGTAAGCAATCGCTTTTACGCTGCCAGGATCAGATTCCAATTTATCAAGATCCGCATGGCGTGGCATTGTGAACGGATGGTGCATTGCAACATAACGTTTTTCATCTTCGTTATATTCGAACATAGGGAAATCAGTTACCCATGTGAATGCCAATTTATCTTGGTCAATCATGTTCATACGACGTGCCATTTCAAGGCGTAGTTCACCTAATGCACATGCCACAGTTGCAGGTTTATCAGCAATCATCAATACGAGGTCGCCACCTTTAGCACCCATTTTTTCACCGATATTGCGAATTGTATCTTCACCTAAGAACTTCATGATTTGAGACTTGATAGAACCATCTTCGTTGAAGCAAGCCCATGCAAGGCCTTTGGCGCCGTAACGATTTACATATTCAACAAGGTCGTCAAGTTCACGGCGAGGAATGCCAGCGTCACCAGGTACAACGATACCTTTAACTACACCACCATTGTCGATAACAGAACGGAATACTTTGAATTCTGTATCTTTTACAAGATCAGTTACATCAGTAAAGGCCATATCAAAACGAAGATCCGGCTTATCAGAGCCGTATTTATCCATTGCTTCGTCCCATGTAATACGAGGCATAGGCAAAGAAATTTCTTTACCTAATGCAGTTTTAAATACATGAGCAATCATCTCTTCAAGCAATGCATAAATATCTTCTTCATCAACGAAGGACATTTCTAAGTCGAGCTGAGTGAACTCAGGTTGACGGTCTGCGCGCAAATCTTCATCGCGGAAGCAACGAACGATTTGGAAATATTTTTCGTAACCAGCAACCATCAGGATTTGTTTGAAAATTTGTGGAGATTGTGGCAACGCATAGAATGTACCAGCATTTACACGGGACGGCACTAGATAGTCACGAGCGCCTTCTGGTGTAGATTTAGTAAGCATTGGCGTTTCAATTTCCAAGAAATCGCGGCTATCGAAGAAGTCGCGCATTGCTTTCGTTACTTTGTGACGCAAAATCAAGTTGCGTTGCATTTCTGGACGACGTAAGTCAAGGTAACGATATTTCAAGCGAATATTTTCATCTACATCGATATCATCTTGGATATAGAAAGGAGGAGTTTTAGCGGAGTTCAATACGCGCAACTCTTCACAGAACATTTCGTATGCACCTGTAGGAAGGTTTGGATTAATAGCAGCCTCATCACGTTTTGTAATCTTACCACGTACACAAAGCACATATTCATTACGAACATCCTCTGCTTTGTGGAACGATTCTACGTTATGATCTGGGGATGCCACTACTTGTACTACACCAGAACGATCGCGTAAATCCAAGAAAATCAAACCACCATGGTCACGACGGCGTTCAACCCATCCACATAATACGACCTCTTTACCTACCTCTTGTTCAGAGATGGTGCCACAACCGTGCGTACGGTGTAAGCCTTGCATTGTTTCCATTCTAATTGTCATCCTTTCCAGTCATAACATTACTAATTCGTATACTAGGAAATCTCTTCAATATATTTTCATATTCTTGTGTAAATTTTTCATCATTAATTATAGTCTTAATATCTTCAGCTACTATATTTAGAGAAACAGTCTTTTGTTCACTAGTATCCATGAATCGGATTATGGCTTCCCCACGAGCCAATTCATCATCACCCAATATAATAACATATTTCGCATTAATTTTGTTAGCGTATTTTAATTGTGCCTTCATACTCTTGCCCTGCCCGTCCATTTCAACGGTAATATATTCATCATGTAAGGCTTGGCAAATTTTGAAAGCCTCTACCTTAGCCGCATCACCAAGAGCGACTACGAATACAGATGGTTCTACAGTTGGCTCAGGCAATAAGTTTTGTTTTTCAAGAGCTAATAGTAAACGCTCCATGCCCATAGCAAAGCCGATAGCTGGAGTATGAGGTCCATCGAGCTCTTCTACGAGACCATCGTAACGGCCACCACCGGCTACAGCACTTTGAGCACCTAAAGGAGTATATTGTACCTCAAAGGCTGTCTTTGTATAGTAATCAAGGCCACGTACGAGACGAGGATTTAAAGTATATTGCACATTAGCTGCAGTTAAATAGGTTTTCAATTCTTCAAAGTGATCATGACACTCTTCACATAAATGTTCGTGAATTTCAGGAGCACCTACGGACAAGGATTTACATGTTTCATTTTTACAATCCAGTATACGCAAAGGATTTTTGTATAACCGTTCTTGGCAATCGCTACATAATTGTTCCTTTTTTGGTTCAAAGAAGGCGATTAATTTTTCGCGGTATACAGGGCGACATGTTGGACAACCTACGGAGTTCACCTCTACATTGAGATCTTTAAGACCAAAATCTTTTAACAATTGTACAACCATGCAGATAACTTCACTATCTACCACTGGAGATTGCGAACCTAGTACCTCTGCACCAAATTGGTGGAATTGACGATAACGACCCGCTTGCGGTTTATCATGACGGAACATAGGGCCCATGTAATACCATTTTGTGAGACCTTCTTTACCATATACTTTATTTTCTAAGTATGCGCGCACAGCAGACGCCGTATTTTCAGGGCGCAAGGTAAAGCTAGAACCACCGTCATCACCGGTGGTAAAGGTGTACATCTCTTTTTGTACTACATCTGTAGTCTCACCGATACCGCGTAAGAATAATTTAGTTTCTTCAAAGGCAGGTGTGCGAATTTCATTGAACCCATATACTTTACAAATTTTACGCATACGTTGTTCAATATTGTGCCAATGTATCATCTGTTCTGGCAAAAAGTCTTGTGTACCTCTTGGTTTTCTTATAGCCATTACACAACCTCCCAAAATCTTTCACAAATTTTATGTCGTTTCTCTAAAAGTGCATCTATCGTTTCGTGATAAACATCTACGTCTTTTGGCATATGCTGTTTAAGTTGACGGTATTCAGGGGCGCGCATCCACTTGGATGAACTGCCGGGCCCCATAGATAGAATACTCTGCCGTTCTTCCATAATCTGGATATTATATTCACACGCTTTGCCAGGCAAGGTATAGCCAATATTCTCTAACTGCCCTCTCATATATTGTTGGCGATATAAATAATATGGCACATAACCAGCTGCTTCAAGACGCTCTTTACCATATTGTACCATTTCCGCCACGAGATGTTCTTCAGGAATATCATCTTGCATATGTAAATCGTACAACGGGCTACCACGTTTTAATGCTAACGTATGAATTGTAACATTTTCTGGCAGATTTTGACATACATAATCCATATTCTCTATCATGTTTGACATCGTTTGATTAGGCAAGCCTGCAATAAAATCCATATTTACGGCTAATGATGTATTGTTTTTTACATATTTTAAAAGTTCATCAACATCCCGTACGCTATGACCGCGCCCAATACGACGCAAAATATCATCTTGCATCGTTTGCGGGTTAATGCTAATACGATTCACACCTAGCTCAAGCATGGAACGTAGCTTTGTAGAATTAACAGAATCAGGTCGTCCTGCCTCTACAGTAAATTCATGACCTTCTGGTACAAGTAGAGACAACTGTTTTAGAACCTGGTGAAAGTCTTCATCCTTTAGCACTGTCGGAGTGCCGCCGCCCATATAGAGGGTATCTAAGGTTAGATTATAAGATTCTATAATGGCTTTCATATCTTCTATATCACGGGTTAAAGCCCTTAGAAATTGACTTTTACTAGCATAATCCTGATAGAGACCATATGGAAACGAGCAATATACACAACGCGTGTCACAGAAAGGAATACCACAATAGAGACTCACCTTTTTATCATCTGTATCAGATAGAAATGGACGTTGATACTCGCCAATGGCCCCCAAAGTAGCAAGCTTTTCCATAGACACAGAAAACTCGTCCCGAATGTGACGAGTTGCTGCGTGGACAGAGCCATATGTATCTATATATTTATGTAGTAGCTTTGTAGGGCGCACACCTACCATAGTTCCCCACGGAGCCTCAGCAGGTAAGCCTTGATATTCACGCAAATAGCGCAACAAGGCTTGTCCAATTTGGCGACGCCCCATAGAGGAAACAGGGCCTTCAAAAATCTGAACTGTATCACCAATAGTAACAGTTAATGTGTACAGCCCTTCCACTTCATGCGCTTCAAGGATAACCTCTGGATGTACCTTATCAGAAAAAAGTCCCGCCGCGCCACAGTTATGAGCTACTACGGAGCCAAGTGGTAATGGACCCGTATATAGATATCCATTAACCATGATGGGACATACGCTCAAGCTTTTCTAATTCTGCTTCAGTCATATGATTTTGGCAATCACTACAGTAACCATATACTTTCAATTGATGATCAATGGTACGGAAGTTTAATTTCTTAGCGATAATAGACTCCAATGTTTCAAGCATGTCGTCTTCAAACTCAGATACTTTACCACACTTTACGCAAATCAAATGATGATGGAAATGAGCGAACTCTTCGTCATTTAATTCATAGCGATTACGGCCATCACCAAAATCAAGACGTTTTAACAAATCAAGTTCTGTGAAGAGATCAAGAGTTCTGTAAATTGTTGCTAACCCGATATCAGGTGCCACCTCTTTTACAAGAACATATACATCTTCAGCACTCAAGTGATTTTCATCAGCATCGATGAATGCTTGCAAAATTGTTTGACGTTGTGTGGTCAATTTGTACTTTTTGTCTTTAATGCGTTCTTTTAATTTTTCTAATGTTGTGTTCATAATAAATTTCCCCTCGACTGTAAAAAATAATTCGTTTAAACCTACTGACCAACGAATGGGTTGTATTGTTTTTCATACCCTATATTTGTTTCCGGTCCATGACCAGGATAAACCATTGTATTATCAGGCAATCTATATAGCTGAGTCTTAATCGATGATATCAGGGTCTCATAAGAACCATTTGGAAAATCTGTACGGCCTACGGAATCTCTGAATAGAGTATCCCCTACAAATACAAGACCTTCCATGTAATAACACACACCTCCCGGCGTATGACCTGGTGTTTCAAGCACTTCAAGATCGATATCACCACATGTAATGTGATCACCTTGTTTAACCTCGATGATTTCCGCTTTTATCTTAATTGGCGTTGGATTGCTATAAGCACTAAGATTAAGTTCAGGATCAGATAAATACGGTACATCGCCCTTATGAATATATACAGGCACATGATAGATGTTTACAATCTCTTGAATGCCACCAATATGATCTCCATGACCATGTGTCAGTACAATCGCCTTCGGCTTTAAGTCATGTTTTTTTAGCGCATCTAGTACTTCAGCTGTTGCAGGATCGATAATGAAAGCTTCACCTATCGCTTTATCACCGATAACATAGCAATTTGTTCCTAGTGGACCTAAAGGCATGCGCATAAGCACTAATTGTTGTTCGCTCATTAAGCCCCTCCTTTACTACGTTGAACAGTATACACTTCACGAATACGACGCAATTTAGTCATTACGAAATCTAGTTGCGAAATATCCCGAATATCAACCACCAAATTGATGCTTACATTTTTTGTATCTTCTTGAACCTTAGCATTGATGTTAGTAATGGTGATTTTCAATTCTGAAAGCACCGCCATAACCTCCATGAGAATGCCAGCTCGATCATAAGCTTGAATATCAATGCCTACGTGGAAAGATTCGCCAGAAGAACCGTCCCAAGAGACTTCTATCATCCGCTCTAAATCTTCAGGTGAATGGCCCATGCTAGGGCAATCACAACGGTGAATAGAAACGCCACGACCACGGGTTATGTAACCTATAATATCATCACCAGGTACAGGATTACAGCATTTTGCCATACGCACCATCACACCAGCTTCACCTTTTACGAGAACACCAGTGCCATTTTTAGTTTTCTTTTGTCCTTGAGATTTTAACTTCTCAATAATTTGCTCTGTACTGCGCTTAGATTCCTCTACCTCTTTAGACTTTTTATAAAGTTCAATTAAACGCAAGAGAACCGTGCTTACAGGAATACCGCCATAGCCACAGGCTGCAAACATTTCCTCTTCTGTACCGGCTTTAAGTTGTTTCGTTACATGTTGTAAACGGTTGTCTGCACATAATTCTTTCCAATTATGATTCAATCGTTTTGCTTCTTTTTCAAGAGCTTCTAAGCCTTTTTCAATATTTTCAGCTTTATTTTCACGCTTGAACCAATTGCGAATTTTGCTCTTACTTTCAGAAGAACCTACGATATTCAACCAATCAAGGCTAGGACGACCTGTTTTGGATGTGATGATATCAACAATATCACCATTTTGCAAGGTGTAATCCAGCGGTACAATTTTACCGTTTACCTTAGCACCTACACAATGATGACCTACATCGGTATGAACTCGATAGGCAAAATCAAGAGGTACAGAGCCTATTGGCAACTTAACAACGTCACCCTTTGGCGTAAATACAAATACCTCACCAGAGAAAACGTCTAATTTCAAAGCATTAACGAGTTCCGTTGGATTACTAGTATCTTGCCATTCAAGAACCTGGCGCAGCCATGCAACCTTTTGATCAAATTCTTTATCGCCGTTTTTATTTCCTTCTTTATATCGCCAGTGAGCGGCCACACCATATTCAGATACACGGTGCATTTCCCAAGTACGGATTTGAATCTCTACCGGTTGCCCCATCGTGCCGATAACGGTTGTATGCAAGGATTGATACATATTAGACTTCGGCATGGAAATATAATCTTTGAAGCGATAAGGCAATGGCTTCCACAAGCTATGTGCAATGCCAAGTACTGCATAACAATCAGGGATGCTATCAACGATCACACGAACGGCAAGCAAATCATAAATTTGGGATAAATCACGATTATCCTTTTTCATCTTCTTATAAATACTGTAGAAGTGTTTTGGACGACCTTTGATATCCGCCTTGATATGGGCTTCACTTAAGGCCTTTGTAAGTTGCCTCATCGTATCATTAACGATGTCTTCCCGGACTTGGCGTTTTTGTTTCATTTGATCGACTAGATCATAGTATTTTTCCGGCTCTAAATAACGGAAGGATAAATCTTCCAACTCCCATTTCACATTGAAGATACCAAGACGATGTGCCAAAGGTGCAAAGATTTCTAGGGTTTCCTTAGCAATACGCTTTTGTTTGTCACTACGCATATGCTTTAAGGTGCGCATATTATGTAAGCGATCACCCAATTTAATAACTACGACACGTACGTCCTTCGCCATAGCTAAAATCATCTTTCGATAGTTTTCCATTTGGCGATCTTCTTTGGTTTCATACTGGAATTGGTTTAATTTTGTTACCCCATCAACGAGGAATGCTACTTCAGAGCCAAACATCTCCTCTAGGTCTTCCTTCGAGTAAGATGTATCTTCAACCACATCATGCATTAGAGCTGCCATGAGTGTAATATGGTCGATTTGTAAATGTGCCAAAATATCAGCTACAGCTAGAGGATGCATGATATACGGTTCACCGGAAGCTCTAAACTGACCTTCATGAGCCTTATCAGCAAGCTCAAAAGCTTTCAATACTTGGTCACACTCATCATCTGTTAAATACGTATGGATATACTCCATAAACTCAGCTAAGGCTTTACTTTTATCAAATGTACTTTGTTCTACCAAAGCTTTGCCTTCTTCATTTACAGTTGTCATGATGTCACCTCCTATACACTATAAGTAAGGAATGTTACGGATGTGACAAGATCTAATTTTCCTTCAATGGCGTTCCATCTAAGCATTAATTGACCATCATCACTTGTATATTCTTCAACAATGCCCAATTCTTTAAATACATCAATAGATGTTAGAGCACTGCGATTATTCTGATCTGCCGGCTTACGGCGCAATATATCTTGTTCTACATTATAAACCGATTGACTACGACCTCGCATGGACTGTTTTATTATGACATACATTTGTCTAAGCCCTTCTGTAGAAAGCTTAATCGGCTCTTCAGTCAATGGTTCAATAGCTTGAATCATGAGTTGCGGAGAAACCATGCCTTGCCATTCATTCTTTTGCAAAGAAAATGCCACTTTTACCACAGTTCCCACAAAGATAAATTTAAATAAGTCTGGACGATTCCAAGCTATAGCATCTAATGTACCATTCGAAGTTTCAAATATTATCTTACAATGATTTTTTAATTGGCCCATGAGCATAATATCTTGCACGGTAGCTTCCATAATAGCAAAGACTGGCGTGCTATTGGCCATTCCATAAGGTTCAAGGTCTGATACGCGGTCAATGATATCAACATCGATATCATCAACAGGTAGTTCCGCATCAATAGCAACCACAGGAATATATTCCTCATCTGTAATAACTGCTTTGCAATACTTGGTTAACCGTTCTCGTAACTCATCAATACGATTTGCATCGATGCTAAAGCCTGCTGCCGCAGCATGCCCGCCAAACTGTAGCAAGATATCCTCACAAGATTTTAATGCATCATATATGTTAAAGCCATCTATACTACGGCACGAGCCTTTACCAACGCCATCATGAATACTGATGACTAAGGTTGGCTTGTAAAACTCCTCTACTAGACGAGAAGCAACAATACCAATGACTCCTGGATGCCACTCTTCGCCGGCCACAATAGTTACATAATCAGCTTTATGTCCTTGATTAGCTACATCAACACGAGCCAACTCATGAATATTTCGTTCTAACTCTTGTCGTTCACGGTTCGTTTCATTTAGTTCCTCCGCAATTGCCTCTACTATATCCTCGTCATCGGTCACAAGTAATTCAACTGCACGCGTTGCATGCGTTACGCGACCCGCTGCATTAAGACGAGGTGCTAAGGTAAAACCAATATGTCCAGATGTAATAGTTCGTTCATGAAGCCCAGCTACATCAATAAGCTTTTTAATCCCCAAGTTAGGTTCCCTATTCATCTTCTCAAGGCCTGATTTTACAATGATACGGTTCTCACCGACCAAAGGCACTACATCTGCCACAGTGCCAAGTGCAACGATATCTAAATCATCTAAGTACCATTCTCCGTGCTTTGTAAGCCACAAGGCTTGGCATAACTTAAAAGCAACACCTACTCCAGATAAGTTTTTATCCTTATATGGACAGTCCTTTTGCTTATGATTTATAACGGCCTTGGCTCGTGGAATCATATCAGGAGCCGTATGGTGATCCGTAATAATCATATCGATGCGGTCTCGTACAGCCTCTACAATATCGTAAGAACTAATGCCGCAGTCTACAGTAATGACTAAAGCCGTTCCCCGTTCAATAAGGTGCTCTAAAGCCTCTAAATTGAGGCCATACCCTTCACTTTGACGTTCTGGTATGTAATAGGTAACATCGGCACCTAATTTCTTTAAAAATCGATAAAGTACTGATGTTGCAGTAATACCATCTACATCATAATCACCATAAATGACGATTGGTTTGTGACTTTCAATTGTTTCCAGAACTAGTGAAACAGCCACATCCATATCTTTTAATGTAAATGGATCTAACAAATCTGACAAAGTACCTTGTAAAAACTGACGACCTTCGTCTACATCAATGTGACGATTCACCATTAATTTAGCCACAATAGGGTTTACACCAAGTTCACGGATTAAGATATTCTCTTTCTCTTGATCACCTTTACAAAGGCGCCAACGTTTTTTCTTAATCATCATATCCCTCAGTAGTTTATAATCAATATTATTCTTGAATTCAACGTATTATCATTATCATTTTTATTTATTATACCTTAAAATGCAAATAAAATAAACTATTTTATATATTTTATTCTCATTTAAAGTTTGCTATTTTCTCAACAAGAAAGAGCCTCCCATTATCAATAGGAGGCTCCATATCAGTGAATTCCTTAGAACCGGAAGTCCCGTTCGCCGTCTTTCATCTGTGCAATATAAGCTTTAGCTTTATCTTTAACTAAATCATTTTTGATATTTTCTAACTGTTGTTCAATAACCTTAGAACCATGAGCCTTAGTTTCATCATTGCCGTAATCCATGATATATTCGTTCAATGTCATCAACGCATTTGGTTGACAACAGTTGTGAATTTGACCGGATTTTGCAAGAGCCATGAATCGATCCCCAGTTCTACCTGCACGATAACAAGCAGTACAAAAGCTTGGAACATACCCAAGATCTAGCAACCAGTTAACGATTTCATCTAATGTACGCGTATCACTACGATCGAATTGTGCCGTATTATCTTCTGGCTTTTCTTCTTCTTTGTAACCACCTACACTAGTACGAGATCCACCACTAATTTGGGAGATACCTAATGCCAAGCCACGTTCACGCATGGATTGACTTTCACGAGTGGACATAATCATACCTGTATACGGTGTGGAGACGCGGATAAGAGCAACAATTTTTTCAAATACATCATCAGGTACAGCATTACTGAAATCATCTACATCGATATCATCCGCTGGACAAATACGAGGTACAGAAATAGTATGTGGACCTACCCCATACACAGCCTCTAAATGTTCTGCGTGCATCAACAAACCAACGAAATCGTATTTATAATGTTCCAAACCATAAAGAACTCCGATGCCTACATCATCAATACCACCTTGCATAGCGCGGTCCATCGCCTCTGTATGGTAGGCGTAGTCGCTCTTAGGGCCTGTAGGATGTAAAGCTTCATAGTTTTCTTTATTATATGTTTCTTGGAATAATGTATACGTGCCAATACCAGCTTCATGTAATTTTTTGTAGTCCTCAACGGAACAAGCTGCAATATTTACGTTTACACGGCGGATTTCACCATTTTTATTTTTGATACTGTAAATCGTCTTGATGGATTCCAAAATATATTCCAGTGGATTATTAAGAGGATCTTCACCAGACTCAATTACAATACGCTTATGGCCCATCGCTTCTAACGCAATAACCTCTTCTCTGATTTGGTCTTGCGTTAATTTTTTACGTTTAATATCGCGGTTTTTGGAGTGGTACGGACAATACACACATCCATTAATACAATAGTTAGACAAGTATAACGGTGCAAATAGAACAATACGATCGCCGTAGATAGCCTTCTTGATTTCCTTTGCTAAAGCAAAAAGCTTTTCCTTATATTCAGGTAACGGACATTCTAAGAGAACTGCTGCTTCTCGGTGGTTTAATCCCTTAAATGTAGCAGCTTTCGCTAAAATAGCATCTAACAACTCCCTATTTTCCTTGTTTTCCTCTGCATAGGCAAGTGTGTCAAGGATTTCCTGATGGGAAATAAATTCCTCCGCCTTTGGAGATTTTACATCATACATAGTACTTACCTCAAATCTTTCTAGTGGCAATGCCACCCCTCTTTAGGTTTATGAAAGTATATGACAACCAGTCTTCTGGTATTTCACTGATACTGTACATAGTATACCACTATTCCTACTAAAAAGCACAGGAATTTGATACATGCAAAAAGGTTGCCACCTCATAAGAGGAAGCAACCTTTATATCATGGGAGTTTCTAATCTATATCGATTATCTATATCGAACATGACTAAAATGTATGTATGTATTTTTACACGAGATAAACCCTTACATAATAGTACTAACTATATATTACAAATGTATTTAGTCCTATTCTCCCCATGTATCATACAGCTCTTTCATAGCACGTTCTTTCGCAATAATACCATGGGCCATCCACAAAGTACTATCCACTTGCAATACATGATCGGCTTTTACAGCAGGCAAATTTTTCCATAACTCATCTTTTTTAAGATTTGCCAATCGTTGATCTGCTACACCTTGATTATTAGCACTAGAAGCACCGTAACCAGCAGAAACGATTAAATAGCCTGCATCAAGATCGGGTAATCGCTCTAAAGAAATCGCATTGTTCGTAGGGTTAAGTTCTGTTTCTAATACCATATCAGGCGGTTTAATATTAAGTAATTCAGCCATAAAGACATTCAAATCGCTTTTCATATACGGATACAATCGTATTTCTTTATTTAAAATTCTTAGAAAAGCTACGGTTTCCCCTTGCATATGTTCAGCTAAAGCTATCCGTGTTTTCTTAGCCTGTGAATAATATTCTTTCAAACGAGCTTCCCCTTTTTCAGGGACCCCAAGTGCTTTAGCAATAGTTAGTAGTGCAACTTCTTCCTTATTTACGTTGACAGAAATGGTTGGAGCAATTTTAGAAAGTGCATTATATGCCGCTTTACCATAAGAGTCACGCATAATAATCAAATCCGGTTTTAAAGCCTGAATCTGCTCATAGTTGATAGTCTTTGTTTCATCATTAATGCTAAAATTTTGAACATTACGATTACTTAATTCATTATAAAGATAGCTTTTTTCATTAAAATTTGCCCCTATAAAAGATTCATCTAATGCAATCATAGGATCTTCTGTCCGAACAACCACGATACGTTTATGTTCTTTAGGCATAACTGTTGTCCCGAGCTTATGAGTGACAATAATCTTATCTCCTTCAACAGTAACAATTTTATCTGCTGCCTTTTGGATAGCCGTTAATCGCTTCTTAAACTCTTTATCAATGTCTTTCGGATCATTTGACCGTTCAAGGGCTGTTTTTACCTTATCATCAAGATTAGCATAGATGGCTTCATGAGTCATACCATTTTCCTGTGGACCACATCCTGCAATTCCCATGAGCATACAAGCCCCCAAAAGACCAGAAATTAACAAACGCTTCATACTACACCTCACGTGCCGTATGGCCATAATTTTTCATAGAATAAGGAATACAGAACGGACGATCTGTCTTAGGGTCATTCATGATTGTAGAATCTACACCAAATACATCCTTCAACATTTCATTATGGAAGATAGTATGAGGCGTACCTTCGTATAGAATTTTTCCATCCTTCATGGCAACTAAATTATCGGCAAAACGAGCGGCTTCATTAAGTTCGTGAATAACCATGACAATCGTTTTGTTATAAGCTTTATTCAAATGCTCTACCAGATGCAATACATCCATTTGGTGAGATACATCAAGGAAGCTCGTAGGCTCATCAAGGAATAGAATGTCTGTATTTTGAGCAATAGCCATGGCAATCCATGCCCGTTGCCGTTGCCCCCCAGACATATTTGTAATGCCACGATCTGCAAACTGAAGTAATTCAGTCTCCTTCAAAGCCCACTCTACAATTTCTTTATCCTCTTTTGTAGTACGGGCAAATAAGCTGCCTTGATGCGGTGCACGACCGTACATAACAAGTTCACGCACTGTAATTTCACCAGGTGCCGTTGGATTTTGAGGCAAAATAGCAACCTTTTTTGCTAGCTCTCTACTACCATAAGAACCGATAGATTTACCATCTAGTAAGACATCGCCATCCATTGGTCGAATAATACGACAAATAGTTTTTAGTAAAGTAGATTTACCACAACCATTAGCGCCAATTAATGCTGTTACTTTGCCTTCTGGAATCGTAAGATTTAAGTTCTCTATAATTTTTGTATCACCGTAACCAGTAGTTAGGTTTTTAACTTCTAATTTCATTTATATTTCCCCTTTTACGCTTTTGTTTTTGCTAGAATATACAAGAAGTATGGTGCCCCGATTAAAGCTACAATAATCCCTAATAGGATTTCATCAGGCGCAATAATGGATCGGCCAATCCAGTCGGCAGTGACCACTAAAATAGCTCCAATTAGACCTGTTAATGGCAAGAAATAGGCATGATCGGCACCGACTAAGCGACGTGCAATATGCGGGGAAATAAGCCCTACAAAACCAATGCTGCCGCCGATAGCTACACAGAACCCAGATAAAAGAACTGCAATAATAAGGTATACAAATCTAGAGCGATTTATATGTACACCAAGCCCAATCGCCGTTTCATCAGCTAGGCTCAATAAATTTAACTCCATATAACGGGCATAAAGAATGAGTGATAATACAATGACAATTGGTGCAAGCACCCATACATGCTCCCAGGTATTACCCGAAATAGTGCCGATGGTCCAAGTATTAACTAAATAAAATTTATTAGGGTCCAAACGCGTTACGAGTAAGACTTGCAATGCATGGAATCCTGCACTCATAGAGATACCTGTTAAGATTAAACGATATGGCGAAATAATATCTCTACCGCGACAAGATAGAAGATAAATTAAAATCGCTGCCACAACAGCCCCAGCTACGGCAACAGTAGGTAATGTCCAAATTCCCCACGCCGTTGTAGAGCCTGCAAAATATACTAAAAGAACTACAGCTAAACCAGCACCAGCATTTACACCTAACAAGCTTGGACTAGCCAATTCATTTCGAGATATAGTTTGAAAAATTGCACCAGACATAGCAAGGCCCATACCAATAAATACAGCCAAGATGGTGCGAACTAAACGGAAATCAAAAACTGTGAGTTTTTCTACATCATTACCACCGCCAAAGAGAATACGAATAAGATCAGATGTAGACATATCACTAAAGCCTGTATGAAGATGTCCATACATGGCACCTAACAACATGAGCGTCATAACGAAAGAGTAGGCAAAAAAGCGTTTTTTCATCTTATTTTCCTCCCTTACGATTTGCTAAATAAATAAAGAATGGAACACCTACAAGGGCAGTAATGGCACCTAATGGTGTTTCGAATGGAGGATTTACGATACGAGCTACAACGTCAGCAATCATAACAAGTACTGCACCAAAGAGTGCAGAGAATGGAATTACAAGACGATAATCGATGCCTACCAGTTTACGTGTTATATGTGGAATAACGAGACCTACAAAGCCGATCGGACCGGCTAGAGCAACAGCAGAACCGCTAAGAATAAGTACAGTCAAACCAGATAATACACGTACACGATTTAAATTACTGCCAAGACCAATAGCTACCTCTTCGCCAAAGCTTAAGAGCGTAACAGATTTAGATACGTACATGGCAATAAGAATACCAATGAGTGTCCAAGGTAATACAAGTAATACTTGTTCCATACGAATACCACTAATACCGCCTGCAGTCCAAAAACTTAACTCTTGTGCCACTTGGAAGTACACAACAAGCATATGTGTAACAGCCACAAATACTGCACTAATAGCCGTACCTGCAAGTGCAAGATATACAGGAGTAGCTTTACCACCTACGCGTTTAGCAAGAGCTAAAATGAATAGTGTTGCCAATGCGGCCCCACCGAAGGAAAACAAAATACTTCCATTTAAGGTTAAATAAGGAAATAAAATCATCCCAACAGCTAAACCAAAACTGGCACCTGCGTTAATCCCCAAAATAGAAGGACTTGCCATAGGATTGTTGGTAACACCTTGCATCAGTGCACCTGATACGGCAAAACTGATACCTACAACGATACCTGCTATCATACGTGGCAAGCGCAATGTTTGAACGATCATCTGACCTATACTATTAGGATCATAGTTAGTAAAGGATAAAGTAATATCATCTAGGCTGATATAGCGTATCCCAATGAAGAGTGAACCAAGAGATGTGGCAATTAAAATAGCTAAAGCCAGTATACCTAGTAGCGTAGTTTTAGCTGCGCGCCCTCCCCTTGTTTCTACGTCATAATTGCTCATAAAAACTCCTTACAATACAAAATACTATAGAATTTACTGATACATTATATCAACAACACTCTGTCTTTTTCAATAATAAATCTCATTATCATTTATAGCAATAATGCAATGTTAAAAACAAAATAAGTAAAGCTTTATAACTATACAAAATTATATCCAATATTCTTTATTCCTATAATCATATATAAACATTATCACTATAAAAAAGAGTAGTAACCTTAAGGCTACTACTCTAAGTTATGAGTAAATATTCTGATTTGATGTACTATAAAATATATTTAAAGCACTAAATTTACCTATTTAATTGATTTCTATTATTAAAAAATGCTCTATACGCTAATTGACAAGTAATAAAGCAAGCAATCGATATAGTAGATAAACTCATAAATGTCACAATCATTTGATATTTTACAGCTTCAAGTGGAGGCATCCCCGCTAAGATAAGACCTGTCATCATTCCTGGTAAAGCCACGATTCCTAAAGTCTTAGCGCTATCCACAGTAGGTTGCAATCCAGTCTTTATAACATCTCGCACGATGGCTTTTGACGCTTGCTTAGGTGTACTTCCTAACGCTAGTTTAATTTCCACCTCTTGTTGGCGCAACTCAAAATTTGATAGCATTTGTCGATAACAAAGGCCAATTGCCACCATAGCTCCACTAATAACCATCCCTCCAACAGGAATCACCTGATAAGCAGTAAAGTTAAGCACACCTGTTAGAAGCAAAATCGATAATGTAATGCTTGCACCTACTGTTATGGCAAACCAAGAAATCCACAATGCATATGGTATTCCCTTGCCGCGTTTAGAAGAATTATAGGCTGCATTAATAGCCATAAAACCTAATAATCCGATTATGAATATGGGACTTTCAGTACTAAAAATATAAGCTAAAATAAAGCCTATGGCAAATAACTGTATGGTAGCTCGTAAAGCACTTATAAAAATATCTTTCTCTAACTTCAACTCCTGCCGATAGGACATAAACATACTTATAATAACTAATATAGATGCAAGGCATAATGACATGGCTGAAATAGCATGAAATTGACTCACCGTAATACCTCCTCTTTAGCTAATGATCCATCTACAATTGTAATGCGGCGATTAGCCTTACGTAAGCTTTGTTCCTCACTATGTGTTATTGCTATGATGGTCATCCCATTATTATGAAGTTCATCGATTACCCGTTCCACGATAGCCGTGTTAACAGCATCTAATGCAGAGGTAACCTCATCTAAAAGCAATACTTTAGGTTCAAAGATAAGGCTTCGAATGAGACAAATCCGTTGCATTTCTCCACCAGATAGTTCATCATTATGGCGCTCAAGATATTCAATAGGCATATGAAGTAAATCGAAAAGATATTTGATACGAATCATATCAGGTTCCATACCTCGAATATCATAAGGGAACAAAATATTACGACGCACCGTTTTTGCAAACAAGTAAGGTCTTTGAAAGCAATAACCTACCTCTTTTCGATAACTTTCTGGATCTATAGTGGTTAAATCACGTCCATTATAAGTAATAATCCCTGAGGTAGGACTAATCAAATCACTGCATAATTTTAAAAGTGTACTTTTACCACTACCAGAAGGGCCTACAACAGTGAGATACTCTCCTTCATGTACAGATAGAGACACATCACGGATAATAGACTTTTCGTTTACAACATAGGATATATTAGATAACTCTAATAGTGCCATAATGCCTCCGATCATATTTCAAGACTCTATGATATATTTAATAATCACTTTAAACTATATTATATTATACCAATACAACTTACACCATAATAAACAATAAAAAATCCCTAGTGGAAACCACTAGGGATTAATAGTCTTGTAAAATTAAGCTTCTACAGGGTATACGCTAACTTTACGGTTATAACGACCAGCACGTTCAAATGCTACTTTACCAGGCACAAGTGCGAATAAAGTGTCATCTTTACCGATACCTACGTTAGTACCAGGGTGGAAGTGAGTACCACGTTGACGAACGATGATGTTACCGCTCTTTACGATGGAACCATCATGGCATTTAACACCAAGACGTTTAGATTCACTATCACGACCGTTACGAGTACTGGACACACCTTTTTTATGTGCGAACAATTGCAAATCAAAAGTAAACATTAAGTTCACCTCCTATATTTCGTGAATTTGGACAAACTCTGGATATTGACGGCTAATTTCCTCCAAACCGAGAAGCATAGTCCCCAGAATATCCTGTCCACTCTGATTAATCGTACCAGAGAGAACTATATCACATTGACCTTCGCTATTCGTATACTCACCTTCTTGTTGAGCAATTTGGGTGAGGCCTAACATTGCCGTTGCCGATAAGGCAGACACTGCAGCACATACGATATCGAAGCCATGTTCATCATATCCTGCATGACCGGACATATGACAACCAATAACTTGACCATCACTATTCCGCTGGATTCCAATGGAAACCATAATTAAGCTTGGATAGATTCAATACGAACTTTTGTGAACGGTTGACGATGGCCTTGACGACGACGGTAGTTGGATTTAGCTTTGTATTTGAATACTAAGATCTTTTTACCTTTACCATGCTCAAGAACTGTACCTGTAACTTTTGCACCGTTTACAAGAGGAGCGCCAACTTTAACGTCGCCGTCATTCACTACAGTCAAAACTTCTTCGAATGTAACGGACTCGTTAGCAGCTGCTTCCAATTTTTCGATAGTAATTACATCGCCTTCAGCAACGCGATATTGTTTACCACCAGTTTTAATAATTGCGTACATGAGAACACCTCCTTGTTATCGAACTCGCTGAATTTGGTATCCCGACCCGAACTTCGGTCGGGCGTTTAAACCTGCTTCACGCGGATTGCAAAGTTCAGAAAACCGAACTAATACTGATATAGTATATACTATTTACACTATCATGTCAAACCAAAAACTACAGAATTCGCCTAGTTTTTAACACTTATATATATACAGAGCTTTAAAATTCTCCGATAATTCCAAGGTGCTGTAAGAGTATCTTTGTACCGATGAGAATTAATACACCTCCACCAACTATATCTGCATATTTTCCAACAAATTGGCCCATAAATTTACCTAAGTACACACCAATTAAAGAAATGCCAAAGGTGATAATACCAATCATGGTAGAAGCTTCCCATACATTAATAGGTAAGAACGCAAAGGTCAACCCTACAGCCATCGCATCGAGACTGGTCGCTACGGAGAGCATCACCATCTCCCAGACACCTAAAAATTGCTTATCATCGTCCTCTTCATCATCATCGCTAAGCCCTTCTCGAATCATAGCGATACCTAAATAGCCAAGAAGACCAAAGATAATCGAGTGATCCCAATCAGATATGACATCGATAAATTGACGTCCTATGAGCCAACCGATGAGGGGCATTAGGAACTGAAACAAGCCAAATAGAAAGGCCAAAGTGACCTTCCGACCATTCTCACCTACAGGCATTGTCAGCCCCTTACCAATAGACACGCCAAAAGCATCCATGGCAAGACCAATACTAATTAATACAATTTCAAATATAGACACTATACTCACCTATAAACAAACTACTTACTTATTCGGCTATAGCCATCAAGGAATATCCTTCTCGACTAATTTGTGGATTTACTACAATAGAAATCTTGCGACCTATAGACTCACCTAAATCCTCGACAATAGCCTTTGTTAAATACTGGGCCACCTCCGGATGAACTTCGATTTCTAGATTCGTTTTAATACGTCCTGATTTAAATAACTCGCGGATGCGACGCACAATCTGCATATATACAGTACGACCCGACAACATATAGCCCGTACCGCCGCATTGAGGGCATGTATCAAACATCAAGGTTTGCAAGCCTTGGCGAGCTCGTTTTCGCGTCATCTCTACGAGGCCAAGCGAACTAATGCCGCATACAACAGTTTTCATTTTATCTAACTTGGCTTGTGCTCCCAATAGTTTTAACAACTCTTGTTGATGCTCTTTATCTTTCATATCAATAAAATCGATGACGATAATACCACCGATATCACGCAAGCGCAATTGACGACAGATCTCTTTTGCCGCCTCTTTATTGACTGTAAAAGCTAAATCTTCTAGTTTATTAGATTTACCAGTATAATGAGCAGAATTTACATCAAATACGGTGAGAGCCTCCGTATGATCAATACGGATTGACCCTCCAGAAGGAAGATTAATATCGCGAGAGATAAGATCTTCTAATTGCGGTTCAATATGGTTTGCTTTAAAGATAGGTGTGCTATCGCGATGACGTGTTACTTTAATTTGTTGCGATGTAGGGCCATGACCTAAGAGATCCATCAATCGATCTTCACCCATATCGGAATCGACGATGATTTCTTCTACATTGCGATGAGCATAGTCCCGTACGAGGCGGAACCAGAAATCTGCGTCACTATATAAATCAGTACCGCTCTTAGCCACCTTAAAGCGCTTCAACACATGTTGCCATGTACGCCACAAGTAATCCATGTCACGGCCTATTTCATCAGCACTAGCCTTTGCTGCCGCAGTGCGAATAATAAAACCGCAACCTTCTTGTACATAAGGTGCTGCTAATTCTTGCAACTTTGCACGCAAGGCTTCGTCAGTAATCTTTTTAGAAATATGCATGCCTTCAGAATACGGTAAAAGCACCATAAAGCGGCCCGCCAAACTGACATCAGCAGTTACGCGAGCACCTTTACCAAGCATTTCTTCTTTCACTACTTGAACGAGGATTTGTTGCCCCACAGATAAGCGTGGCAAAATTTTCTGTTCCTTCCCTTGTTGTAAGTTCAAGTACGCATTTTGAGAGCCCCCAATATCAACAAAGGCCGCTTGCATACCATTCAATACATTCTTTACTGTGCCTTTGTACATATGATTTGCCATATGAGACTCATCGGTACGCTCCAAGACAAAGTCCACTAGTTGGCCTTCTTCATCGATAACAGCCATGCGAATTTCTTCGCGCATAACATTGACCAAAATTTTATGCATCCTATCCCTCCCTTCTTTATCAGCTAAATTATAATTAGTAATTAATCTCTAATGGCGTATAGCGACCTTCTTCGTTTTCTACCATAATGGCTTTACGGTGAATTTCGTAATCTGAAGTAATAGGCCAATTATACTGTTCTTTACCAAGATTCCATACTTCGCTAGGTTTAATAGTCCCTTGCGGATAAATACCGATGCCCATTGTAAGAGTCACCATGTCATCCTTAATAAAGGCTACGACCGGTTCTTTTACAAACTCTTTTACATCAATGGTACGAGTTTTCTTAGGTGTCACCTTTTCATAAGAAATTTTCGTTGCTTCATTAAAAGCTTTGAGTAACGCATCCCAATCCGCATTTTTATCTGTCACAGGACCTGTAACCTCATAGATAGCAAAGTTACAGATGGCCATCATCTTTTTCACCTTTTCAGGCATTTCTTTACCATCTAGGACCTCAAGACCAGGAGGCGCTACGCGGTTTAAGCGGTCCATAATGGACTCTAAACTATCATCTTCGAGCACATCCATATCGATATATTCAGCCGCTGCCGTTACACCTAAAGCAAGAGCAGAAGAGAAGCTAATTTTCATATGAGGGTTAAAGCCTTCAGAATATGCCATTTTAATTTCTGCTCGACGTATCATCCGCTCTACAGCTTGAGCATAATCAAGGTGTGACAGGAATCGTAATTCTTCGCCCTTATTTAAGGCCAAACGTAACTTTTTCAACTCTGCCACCCTCCTTATAGTCAATAATAGCTGTATTGAGCTCTGGACATACATTACAGCCCTTGCATGGAGCTCGACGACAATCGCCTGTAAGATTAGCTGCTACCGCTTGCTCCCACTCACGCTTTAAGAAAGCTTTACTTACAGTACAATCTAAATGATCCCAAGGCAATGGCTCATCGAAATCTCGTGTACGACGTGCAAAATACGCAGGATCCAATCCGCAGTCAGCGAATGCTTTCAACCAAGCTTCATAGTTAAAGAACTCAGTCCAACCATCAAATTTACAACCAGCCTTCCAAGCCTCTACGAGAACTTTAGATAGTCTACGATCTCCGCGAGCAAAAGCGGCTTCCATGTAGCCAGTATAACCATCATGATAGTGATAAGAAATGTTACGATTATTGATGAGAGACTTCAAGTAACGTTGTTTACGATGAATCTCCTCCACATCTTCTTGACCATACCATTGATATGGAGAATGTGTTTTTGGTACGAAGAAGGATACGCTCACCGTTACAGAACCATTCCGTTTGCCTGTAATATCACGGTGCAAGTCAAGCACCTTGTACGCAAGATCTGCAATACCAGCCAAATCTTCGTCTGTTTCTGTAGGAAGCCCCATCATAAAATACAATTTAACCGTGTTCCATCCTGATTTGAAGGCATTAGTACATGCGGCTAACAAATCTTCTTCACTAACGCCCTTATTGATAACGTCACGCATCCGTTGCGTACCTGCTTCAGGAGCAAAGGTAAGACCACTCTTGCGCACTTGCTGTACCTTTTTCGCAATATCGATAGAGAAGCTATCAATACGCAATGACGGTAAGCTAACGCTAACTTGTTTATCTTTAAACTCTTCCATGAGCATATCTACGAGTTCAGGCAATTTAGAATAGTCCGCAGAGCTCAAACTCATCAAGGATATTTCATTGTACCCCGTATTGGCAATTGTATCTTTAGCAATCTGTAACAAACGTTCTGGCGTCTTTTCACGAACCGGACGATAGAGCATACCCGCCTGACAGAAACGACAACCACGCGTACAGCCACGGAATAACTCCAATACAGCGCGGTCATGCACTATATCAAGGAACGGTACAACAGGCTTTGTTGGATAGAATACATTCTCTACATCCTCTATAATACGTTTCTCAACGGTTGCAGGTACGTCTTCGAAACGCGGCGTAATCGATTTAAAATCGCCTTGTTCGGTGTATTCTACATCGTATAAAGCCGGGCAATATGTGCCAGGAATTTGAGCTACTTTACGCAAAAAGCCTTCTTTGCCACCTGGGAAGCCTTTGGCTTTTTCTGCTTTAAATAAGTCGATGAATTCATCGCCCCACTCTTCGGATTCACCGAGGGATACGATATCAAAGAAATCAGCAATAGGCTCTACATTATACGCACAAGGGCCACCGCATACAAGCAGTGGAAAATCTAAATCACGCTCCTTAGCATACATAGGAATGCCTGCTAAATCGAGCATATTTAAAATGTTAGTAAAGCTCATTTCATATTGAAGCGTAAATGCTAACACATCAAAGTCTTTAATAGGCGTACGTGTTTCTAAGGAAAATAATGGAATATTACGCTTGCGCATTTCCTCTTCCATATCGTGCCACGGTGCAAATACGCGCTCGGCTACCGCATCTTCACGACGGTTTACGAGACCATACAAAATCTTGATGCCCAAATGACTCATGGCCACTTCGTACACATCGGGAAAACCTAAAGCCATAGTTACATCAACAGTACTGTGATCTTTCACGATACTATTGTATTCGCCGCCCGTGTAGCGAGCAGGCTTTTGGACATGTTGTAACCATGACGTATCTAATTGAATCATACATCCTCCGTCTTTAATGAAAGACTTCTTTCACAATCAATCCTATGAAAGGATATTAAAATATATATTTTGTCCGCTGTCTAGCAATATTTAATAAAATGCCAATGCTCAGCATATTAGTTGTTAGCGCACTAACACCATAGCTAAGGAAAGGCAACGGAATCCCCGTTACAGGCATGATACCAATCGTCATGCCTACGTTTACGAGCACTTCAAAGGCAAACATCGTACCAATACCCGTTGCTAATAACATACCGAAATTATCATTGCAGGTATATGCTACTTGAATGCTGCGATAAATAAGCATAAACAATAATAGCAATACTACAATGCATCCTACAAAGCCAAATTCTTCGCCGATTACAGAAAAGATAAAGTCCGTATGATTTTCTGGTAAAAAGTTCAACTGACTTTGAGTACCATTAAAGATACCTTTACCAAAAATCATACCCGACCCGATGGCAATCTTAGATTGAATGATATGATAGCCAGAACCGAAGGGATCAATATCTGGATTTAAAAATACTAGAATACGTTGCTTTTGGTATTCTTTCAGTACAAACCAGCCCAAAGGCATCAAGAGTAAAGTCACGCTCGCAATGATTTTTATAAGCTTAGTTTTGATACCAGATATAAAGAGCATCCCTACAAATATAGCAATATATACGAGGGATGTCCCCAAGTCAGGTTGTAAGAATACGAGAAGAATAGGAATCCCTACATATAACACTGGCATCAATAGGGATTTAAAAGTATCCAACTTGCCAATGCGCGGTTCTAACATTTTAGCCATACAGATAATCATCAATAGTTTAGAAAACTCTGAAGGTTGGATAGTAATTGGCCCCAGTTGAATCCAACGCTGTGCACCTAGTGCGGAGGTACCAACTACCATGACTGCAATTAACATAAGCATGGTAATCACATAAATCATATTCCCCCACCCTTTAAGGCGATGGTAATCTAGAAATTGCATGCCTATAACGACAGCTATATTTGCTAAAAAGAATACGAGTTGTTTTACCACTAGACTACCAAAACCGATAGCTTCATGATTCACATGGGTAGCACTACCAATAGCTGTAAGACCAATTCCAACAAGTAATATAGTACATATGATGATAGTCCAATCGCTATCTGTCCATATTTTACGCCACATCATATCACCTATTTCAACTTGCTACGGCGCCACAAGCTTTGTTTCCCTTGCACCAATAAGCGCTGCGTGGTCCAACCACCACGATTAATGTAATGAACATTGTTAGAATCCTCAAAAATAGACTCACCTACTGTCGCAAGACTTGGTGTGCTATCTTGCTCCTTCGATGCTTTTTTCTTAGTTACATAAGCATCGAAGTGCTTTTGTACATCGTAGTCTTCCCAACAATCACCGGTAGTTACATAATCAACAAGAGGTGCTAACATAGCTTTTAGTTCGCTAGAAACAAATTCTAACAAACGACCATCTTGTATATAGGTCAAAATATCCTCATCATAAGGGATTATAGCCCCTACATATTCAGCGCGAAGGACTTCTAACATATCATATAAATTGATATTCTCTCCATCGATAGGTACTGCATTAAAAGCAATAGCATAATCACGAATATTATGTTCTTGACATACTTGAATCATGCGCGCCCCATTACGTAAGGACACCCATAGAGGATGCGTCACCACGATGCAGCGATTTACTAATTCTAAAATAGACTCTATGCCCTTACCGATACCAGCAGGAGCATCGATTAAAATATAGTCATATGTCTCAGAGAGGCGACGGACTAATTTTTTATATTTTTTACGACCTATATCTTCCCAACGAGCACTTTGGCTAGCTGGTAGGAAATCTAAGTTTTCAGCAATTGATACAATGGCATCATCCATATAGTCTTTATCTTCGCTCGCATCTAATGCGTCGTAAATAATTTCATTTGCCACTCCTAACACAAGGTCTAAATCGCGCAATCCAAAATCTCCATCACAGAGCAATACGCGATGCCCTGCATTGCTTAAGGCTGAACCCAAGCAAGCGGTAATCGTAGTCTTACCTACGCCCCCCTTACCGGATACAACGCCGATTATCTCGCCCATACTAATCCTTTCTTGGTTGTCCACTAGTTACCGCATTCTGAGGTTTTTGCCCTTTATTAATACTTGTCCCCGTAGCAGTTTCCTTATTGCTCTTACTATTTGTATCATTAGATTTCTTATTCACTGGTACATTGAAGTACGCAGCCAATATATCTTTTACGATAGGCCCTGCAGAGCCCGCACCAAAGCTACCTTGCTCAACAAGTGCAACCACTACAATTTGTGGCTTATCATATGGTGCATAGGCTACAAACCAGCCGTGATCTCTGCCATGTGCATTCTCTGAAGTACCTGTTTTACCAGCTACATCAATAGGGAATCCTTTAAACAACTCCCCTGCTGTACCACCTTCATTAGTAACATCACGCAAGCCTTCGCGAACAAGATCCATAATATTTTTTGGTACAGGTAAGATACCGAGCTTGTCTGGGCCAAAGATTTCTTTTGGCGTGCCATCCTTATTATCAATACGGCTCACTACATATGGGCGGTATTTAATGCCACCATTTGCTACTTCACTGAGCATAACAGCCATTTGTAATGGTGTCACCAAAGTAAAAGACTGACCTATGGCCGCATCAAAGGTTTCACCTAAATACCAATCTTCATCATACACTTTGCGTTTATAAGCAGGACTTGCCATATTACCAGAGGCCTCACCAACAAGATTGATACCTGTCTTTTCGCCAATACCAAAGTAGCCAGCATATTTTACAAGTCCTTCTATGCCAACGCGATTGCCCATTTCATAGAAGTAAACATTATCTGATTTTGCAAGAGCTTTATTAAAGTTAAGCCACCCTAATGCTTCACCTTCTGCATTTCGTTTATCGATAAGCCAATGTTTACCACTATCAAAAATCATTTCTTCAGGGGTAACCTTTTTAAGATCTAAAGCCGCCGTACCTGTAATAATCTTGAACGGAGAACCTGGTGGATATTCACCAGAAATAACCTTATTATCAAATGGATGATTCTTATCGTTATTCAATTGATTCCACTGTGCCGTTGTAATCCCTTTCGCAAACCAGTTAGGATTAAACTCAGGGGCGCTGACCATGGCCAAAATGGCACCCGTATTTGGATCCATTGCTACTACAGCAGCTCCTTGAGCTGGAATGCCTTGGGCACGCAACTGTTCTAATTGGTTCTTAACAGCTTCTTCAGCAGCCTTTTGTAGATTTGCATCTATTGTCAAATGAATATTAGATCCAGGCACCGTATGCTTTCTATCTACCTCCGCAACCGGTCGGCCTGTAGCATCAACCTCTACCTGTTTACCACCATCAGTGCCACGCAAGATGGAATCATATAGTTTTTCAAGACCAGAACGGCCTAAAATAGTACCACCACTAATAAGGGTATTTGGATCTTGCTGTTTTAGCTCTTCTAATTCTTCTTCGCTCACTTCACCCACATACCCAAAGAGCTGAGAAGCCATCGTTTCATATGGATAATAGCGAAGTGGTTCTACATCTATGGTAACACCTGGTAATTCATGACGATGCTCTTCGATGCTTGTAACTACATCCATAGAAATATCATTAGCAATACGAATTGGCTCATAACCATATTTATGATCATTTACCTTTTTTGTAATATCTTCTGACTTCATTTTTAGCAAGGCTGCCAACTTAGCAACTTCACCTTCGTCTAAAGCCTTACCCGTAGGCAAAATGGAGATGGTGTATGCCGGTCTAGAGCCTACTAAGATTTGACCGTTTCGATCGTACATAATACCACGAGCAGCTGTCATAGATACCATGCGCAAACGATTACCTTCTGCCTTAGCTTGGTAATAACCACCGGACAAGATTTGCAATGTCATCAGACGTAATGCCAAGACTATAAATATACCGGCTACAATGTAAAAGAGTACATCAAAGCGATTCGTTTTTTTTCGTTTATAGAGGCTTTCAAGCACTCTTTCACCCCCTTAATTCTTACCAAATATAACCTTCTTGTTCATCATCCTTGCGCCATAACAAACCGTGTACAATAGCGCCTAACAAGCCATTCCAGAACATCACAGGTAATACCATATGCCACAAGTATAGGCCAAAGTGCAAATCGCCACCACTAGCTAATATCATAAAGCTACGAATAACGCCATCTAGCAATGTACAAATAGCTACTATACCGCTAGACCAATACCAGCGTTCTTCATAGATACGATGCTTTACGGCAGATAATAGGTATACCACAATTACGTAGGGGAATAGATGGAGCCCAAAAAAGTTAGATATCAATACATCGTGTACGATACCTCCAATAACAGCAGATATCAACCCCATACGACGACCTTTAAATAAAGTAATCATAACAATTATCGTCAAAATTAAGTTTGGTAACCAATTTGTATGGAAAATAGTAGGCAATAATTGCGCTTGTATAAAATATATTAAAAATCCAGAGAGAACTAAAGCTAGACGCATCATTGTTTAACGGCCCCCTTTGCACCCTCTACTTGATCTCGTTGTGTTTGAGGCACAAGTTTAGGTTCAAGTTCTGGTTTTTGTGGTGCACTTAGAGAAGACGAGGTAAGCACAAAAACTTCTTCTAAACGATGAAAATCTACACTCGGTGTGACTACCGCATTTTTAACAAATCCTTCCGAATCATTTTCGATAGATTGCACGTTGCCAACAGGTAGACCTTTCGGATAAATGCCTCCATATCCAGAGGTAATCAACTTATCACCTACCAATACATCACCATCGCGAGCAATATTTACCATAGATGGTGTACGAGGTGTATTGCCATTACCTTTTACAACGCCAGACAAACGAGATTCAGGTCGTTGTACAAGGATACCTATTGCGCTACGCGGATCAAGAATGGTTTGAACGCGAGCAGAATGCGGATATACATCTGTAATAAAACCAACGACACCACTAGGTACAACAACAGCCATATTAACTGCCATACCTTCTTCACTCCCTTTATCAATGGTGAAAGTATTTGTCCAAGTACCGTAATCCTTTGTAATGATACCTGCTAGGGTCATGGAGAATTCTGGATGGCTACTCTTATAGTTTAAAAGCTGACGAAGGCGAATATTCTCTGCTACTACTTCATCGTAGTTAACTACCTTTTGTTCCAATGTAGCTTTACGAGATGCTTCCTCTTCACGTTCGATAGTAGAGAAAATAGCATTATTAAGTACTGTAAAGCTAGTTTGGACGCCCTCTAATAAACGAGCTGACCCATAAGAGAAAGGCGTTGTAATTCCTTCAAGGGTAACCGTAACAAAGGGAATACTAGTCCGTTGCTTCCACGCAAAGCCGAGCAATGCCATTAGGATACAACCAATGACAACGATGATAATTAACTTTTTATCTGACTGTATCATGCTAGTCTCGGCCCTTTCTATTCTTAGAATTTACAATAAAACGCGATAAGCTCACCAAATCAGATGAGGCCCCATTAAGGCCTACCACAACTTTTGTTTCAGGTGCTTCAGGAACGTGAACAGGTACACCTACTTCAGTACCAATCCGATCCGCTAAGCCAGATAGTCTTGCCGTACCGCCAGTAAGCCATATGCCATGTTGCATAATATCAGCCACGATTTCTGGTGCCGTAGCACGAATCATTTGCTTAACCTCATCCAAGAGTCCTATCAAACATTCATTTACAACTTGGTACACTTCAGATTGATGAATCACACAACGTCTACCTAAGCCGTTCATCATATCGCGCCCCTGAAAGGCATACTCTGCATCCTCTAAAGGAGCGATAGCTGTACCTAATGTATGCTTAATATCTAATATGGTCTCATCAGATACGATAACGCCAAAACACTCACGCACATAGCGCAATAAGGCATTATTAATATCAGAACCACCAAAACGAATTGTTTTGCTATCTACGATACCACCTAAAGAAACAATCCCCATATCAATAGTGCCACCACCGATGTCAATAACCATAGATCCTTGCGCTTCAAAGATAGGCACACCACAACCAATAGCAGCTGCCACAGGTCGTTCAATGAGGAATACCTCTCGAGCACCAGCTTGAATAACAGCATCCATCATAGCTCGTTGCTCAACATCGGTCATGCCACAAGGAACCCCTACGACAACGCGGGCTCGACGCAACGCATTAGACACCTTATTAAGAAAGTAGCTAAGCATAGTATGCATAACACGATAGTCAACGATAAATCCATCCTTTAAAGGCGTTAACGGACGCCACATATCGGGCATGCGCAATACGAGGCGCGCCGCTTCATCACCAACGGCTACTACTTTTTCTTGTTTTGTATCAGTTGCTATAATCGATGGTTCGCTTATAACAGTCCCTCGCGTCCCCCCCATGAGGCGCGTTTGTATGGAACCAATATCTATACTTACATCTTTTCCTAGAGTAGGTAAAATGGAACTCATAGTAATTTCTCCTTCATTACATCATCATTCCATTTTACCATATATAACGCGACTTTTTCCATTGATATCAGTACCTTTCCTTTTGTTAAAAGCACAGATAACGCATAATCCCTGTACTCATAAGTCATACATAAAAATTACATAACTTCATACATATAATCTCATACACAATAAGGAAAAGCACTCATTTATAGGAACTTACCCATGCGTCAAAATTAGGTATAGTTCAAAATGAGTGCTTTTAATAATCTTACTTGGCTTTGTTCAGTTTATTTAGGCTCAGCTCAATTTACCAATTTCGCTGAGGCTCGTAAATTCATTATCCCCTATAACGATATGATCGAGTACAGGAATCCCCATAAATTGACCAGCACTAACAAACATTTTCGTTAGCCGTATATCTTCATCACTTGGTCTACTATCACCTGACGGGTGGTTATGGATTAGAATAATAGCCGCCGCATTGCATGCTATAGCTTTTTTAAATACTGCTCTTTGCTCTACAAGGCTTGATACCAATCCACCATTAGAGATATGCTCCAACTGAATAAGCTTATTTCGAGATGTTAGCATGGCAGCCCACACATGTTCCACATCTTCGTGCCGCAGTCGTTCCATCACATATTGAGCTATTACAAAAGGTTGCGAAAAATCTTCATAAGTCTCTTTAATCTTAAGCTCCCCTAGACGCCTACCCATTTCAAGTGCTGCACATAGCGTCACTGCTTTATCTCTACCAATACCCTTGATTTTGGTTAGATTATCTACGGTCATTCGGTTAAGACCATATACGCCATCATCAAAGGATTGTACGATATCACTTGCCAAAGAAATCGCAGATTGCCCCTTTACCCCTGTACGCAATAAAATAGCCAACAACTCCTCCATTGCCATATGTGAAGGGCCTAAGGCGAGAAATTTTTCTCGCGGGCGCTGGAATGGTAGCATATCTTTTACACTTACTGTTGGTACTTCCATAGAATCTCTCCATTCAAATAGATAACACCATTTGTAAATCAAACAATAAACACATCTACTCTCTTAAAAATTATTCAGCACAGCACAGCACAGCACAGCACAGCACAGCACAGCACAGCACAGCACAGCACAGCACAGCCAATTATATCACTATCTGTCTAATACGCTAGTACTATTTTGCCCCTAACGCCTTGCACAGTTCCTCGTATACATGTTCAACTGGTAACCCTACCACATTAGTATAAGAGCCCTCTATTTTATCTACCCATAATGCACCTTTTCCTTGGATGCCATAAGCTCCAGCCTTATCCATCGGTTCCCCACTAGCAATATAAGACTCGATTTCAAAGGGTGCTAATTGTTTAAAATATACTTTTGTTTCATTGTGAAAAACTATCTCCTCCCCTTTGATGAGTAACGCGACTCCAGTGATTACAGAATGTGCTCTACCCGATAAATGCTCCAACATATGGCGTGCATCGGATTCATCATATGGCTTTCCTAATACTTTATTATCAAGTACAACAATAGTATCTGCGCCTAACACAATACTTCTGTCAGGAACACCTACAGCACAACGAGCCTTACCTAATGCTTGGGCTTTCACCATTTCAATAGGGTTGTCGTAACCCTCATTAGATTCCTCATAAGTACTGGATACAACAGTATGATCAATCCCAACCTGTGTTAATAATTCAGTTCTACGTGGTGATTGACTCGCCAAATATAATCCAGCCATATACGCTCCTTCGTATTAAAAAACTTGTACATAAAATTCTTGGTATAACCAAACTATCCTGCCTATCCCCCAGAACTTACCATCCCTTACATAGTTGTTCCTTTATCTTCTTCAGAAGAAATTAATCTTTCATAATATTCTTGTACATCTTCCCCATGTTTTACCGCATCAGCTCGCACCGCCGCATAAAATACGATATCCGCTTGAGGCACACGAATACGGCCAGGCACATGCTCTTCTAATATTTCAAAGAATCTATCGTCGGCTTTCAACAACAAACGGCCATTTTTAACTTTATTTCCATCTACAATAGAATACACAAGAGACCAAATCGGGCGCGGGTCAGAGGTAGAACATTTTCTATATTTATAGCGGTATTTAATATTTGTCAACAACTCACGTTCAAACTTGAACACCCCATCAATCATGTTATAATCTACTTCAAAATGACGATTTCTAAAGATAGAGTTCTCTTCAATCACAAGCTTTGTATCTGTCAAAATATATGTATATCGACTAACAGCCTGTTTAACCATAACAATGATGGCCATAATTTCAATAAAATACTCAGCTAATAAAACCGTATGTAATTGAATACTGCGATACGTTGTATAAGCTGCTGCACACAACAATAAAATCACAAAAAATACTACCAATAACTCTGCACTTCTGGTGCGCTGAGATTTTTCTTTATATAATACTGTCATGCTTTACCCCTTTTAAAGAAATCACTAATTAATAACTATACATCCTATTATAAGATATTCTATGCATAAAAACTACAAAAACCCCGTCCATATCCGAGATATAGACGGGGTTTTATGACTCTATTAGTCACTCAGTTCAGATGCGAACTATATTATTTTTTCAACGCTGCAGTAATACGTTGAGTATCACGAGCAATCATGATTTCTTCGTTTGTAGGAATTACGAAGATTTTAACCTTAGAGCCTTCAACACTGATTTCTTGTTCTTTACCACGAACATTATTGCGTTCAGAATCAATACGAGTACCTAAGTATTCCAAACCGTTACAGATTGCATCACGGTTACCAATACCGTTTTCACCAATACCAGCAGTAAAGATGATAGCATCTACACCGCCCATAACAGCAGCAAAGGCACCGATTACACGGCGAACTTTGTAATGGAACATATTCAATGCCAATTGTGCGCGTTTATTGCCATTAGCAGCAGCTTCTTCAATCACACGGAAGTCATTGGATACACCAGAAATCCCTAATACACCGGATTCTTTATTCATAACTCTATCGATTTCTTCATAGGTCATACCTGTTTTTTCCATCAAGAATGGAACGATAGCAGGGTCAATATCACCTGTACGCGTACCCATGATCAAACCGGACAATGGAGTGAAGCCCATGGTAGTATCGATGGAGCGACCGCCTTTAATAGCAGCCACGGAGGAACCATTACCCAAGTGGCATGTGATAATACGAAGATCAGTCATATGTTTACCCATTAATTCTGCACAACGTTGCGCTACATATTTATGGGATGTACCATGGAAGCCGTAACGACGAATACCATAATCTTCATAATAAGAGTAAGGAAGCGCATACATATATGCTTCTTTTGGCATAGTTTGATGGAATGCAGTATCAAATACAGCAACTTGAGGTACATTTGGCATAATAGCTTCACAAGCTTCAATACCTTGAATGTTTGGTGGGTTATGCAATGGTGCAAGAGAAGCACATTCTTCCAATGCTTCCATAACTGCTGGAGTAATCAATACGGAATCAGCAAATTTTTCACCGCCGTGTACTACACGGTGACCTACAGCATCGATTTCATCCATGGAAGAAATAACACCAAATTCAGCATCAACTAAAATATCTAGCAAAATGCGAAGCGCTTCTTTATGGTTCAAAATTGGTTCAATGCGTTCTAATTTATCTGCATTAGGACGTTTGTGAGTGAAGATAGCATCTTGATCACCAATCTTTTCAAAAAGACCTTTTGCCAATTCTGTTTCAGTTGTCATATCAAGTAATTGATATTTCAAAGAAGAACTACCGCAGTTAACTACTAATACGTTCATCGATTAACCCTCTTTCTGTTGTGTAACTTGAATCTTGTTTTGAATTTCTTTGCTGATATCAGCACCTACCTGATCCTTTTCAGGATATTGGTAGACTATATTCCACAATACGCCATGATCTAAGAATACGTATTGAGAAATTCTAAATATTTGTCCTTGCGATGTAACAGTAACATCAAGCTTTTTAGCAGATGCACCTTCTAATGCTACGGACTCTTCTTTGATGGTCGCGCCTACTTTAGCAAATTCAGACTTACTGTGATTAATATACTCATCTACCGTAGGTAACGGTTTATTTTCACCAGGCCGTAAAGCCTCAACCTCAATTACCATATGTTCTGTAACAGATCCATAAATATCGATTGGATACCCCTTATCAGACATATTTTTTGTACTTTTACCCATTTCATAAGGCAAAGCAATGGTAATTTCAGATTGACCAGCACGGATAACTTGATGGCCAAAACTATATGTATCCATTACATTTGTAGAGCCACATCCCGCCATTGCTAGCAGCACAGCACCGAGCAGAGCCCCTTGTAATGTACGTTTCCAATTTTGTTTCATCATATACCTCACATCAATTCAGCATTTACAGTTAATTATAGCCTATAGTGTCAAGAAAATCTATACTAAACTTAATATTTGCACATAACATCATTTCTATAACCAGACCTTTTATATGGATATCATGAAATGTTATTTACAGCATTTCTTCGCTTTGTTACACTAACAATAATGAAAGGAGTCACTATGAAAACAATCGGTATCATCTGTGAATATAATCCATTTCACAATGGACATGCGCATCAATTACATACCTTAGCACAAGAGCATCCTGAAGCGCTGCGCATTTGTATCATGAGTGGTTCCTTTGTACAACGAGGAGAACCTGCTATTTTTTCTAAATTTGACCGTGCTCGTTGGGCTATTCTCGGTGGTGCAGACATCGTTATCGAGCTACCTACACTCTATTCTTTGGGTAGTGCACAACTGTTTGGAACAGGTGCTATTCGCATGGTAAAAGCTTTACATATCGATGCACTCTCCTTTGGTTCTGAAACGGCTGATCTAGATACACTCGTTGATATAACTAAACGTATGGATTGTGAAAGTACTCAAACAGTATTACGGACCTATATTAACGAAGGTATGTCCTATGGCTCTGCCTTCCGTAAAGCCCTTAATACAGAGATGCTCAACACCCCTAATGCACTGTTAGGACTTGAATATATTCGGGCAGGACTTACCTATTATCCTTCCTTAAAATATATACCAATCTTACGCACATCAGATCATCACGACGCGAATATTACAAAAGATTTTCCTTCTGGTACAGCATTGCGTAAACTTATAACAAATATGGCTACAGGTAGTAACAATTGTAATAAAAATAGTATCTACACTTCTACAGATATAGATACAACGACCAGTGCAAGTACAAATACAAATACAAATACAAATACAACTTCAAATTCAAATTCAACTGCAACTACATTAACAAAATTAAATACACTAAATAGTAAAATAGAGTTACAACTTCAGTCAATCATTCCTAAGACTATTGCAGACGATATGACTAATATAATTTCTAATGGTGCTTATGTAAACTATAACCGCTACTATGATATGGTCCATACCTTAAGTCGTCGTACTTCAACTAAGGAGCTAGAAAGCTTTGGAGAGTTCAGTGAAGGCATTGAACACTTATGGTCCAAAGCGGCCCAACAACCTACGTGGGACCTGGTTATGAAGCAAATAAAATCAAAGCGCTATACCTATGCCCGTTTACAACGAATGGGAGCCTATCTCACCTTAGGAATACAAAAAGATTTACTACAAAGTGCTATACAGGAATCGCCACAATATGCTCGTTTACTGGCCTTCAACGATAGAGGTCGTCAATGGCTTCGAAATGATTTTGAAATACCACTTATTCAAAAATGGGCCAAAGCACCTAATGAATTAAATACGTTGGGACAAACGATGCATCAAATTGATACATTAGCTACAGATATACAAGCCTTATGCTTACATAATGAAGTTAAACGAATGGGTCATATGGACTACACCTATACGCCACAATACATAAAATAAGCAGAACTACAATCTGGTAGAAACATTCTGCACATAAATATAAGAGTCAAATAATTTAATTTTATTAAGTTAATCATCTTATTATATAGTAATACTCAAAAAGAAGAAGGGGTTACAATACAGATTATTCCTGTATTGTAACCCCTTCTTCACCATCCAGATCAGCGACGGCAACGCGTACACTTTCAAGATGTGATGTAGGAATATTTTTACCTACATAGTCCGCTCGTATAGGCAATTCACGATGACCACGATCGACGAGGACGGCCAATTGAATAGATCTTGGTCTGCCAGCCGTCATTAATGCATTTAAAGCAGCACGAATAGTACGGCCCGTATACAAAACATCATCTACAAGGATAATTGTCTTTTCCGTTGTATCAATCGTACACGGTTCCCCCTCTTTAGGACGAGCATCACGATCATCACGATACACTGCAACATTCAAAGACTCACAATCAATATGAATACCTTCTATACGCTCAATTTCCGCTTGTAAACGTTTTGCCAAAATGACACCACGCCGTTCAATACCTACAATTAACGCATTAGATAAACCTTTATTGCGTTCTAAAATTTCATGACTAATACGACGAATCGCACGCATTATAGCGTCTTGATCCATTAATAAGCGTTTCTTTTCCATATATACGCCCTTACAGCATAGGATTGTTCTATGCCCCTATATCCAAATAAGTAGTAAAAATAAGTACTTAAACAATCAATGTAAACATTTAGACTATTTTCGTTTATCTTCACGGTAGGTCTTAGCAAATTCTAAGCACGCCTCAAAATCAGCTGGTACCGGTGCTTCAAAGTGCATTTCTTCACCTGTAATAGGGTGTTTAACATCTAACGATTTAGAATGTAATGCTTGCCCTTCTATAGGAAAATCCATACGTCTATATCCATAAAATGGGTCATTAACAACAGGATGTCCAATATGAGCAAAGTGAACACGAATTTGATGGGTTCTGCCAGTCTCCAAATTACATTCAACCAATGTTTGATGACCATAACGCTCCAATACTTTAAAATGTGTTACTGCATCTTTACTGTTTTCAAAGACAACAGCCATTTTCATACGGTCCTTAGGATGGCGTCCAATAGGCGCCTTTATAGTCCCCTTTTCTTCTACAATATTGCCTTGTACTAGCGCCCAGTACGTACGTCTTGCAGAATGTGCTTTTACTTGTTCTGCTAAACCAATATGCGCTGCATCATTTTTTGCCACCATCATAACGCCAGACGTATCTTTATCTAAGCGATGCACAATACCTGGCCTAATTTCACCATTAATACCTGATAGGTCCTTACAATGGAATAATAGAGCATTTACAAGGGTTCCAGAATAATTTCCTACTGCAGGGTGCACCACCATGCCACGAGGTTTATTAACAATAACAATATCGTGATCTTCGTATAAATAATCTAAAGGGATATCCTCAGGTTGAACCTCAATCGATTCAGGCTCTGGGATTTCTACATGAATTACGGTATCAGGTGTAAGCCGAAGATTAGCCTTCCCTACTTTATCACCTACTGTAACATGACCACCTTTAATTAAACTTTGAATATAGCTACGAGATCCTTCCATCTGTTCAGTTAAAAATACATCTAGTCTCATGCCTTCTTGCTCAGCACTTACAATATATTCATTCATCCTCTATTCCTCTTTGAGTCAAGTATAAGATATATATTTATTGACGAATCAAGTCAATGATTTATAAAGGGTCCTAATGATGAAAGTTATTCATGGTCCTCTTTCAATGAAAACAAATAAAATACAACAAAAGCTACACCTATACAAATACCAATATCTGCCACATTAAAAATAGGCCATACACGAAAATCAAAAAAGTCCACTACCCCATGAATCATGTATCGGTCAATGCCATTACCAATTGCACCTGCGACTAATAAGGCGGATCCGATTTGCAAAGTCCAATGGCCCTTAGCTAATCGCTTCCAATAAAAAGCACAAACAGCTAATAGAATAAAAGCTACTAGTAAAAAAAACCATCGTTGATTCGCTAACATGCCAAAGGCTGCACCGCGATTGATAATATAGGTAAGATGAAATACATTAGGAATAACAGGTAAAGATTCACCTAACAAAAAATGATTCATTACATAATATTTAGTTAATTGGTCCAATAATAACCAAATGATAAGTACTGTATAAAACAAGATTAACTCCCTTACTATAATATAATTCTTAATAGTCCTATTATACTAAGTTACGCAAATTTAGGCAAAATAAAAAGCCCCTCAATGAGGGGCGTGTTTTATTTGTGATTACTCAGCGGAAATTATTTAAAAATGTCGTTTATCCGCATTATTACTGGATTTTATGCGTTTTAGGTTGAGCAACGGTTAAGCAACCGTTTTAGTTTTAAACAGAATTTAACACGTTCACATTTATATTTCTCGAATAGAATAGTGAAGTCTAAAGAATTTGATAAGCTTTAAAACGTTGGCTCGATTATACTTTGACGGAGCAGAAATTATTAATGTTTTATCACTATTAACATATACTGCCTTTACATCATCTGTCCAAATAAAATCAGGAAAATGCTCGACCAATCTAAGGTCCTCCCATGTTTCCCTACCAACAAGAAGTATGCCTTTCCCTAGCCTCTGTTGCATTGAGCATATTATATCCCATGCATCGGCATAGTTGTCTACTTTTACCGCATCCCTCATAAAATGTGGGTCTTTATTAAATACTTTCAGCATTACTCCCACCTCCTATTATTACCCTAATTATACCATATTTTTACCCTATCCGCAATTGCTATTTATAAACAAAAAAAGACCTTACCAGGACATATTCCCAGTAAGGTCTTTTGCATTATTACTATCAATCCATGAGTCTACCTGCTCATGCTCAGGAGATGTATCAATCACCTCTCAGTCATCGACGAATTGCACCTGCTAATCCAAATATACCGCTTACCACGGCCCATGTGTCACGTTGCCGTTTAAGGCGCTGTTCGGTTCGTTTGTTGCGTTTGATTTGTTCTGCTAATTCTTCTAATGAGGTCGAGGCTTCGTTCAATTTCGCTTCTTGCGTTGTCAAGAGATTGGATGCTTTCGTTAATTCTTGCCCCTGTTTCTCGTTGATTGCTTTGAGCGCGTTCAATTCCTTCGTCCGTTCTTCGTTGATAATCTTCAATTCTGTTAATGCTGTTCCCTGCGTCGCGGTTAAGCTGTTGGCTTGCTGCAATGCTTTCTCGGAGTTGTTGATTGAGCTTTCTGCTTTCATCAAGCGCCCTTTGAGTTCGTTCCAACTGCTCACGGGTACGCTGATAGTCGGTTCTTGTGTCGAGGTACCCTCCGATGAGGCTGCATGCGAAATAGATGAAAATAATGCTAAGCACACCACAAATAACACGCTTAAGAGTAAACGCAGATATAACTTTGTTCTTGATAGTTTCATACATAGTAACTCCTTTCTAAATATTACTACCCCACTGAGCGCCCCACCATCGAGCGGTGCCACGTAACCAGTCCCCACCGCTCCATCGTTCGTCACCTTCATGACACACTAAGAGATCCCAACGGTCAACGTTAGAGTCTGGGCCGTAGGTGTTGTTAGGGTATCCTGTCTGATCTAAATAATAGAGGTCTAGGCCGTCCTTATTATCTGCTGCTTCCGCGTGTGTCATTTGATGTTGTATGTCAAGTGGTACACCTGCATTGATTGTAAGCACTGCCATAATTTGTGTCATCGTAACCAACTGCGCTTTTGTTGGTGGTTCGCTACCTAAATTGTTTTCACTAACAGCATCCCAACACGCTTCAATGGCTATACCTACGGCGTTACTATTCCGCATATAGGTATGTTCCTTATAATCTGTTAAAGCCTCCATATCCGTCCACATCAAGCCTGCTCTGTCGATGTTGATATGATAATCCGTAAAATGCTTACCGCCTTTGACGCCTGTCCAATGGTAGTACGCCTTTTCAATTTGGCCATGTTCACTGAGCGCTAAGGACTTTAACTCGTCCATTGTAATTTGTCTAAACATTTATTTCCCCCTCTCGTCATGGTTAATTTTATCCGCTAATTGTTGAATACTAGGTCGGTTCAAAGGTAATGTAGTCTGTTCCTCTAACTTATCAGGTATGCCGTTATGGTTCTTATCGATGAACATGCCACACAGCCCCACAATTGTCATAAGCACTGACGGCACAAATATATGGTCAATAATGAATACGCCCTTATCGATAAGTTGATTCGCCTCAGGTGATACATACCCTTTAATCGTTGATAATACATACTGGGCAACGACTAGCACCATAGGCACTAGCATGACGAGGACTAGAGCCCTCGTTGCTAGTACACCAGTTGGCCGTATACCAGCTATTCGGATAGACTGATAGGACCGCTTGATGCGATTAATGATAGCTAGCTTATCCATTACCCCTCCATGCTTTTATAATTTCAATTGTATATTGAAACATCTTTCCAATGTCGATTAGATCATCTTCAACCATTTCTCGTAAATTTTCGATGATAGACCAACATTCTGCCAAAAATGGTATCAACATAAACGCGTAAGAAAAAAGATGGTCTAAGAATAAGTCTGTATTTGGAATAGGGATATCTGGCAACGAAATAAAAACGATGGATAATATCATCCATGCCGGATATTGAACGCATAGTTTCTTTAACAAATCACCTCTAAGGCGTTCACTCATTAAATATCTACGCCGTTCACCAGTGGTTTCATCAATATACCTACCTTTTCCCCATCCGTACCAGGCTAACGTTGTTAGTAGCGTAATAGGATTATTAGGTCTGTGATTATCCTTGTTATACCGCAACACTTCTGCAGCAATTCGTTGAATTGTGTCCACAAATAATAATGTAGTGGTTAAAATAATCACTACCCCCATACTGACTATGTGTTCGTGCGATATACCACTAATGAGCATTGTTAAAATATCATTAAGAATATTCATTCACTCCCCCTAAGCCTTATGGCTCTTCTTCATTCAACGTTATTAATTCATTATGGATACACCCTTCAGTTGGACATGTACCGTCTTCGTTCAAAGTCGCCCAACAGTATGCACAAAAGTGCATCACTGGTACATCAGATTTGATTTCGTATTTACCCATTATTTAACCTCCTTGATCTTAGCTAGCATTTCGGCATTGAGTTTCTTAAATTGTGCTTGTAAATCATCATATGGCACATTAGCCAACCGTTTGCGTAGTAACGCTTGGTCTAGCGCTGCAAATCGTCCGTCATAGTACTTACGGATTTGTGCAATACGTTTCGCTTTTGTCGGTTCATATTCCGCTACAGGGATATCAATAAATTCGCCGTTTACATATGCTTTACCACTTGTTAATTGCGATTGCATATCGCTATCACCTGTTACGATGTTAGCAGTTGGATAAGATTGTTTTGCTAATTGCTCTGTTTCTTCAAGAGTATCCGCATGAACACCAACTACATAAGAGGTTTGGCGAATGCCATTTTCATCTAATACAAATACATACATATTATTGTCCTTTCTTGTAGGTTATTATTCCTCTTCTTATCAAGAGGCGAATATGCTTATCATCATGTATCATCAATATCATGATTTTCCCCCTTGGTTATTTGCCAACAGCGATATAATAGGCACTCGGACCTGTTTCTGCAGTACATCTCAATAGGCAAGAGTTAGCTTTCTTGTAATCCCATAGCACGCCTACATCTAAAGTATATTGTTGATCGCCTGCAGAAATCGAAGGGGTTGTAATTATAATATAGGAATTGTCATTTGAAAATGATATAGGGAACTGACATAAGGTAGAGTAGCTTTGCGGAGGACTACTCCCCCCCCCTTGGATAATTAAACCTCCAAATAGCTTGCCAAAACAGATATACCAAGAATGTACATTGCTGAAATCATATCTGATTCCAAGTCCTGTTAGTTTCTCACTTTCCAAGGCATTGACTACATCGGTTGCGTTTTTTATATTCAGTCCGCTCAAAAGGGTTTTCACAAGTTGTAAAGTAGGTGCTTTTGCTAATGAATCGCTATTATCTACGCTAGTAATCATGTTGTTTACTTGTTGAATAATATCATCGAAACGCTTGTCATGTGCATTTGCATCAGTATTGTGCGCTTCCAAATCATGCACAGAAGCTACTCCGTTATCCGAAACAACCGCTTGTACCTTCTCTGCATTGCCAATTACGGTAGTGATAGTAAACGTGTAGCTATCCATCGGCGTATTCTTATCAGGAATGTAGTCAACATAGTTGCCCCCATTTGTGTAAGAGAATAACACCTCTTGACCGTTTTCACCGGCTTTTGCCATTAGTCCTATTTCCCTAGCGTAAAAGCCGGCTTCAAGATTTTTATTTGATAACAGACCTTGCACCATAAATTGGCCGTCACCGTTCTTAACGCTTTTAGTAATCGCTAATTCCAAACGCTTATCAGTTAACGCCGTAGCGCGTGGAATTGATGCGGGCATCTCGCCTGCACCGATAACGATTTTTGTAAAAATCAAAGCCTGCTTACTAGCATTAGCTTCCGCAATAGTATCTGTCCCTGTCATTGTAGTAATGACGGCAGGATATTTCGCCATGTATACCTCCTATATATGAATAAATTGGTGAACGGTAATTACGCCACCGACATAAAGCTGTTGCGTTTGTGGGCCTGTCGAGATTTTAAGACTTGGTTCCGCTAAGGCACTGCCTGCGGCAGTTGCAATACCACCGACATACACACCGGCCGAATTAATATAGCGTACATACTCAATACCATCTAGCCAGGACCTTTTATTCTTGACGAATTCTAATATACGAAGTACGCGCTCTCGTATATTCGGCGTCAGCATATAACCAGTCATTTGTAATTTAAAATGGTAAGGTTGACCACCTTCGTAATTCCAATTTTCGATGACTTCACATTCCGAATATAATTCACCTATAGCTTCTTCTACTAATCCAACTGTCCCTTTTCTCCTGTGCCGGGTAATAGAATTAAGAATTAGCTTAATTTTTTGTTCCCTAGTTGCCACTTCATCGTAAAAATCAACCTGTAAATGCCACGCTACCTCATCTAAAATAGGGGTGCTTAACTCGTTTAAATGAGATAGTATAGTTAACTTATCGACAATTGGCATAAGGTCGATAAGCCGTAATGTAACGACTTCTGCAAGGGCTTGGACTTTTGTATCGCTAGCAATCGAGCTAGGCAACGTATCCTTTAAATTAAAATCATAGAGATTATTCATGCTCCACGCCTCCACAGGTAATTGTCTTTCCGGTACATTGCGCTAACTCAACTTGATAACCATCCTCTTTACGTCCGTCTTTAATAACTGTGAAAGTAGGCGAAGTTACGGTAACACGTTTGGCCCCCGCCTCCATAACTCGACGAATTAATTCAGACGGTATAATATCACGACCTACTTTTGCAGATTGCCATTTTATGTAATCTGTGACAGCTTCATCAACACGAGTTTTAATTGTATCCGCATAATAGGCGTTATCGGAATCAATGTAGTACTGCAAGTCTATACTATAGTTTTTAGCTGTAGGCGCCTTTACTGATACATTATCAGTGAGTGGCCGCACCTTTTTATCAGTAAGTGCGTTTTGTACTAATTTAAGGATCTCTTCTTTGGCTATTTCACCAGATGCAAGCCCGGGATATACTACTATATCCCCCGGCTTAGGTGATACTACTTTTACAGAACTAATAAGAGCGGACGCTTTTTTTGTAAAAAATTCGTAAGCTCCTTCAGCACCAGCACAAGAGAAACTTTCAGGAGCTTCTCGAATACGTTCACGAAATGCGTCGTCTGTCTCCGTATCGGCACCGCCTTCAGAGATTGTAATATTAGTTACACTAGCGATATATGGAATAGGATCTACAAGAGTGGTAATCGATCCTACCTGGTAGCCATTCCCTTTAGCTGAAGCTTCTGTGCATACCGCTTTTACACTTATTGTTGTTTGCGTAGCTGAAAGATAGTAAGGTTCAGTTAGTGCAAAAAATGCACCATCTCCTGAAGTAAATCGTGTGCCTTTAGGAATCGCAATTCCCTCTGGTCTTGCCATTGATGCGGTTAACTTCATAGTAGTGACTGCGCCCGTAGCTTGTAAGCGTTCCACACCTAACGCAATGCCGATATGGTCTAAGTTATTTCCCCTAGCATAGGCCAGAAGATTCTGCTTGCCCGTATCGTTGATGCGGTTTAACAATAAAATCACAATATTAGTAATCGTTAATAGAAATAAGCGAATAGGGTCCGCCGGTGCTAACTTTCGCCCAGTAACAGAGGTGTAGAGGGCGAATATTTCCTTTTCAACGGCTTCTTTATCCGCCGTGACAAAGTTGATTTCAGGTAAATTCATTATTATCGCCTCCACGGTGGTAAATTAATAGCCGCCCTTATATTTGCGTCAGGGCATTTCAAAATAAGATTAGCAGGAAGAATAACATAATGGGCGTACTCTTGATTAGCCTCTAGTAACACATTCATATACGCTTCACTGCCATACACTTTAAAGGCTATACTGTCCCACATATCGCCTTGGACAGTTCTATACTGCTTCATAGCCACCTACTCTTTCTAGCCATTCATCTTTGATTGCAATCGATACCTTAGGCGTCAATCGCCCTTCTTCTGCATCAGTCGTAATCGTTTCTTCGAAGTCAACTGAAACAACTCTGCATCGTGGTTCATATTCGGTAATTGCACGAATCACCTCTGCAGATATTCTGGCCATTGCTACCGGTAAAGGTAAATCGATGACAGTACCATCAATACCAAATCGCCTATCAAGTGGTACAGAAAATTGCGTTGTTGAAATAATGGTTCGTACATTTTGAATAATTTCTGTAAGGATATCCTTAGGTGCAAAATCAATACTTTCAAGACGAGCGCTCACGTCAATTTGCATTTGTACCACCTCCTTCTTTAGGTATGATTACAACTTTAGGAATATCTGGAGCTTCCTTCAGCGTTACATTGATAGATGCGGATAATACATTGCCTCGATTATCAATCGTATTCATCGCTGCGCTTATACTGGTAATCAGTAATTTGTGTTCACTAAATGGCTTACCGTTGATGATCAACTGCTCAGCTTGACCTTCTCGGCACATCTTGGACACTTCTTCAATTTCTTTTAAAGGGTCAACGCCCAACAACTTATTAAAGTTCATCGTAAAGGTGATATCATCCGCATCAGGCCCCAAGAATTCAAGTATTGGCTTTTGCCCTATGATTTCGTGGGACGCTGTTCGCGCATTGATATTTCGTGCCAATGCATCAAACGTACGCACTGTATGTGAGGACGCTACAAATACTATTTTTCCGAAACTACCTAATTGGCGTTGCGGTAAGTATCCGCCCAGGCCAAACTTATCGGCTAAATTAGATAGGCGAGAGTAAGCCACATCGCCTAATTGCGTATTTTGTAAATTCTTTAAACCTTGTGAATTAAGGTTTTTCTTATAATTAGCGGCAGTACTGCCTAATTTACTAAATAATGATATGTTACTCACCTCCTATTAATTTGGCGTTCCTGTATTACCGCCGCCAGAAACGACGCCACCATGTGTATGAGATACTAAACTAATTCCATTAACCACCACATCCCCCGAAGGGGCGTTTATAGTTAGGTTGCCTGTGCAATTAATTACGAGTCCTCCTCCGTCCGCATCATACGAGATGGTCGAGCCGTCCGCAAATTTGATGCCGTGGATATTCTGCCCATTAAAAGAGGGCTTATCTTTGGCATTGTAAGTGGTGCCTAAGATGTAGCCCTGGGACAAATTATTATTTTGCGGTAGAAACAAACACAATACCTGTTCACCAACTCCTGGCATCCAGTAGTGTTTGTTATCTTGTGATCCATGAGAAAGTACTTCGAGTGGATACGACACTAAATCGTCTCGGTCCGGAAAGGTTACCCTGGCAGTCATATTTGAAGGATCTGTACTAGATACAATTCCGTCGCGGATTAAATTTTTTAAGGCAACACTAATATCCATCTAAGCACCTCCTTATGTCCAGGCTTTGTGTGTATCCGCCTCCTACCTTATGGGAGCATTTGCTAATGATATACTTACCGTCGAATTTACCAAATCCTTTTAAATTAATTGTGGCAGATGCGGCCAACACGATATGGCCAAGCACAGCGACCGAACCGGTGATTTCATTCTTGTTCTTTTCGCGTAGCTTTTTCTTGGCCAAACGTTCCGCTTCTGCCTGAGTCTCACAGCCTTGGTTTACTTGCAGTATCTTGCCTTGTGTTTTATGCGGATCCTTGAACGTATACTCAATATTACTCTTTTGTTTAGTACTCTTATGCTTTACGTGGCAGCCCCAATAAATATCCTTCAGGGAAGACTTTAGGGAATAGCTTCCTTGGTAGGGAATGATTTCCCCTAGTTCCTTAATTTGGTCTTCTGTAAGGTCCGTAGGCATTGACCCCTTAATTAGCGTTGCGACTACTTTTGCTGCTTCAAATTTTGTCTCATCAAAAATAATCACTTGCTTATCTGAAACCTTTAGTGCAAGGCCGTTATCCTTGCAGACTTTCATCAAGAATTCTAAATCCGATTGGTCTGACTGTTCGACACGGTCTAAATCAATCGTTTCTGGAGTGTCATAAAATAATTCGAGGCCCGCACCTTTTGCAAGTTCCTCGGCGACAGCTTTGAGAGTGGTCTTCTCCCAAGATCTACTCTTCAGCTCTCCTCTTAATTTCGATTCATCTGGAACACTAACCGCCCCTATTGTGACTTCATGAGGTGGATTCTTGCATGTAATTTCGTCAATCTCAAATTGCCCGCATTTTATCTCTATCTCGTCACCGAGTTCATTCCAGTTGTGGAATACGATTGATGCGGTTAACTTCGCCCCTTTTTCCGGGAACCAATCGGACATCCAAAGCTCTTCTATATCATGTAAAGTAATTGATATATCGTCAGCTTCTCCCGACATTACGTCGTTAAAGCTAAAGTCCTTTAAATAAGGAACCAGGTCTTGAGTGATGTCCTTATGTTCATACTGCAGTTTGACAGTAACGTTGCGTAAATTACTAGGCATAGCTTACACGCCCTTTCCTGTTTTGGATTTCAGCAAGCCGTGCTTCTAGATCATCCATCGCTCCGCCTACAGCACTTTTAATTTGTTGTACTGCACTCGCATCCGCACTACCATTAACAGTAATGTTGATTGGCGCAGATACAGAAATTACGGAATTACCTTCACCAGGCAAAAGTCCCATCATAGCACCAGTTTGTCGCCATAACGCCTCGGCCCTTGGGGTACCATTAATAGGAATTGCAGCTTCATCAGATTCTTCGGCAAACGTAGTAAGGAATGCCCCTTTGCCATAAATACCACCTTTTGCATTATGCTGGATAGATTGCACATTAGCCGTCGCAGAGCCTTCTACTCTTGCCTGAATTGGCTTACTAAAAATAGACCTAACCCATTCCCATTTTTCACTAATCCAATCAAATAGGCCCCCAAGTTTGCTCATAACCCAATCATAGAATTGGCTGAGTGCAGCCTTGGGATCTTCCCAAAGTAAGGTGAACCATGCTTTCACTTGGTCCCAATTAGCAATTAAGCCCATTGCTGCATAAATGAGCCATCCTATAGGCCCCATCATGAATGCGATAATTGCCGCTGTTGGGGATTCCCACATTGAAGTACAGAACTCAGATACCGCTTCAAAATGTGTCCCTAACCAAACAAAAGCTGCTATTAAAGCTACTACGGCGATAATAACCAGCCCGATAGGGTTTGCGGTCATAGCCGCATTTAACGCCCACTGCGCGGCCGCTGCTGCGTATGTCGCAATGGTACCCCCTAACATTGCTGCTTTATGGATGCCTGATGCAATAGTACTTCTTGCAGATGCCAACGTCTCTGAATTTGTGGCCAAAACGTAGGCTGCTTTGGCCGCCACCACGCTGTAATATATGGCTCTTACCGTTTTATAAGCAATTACCATTCCCATTACAGCAAAACTTGTTTTGAGAATTGCTTCAGTAAGCTCTGGATGCTCACCTGCCACTTTAGATACATAAGCGGCTTCATTGGCTAGAGAATCCCCCAACTCAGCGAGTGTTGGTAACATCGTACTGCCAATAGAAATGGCCACCGACTCGGACGCTGATTGTAATCGAACCATTGCACCTCTTGCATTATTCTGCATGGTCTCTGCCATAGCAGCAGCGGCTCCGTCGCTGTTTTCAAGCTCTTTTGTCAGCTTATCGAGTGCATCAGGACCTTGATCAATAACAGATACCCAAGCTGATGCGGCATTTGTACCAAAGATAGTCGCAAGTGTAGCTAGTTTTTGCTCCTTACTCATATCTTTAGTCTTATCCGCTAAGTCGCGAACGATTGCGCCCATCTTGCGAGGTCCGTTGGTATCATCCATAGCAATGCCTAAACTTGCTAAAGCAGCTCTTGCTTCTTCTTGCTGAGCCGTAGCCTCACTTAATGATAGTCCCATTTCCTCAATTGCCTTAGTCGATTTAGCGGAAGTACCTACTAACCGCAAGAATCCAGAACGTAATGCCGTGCCGGCAGCAGATGCCTTAATACCACTATTTGCCATAAGTCCTGTAAGTGCTGCAGTTTCCTCTAAACTAGCACCGAAAGCATGGGCTACTGGTGCAGCATACTTCATTGTTTCACCCAACATTTCAACGGTTGTATTCGTGCTAGTTGTAGTTTTAGCAAATACGTCCGCCATATGGCCTGCGTGTTCTGCACTTAATCCAAAGGCAGTAAGGTCATCAGATACGATATCCGCCGTGCGTGCAAGATCTGTACCACTTGCTGCAGCTAAGTTCAAAAGTCCTGGCATACCAGCCATGATTTGCTGGGAGTTCCAACCGGCCATACCTAGATATGTCATAGCTTCGCCTGCTTGTGTTGCGGAAAACATGGTCTTTTCGCCAAGTTCACGGGCAGTAGCCGTTAACTGTTGCATAGCTTTATCGTCAGATACAGTAATTGCTTTAACTTTAGACATTACTGCCTCAAAGTCCGCTGCTTTAGATAGCATGCCTACAAGGGGAGCGGCCATTACCGCGGTAGTAGCCATTGTACTACCTAAATCACTACGTGCACTTTTAGCATTAACATCTGCAGCAATTTTATTCTGCATAGCTTTTCGTAATTTAGCATCTTTGGCAGCGGTTTGTTCAAGCTCCTTGCCGACTTTTGCAGTTGCGTTCCGATAGGAGTCCATCGAAATAACACCTTGCTTTAGTGCGGAATCCAACGCCTTTTGTTGCGTTTTCAGTTCATTCATTTTGGATCCGTACTGTGTCAACGTTCCTTTGGCCTGTTGCATAGATGTTTTAAAACTTTGAGCCAAAGCGCCGTTTATAGCAAAAGCAATTTCGAATACTTTACCTGCCATAGTTCCTCCTTTCTTTTAAATTTGTATGCGCAAAAAGCGCTTGATGGGTTAGTCCTCTTCTTCCCTCAAGCGCTTTTCATCTTCAAGAACAAATTCTAAATCATCAATCCAACCGGCTATTTCAACAATCGGAGTAGACATCCAAAAGTTTATGCCTCCGCATTCTCTGAGTCGGAGGGCAATTCGTCTGCATTGCTGTCCGGGAGAAGGCCCATTTTCTCTACCGAACCACGTAGTAAAAAAACACTTACCTCTGCACACATTTCTGTGAATTCAGAGATAGGGAGTGTCATTAATACTTTAGCACTTTCCTTTAGAGCTATAGCCGCTACTTCGGCTTGGAATCTTTTAGAAAATGTAACATCTGGAGTCATATCGCCTTCACGGCGGACGCGAAGTTCCGCCTTTGTGAAGTCAAACCCAGTTAAATTATTTAAGCCTTCTGCTAGCTTTTCACGATCGTATGTAACCATTATTTACCTAATGCCTCCCTTACGGATGCCAAATAATCAACACCGTTGATTACACAAACATAATTGAATTTATCAATTTCAGTACGAGTTTTACCTCCCACAGTCATTTTGAAATACACAATTTCAAACTCTGTAGAGGTATCAGTTTTACTTGCCTGTTCAAATTTGCCAAGACCAATTTTCTTCGGCATAACTTTTGCGTATACGCTAACGGCTTCAGGTACTAATTCGCCTTTAGCAGAGTCGTATAATTGTTGTGCGCCACGAATTTCGATATCATGGACCTTTTGACTAGCAAGGTCTGTCACATCTTTATCAATGGTATTCCACTTAATGGACATATTCATTGCCTTTGTTTGGCCGAGTACACCCAAATCAACTTCACCTGCAATGCCTGCTCCTTTGATCGTGTCACTGATAAATTCGATATCAGGTAAGGTTACATCGGCGTAACCATATAATTCTCTGCCAGAGCTAAAAATGGCAAAGTCAATCAACTTATCTCTATGTTTAGCCATGAGTTACCTCCCTTTTAATTAAATAATGTGCTCATGTAAGATGGATCGTATTCTTGGATGAAGTCGATTTCACGAGCTGGTGTCGGAACACCTAAATACACGTGGAATCGGATAATACCATTCAACAACTCAGTTGTAGGGTTTTCGGATTCCAAGAATTCAACACGTGCACCGAGAAGTGCACCAGATGCTACGTGTCCATTTAACCAGGCATTGGCACTATTAACGATATTATTAATCAAGCGTTTATTTGTTGGATCGTCAATTTTAGACCAGAAAGAGGTAATCAACGTATTGGATACCCAGTTGAACATACGACGTACAGGGATAAAGGAATCCTTAACATCTGTATTAGATGGATATGCAGTTGTACGGTTGCCCCAAGCTCTCCAACCACCAATGAAATTAAGCGCAGTAACAACGCCTTGTCCGTTCAAGTAAGCTGCTTCATCTGGGCCTAAGTAGATTTCAGTACCGTCTTTCAATACGGCACTATCTGCTTGCAAGGACTCATTGGATGGGGACTTGTAAGGAATATCGTCATATTTAGCATCTGTCTTAGCCATAAGACCTGCGAGTTGTGTGGATAAATGGAATTGGCGATTAGCTAACGCTACTTTTGGCCAACATAAGATTTGACGTTCATCGACGTAGTTCTTTTTATTTTTCCATTCACTAACTGCAGTTGCTTTTTTGATTTCATCTGTAGGCGCATCACATAAGGACATAGCTTGGAACATACCATTGATAGTAGTTTCCTTTGCTTTCATTACGGCTGCTACAAGCGTGTTATGGGACCAGCCCGGTGCTAATAAGTTGCCTGGAATTAAGCCGAAGCGAGGAAATACTTCATTGATAAGCTCTAAACCCTTACGTTTACCCTCTGTATCTACACCGCCTACAATGTCATCTGCAGTTACCATAGATGGGTCTACATAATCATAAGTCACCCAAACAGATGTTGCACTATTAATTGCCCCAGTAGATACAATGCCAATAAGCAATTTGCCTTCGTCGTTAAATACTGCTGTGTAATCAACGTTGATAGTTAAGGCAGCACCACCGTTTGTATCAGATACCTTTAACGTGTCGAGTAAAACAGGGTCTTCAATTGTTACGACTTTATCTTTGATTTGTTTTTGTGTAGACGCTAACGTCTTTTTATGTTTCTTTGGATCAAGAACATTAATAAAAACTACCGGTGCCATTCCGAATAAAGAGAATTGAGAATATATTGCTTCACACAATGTGTATTTATCCCACTCTTTAGAGTAGCCGAATTGAGTGGTTGCGGATGCATAATCATGACACAATACGGCTTTATTAGCCTCTGCTGGGTCTGTGGCTAAATGCACAGGAGCAGTACCTACATACACCGGTAAGGCTGCCGTAGCTTCTGTCATAGAAATAAGAGAAGTAGGGACCTCTCTTGTATAAATTCCGTGTCTATAGTTTCCCACTATCTACGACCTCCTTTTTTAAATTCAAGGTAAGCTGCATTCATTGCAGTACCTTCTGTTGCTAATTCTTGTTGTGCTTCAGCAATCTTATTGATTGGCACAAACAATAGTCTTAACATTGCTTTATCTTCACCTACCACTACAGGAATCCCATCAATATAGACTGTGCCTGTTGTAAGGCCCAGTTCTGCACTATTAGGACCTAAGTAGATTACTTGTTTAGCATCATTAGATTTAACTGGTTTTTCTACAGCTTCGGTCGTTTTGTTGTCTACCGCTGCTAGTTCATCAGTTTTTGCCATTAGATAATCATCTCCTCTCGTATTTGTTCGATATCATATTTAACCGTCATAAACCCCTCCCAATACGGATACGCTTGATCCGAAGGAATGTCGGTATCAATTCCGTGTTTATCATCCAACACTAAACGGTATCGCTTGGCAATAACCGGGTGGGCCAGTAACGCTTGTCTTGTTGCTTCCAAAAAGTTTGTAATCTCCATCCAACCTTTTTCCACGTCCTCAGAGTACACTCCGTGAATTAGAAATAATTGGACGGTTGACCCCTGCAAGGTATCCTCAATCTTATTAATACGAATAACAAGATGCGGATATTGGTCCTCCTTGGATGATTCTTTCATTTTTAAAAATCCAGGTACAACTAACAAAGGATTCCCCTTTACCTGTGCATCATCACTAAAATAGTTTGCATGCACCTGTTTTAGAAACGTACCTAAATCTGTTGCTAATTGCGTAGGTGTCATTTATTACTTCCTTACTAACTCTTCGAATGAGGTTCCGATTTGTCGTAACAGCTCCTCTTGCGCTACATTACCGACAAAAGCCGATACCTCAGCATTCTTTAACATACTTGGGACTGCAGGCCCATGAAATTGTCCTATTGGATATCTATCAGCACCTTTACGATACATCGCCCCAATATGACCACTTCCCATGCGAGCAATAAAAGCATTAGGGATTGTTCCCCCTCCGCCATTGCGCATTACCTGAGCTTTGACTGTCCGACCTTTCCGCTTAGGTGGGCGTTTTGGTGTAACTCTAAACTTAGTAAGTGCAACAGGTCCGCCCTTAGACCTAATAAATGCTGATAGCCCAGAGGGGTTTGCTCGCTTCACGTCAATCGTTTTCTTAACGTTAGCTTTACTTATAAAGTAATCCTGCGTAGTTTTATCAACGATTGTGTTTCGTATTTTAGGGATTGCGGTATTGATAGCTTTTGATGTCGCCCTTTTCGTTTCACCGGAAAGAGCGTCTATCTTAACTAGGCCCTCACGTAGTCCTTTTACATCAATAGTTACGCTCATGAATTATTCCCCCTAAGGACAATATTCAGCATGCCCATATCTTCTTCGCATGATTGAACCAACATAAGTCGACCATTGAAACGGAAGATTTGATTGTACTCCGGTACTTCAAGTAAATCCTGCTTAGCCACGTGTACAACTATCGTATCGTAAATCAATCCATCAATATCTTGGCCCATGATTTCAACATGCTGCTTGTCGGTAAGACCTTCTGCCACCGCATAGCACCGCGTACCGTTTAGGTTGTGTACTTCGGCAAATTCATTTGAATTGATAAACACCTTTTCAATATCATTTTGCACAAAGTCTTTAAATCCCATATCTATTCACCTAAGAAATCGATAAGTTGTTCGCGAGTAGCGTCTTCTGGAACTTCTAAATGTTCAGCTTCAACCATTGCACGAAGAGCAGCGTCGGATAAAAGCCCCAAATTAATATCCGCATCACATGCAAGAATGTCTGCAATCATGCTCGCCTTTGTTGCTTTACTAGCAAATTCTAACCCGATAGACTTTCCATATTTGGAAATATCTTCATTCGTCATAACTTCAAGCGCTACTGCAAAGGAATCATCTTCGCCACCTTTACTATTATCACCGCTAACTGCAACCACAGCGCCTAATTCAATTAGGCGCTGTTCTTCCTCCGCAGTTAAATCGGAGATAATCTCACCGGGATTATATACATAATCTCCAGTATTGATTGTGTGCTTAGCTTGTACTGGCATAAGTCTTACCTCCTTAAAATTAGATTACAATACGTCCGCTACGAAGTAAGAATCTACATCGAATGGGACATAAATAGGGCGAGATTGCAATTCTAAGAATGCTGCATCTGGATCACGTGTAACCAATCGGCGCATTACGTATTCGCCTTCATAAGTTACGAAATCCATTCCTTCCCCGGGGATAATTGTATTTGCACCATATAATTTAGTGAATTTGGCCATATCGGAAGCTACCAACAATTTACCTGTAGGTACCATTTCTTTTTCTTGACCATCAGTTGGATCTACATAGTAGTTATCATAAGTAAATACATTACATTGAATTTGACCACCCATGAAACCAACATAAATTGCGCCTTCTGCCATTTGTTCAAATTGTAAAAGACCCATTTCAGTGCGACGATTATCAAATAATGCCATGATTTTTTTATCAGATAGCATTACTTCCAATGTTTCAGAGTTCATGACCAAGGTATTCGGATTAAAGCCAGATGCTTTCAAGCATTTCTTTTTCCATTTAATAATGTTGGCCACGATTTCTGCTGCAGATTGTCCCCAACGTGCATTGCCGGATAATGTTTCTTTATTCGTGAAGTTAAAGTCTACTACGTCGTCAATGCCTTCGCCCTTAATGTGCGCTTGGCCATTGAATAATACGTCTGCCGCCATAACTTCTTGGGAGCGTACCAAATTGTCTTTCAACTCTTGCGTATCTTGCGCTAAGAGTTGGATTGCACGTTCTTCTGGAGATACCGTACCTGCAAATGGCTGCTCGCCTGCTAAACGAACCTTGATGTCGTTTTCAGTGATAGCACGTTTTTCTTTCTTTTGCGCCGGTTTATAAGTGGTAGTTGTTACACCTGTACGTTGAGATAAAGGCGCTGTAGAGTTTGGTGCGACCCAAGGTGTAATAGTGCGGCGACCTTTTACAATGTCAAAAGAAACAGTTTCAGATAAAAATGTTTTTGTGTCTTTGAAGAATAGATCTTTCAAAAAGGATGGCACATCGGGAGTACGACGAACCACCGCAGCTAGTGTTTGAGGTGTGTAAATATTATCCATGTGTCCTCCTTATTAACGGAAATAAATATTGCGGGCTTCAGCTTTAGCTGTGAAGTCTTCCGCTTTTTTACCAGATTTAAATACTAAATTAGCTGTGGCGAATTCACCAGTTACTGCGATTTCTGCCACTACATCACCTTTTGTAGCGTCAACATCAGCCAACACCACGCCGTACACATCTGTATCGGCACGTTTAGCTTTTTTAGATGCAGCTTCAATTTCTAATACTGTACCTGCTTTAATTACAGCAGTATCTTGACCAATTGTTACCTTTTTAGTAACGACTGGCATTTGCGTGCCAGCGATTAGAGATTTGTACTCTAACTTTTGTTCTTCCACGTATGGCATATGTTCTGCCCTCCTTATTTTTTAACGCGTGCTTTCATAACGCGTGCTTTCATAACACGGTCCACGATTTTTATTGTTTTGTCGGCTTCATCGATATCTTCATCCAACACTTGACCAGGGACGGTGTTAACTTTATTAGATGCGTTAATTGCATCTTGAATCATTTGTTGAAATTGATTTGTTTGTTCAGTTTGTTCAGTTTGTTCAGTTTTTTCAGCTGGTTCAGGCTGTGGTATATTGAGTAATTCAACAGCTACATCTTGAACCGTAGCGTATGTTTCATATTTAGCGCGATTAATCACTTCGGATCGTGCATCATTATTAATCCCATCAAGGGCTTGTAAGCGAGCACGTTCTGCAGCAACACCTGCATTAAACACTTCGTCATACACTTCCGCATATTCCGTACGCAACAACTCAGCAGTTACTTCCATTGTCTCCTCTCCTTTCTCTTCATATTTATCAACAGGCAGTCCTTTGAGTACGTCCATACTCATTGGCAAACCATTGACAATTAAGTCAGTGCCTTTACGGCAAGCAACCATTTGTAAAGACTCGTCAACACTTGTACAGAAACCTTTTTCTAAAGCTTCTCTTGCTGTTAACCAAGTTTCTTCATCCATCATAGTTGCAATTTCTTCACGAGTTAACCCAGTGCGAGCCTCGTAAATATCGATAAGGTTTTCTTTAGTTTTACGTAACGATTCGGCAGCTTTTTCAAAATCATCTGCTTCCCCAAACACATAAGCGCTCGGATTATGAATCATCATTTCACTACCTAGCGCCATATGAATTTCATCACCCACCATCGAAATAATAGAAGCAATGGATGCTGCCAAACCTTCGATGATAACAGATTTTTTATTTGGCAATGCGCGTAATCGATTATAAAGTGTAACGCCGGCTGACACTTCGCCTCCTACAGAGTTAACGTGTAAAACAATGTTTTGAGACGGATCCAGCCCCTGGAGTTGTGATAGTACGTTAGAAACGCCAGTATCTTCACCCCAATAGTCTGTTCCGTTCATGACTACGCCGTAAATATCGACGTCAATCGTCTCCACTTCCTGAATCTGATTCAGCGGAGTTCGAATTTTGAACTGAAATTTGTTGTCCTTGTTCATGCAACAAGCCTCCTTCATACATAGATTGGTGTTCACGAATACGTTGTGGTAAGATTTCATTTTCGTAGTCCATGCCCGTAAGCTCTGCGGCTTCTTTAGCACGAGTACTAAATGCATTCTTAACACGAATTTCTGCTGCAGTAGCTTCCTTCTCTGGGTCCAATTGACCTTGTGAAGGTCCATACCACTCAGCGCCTAACCACGCTTCTCGAATAATTGGGTCATCGAAAAAGCCTGGCGCTTCAATGCGACCTAATAGAATAGCCATAGTTAGCCATTCTTCGTAAATAGGATTGCAAAATTGAGTAATAAATTCGGAACGTTGCATTTCAACAGATTTCCAGTACTCAAGTAACGCCGCTCTTGATGCGGAGTAACTTTGTCCAAAGTGCTTAACAAGAATTTCATACGGAATTTCAAGTGCAGCACCGACATGACTAATGAGAGATGATGTAAAGTCCGCAAAGCTCGTTGGGATTGGTGTTTTTTCCGCAACACTAACCTTTTCACCAGGTGCTAATACATTGACTGTGCCATTGCCTAATTCAATTGTTTCATCGTTTTCGGAATCGACTTGATCCTCCTCATCAATACCGGATCCAAACGCCATATCATCTGGGGACTCTGATTCAATAAAGATTGCCATCAATGCGTTAACTAACACTTTCATGACTTCTGCATCATTGTATCGGCTAAGTACTTTCAAATCCTCGATTACAGGTGATAGTATTGGAATACCGCGCAACTGGCCGCTACGCTCAATCGTCATAACCTGGATAATATTCCGCCTTCCAGTTTGTGCGCCATATTTCGGAATATACGTATAATCATGATCATCATTAAAGCCGTTGTACAGTTTATTTAGTACATAAAAGCCAACCGCAGCGCCATATTTATTGAACTTAACACCGTGAATTACGTCGTTGTTCTCATCTTCTTCTCGCCCCATATACTTCGGTGGAGAAGCAACAAGAATCGATTCAACAATCTGTAACCGCAAAGGGTACGGGTTCTTATCTGCGTGATTGATTAGTAACGGTAAATTTACAAACGCATCGCCGTATAAGAGCCTTTCATAGTATGCTAACGCCTGAATTCCATAAAAGTCAGTTTGCTCTCTTGCGTCACAATGCTTCGCCCACATAGCGAATTCGCGTTCAGTCTTGCGCTCCCAAGCGTTCTTTTCGTCAAACGTTAAACCTAATTCCTCGAAACGGATATTGGCTTTAAAACGTAGGCCAGGACCAATGACGTTAGTCTTATTGGTTTTTAACGCACCCGCGGCAATAGGCGTACCTTGCTGAAGGTCTACCGACCTTGCCCGTAGCATTCTAAAATTGGCATCGATATCATGCCTTGCGTCTTGAGAGTTAACTAGGTATCCTTTAGCGCTAGATTTAAAGCTGTTTGCGCCATGATTAGAATAACCGGAGTTTGTTTTGCTTCCAGAATATTGCGTAGATTTAGATCTGCCTGCTGCAGTTTTCATAAACTGCTTAGTACGTTTACTCATATATCGCGCGGAATGACACGATATGCACGACGTCGAGGTCTATTTTCAAGTCTTGCTACCTCATTACGCCAAAAGTTGATGCGGTCTTTTACCTCTTGCACATTGGCACGAGTTAACCGACGATTACCAATGGTGTACTCTTTACCGGTCGCTAGTGCTAAATCAGCATCCAACCAAGCCTGTAAATGCTCCTTCGCCTCATATATTGTCCATTCTGCCATCCTTTCACCTCCTTTCACGCATTAAAAAAGCGCCCAAACTGAGCGCTTAGACTTGTGCCATGCATAGATTGGAACATCATGCTTATTAAAGCCTGTGTTTCCACACCCGTGTGGCACAATATCTCCATATGTTTGATGTCATGAGCTGATATATTTAGACCTTGCCTATATTTATATAGAAATTCAGGCATTGCCTTTTCTATCACTAAAAATAAATAATAAGGAATTGTATTTCGTGGTTGAATCACTACATATTTAGCATCAACTTGTTGCGCCTCGGCTAAATACACCAACTCCCCTTTACTAGCAGATACTTGCAAGCAAATACAGCCAGACGGATATATTTGATCCTTCTTAGGTCTCCCTAGTATATCCGCAACTTCCGTAATTTTAATTTTTTTTGTAATTTCTTAACATTACGCGAACATCTTTTGAAGTAAATACTTTTTAACATCTTCTATTTTTTTTATCACAGCTTCTTGCTCCTCGACTGTACACGCGCTATCGGAAGATACCAAAAATTCTGTAAACTCTTTTACAAATTTGTCATGCTCTTTTTGTGAATCGGGATCTGTACAAACTAATTGCTTTAACATCTCCGCAATTTCTAAGCCCAAAATACGACTTTCTCGATTAATTTCGTTTAATTCTTTAGCGAGCTGTACAGCATCCGGTATTTCTTCAGGCTCAAAGCTGTCAATGTAACGTGGAATATTCAGATTATAGTCATTATCTAAAATAGTAGACATGCTAATGTTACTAGAATATCGCTCTATTTCTGCTCTGGCCTTGTACACTTTAATTACTTTTTCCACCTGTTCGGCGGTCATTATATTTTTATTTTTGTTCTTAACAAAATCTTTTTGCGCATCGATAAATAATATATCGGTGTTAGCTCGATTTTTCTTAAATACCAATATGCATACAGGTATACTTGTATTTGTAAATAGATTAGACGGTAGCCCTATGACCGCATCAAGTAGGTTGTTAGCAATAAGCTTTCGTCTTATATCGCCTTCCGCTTGCCCTCTGAACAATACGCCGTGTGGCATTATAAATGCAGCAGTTCCGACCTCATTTAACGAATAAAGCCCGTCAAGTATAAAGGCAAAATCCGCTTTACTCTTTGGAGCTAACTTATAGCCTTCAAAGCGTTCATCCATTTGTTGAATCCAAGATTGACTATATGGCGGATTGCTAATCACGGTGTCATATTTTTTACTCTCTAGCATATCCACTTTAGATACTTGGCCAAAGTCAGATACCGCGAATTCTACTTTATAGTATGTGTGCTCCACACCTGTAAGAACGTTCTTCTCTACTACTTCCGCATCTATATTAGCTATTAGCAGATTAAGCAACATAAAAGCTATCGCATTTTTTGAATACTCTTCGAGCCTTAGTGTCACAGTATTATCCATCTTAAATTTAGCCAAAGACAGTCCGCCTATTCCCGCACACACGTCACGAACATCACCACCAGGGGTAATACCTCCGATTATATCAAGCACACATTGTGGCGTGTAATCTTGCATATAGCTTTTTCTATCCGCGCTATGTTCTTCGAATTCGGCAAGTATTGCTTCATACGAATAGTATGGCTTTATCGCCTTTAAAAGTGACAAACATGCGTTCGAATCAAGCAACGTCTTTGTTAGAGCTGTAGGTATCTCGTGTACTTCACGAACATTTAATTCTTCCATAATCCTTTGTAGGATCGTCATAATCTTATCCCTCCTCCTCTAACTCGTCGTCTCGTTCTCTTCTTTGACGCATCACCTACTTTGACTACACGCGATGTATTCTGGTACGGTGTGTACTCCTCTTTACTACTCCGAGCCTCTAAGGCATCAAAGTTTGGATTCATAATAGCAATGGCCGCTTGATTATAGTTTCTAATATCAAATTGCTCATTTCTTTTGCGTCCAGGGCGTAACACCCATTGCTCTTTAAAGTGACCATTAACTAATTTAGATACTTTCATCTCTGCCAATAGGCCCTCAAAGTATTTTTTCCCATATCCCTTTTCGTAATCTTTCGGGAAGTGGCAATACCTTGGTTGACCTTTTTCTTGGTTTAAATCGCTATAAATTTGTTCCTTGCCAGTATCTACACCAAGCTTAAAGAGCTTAGTCTTGTACTTTTTCAACCTAGTAGGTAAACCGTCAATCAAATCTTTGCCGGCTCCACCTACACCCTTAATAGGGTAAACGCGCTTATGCCATCTGGTTGAGCAGTACTTATATACTGACTGAGTCTTACTACCGCCGGAGTCAATACATGTAACGGATACACCACGCTTTCTGCCATCAGCATAAGACCATGTACGATTTAATATAATGTCGTCTAATTCTTTCCATACTGCATCGTAAGCAGGGTCGCCATAAAGTCTGAAGTACTGTATACCCCAACTCTCATAATCTTTCCCCCAGCCGACGATTTCACACTCTAAGCGGTCGTCCTGCGTATCAACCCCGCATGTTAAGAGTAGTACGCCGTCTGGCAACTCTGCTCCGTAGTCTTCTCGGCGCTCATAAAGTTCTTCAGACTGCAGTGTTTCGGTATCCTCTTCATAAGGAATACCCATTTCAGTATTAAAGAACGTCTTAACGCCGGCTGTACCAAGTTTTGTTGCGGCCTCGTATTTTTCCTGGAGCTTACCCCAAGAAGCCCAAGGTGAGCCAAAAGCATTCATGTGAAAGCTACGACAATTATACTTTTTCAAATTCTCTGGAGCTTCAGCAATCCATTTGCCATCACGATAAAGTTTCTTCCATTCAAACTCTTCTGATAACGTTCCGCAGTGATCACAGGCTAAGTAATACTTACCTGCATCTTCGTCAGCGTGGAATTTATCCCAGGACGGATATACATACTCACCACATGCTGGGCACTTAATATGCCAGACCTCTTGCGTGCCTCCTAGATATAATTTCTCTACTCGGCTGGTACCTTTGGTCAAAGGCGTGGATGCGTACACGTGCTTTCGGTTGTAGAACGTATTCGTACGCTTTTCCGCTAGGCTCAAAGGGTCGCCCTCCGTGCCGGCTGATGCGGGATAGCGGTCAATTTCGTCCGCCAATAATACACGAATTGGCCTAGATGCCAAATCGGCTGGAGCATTTGCACCGACCAGTGTGAGATAGCCACCTGGAAATGTCTTATTCAATACAGTATTGCCACTGTCCCTAGATTTTACATCGGCCATTTTATCGTTAAGCACTTTCGTGTCACGAATAAAGGGAGCAATACGAGTTTTCGAAAATTCCTTTGCTATATCTTTTGTTGGCTGCATGAACATAATTGGTGATGGGAAGTAATCAATGAAATAACCCAACACATTTTTAATGAGCTGCGTTTTACCAATTTGCGAGCCGGTCATGTACACTACTTTTTCAACATCAGGGTCACTCACCGCGTCAAGCATTTCCTTTTGATAAGGGGCTCTGTCGGTGGAATACTTCCCTGGCTCGGCGCTATCCTCTGTGGAAAGCACCACGTTAGCATTTGCCCACTCTGAAGCAGTAAACTTTGGCGGTGGTTTTAGCACACTTGCTATTCCTTTAAATAAGTTGCATGTGTGTTTCAATCATTTTCACCTGCCTCGTCTTCGTCCACAATAATATCATCAGACTCATCATGGAACATGTTTGGATCATATTCAGACAATTCCGTTAGGCACTCATTAACCTCATCGAGAAGTGCATCTTGAATAGCTAACAGATTTGTCTCTCCTAGCACTTTAGGGGCTGCTTTTAAAGGCAACGCTTGAAGCTTGCTTTTAAAGTTATTCAACATTCGATTCATCACTGCTTTAACTGTATTCGAGCGGTGCAATTCACCATTCATGATTTTCAGTTTGTTTTCTTCAATCATCCGTTTAGTTCGAGTTAACAGAGTTCGTTCTGCATCATATCCACCTTCACGGGCTTTCTTTTCGAGTTTACTTTCTCCGGTTTTATACGAAACAAATGCTTGTACTGTCTTCGCAATATCATACTGTCCGCGCTTTTCCTTTTTGAAGATACCATCCTCCGTCAACTGCTGGACTCGCCGAGAGCTGATTCCAAGTACTTTTGCTACAATTTTAGATGATACCAATTCGTCAACTATTGATACGTTTGTCACAGTCTCGCCTCCTCTCAAAAATTGACCGATTTTGAAGCCGAACAGCAGTTCGGAAAAATGACTAACTAGCGATTTCGCGGGGTTCGGATGACCCACGCAAAATATTTTTCGTTCGGAGTACCTTAAGGGCCCCGGGTATAAACAAGTGTCTAGCCCCCATACATGCCCCCACTCCAGTGTTGTTTACGTGAATATCTCATTACATTTCTTGCAAAACTCTTAGATTTACAATTACCTTTACCACCAAGAACAATAGCATTAGCAGTACATTTATTGTTGGCTGTGTAGATTAAGTATGTTCTTATGTGAGGATAACATCTATGAAACGTCGCGATTTTTTACGGCCCCGGAATAATATGAAAGAATCGTGTTTGCCTAACACGTAGGCACTCCCCCTATGATAATATTGATTAAACCCGCATATAAAAAGACCACCTAACCGTTATAGATTAAGTGGTCTTTTCGTTTTAGGGTTCTAGGTTTCACTGTGTCGTTGAGAGATAGAGTATCTGTTGTCCTATTAACTCACACTATCATTATAAATTGTCAAGAAGGACATGTCTAGGACAGTTTTGGGACAATTTCATTAAGCTATTTTTGTATTTAGCCCAATAACACCCCAAAGTAATACGGATAGTTCTTCAATTCCTCTAGCGATGTAGCGTTTGATGGTACGTACATCTGGCTTTTCAGGAAAGGATTCCGCAATTTGCTCTAGCGTTTCCCCATTAATATAATACCTGCGCATGCACTCACAATACTTAAATTGCTTTGCATTACACTTCTCAGCATAGATATCTAGCATGTTATTTACATGGCGCATCATTAATGCTGTTTTCTCCTTGCTCTTAACAATGGCATTTACCCTCACAATGCTCTTATCGTCAAACATATCAACTAATAGTTCGTTGAGCCATATATCCTCTGCTTGTGTCGAATCAGAGATGGCATTATCGACATATGACTGCAGCTGACTGTAATGCTTTAATAACTTGATCGTGTTGTGTCGAAGTTTACGACCTAGTTGAGCGTTTTCTTGTTTGGCTAATTCATAGTAAGTTTTGGTTGCCACCTCTGTGGCCAACTTAGTGATTTTCCCAATATCATATTCATTCAAATATGTTGCCCCCTTTTTGTTGTTTATGTTTTAGTCCGAATTGTTTACCAACATCATAAGAAATAATTAAATATAATCAGTATTTACACTACAATAAGCCTACCTTTGCTATCAACAGGATATGATTTTGTTTCTAAAACTACATACCCTTTGCTTTCGTAACCATGTTTCTTTTCCCATTTGCGATAGACAGCAGTCAATTCATCTTCCAATTCTTCAACATGTTCTCTTTTTGCGCTTCTTAATTCACGCATATAAGAATCTGTCCATTCGACAATTTCATCATCAACATCATAATCGCAAATATCCTCAATCACTCGTTCGGCATCAACTTTCGGCGTGTAATAATTAGGATGTCCTATTCGTACAACTCGTTCAGCCTCATCTGTGAGCCATACTTCTTTTAAATCAGGCTCACAATCCATGAGGTCATCGATGGCTTCTTGCATTGTATCTTGTGGCTCACCTGCATTTCCATAGTCATCGACCCAGCACCATTTATTTTTATCTTCAATTAGCATAATATACCCCTCAATGTAGTCTCTACTAAATCGCATTCACTTTGGCTTGTATAGTATTCCCTAATTTCCAAGGCTTTATTACTATCGAGCTTATCTTCCACCAAAAGCAATATGCGATCGAATTCATCTGTTATCATTAATGAATATGAGATTTTATCTCTGTCGACGATAATTGTTAGATTATCAACGCCCAACATATACGGATAGGTATTTCTGCTTTCAATAAACTTAGCCAATTTACCAATTTCTTCGCTTGTTAACATTTAATCACTCCTCTTCTTCTTGCTTTTCCCCTCCGGCAATAATATTTATTCCAAATCCATCATACAAATTATCAACGTAATCAATCTCATAAAATGTTTCGTTTGCACCAATATAACATTCTTGATCTTGGTCACATTTTTCTAAATACTTAATTAATTCACGTACTGTCATTTTTAACGTCCTTTCTTGATGAGATTTTTTATTGCAATAAAAAATTCATTCTACATATGAAATTTTTAAAATTATAGCCATTCACGACTACAGGAATATACCCATATTTTCCGTGATGTGTAAGATTACATAATTTTCATCATCTTGAATAATCTCATCCGCCATAGTTCCGATGAACTTTCTGTTATCGTTTTCTAGTACGCCAGCCAACTGTAGTCCATCAAGAATAAACTTCTTAGCAAACGCTACATTATCAGGGTCATGCCTGGTTGATGAGTGCCATTCAAACAGTAGGTCCACTTTCCCATTAACAGGTTGTATCTGTTGTGATAGGCATTGTTCTTTAACCTGTTCAGTACATTTTTTCTTCATCGCTGCAGCTGCTATAGTCGAGCCGCGTTCACAGTCGATATACTCGTTCAACGTAGGGAACCTGTCATGTGTTTTCTTTCTAAACCTGAACTGACATCTTAATAAAAGCTTCATCGGTGTGACTCTCCATTGAATATAGCCACCGCATATTCACCACGTAGGCGGTCATATACTCTTTGGCTATAATTCTTTTCGGTCCAAGCATCACTGTAATTCGTCGTAAGAATTATGGGTTTCATCCGGTTGTAGCGATCAATAATGATGCTTTCAACCTTAGACGGTACCCAATCAGATTTTGAGTACTCTGCCCCAAAATCATCGAGCAATAAAAGTGGTATGTTCCGCAGCTTTTGCTCAAATCTTAGATAAGCTACATTATCGCCTTTCGACAATGTAAGCATGGTATCTAGTAAATTAGGCATCGAAATCATGAGGCACCCTTTGCCTAATGCCATAGCCTGTTTTAAGATACTCACCGCAATTGATGTTTTACCGGTACCAGCTGGGCCTCTTAATATGAGGCCCTTGCCAGAATCAAGGTTAGCTTTCAGATTATCAGAGTACTTTTTAACTACATCGTAAGCTTCAGCGTTCTCTTTTGGAAAGCTGCCGTGTTTACGTAACCAGTCAAAATCCATATCATAATATCTCTTAGGAATTCCAACTGCAGCATAGGTGGTATTAACGTTTGTCTGAATGACTACTGGTTCATCGTAGACCGGATAAAAGAACTCATTTTTTCCCGTGGACTCTTTCATATTCCGCTTGCCAGTCGACTTGTTCGTCCTTTCTCGAATTTTTTCGAGACACGCTTCTAGCATTGCTGTTACATTTGCTTGCTCCATTATCCTTTGCTGCCTCCTTCCTAATCTTATTATTTAGAACGGCTGTGATGTATGCGATACTAGCTTTACCTATTTCGCTAGATTTACTAATAGCATTAATGACTTCATTTTCACCAAAGTCATTAACAAGACATTCTAGTTTCTCTTTTGTCACAGAAGAAATTTCACCCACATCATTCATATAAATTTTGAACACGTTTTTATATGGATCAGATTTTTTTGATTCATCATTAAACATGGATAAGATATCCTTATCTGATTTTTCATTTTCGTGCGCCTCATTATATGAATATGAATATATATTTCCTTTCCTTTCCTTTCCTTTAGCTTGATTTGCTTCGTTTGCTTCATTTGCTTGAAGCATTTGCTTCGTTTTGCTTCGTTGTTCTGCGCTCTTGAGCCCACCCAAACGCCCAGCCTCGCTGCGTTTGCGGGATATTTCAACCTGCTTATTTTTTCGAAGCAAATTCCGTCGGACGAGAGATGGGGACCAGAAATACTCTCCATCAGTCTCTAGCAATTCGCACTCATTTATAAGCAAATTTATAAATGCTTCAGCTTGCTTAGTTTTGCTTGCATTTGCTTCGTTGCTTGAAGCATTTGCTTCGTTTTGCTTCATTCCAAACGCTATACCTAACCCTGTGAACGTGATTTTATCCATCGGCAATTTATAATCCTCTTGAACGGCTAATTGCTCAATAAGTATCCACCACCATGCGTATGCAATTACACCACATAGTTCTTTCATCACGATGATTTTAGGATCATTGCTGGCATTGACGTCGTGACTGAAGTAGTATACGTCCCTACCCATTCATTAATCCTCATCTACAAATAAATTGTCTTGGGCTCGACGTCCCATAATAAATTTCACGCATTCATCGATTAAGTCTTGAACAGAGATAGCAAATGTTGAGTCTGCATATTCAACATTTAACCAGTCTGTTTTGAACTTAAATTCATTAGGAGTGTTCATATCAGACACGATACCTTCAACACCAACCTGGTTAATAAGACCTTCAATGTCGCCATATTTAAATTTAAATGTATTTACCAAAAATGGAACTTTAAATTCTTCCAAGAATTCAAAGTTCTTCTTCACAATAGACTGCAGTTTACTAAATGCTTGCAGAAGTTCAGGACGTGGATCATCTTTAGATTTTAGAGTGAATACATCCGTAAGGCCTGTGGCAGATGGTTTCTGGTAGGCAATACTGATGTCGTTATCTTTAATTTGAATTGATTTAATAATCATAAGGGACTCCTTTCTTGTTCTACGATTACTAATTTACCAGTAGCAGCTTGAACCGCTTGTTTAAATGTTTCTGCATCTGAGTTGCTATCAGATAAATGTAGTAGTCGTATATCTTGACACTTGGTTAGGTCCATAGATTTTAAAAATTTAATAACATTCTCCAGAGAAAAATGAGATTGGATCAACCGTTCCATTCGCTTTTCGTCTAAATAACCAGCTTCTACTTGTTGATTTAGAATTTCATAGGAATGGTTACATTCAACCATGATATGATTCACATCCTTGAAGGTATATCTGCAGTAATATGTATCAGTGATATAGAGTAATTTTTCTTCACCGTCAGAAATCAAAAATCCAACATTAGGAACGTCATGCTCTAATTCAAAAGGCAAAATGCTGAAATTACCTATTGTAAATTGAACCTTAGGCGTAATATAGATCGCTTTATGATGCCCTGCTACATATAATGCGTCTGCAGTATCTTTTAACATGTATACACGATGTCCAAGCTTTAATAGATCATTTACGGCCTTACTATGGTCTCCGTGTTGATGTGTGAGTAACGTGCCACATAGGTGTAGAAAGTTAAAGCGACAATACCGTTGAATTTCTTTAAATGATAATCCTGCATCCAGTAGCAGTTCATCACCATTTATTGATGTTTTGATTCGGTAGCAGTTCCCTTTCGAGCTACTACCGAATGCTTGAATACTAATCACAATTAATCACCGAACATGCTGACCGCTTCGCCAGTTTCCGGATTAACAAACTCACTGGCCGGGCCAGGATCAATGTCAATGGCTTCAGAATTTGCATTATTAGCGATTGTTTCTGCTACATCTGATTGAACATCGATAGTTTCACCTTCGAAATCAGGGTGGAGCTCGCCATTATTATCACGAATGACGGCGCCATCTACAGAGATTGCATTAGCCATGCTCTGCATTTCGACTGATAGAATGCCATATTTACTTAACAAGCGTTTGAGTACTGTTTTGATAGCCATTGCGTCAAAATCAGTTTTCCAAAGACCAAAACCTCTTTTGTATGTTTGAGAATACTTTATAGCGTGTGCTTCAGCATCTTCTTTGGACATATATAAATACTTTTCAAAGCCATTAATGAGTTTGAAATAAGCGATGTAGCCAACTACATTATCACCAGTTCGCTCACCCAATTCGAATTCGCCTGTAAGTTTATTATGGTGTTTAATTTCGCCTTCGTAGATTTCACTAGCATTAATGGTCTTATATTGACCTGTACGCATGGCCAACTGGATATATCCTTTATAACCCATTTGGAATTGAGCTTCATTAATTTTCTTTTTACTGTTGTAGAAAGGAACAATATAGGCAAACCCCAGGTTCTGATTAATTGGAAGATCCAAAGTTGCTGCCATCACACCTGCAGTAATAACTGTAGTAGGGTCTGCTTTCGATAAAAGTTCATTATTATTAGATACAGAAATCAAGCTAGACACAAAGGCCGCTGATTTTTTACCTAAGATTTCATTAAAACGTTTCTTTACCGACTCACTAGACACCATAGTTTTAAGCGATGGTGTTTGAGTTTGTGCTTTTGTTACTTCACCCATTATGTACCTCCTATGCCACGTTTTCGCATACAGCGTGGATATCTAATTTAGATAAAATATTATGAATTTCTAAACGACCCTTTTGAGTCCATTTAGTGGTAATTTTAGAATCTAAGCGACCATCGCTTCTACAGAATGTAAAGGTTTCGGATTTAGTGAAGCCCTTAGACATATGCTGCTTGTATAAAATCCATTGATCACCGACCTTACGTTGTAATCCAGCTTCATGCAAAATCTTATTTAGCTCTTGAGCACTCATGCCATAGTCAGCGGCAATCTGAGTAATTGTTAAGCAGGATTTACTAGACAAAATTTTATCCATGTAATCCTTAACCGGTTTGAATTCTGCTATCTGCTGCTCCTGTTGAGCGACGATAGCTTTGGTGGCATTGTGCGATTCCACCTCATTAGCGTAGGCTCTTAGAGCTTCAGGTAGAGTTTTAGGAATCGACATAGAATATGATCCAGTTTTTCGAAGTTCAGGAAGCACTTCGCTCGTAACCCAACGCTTAAATTGTTTAGCCTGTGGCAATTTAGATCCAAATACTAACGCATATACTCCGGATTCCGTAATAATGGTCATGTTTCGATTTTGACCTGAGGTGGCAAATTGCCATGTCAGCTTATCTTCGCTATCAACATGAGCTTTCAGTGCATTTACGGTATCTTTATATCCCAATGATTCAGCAATATCCTTGCCAACAAAATAAATTTCATTATCTTTAACAACGGTTCTGATTTCACCAAATTCAGGATTATTAAACACTTTTGTGATTTCGTTCATAATTAAACCTCCTCAACAGTTAATTGTGGTTTTGATTCATCAACAATCAATTTAATTGTTTGGCTATTAACAGGAATAAAGTCAGTAACAGCTTCTGCATTGTCGATAAACACCGGAGCACTAACTTTGAAATAGCTAGTCAATGCGTTTATAATATCTAAGCCTACATTAATACGCGCTGCGTTGTTCATGCTGCGATATGGCACCCCTTTATAGGTGGTTTCACAACATTCTTCAACATTGCCATTCAGCATGATGTTAAACATACGGAATCTTGCCAATTTAAACCTTGCATTAATGCTTTCTTCAAGCATATTAACCTTGGCTTTAACGAATTCATCCATCAGATAAGAGGCTTCATCAAGTTTCATTTTTTCTTCGGATAATTCAGCTTGCTTTGCCTCGAGTTCAGACACACGTATATCAATACGCTTAATTTCAGCGAACTTGTTGAGTTCCTGTTCTAGCTTCATGCGTTCTGTTTTGTTGGCTGATATTTTAATCTCGAGTTCCGCAATTTCTTCCGAGTGATCCGAGTTATCTTCGTCAATCGCCATTTGCAACATAAACTCCTCAGCTTTTAAACTTGCATACTCGGAATCATCATCAAGGACTGGTGCAGTTAGTTTCTCAAGCTCTTCAGCTATAGTTCCCCTTAAGAGTTCTTTTGCTTTAATAAGAGCCTCTAACGTTTCAATAGGCTCTAAATTAGCATCACGCTTTTTGATGCCTTCAATATCCTGCTCTTTCAGAGTAATAGAGCGTTCAATCTCTTCTAATTGCTTAGACTTTTTGAGATTATAATTCGCTTCTGCCTTAGCATAAGCATCTTGAATTTGCTCTGCAGGGAGTTTTTGACCGCAGGTTGGACAATGATCGTCAATATCCGCAACAAATGTTTCTGCATTAATCTGACTTCGTTGAATGGTTAGTTCCTCAATTAAGCCTTGAATAAGATTAATTGTTGCTGCTGATTCATCTATACGGCGTTTTGTATCCTCAACCTTAGCGGTTAAGCGATTAATTTCAGCTACAACAGCATCATATTCATTAGATTTTATTGCGCGATTTTTTTTATATTCCATTTGCAGTTCGGTTTCACGAGCCATAATCTTGCGTTGAATATCTTTTAATTCAGCACGTTTATCAACGAGGGAATGCCCATTCTGCAATAAAGCTTTATCGTTTTCTAACTCTTCAATATCTGCATTTAATGTATCGATATTAAGTCGCAACACTTCTGGATTCGCTGTTACTTCAGGTTTACCTCGTAGAGCCTCATCAATTCGAACCGGCAGCATATCCAATTCTTTGTTGATAGTCGCTTTTTTAGATGCAACTACCTTTCGATGATCATCTACACTATGACCGGATAAGATATCTGTTAATGCTTTTAAATTGCTGTGGCTTGCGATGACATCTTCATCTGAGATATCTCCGCACATTTCCAAGAGTAACTTACGGCGATTTTGCCAGGAGTACGTTTCGTTAAAATACAAAGGATTTGTAATCAGTTTGAAAATACTTTCATCGACAAGTGAACTAACCATTTCTTTGTATTCTTTTTCTTTCTTAGGTACACCATCGACAAAATAATCTGTCGTATGTCCTGTTAGTGTTACTTCGCCACCACGAGGAGATGAGTATTTTTCACGATACACACGCTTAAGCTCAACAGTACCACCTTCATCTAATGTAAAGGTTCCTGTTACTTCGTGATTGACTTTATGGATAGGTTCACCACCATCCAATGTTTTGATTTCAAAATCAGCTCTATCCAGGCTATCTTTGCCGAATAGTAACCAACACACAGAGTCAAATACAGTCGTTTTACCGGTAGCATTATCGCCACGGATTACGACATCGCCATTAAGATCTATGGCAAAGGACTTTAGCCCTTTAAAATTTAGTAATTCTAATTTTGTGAGTTTCATAGTATTCTCCTATACAACAGTGGCATCCACATCGATGGTGTGCGGCTCAATCTGCAATTGATTGGCCCATTGCATGACCGTCGAATTAATTTGAGCATTCTTTTTTAGTTCTTCATTAGCGAAGAGCTTCGCCTGCACTAAGTCGAATATTTGACGACCTTTCTTTTTACCTTTATTATCCAATTCTAGGCATGCGATTGGCTTCATTGCATCGTCAGTGACCACCACTATTGCAGTAGTCCCTTTCATGACTCTATCTCGGTATGATCCAACGCAATTTTTTAACCGTTTACCTACAGTCATTAAATCAGCTGCAGTCTTAGGAATCATAAAGTGCATTCCGTTTACATCAGCTTGTAGCTGAGGAATTTCCGGAAGAATTACGTCACCGTACTCTTGTTTGTTGTAAACATTAACTACAACATCATGAAAGTCTTTTAACTTGCAGTCAGCATTCCAAACTTGAGCTATATACTTACCAGTTATTTGACTGTACATATTAACAATATCCCTGATATCTGATGCAGTGACATTTAGCAAATATCGCAATAAATTTCGCTCACCATATCGTTTGGAAAGGCCAAGCCACATATTAAGTATTTTTTCAGTCCTAACACCCATATTCTCATCTAAATGAGCTGCATTAATTATTTTCGCAGATACATCATCGAACCCTTTTTCTCGATTAAGAGTCAATATTGTCCTTCGATTATTTTCATCTTTAAAAACATTCAGCATATCTGATAGCTTAACAATCATAGGGTCATTAACCATCATGCTACGCAATAATTTACTATCAGGAGCTCGATGATAAATTCGCAATGCTTCTAAGAATCCGGTCCCCTTTTTAGTCATAGCTAAAACCGAATCATAAAAATGCAGATCTCTTATAGAACCAATCCAATAGCGTGAAGTCCATTTAATGTTGCTTTTAATAATTTTAGTGACAGCAGGCATGTCAGGAGCGCTGAGCTTTAAGATCATATTAACCAGCATAGAAATCCCGTATCCACCATATTCGCTAATCGAATGGGGGATATAAACATCTTTTACTTTATATCCACACTGTTTTGATAATCGCTTTTCAAACGTTAGGCGCAGGCTTTTGAAGAGTTTGGACAAATGTTCTTTATTAACTCCATGAACTGCATAGGATTTTCCTATGTATTTTAAAATTGGCATAATCGGATTATCATACTCACGAATATACTTGATTGTGAGCTCATGTTTTCTCTTATCTTCATCGATATAAAAAGCTTTTCTGGCTTTGAAATCAAAACGCAGGACTTCTTTATAAGAGCCATCTTCAGATGTTCCATCCCAAAATAGCTGGATTCCTTTATATTTAATACGAAGATCGAGAAAGTCTTTGCAATTAACGACTTCAAAAAACATTTCTTTAGGAAATAGTTCTTCATCATTAGATGCAATCACCACTTTATGAACATATGGTTCGGAGCGAGTGCCACAATTAGGGCAAACATAATATTTCGCACCTGTATAATATCCGCTACCCATGCTATATTTGCGATTCCATGTACCACCAAATGTATGATCGCAATCACAATGATGAATTGTTGTGTAAGCAGCATCATAATGTTTTTCAATTATGATGCTATCGAACATTTTACGGATGTATAAACTTGACACAGTTTCCACAGAACACCACCGCCTTAATCGCCAAACATAGCAAAGAGGTCAGCGTTTTCTTCTGCACTAGTCTCAACCATTGGCGGTGTTTCATCTGTAGTTGGTTGACTAGCAACTGGTTCAGGTTCTTTAGTTGTTTTAGTCTTACGGGTACGCTTTGGCTTTTCTTCCTTTGTAGCATCTTCCGTTTTTTCTTTAGAAGCGGCTGAATTAGGAGGCTCTACCACATCAAAGGCTTTTACAATTGCATTAGATGCTTTCATTACACCTTCTGTATACGCTATACCCGCTTGGTATTCTTCAGCATTACCAGGGTCCATTTCAATTGCTTTATGTAATATATCTAACGACTTCTTACATATGTCTGCTTGGCGTTTAAATTGTTGTTTAGCCATATTTAAGCCTCCTTCTCTGCCATGATAGATTTTAAATCGGTGATAAGATCATCCGTTAAAGAGTCGCTAGATGGACGAGTGACACCGTGCTTGCTAAAAATTGCAAGTGCTTTTTTTGCTTTTACCCCATCCTCGCCCATCCATTCACGGAATTCCTTATAAAAAGCTTTTTTATCTACAGGCTCAGCAGCAACATCTAGTTCTGTATCTTGTTTAGGTGTTTCTATTGGAGTCTGTTTTTCGACATTTGTTGTTGCAGCAGGTTTAGGGGATGCAGCAGGTTTAACTTTTTCTTCTTTATTAAGTTTCGTCGGATTACCTTCGAAGTCTGTCACTGGCACGTCTTGTTTTTGCTCTGTCTCAACAGTTTTGGTTGATACTTTTTCTTCTTTCGCTTCGGCTTTTTTAACCTTCACCACTTCAGGCTCGACCTTAGATGTTACAGCCTCTACATCAATAGTTTCACAAGCGGTTTCAGAATGTGTTTTATCGTCATGACAATTGCCACAGCATTGATGATTAAGGATATAATTCCATTCCGCAATCTGAAGCGCCAAATCTTCTGTATTATTAAAGTTAATAGTTAATACGTTTTTGTTTTCCATGATTATTTCTCCTTAAAATTTAAACAGTAATTCATCATCAACTAATTTCCCTTCAACGATTTTAGGAATTCCAATTTCCTGGAGTTTACGAATTACGCTATGACTTTTGGATATGTAAATAGTATTTCTTTCAATTTGTACTGCTGTTGGTTTAATTACATATGGCTCTGTTGCAAGCGCAGGCGCCACACAAATGACTTTATTATTAATATCTATACCAACCTTGAAATACTCAGGGCCTTTTAACTTTCTGTAAGCCGGCATTGAAAGTTTGATATAGCTATTTGTAGTCACTATAGCTACCTTTTGTAATGATTCGTGCTTGCCTTTATTATCTGCAAAGAAATTAAAGTCGAATATATTTCCAGTGGTTTTGGTTTTTATTGCTTTTATTTCAGGCATTTTATCTCCTTATCTGGTATAATTTACATAGGATATTTTTTATCTGTGCTCGTTACTCATTGCCGTGAGTGCGAGCATTTTTACTTTTACGGCGAACATGTTCATCGTGGCAATGCTTACATACTCTAATTGCCTTACGATTTATCTCGTCATAAATGTAGTTATAAGTGTATGGGATTAACCTAACACCGCATTTTGTGCATATTCGAACAAAAGACCTCATCGTATTAGCACCCAAATCAGACCACCGTAAAACATAATACAAACGATCATCACAATGAGAATAAAGAGAACGCCAATCACATCAATACCTTCCATACTTTCCCTCCTATTTGTAATACGGATTGCGGCAGTATTCACCGCAATTTCTTACTACAGGAATGTGATATATAACATCTTCCTGCTCCTCGGCATCCATTTCGACTTTATCTTTGTAAAAGCCGTAAAGTGATACCGCTAGCCCTATAATTGATTGAATAAGAAACTGTTCCCATCCAATTTGGTCGAGTTCCAGGGAACCCATAGAACCTGCGACCAAAAACGTCCCAATTAACATATAACCCATTATTCATCGTCCTCCTCAATCCATTCAGCCGTAACACCGTCTGTAGTCACGATAATACGGATTCCCGATTCGTCGTAATCACACATAAAATTTTGCAACACATACGCAGCATCCATAATATCGCTATCGATATTATTTAGAATGCGATCGGATTCGACTGCTTTTAAATGTGCAGCCATTGCTGTTTTGTTTACTGGGATAGCTTTCATAATTTTATTTCTCCTATAACATCAACATTGATAAAATAGATGCTACTGCAGCTGCAGCTAAACTTAAATGCATTCCTGCGTCAATCCATGTCATGATTTACATCTCCTTTAAACCTTTAAAATAACCAGGATCGTGCCTAAATCCAGAATGATACACAGTCGATACCTGACAGTTTGACATGTCGGTACTTTTAACATAGTTGATGGCCTTCCGAATGGCGTTGTCGATTAATCGCGTTTTTAAGTTAGAAAATCCCCAATTTGAGGTGCCCAACTCTTCAAGATCCATCAGCGCCCATCGTTTTGTATTACATTTTCTGTCGAGGCTATACTGGAAACCACCTACGATTCCTTTAATTACGGAAATTGTGTAATGGTAGGATGTATTACTCCATTTCATGATTTATCCTTCCTATTGAATATGTGCAGCTTTGAATTCTGCATCGATAATTTTTAAATCCCAACCCAGGGCATTCATTAGGTACGTCTTAAAGCCTTCTTTGTCGATGACAAAGGCTCTTGACTTTTTGCCTGGTGACTGCCAGGCGTATGCAAATGGAAATTTTCCTACTGCGATACCCTCTCGGACTGCTGTCAAGCTAATTCCGAGTACTGCAGCCATCTGAGAAACGGATATTACTTTTTTGATCATTTACTAACCTCCTTTTATAATCCGATACGATATTTCGTATTACTCGGTAAAAAAAAGAACTTCAAGAGGAATGTCAGATCCCATAAGATTTTTAATCCGTACGCATTCATCATAAGTTAATGGATACTTTCCGTTTAACTTATCCAGAATGGTTGCGTATCGAATTTTTAGCTTATCCGCTAGTACTTTTCGACTCCAACCTAGTCTTGCGAGCTCGGCATTTAGATTTGGATACATATATTCACCTCCCTTTACCACCTCTAAAAATACGATATTTCAATAACTTCAATTCGAAATATCGTATTTAAATGTTGATATTTCGTAATTAATATATTACTATATATGTGAGAGGGCTTTATGAATAGAGGTGATCACTATGACGAGAGAACAATTTTTAAAAGAAAAAATATTAGAAATAGATACAATTAAAGGATTTGCCGCTAGAATTGACATGCCTTATACAACGTTATACTCTATTTTGAATAACGTAGGCGGTGCATCTATAGATAACGTGTTAAAAATTTGTAAAGGGCTAAATATTCCTGCAGTTATATTAGAAGAGTTTGATAGCCAAAATACTTTTAGTTATGATGAAGAATTAATATCTTTACAAAGGAATTACAAAGGTTTAGGTAAGGCTGAAAGACAACAGTTAAATGACTTTATTGATTTTTTAAAGTCTAAACATGATTCAAATATGCCAGAGGATGATGATCTTGACTAATAATCTTGTAAGTACGATAAAAGAGGCGCATAACACACGGAAATTAATAGGTGATGATATTAAGCTAACACCTAGGATGATAATTGAATATTTAATAAAACAAAAAGGAGTTTGTGTTAAGACCTATAAACAAGGTGCACAAGCTCTCGGAGTATCCCCTTTAATAATAGGGATGTATACGCAGTCATCAGATGCAGCGACTTTGTATTTACCTAAAACAGATGATTTGTATATCTTATATGATTCAGAAATTAAAACAAAAGAACGTAAACTATGGAGTATTTGTCATGAAGCTGGTCACATAATTAGAGGTCATCATTTACAAAAAATGAACGATCCAGATTTAGTCAAATCCCCTATTTTAGAGTTGGAAGCAAATACATTTGCCAGGGAGTTATTAGCACCTGCCACTTTAGTATATGGTTTTATTTCTAGGTATAAAACAGAGGGTCCTAATATCGAAGACTTTTACTTTGCTTATAGATATGTTTTTGGATTAAGTAAGTCAGCTTCTGCATTATCTGCTAATATACTTTCACACGAAGGCTATCAAATTGAAAACGATTTATCTCTAATTCAACAGTATGGCGCCAAGCTAAATAAACTATTTCCTTATATTAGTACGCGAAGAGATTACCATTATTTGGTATCAGCTATGTGTAAAACGGAATACGACCACGTTAAGAGAGCTTACGATTTAAATAAGCCTTTTAGGGAGAGCCTATTTAGTCGTTCTGTGTTTTAAATTTAAGGAGAGATAAGTATGAATAAAAAAGTGTTAGTAACAGGGATTTTATTGGCTACTTTATGTATTACAGGATGCGGAGGACCTGTTGATAATATCAAAGATGCTACAGGTTTATCAAAAGAACAGGCCCAACAGGTGCTTACTGAATTACAAAGCGTTGGAGTAACTGAATTTGGTAATGTAAATAAAGTGGCCGACCAGCAAGGCGTGTATTACATTGTTGATGAGAAGTATGGCCAAACATTCTTCCGCATCAAAAACGATAAAGTTAGTGAAATCGAAAATAGCTTCTCTACAGTTTATAAAAACGGGCAAAAGACAGACGACATTAGCAATGTTTATATCAGCGACCAGCAAAAAGCATCTTATCAAGTAGCCGCTAAAGATGCAGTATCCGCTCGACTAAAAGCACCCTCCACTGCTAAATTCGATATAAAGCAAGTCATTCGATATGGTAATAGTGTTACTGTTCGTGGTACAGTTGATGCACAAAATGGCTTTGGCGCAATGGTTAGAGGAATGTTTTTTGTAAAAATTAAAGCGGATACAGGAGAGGTAGATTCAGTCGGCATTAACAATTTATAGTAATCCCGCACTTGCCTCGCGTTATACAAAAATCCAGTACGTGTAAAAATTGCACGTACTAGATATGGGTTTTATGCTAAAGAAGTCAGTTGTTATGCGGGGTATTTCGAATTTGTTGACGTCAACAAATTCGGGTATATTGGGGCTTCGTGGTAAAAAGAAAAAGGCCCTTGCGTATACGCAAGGGCCAATATAATGGGAAAAATCTTAATATTTCCTTTCAATTCTACGAGACGAGTAAGCTACTCATGTTATGTCTCTAAGCATTTATATAAATTTATATGTTTAGTATATCAAATAGGTATGTGAAATGTCAAAAATTATTTACACTAAAAGAAAAAACCGAATTTTGAAATTACCAGCAACTTTATCCTTTAAAAATAAAAATTTAGTTGATTTTAATTCGTATCTTTCTATTTTTGATTGGTCTTATGATGGACCTAACTTAATAATTGACGGTAGTAATTGTGTTAATGCTAATTATCAAGCATTATCACTCTTAATATTATATATCTGGTTTTTAAAATCAAAAGGATGCTATGTCAAAATTTATTGTAATAAGCATTCAACACTTGGGCAAATGTGGTACCGTTTAGGGGCGCCTGGCTGCTACAATGTTTTTGAAAATAGCAAAGAAAACTTCCGTTTTATTTATGACAAACCAATGTTTGCCATTCGAAATCAGTCAACGGATATCCCGTCTGCATTAGATAAAATTTTAGATTATACTACACAAATTGATATGGACTTGATTTCTGGGCACGAAGGAACTTTAAGATATATTGTATCAGAATTGCTCTATAATACCTTAGAGCATGGGTATAACCCCCATATTCCTTCTTTACTGCAGTTTAATTGGTATAAAAACAAAGGCCAACTATCATTCATAATTGCCGATTTAGGTATTGGTATAAAAAAGCATCTAGAAAAGACATACCCTATATTCACCTCTGACATGACCGCATTAGAATGCGCTATTAAACCCGAAATCTCAGGAACATTCGGCGCACCTAAACTACCTTACGAAGGCCAAAATAATGCAGGAATGGGGCTATATTTATCTTCTAACATCGGAAAAACCTTAGAAGCAGATATGTATATTGTTTCGGGGCAAGGTTTGTTACACATATCACCGACAGATATAACTTCAAATACACTTCGGCAACCTTGGCCAGGTACGTTTGTTTATATGACGATCGGATTTGATAAATTTAAAACATTTGATATCAATAATGAACTCGAAAGATTACGGCAAAAAGCAAAAGCCGAAGTAGATGCTCGCAAAAATATAGATACATCAAAGGAAATTGTTATTGACATGTATAACTATTTTGGAAAACATTGTGAGGTAAAATATGAAGCTATAAAGCAAAGAGACAAACGAATACTTCCTGCTTTAGCAGAAGGTAAAACAGTTGTATTAGACTTCACAGAGGCTGAAACTGCTACGCATAGCTTTTTAGTAGCTTTATTAGCTACCCCAATTTGTAATACAGGGATTAAAGCTTATAAGCTAATTAAAATAAAAGGCGCCAAGCCTCCAATTCGAGCGACAATAGACTTTATTTTTGATAGTTATACACCTGAAGATTAAAAAAAATAAGCCCCCACCGCAGTGAGGGCTATTAAAAACATCATACCCTAGAGGTACTCTATTTTTACTCCACAATCATTATAGCATACCTCTAGGGCTAATCACTATACCAAGGAGGTAAAATTATGGCCATGAAACGTGCTAACGGATCAGGCACCGTATATAAAATGAAACATAAAGCGCTACGCAAGCCGTACAGGGCAGTTGTAACCTATGGATACGATGTCAATGGTAAAGCCATTCGCAAGTCGGTAGGCACATTTGCTACACAAAAGGAAGCCTATACTGCGTTGGCACTCTACTCTACCAATCCGCCACAAGAAGAGCAGCGCAAAATTACGTTTGGCCAATGTTTTGAATGGCGGATTGAGGAAGCAGAACGCCAAGGTCTGTCAGCTGGTCGAATGAAGATCATTCATACTATACAAAAAATGGTTAGCCATCTTAATAATATCGAAATGAAGAATATGCGTGCGGCACATTTCCAACCTATATTCGATAATTCGACTCATACTAAATCATATCAGAAATTAATCAAGGCGATCATTGTATCTGTAGGTACTCTAGCAGTTAAACAAGAAATCATTCCTAGGAACTACTTTTCTGATATTATTATCAACAAAAACGCTACACCAATTAAAAAGGCTAATATTTTTACGAATTTTGACCTATATGCCATGTGGCAACACTCCGACGATATAATTATCAAGTTAACTTTAATCTACGCATATACAGGCCTTAGGTTGAACGAATTACAGACTATAAAGCTTGATAATATCCATTTGAAAGAGCGTTACATGATAGGCGGATCTAAAACGGAAGCTGGCAAGGATAGGTGTATTCCTATTGCAGAATGTATATATCCTTTCATTAAAGAATTGTATCAGCAAGCAAAATTTAAGCGCGTAGCGTGCCTGTTAGATAAGGTCGTACATAAAGACACCTATAGAAGAGAAATGCAGCGTATGTGTCAAAATCTTAATTTAGGAGAACATAAACCACATGATACACGTCATACCTTTATCTCCTTAGCTAGTAATATTGGGATTGATGAAATTATAATCAAACGGATTGTCGGCCATTCTAGTAAAGATAATATTACCCAGGAAGTTTACACTCACAAAACACTACAACAATATATTGATGCGGTTAACCAATTGCCTTATGGCGAAGCACTCATAAAGGGTGAGCAACGGTTGAGCAACGCAGACAAAATGTAGCGATTTTAGCCAATTTTGAAAAATAAAAAAGCCAGTAAACATAAGTGTTTACTGGCTTTCTACGTTTGCGTTCTTATTCAGCGGAAATTACAGAAACTGGGCAAACGGATTCGCAAGAACCGCAATCGATGCAAGCATCGCCAATTTCGTATTTAGTTTCGCCTTCAGTAATGCAGGAAACTGGGCAAACAGATGCGCAAGAACCACATTTAATGCAACCATCAGCAATAACTCTCATAATTAGGACCTCCATCAAAATATAGATCAGAACTTTTTATTATCATTTAGAAAGGCACTTGCCTCAACTTATGTTCTCATTATCACACAGTTCAAATTGAAAGTCAAATGAAAATGATAAAAAATTATAGAATATTTTGCATAATAATTGTTCCTTTTTATCATAAAAAGCCTATATTCATATGCATTTTGATATTTCTTTTCATTTATGTAATTGAGTTTAATAATCAATAATTGAGAATGCACTAATTATCATTTCAATTAAAATACGTACTATTATACTAGGAATTCAATTATCAATATTTATTATCATAAAAACTATTTTTTATTACAACAGATTTAACGCTTATCTATATTTTAATCTAACATATAAACTTCACTCTAAAAAAGGCCGAATCATACGATTCGACCTCATTTATATTTATAAAGTAAAGTAATATCTTTACTATTATTCACTATATAACAATAATACTATTTTTTTCTTATAGCACTTAGAAAGATGTTAAGAATGTTAGTGTACCTAAAATAACGCCTGCAAGGTTTGGTACGATTAAAATATAATCACGTTTAGGTGATTTTGTCCAACCATATAATACCCAGATCAAACAGGATACTGCTGCAAATAATGGTTGCCATGGTTGACTAGGTTGACCATGAAGATTAGCAATTATTTGTGGGATATAGGCTAAAAATACAAATACACCAATAAATGCACCAATAGAACCAACTAACATGTTAAATCTTTCTTTTGTCATAGATGACCTCCTTATTCAACATTACATTATTATATCTTACACAATATACTATATCATATTTTTTTCGATGTAGTCAATTGTGTAAAATTAATCATGCAAATTAGTTTAATTCATATTGCTTTTGATTACACTTATATGTAATCTATATTAAAATCATATAGACTAAAATCATAAAAAACGAGGCCGAATCTTACGATTCGACCTCGTGTGTGCTTGTATAGTAGAGTAACCTATTCCCTATTATTTACCAGGGAAGAATGGCCATACCATTGGAATGATAATTAAGCTTACTACGAAGCAAACTAAACTCAATGGAACGCCAGCTTTTACATAGTCAGTAAATTTGTATTGACCAGGACCAAGTACTAATGTATTTGGAGGTGTACCTACAGGTGTACCGAATGCGCAGGATGCGGCAACGCCGATAGCCATCAATACAGCATGAGGATCAGCACCCATACCTTGAGCAATGGAGATACCGATAGGAGCCAATAATGCACAAGATGCAGTATTAGACATAAATTGCGTCATAACACAAGACAAAATAAACAATACGCCTGTTGCAAAGTAAGGACTAGGATCGGAACCCATAACACCAATTACTGCATCAGCAATCATTTTACCTGCACCAGATTGATCAAGTGCAGTTGCCACTGGCATCATACCAGCAAACAAGAAAATTGTTACCCAGTCAATAGATGTGTAAGCTTGTTTTTCATTCAAACAACCAGTTAATACGCAAAGCATTGCACCAATAACAGCAACCATACTCAACGGTAAGTTAATACCAAAGTGTTCTTTCAATGGTTCACCTAAAATCATGGCAAGGATTACACCTAAAAGAATAAGTCCGGAGAACAATTGTTTCTTAGGATCGTTAGAAATATCTTCAGCAGCTACTTCTTGTTCTACATCACCGGCATCAGTAATTTCATGTTTAGGTAATAAATGTTTACCAATGAGCATCATGAATACGATAGTAGCGATAGTCAAAGGAATGCCAATCCAAGCAAACTCAAAGAAACCAAATGGTTCAATACCAAATTTAGTCAATGTACCACTTACAATGATATTAGGTGGTGTACCAACCATTGTAATGATACCACCGATACCTGCAGCGAATGCTAAAGGCATCAATTGACGAGATGCAGGAATCTTAGCAACAGCACAGATACCAACAACTACAGGAAGTAAAGCAGCTGTTGTACCAGTGTTAGATAAAAATGCGGACATGGTAGCTGTTACAAGCATAATCGCAAGCATCAAGCCATTTTCGCTAGTCCCTGCATGAGATACTACGGTTTCCCCAATTTTTTGAGCCAAACCAGTATAGAATAATGCAGCACCAACAACGAACATGCCTGCAAACAACACAACTGTACTATCAGATAAACCAGAGAATACAACCTTAGGAGTAATAATACCCATAAGGCCTAATGTAATTGCGCCGCCTAAAGAAGTAATAGCTAGAGGAATAATTTCCGTAACGAATAAAACAGCCATGACTGCAAGGACGATTAAGGTTTGTTCTGCAGTACCCATACATCATCATCTCCCTTCAGAGAAATGCACTGACATAATTATAAGAGATATAAAATATAACCTACGATACCAATGGCAGAGGCCATTATAAAAGTAATCCCATATCCCTCTCTTGTTTTAGGATACCCAAATAATAAAGTTTCACCAAGAAAACCTCGGCGGTTAAACCAAGAATATTTAGTTCTCTGCTGAAACCATTTAGCTTTACCTTCAGCACCGATAATCAGTGCAGTAATAAAAAAAACAATAAATGCCCAAACAAAACAAATCAGTATTTTTAATTCAATTGATAACAAGTGACCACCTCTACTATATTTAAAGCACTAGAAGGTTATTCTGTGAAATCTTGCTAATCACCTAATGACCGATCTGAAAAGCATTTATTGCAAATATTCCCTTTTATGTATGATTACATAATGACCAAGGGCTTTTTGATTCACCAATAGGTGTACCTATTTAGGTACACCTGGGTGAATAATTATTAAATTATTAGTGGTTAGACAACATAGCAAGCATTGTACCTGCAGCTACTGCCGTACCAATAACGCCAGCTACGTTAGGTCCCATAGCATGCATGAGCAAGAAGTTAGCTGGGTTAGCTTTCGCACCTACTACTTGAGATACGCGAGCTGCCATTGGAACCGCGGATACACCGGCAGAACCAATAAGTGGATTTGTTTTACCACCATCTACTAAGCTCATCAATTTACCGAACAATACGCCACCAGCTGTACCGCAAATAAATGCGAATAAGCCTAAAAGAATAATTTTGATGGTTTCTAAGCTTAAGAAGTGTTCCGCACTCATTGTCAAGCCAGTACCAGTTGCTAAGAAAATTGTAACTGTATTGATCAATGCGTTTTGAGAAGTATCGGACAAACGATCAGTTACGCCAGATTCACGGAACAAGTTACCTAACATCAACATACCTAAAAGGGATGTAATGGAAGGAAGCAATAAGGAAATGAAGATCGTTGCAACGATTGGGAACACGATTTTTTCAAAACGTGTTACTTCGCGCAATTGTTCCATAACGATTTCACGTTCTTTTTGAGTAGTGAAGAGTTTCATTACAGGTGGTTGAATCAACGGTACCAAAGACATATAGGAATATGCGGCAACCGCGATAGCACCTAACAAATGAGGAGCTAGCTTAGTAGCTAAGTAAATGGATGTAGGACCATCAGCACCACCGATGATACCAATAGCAGCCGCTTCTTGAGCTGTAAAGCCAAGCATCATTGCGCCACCTAAGGCAGCAAATACACCAATTTGAGCTGCAGCCCCTAAAAACAATGTTTTAGGATTGGCAATGAGTGGACCAAAGTCAGTCATTGCACCTACACCAAGGAAAATTAAAGGTGGGAAGATTTCTTGGGAGATACCTGCACTAATAAGCGCCATAACGCCTTCTTCGAAACCGTTACGAGGAATATTGGCAAGTAAACAACCAAACGCAATCGGACCCAACAATAATGGTTCGAACTCACGAGCAAATGCTAAATACAATAGGATCAAACCTACAAGAATCATAATAGCATTGCCTGTTGTAAATGCGAGGAACCCGCTATCGTTAATAACAGATTGTATCGCAACAGCAAAAGCCTCCATATGCGTTCCCCTTTCACAAATATAAAATTGTCAGATGACGTGGCGCAGCCACGTCATACAACACTTGGTATTAGCCAAGAACAACCATGTCATCGCCAGTGGATACAGTTTGGTTAGCAGATACGCGAACTTCGGAAACTACAGCATCATGAGGAGCTGCGATTTCATTTTGCATTTTCATAGCTTCAAGAATCAACAAAGTTTCGCCTTTTTTAACTGCTTGACCAGCAGATACTGCTACAGATAAGATTTTACCAGGCATTGGAGCTTTTACAGTTTCAGCACCTGCTGGAACTGGAGCTGCTGCTGCAGCAGGAGCTGGTGCAGGAGCTGCTTTAGGAGCTGGAGCTGCTGCTGGAGCTGCTTTAGGAGCTGCTGCAGGAGCCGCTGCTTTCACTTCATTAACTTCTACATCATATGCTGTACCATTTACTGTAACGTTGAATTTTTTCATCTTAAATTCCTCCAAAATGTGTAGTTCCTACACAAAACTTATAAATATTTTTACACATATAAATTGAGTAATCCCACGGATTATCAAAATAGCCAATTATCTTATCGATTACCACGCAAACGGCCTTCCATTTTCCAATTGTAGCTTACGATTGGACGGATATGCGCGATTTGATCAGCGGAATAACCCATTGCCGCTAATGCACCAACGATTACTGCTACTACATCTTGAGATGGAGCTTTACCGTTAGTTGTTGTAGCATTGCTCATTACAAATGCCTCCTAAAAATATTTTAACCTCTACCGCTTAAGCGACCTTCCAAGCGCCATTTAGCACTAGTTGCTGTAGGTCGAATAGATGCAATTTGTTCAGATGAGTACCCCATCGCCACAATGGCACCTACGATAGCTGCTACTACTTCATCCTCATTTTGAGCAGATGCATTTGCTGGAGCTACAGGAGTAGCTGTTGGAGTAGCAACAGGAGCAGTTGCTGCTGGTGCTTCTTTTTTCTTCCTAGTAGGATCGATTAAATGTACGATTTCCATAAGAATACCTAAAGCTATCAATACAGCAAATACAACTGTCATATTAATCGCCATGATTAACCAAGGATTGGTAGTAACTGCTTGTCCTTCCATAATCATTCCCCTTTCTAAAAAAGTAGTAAAGAAAGGTATCTCCCAAATTCGATGATATGTTTACCGAATCGAATTATAATGGAATATTACCATGTTTCTTTGGAGCACGGTTTTCGCGTTTACTTGCAAGCATTGCCAAAGCGTTGATAACTGCTGGACGAGTTTGTTTAGGTTCGATTACAACATCTACGAAGCCACGTTCTGCAGCTTTGTAAGGAGTCGCAAACTCTTCTACATATTTAGCTGTTTTAGCATCTTTATCTTCGTCTTTCTTGAAGATAATATTAGCTGCACCAGCAGGACCCATTACAGCGATTTCGGATGTAGGCCAAGCATATACTTGGTCTGCGCCTAAATCTTGGGAACACATAGCGAGGTAGGAACCGCCATATGCTTTACGAGTGATAACAGTAATTTTTGGTACTGTAGCTTCAGAGTAAGCATATAACATTTTAGCACCATGACGAATGATACCGCCCCATTCTTGATTTGTGCCAGGCAAGAAACCAGGAACGTCAACGAAGTTAACGATTGGAATATTGAAAGCATCACAGAAACGGATGAAACGGGAAGATTTGTCAGAAGCGTTAATGTCCAAGCAACCAGCCATTACTTTTGGTTGGTTAGCAATGATACCAACGGATTGACCATCAAAACGAGCGAAGCAAGTAATGATATTAGTAGCATAGAATGGTTGTACTTCATAGTATTCGCCATTATCTACAGTAGCTGCAATAACATCTTTCATGTCGTAAGGCATGTTACTGTTATCTGGCAACAAGCTATTCAAGCTTTCATCCTCACGAGTTGGATCGTCACCAGTATCTACCAATGGAGCATCTTCCATATTGTTGGATGGCAAGAAGCCTAATAAGTAACGAATTTGAGCGATACAATCATCTTCATTTTCAGCTGCAAAGTGAGCAACACCAGACACGGAGTTGTGAGCCATTGCACCACCAAGATCTTCAGCGGTTACTTCTTCACCAGTTACAGATTTGATTACTGCAGGACCAGTGATGAACATTTGAGAAGTATTTTTAACCATGTAGATGAAGTCAGTCAATGCTGGAGAATATACAGCACCGCCCGCACATGGGCCCATGATTACGGAAATTTGTGGAATAACACCAGATGCATTTGTATTTTCAAAGAAAATTTTACCGTAACCAGCAAGGGCATCTACTGCTTCTTGAATACGAGCACCGCCGGAATCGTTGATACCAACAATAGGAGCACCCATTTTCATTGCTAAACGTTGTACTTTAACGATTTTAGCAGCATGCATTTCACCAAGAGAACCACCTTCTACAGTGAAATCTTGTGCGAATGCATATACTAAACGACCGTCGATAGTACCATAACCTGTTACTACACCTTCGCCTGGTAATTCTTTCTTGTCTTGACCGAAGTTAACACAACGATGTTTAACGAATTGATCAAGTTCAACGAAGGAATTATCATCGAACAATTTAGCCAAGCGTTCGCGAGCAGTCATTTTACCTTGAGCATGTTGTTTCTCAACGCGTTTTTCGCCGCCACCAGCTTTAACTTTAGCTAGTTTTTCGTGCAATAACTCGATTTTTTCCTGCACTGTTGCCATTATAGCACCTCCAAATAAAACTTGTTACAGTATCATTTTATTTCATAAATGAATAAAGTTCAAGAAGCATACATATTTAATATATAACGTAGAATTATATGTATATGTATATCTACAACTCATATATAATGATGTGAATTGGATACTGTATTATTTCATACGTTGACATAATTCAAGCAAAACACCGCCAGTTGCTTTTGGATGTAAGAAAGCAATTGAGGAGCCGCCTGCACCATAACGAGGTTTTTCGTCAATCATACGAACGCCTTTAGCCATCAAATCAGCAATAGCATTTTCAATATTATCAACGCGCAATGCAACGTGTTGGATACCATCACGACCGCCATTTTTTTCGATAAATTTACCGATAGGGCCATCTGGAGTTGTAGTTTCTAAGAATTCAAGTTCAGCATCACCACAAGGGAAGAAGGATACTTTTACCTTTTGTTCTTCTACGATTTCGTCTTCAGGAAGATGTTCAATGCCTAATGCATTTTTATAGAATTCTTTAGTTGCTGCTAAATCATTAACACCAATACCGATGTGATCCACTTGTAATACTTTAAAAGCCATTTTGATTATCTCCTTTTCAAGGCTAAATCTCTAATGCTATGTAGTCGCCGTCTACTTTAGCACGCTTGTCATTACGCCATTAACAACTGTATATGGATCGCTTTCGCGTTCATTAACAGCTGCCACTTGGCTATTAAATTCGTCGCTTGTAACAATTTTATCAGCTACATAACGACCAATTTGTTCATTAATCATTGCGATGATTTCATCACGAGTACGTTCTGCCCGACGAGATTCCAATTCACCAGAATCTTCAAGATACTCAAAATGTTCATCTAAAGCGTCGATAAGTTCATCTACGCCTTGGTCTTTACTAGCAATTGTGCGCTTAATTGGTGGGCGCCATTTTACTTCACGAGAATCTAGGTCAAGCATCATTTCAATTTCTACATTCAAACGATCGCAACCATCTCGGTCAGCTTTGTTGATAGCAAATACATCGCCAATTTCAAGAATACCCGCCTTGATAGCTTGGATATCATCACCGAGACCAGGAACCAGTACAACCAATGTAGTATCAGCATTTTTTACAATATCTACTTCAGATTGACCTACGCCTACAGTTTCAATAATTACTAAATCCATGCCAAAGGCATCCATGAGTTTTACAACGTCTGCAGTCTTCTTAGATAATCCACCAAGACTACCACGCGTGCCCATGCTTCGAATGAACACATTTTCATTTAATGTTAAATCATTCATTCGAATACGGTCCCCCAAAATAGCACCTCCAGAGAATGGGCTAGTTGGGTCGATGGCAACGATGCCGATTTTTTTACCTTGATCTAAATAATGTTTAACCACCTTATCGGTCAAAGTACTTTTACCAGCACCAGGGGCCCCTGTAATACCGAGAATACGTGCGTTCCCCGTTTTAGGGTAAATTGCCTTCATAATATCGATGGCATTATCATACTCGTTTTCTACAGCTGTTATGGACCGTGCTAAGGCTAGTCTAGAACCTTCAAAAAGGCCTTTAACTAAATCCATTCGCCTCACCACCTATCTTCGAATATGGGAATAGAGGGGAGCCAACTATTAGAGTTGCACCCCTCTTTGCCCAAGCAATTATTTTACGTTTTCTTTAATAAAGTTAACGATATCGCTAGTTGGTGTGCCAGGTGTGAATACTGCCGCTACGCCAGCTTTTTTCAAGCCAGGGATATCAGCGTCAGGAATAACGCCACCACCGATTACAAGAACATCCCCCATGCCTTTTTCTTTCAAAAGTTCAACAATTTTAGGGAACAATGTATTGTGAGCACCGGAAAGAAGAGATAATGCAACTACATTAACGTCTTCAGAAAGCGCTGCTTCAACGATTTGTTCTGGTGTTTGACGAAGACCAGTGTAGATTACTTCGAAACCAGCATCGCGAAGTGCGCGTGCTACTACTTTTGCACCACGGTCATGACCATCAAGACCTGGTTTTGCTACAATTACTCTAATACGTTTTTCTGCCATGATATATTACCTCCGAAATCAGCCGATATTATAATGTAGAATGAGCTTCGTATTCACCGAATACTTCGCGCAATACATTACAAATTTCACCCAAAGTAGCATATGTTTTAACTGCTGCAAGAATTAATGGCATCAAGTTAACAGATTCGTCAGCTGCGCCAGCTTTCAAATCAGCTAAGGCTTTATCAACTGCGGCTTGATCGCGGTTAGCACGAACTGCTTGAGTTTTCTTAGATTGGTTAGCACCTACGGAAGCGTCTACGCGAAGCAAGTCTTTTGGAGCTTCTTCTTCAACTTGGAATTTGTTTACGCCAACGATTGTGCGTAAGCCAGATTCAACTTCCATTTGCCATTTGTAAGCGGATTCTTGAATTTCTTTTTGGATGTAGCCTTTTTCGATTGCTACTACAGCGCCGCCCATTTCATCAATTTTCTTGATGTATGCCATAGCTTCGTCATAGATAGCGTTAGTCATAGCTTCAACATAGTAGGAACCGCCCAATGGGTCAACTACGTCAGCCAAACCAGATTCGTAAGCCACGATTTGTTGAGTACGAAGAGCTACTTGTACAGATGCTTCTGTAGGAAGAGCCAAAGCTTCGTCACGAGAGTTTGTATGTAAGGATTGAGTACCGCCCATTACAGCAGCTGCAGTTTGAAGAGCAACACGAACGATGTTGTTATCAACTTGTTGCGCAGTCAACATGGAACCAGCTGTTTGAGTATGTACACGAAGCATCATGGATTTTGGTTTTTTAGCACCAAAACGTTCTTTCATGATTGTTGCCCATAAGCGACGAGATGCGCGGAATTTAGCAACTTCTTCAAGTACATTATTATGAGCATTCCAGAAGAAGGAAAGACGACCAGCAAATGTATCAACATCAAGACCAGCTTTCAAAGCTGCTTCTACGTATGCGATACCATCAGCAATTGTAAATGCGATTTCTTGTGCTGCTGTGGAACCTGCTTCACGGATGTGGTAACCGGAAATAGAAATTGTATTCCATTTTGGAACGTATTGAGAACAATATTCGAAGATATTAGTGATCAAACGCATAGATGGTTTTGGAGGGAAAATGTAAGTACCACGAGCTGCATATTCTTTCAAAATATCATTTTGAATAGTACCTTTCAATTCTGTGGAAGGTACACCTTGTTTTTCAGCTACTGCGATATACATTGCCAACAAAACGGATGCTGGAGCGTTGATTGTCATGGAAGTGGATACTTTGCCAAGGTCGATGCCATCGAACAAGATTTCCATATCTGCCAAAGAGTCAATCGCTACACCTACTTTACCAACTTCGCCTTCAGCCATAACATCATCAGAGTCATAACCGATTTGTGTAGGCAAGTCGAACGCACAGGAAAGACCTGTTGCACCAGATTCGATTAGGTAGCGGTAACGTTTGTTAGATTCTTCAGCTGTAGCGAAGCCTGCATACATACGCATTGTCCAGAAACGACCACGGTACATAGTAGGTTGTACGCCACGAGTATAAGGGAATTCGCCAGGCATTCCCAAATCGCGTTCATAATCAAAGCCTTCAATATCAACTGGTGTATACACACGGTTGTATTTTAAGTTTTGACGTTCTGGAGTTTTTGCGCATTTTTCGTCACAAAGTTTGTTGTACTCAGCAATTTGGGCTTTTAAGTTTTCGTAAGCCATGTTTTCATCATCCTCCTAAAAAAACAGGTTATTTTTTCATGCTTCCAGTTTCTGTGAAGCGTTTATGCCAAGAAAGAGCTTCATCAAGCAACATTGGTGTATGGGCATTCTTTGTTGCAGCTAATGCTTTTTCTAGGTATTCAGTTAACATAGGTTTGTAGTCTGGGTGAGCACATTTTTCAATAATCAAACGAGCTCTTTCCACTGGGCTCAAACCACGACAGTCAGCAACACCTTGTTCTGTACAGAAAATCATAGTGTCATGTTCTGGATGATCCACATGGGATACATATGGAACGATAGAACTGATGTCGCCATTTTTAGCAACGGAATTGGTACAGAAGATAGTGAGATATGCACTACGTGCAAAGTCACCAGAACCACCAACACCATTCATCATTTTGCTACCCATAATATGAGTAGAGTTTACATTGCCAAAAATATCAAATTCGATAGCGGTATTCATGGCAATGACACCAATACGACGAGCAATACCAGGGTTATTGGAGATTTCTTGCGGACGAAGAATAATTTTTTTACGATATTCATCAATATTCGCATAGAAACGTTTCAATCCATCTGGAGAAGGACTCAATGCAGTACCGGAACATACAGTTACTTTACCAGCATCGATCAAGTCAAACATACCGTCTTGAATTACTTCTGTATAAATAGATAAATCTGTGAAAGGCCCTTGAGCCAAGCCACTAATTACCGCATTTGCTACAGAACCTACGCCGGATTGCAATGGAAGCAAGTTTTTAGGCAAACGACCTTCTGCAATTTCTTGTTCAAAGAATTTGATAAGATGTTGACTCATTGCCTTTGCATCATCATCAATAGCAGCTAAAGGTCTTGTTGTATCAGGTACATCACTTGGAACCACAGCAATAATTTTGCTAGGATCACAAGGTATTGCTTCTGTACCGATGCGATCGCCGGCCTGTTCCAACGGAATTGGTTTACGATGTGGCGGATCCAACGGTTCATAGATATCATGCATACCAACTAAGGATAATGGTTGAGATACATTTACCTCTACGATAACCTTTTTAGCTTGACTAACAAATGTTGGAGAATTACCAACAGAGGTAGTCGGTACTAAAGAACCATCTTCGTTGATTTGACATACTTCAATTATTGCTACATCTAAATCTCCGAAAAATCCATAACGAATATTTTGTGCCATTGTGCTTAAATGCATATCGATGTATTTAACATCTCCACTATTTAAAGCCTTTCTCATATCTTTATTGGTTTGATATGGAAAGCGGCGATTAATACCATTAGCACGAGTTAACGCACCATCAGCTTCATCACCTACGGAAGCACCTGTCCACAAATCGATTTTGAATGGTTCTTTTTCCATTCTTTCTGCCAATGCCAATGGCACAACTTTTGCATAACCCGATGGTGTAAAGCCGGAAATACCAACTTTGTCATTAGGGTTAATCAACTGAGCTGCATCATAAGCAGTGACAATTTTACCTTGCAGGTCCACATTTTTTACGCGGTCTTTGATGTCTATCACCATAACCATCTCCTTTAAGAGTAACATTGTTAAACGACAATTGAATCTCTTTGGTCTAATACGTTCCTTAAACCGACTTCATCGTAGTCCACATCCAATGTATTGTCAACTTATATGACTAAAATGTATTTTTTATCACACTCCGACTGTGCATTATGACCAAAACGCATAGGTTTTTACATTTTCACATAAGTTTTATTCACACCGATATAACTCACAGGAATTATCAATTTAATAGTATATATTGTTGTTTTTTATGTATATCGAACTATCTCAATACAATATATAGAGCCTTATCAATATAATAAAAAAATAATATATACAGAAACTGACCGCTACACCTCCTATAAAAATATAGATATACAAAAAACCGGTTTTCAAATGCAAGCAATAATGTTCAATTATTCTAACATTAGAAAACCGGTTAAATATACTTAAGCTTACCCTGCTAAGGTATGTATAAATTATACCATACTATGAAATTGTATCGCTACCATATAACTTACTAATTATACAAAATATACCTTTTACATATGGGCCTTTGTGGAAAGTTGTACTTTCACAAAGGCTCCAACCCAACCAAGGAGCTGCCAAAAAACAATAGTAACTTGATGGCTATAGAGCTCAAAATCAGACAATCCACTAAAAAGAACTCCGATAGCTAAAGCGCCTATACCTATCTGTGCAGCTTGTCGGAACATATCCCCTTTCAAACGAACAGATGTAATAACATGACCGACGATAACTGCTAGGAATGATAGCAAGCCAGGAATACCTGTTTCAGCCAATATATTTAAATATAAATTATGGGCATGATACATCAACACATTAGGACCTTGAATGTAATAGTTATACTCTGGATAAACTAAGTAGAATGTATTCCACCCAATACCAAAGATTGGATTTTCTCGTACGATATACATTGTGCTATCCCATAGAGCCCAGCGAAGATCTGATGACGTATCATGACCTTGGAATATAGACCAAAGTCGTGAAGCAACTTCCCCTTCATAGAAGTATAGAATTAACGGTACCACTAACAAGGATAAGAATAGTCTTCGTTCTACGAAAATAGCCCAATACAGAATCATGGCCGCAAAACTAATCCAAATACCACGCGAATAGGTTAATAACATCGTTAAAAATAGTACAACACCAATGATCAGCATTGTAACAACTTCACGAGTACGATTCTCTTTCATATAAACAAGAATATAGCTAATACATACACTTAGTACCATCAACAGATAAGCCCCTAGCAAATTAGGATTTTGCAATGTAGACGCCATTCGACGCATCAATTTAGGGAATTGTGCTGCATCTACCCATTCTTTTATATGTATATTAGGAACAAATATATACTGATAGGCCCCAATAATGCATACAAGAACGGCTGTACCTAAAAAGGCACGAAGAAAATAGTTCCACTGTTTAGGTGTTCGAATATAGGTACGAACTAAATAGTACATGCCCCCACCCGCTACAATTTGGTAGAACCAGCTCTGAATAGACCAATCCCAGTTTGGGGACATTAACGACGATATACCAGTCCAGATAACAAAGATCATAACAGTCCAAGATAAATAACCTGTCGGCAAACTCAATGATTTACTAGAAATTAAATCATATAATGCCAAACCTATAGCCAACCAGAGAAGTACATCTCCTACCATTGGTTGAAGAGGCATCGCAATAACGACACCATAGATTAATCGTTCAATATAAAAGGTAAGTCGTTTCTGATTAGGAATGAGTGAGAGTTCCATATTCTCACCTCAATGACTCATCTCATGGAAAAACCACTGACGAGCATCCCCTAGAATATATAAAGAACCACATACAGCAATGATATCACCAGTCTTTGTATGTTTATAAGCCAATGCTAATGCAGCCTCAACAGATTCTGCAGTTTGAGCCGTCACCTTAGGTACAGTACGGCGAATCACTTCGACCAAGTTTTCAGGTACCTCTGTTCTATCTGTTGGTGCAGGTACAACGAGGACTGTGTCGCCAGATTTAACTACTTCACGAATAATAGCCTCTTGGTCTTTATCTTTAAGGATAGCCATTACCACCGTTTTCGGTGTGTCCTTAAATAGTTCATTGTACGTCATGGCAAAAGACTCAGCCCCTGCCGCATTGTGAGCACCGTCAAATATAAAGGTACGATCTAAGCCTCGTTTAACTTCAAAGCGCCCCGCCCACGTAGTGCGGGCAAATCCTTCACGTATCGTTTCTTCACTGATGTTCGTATCCTCTTTCATCAACAGGCGTACGGCCATCAATGCACAAGCGAGATTTACAGATTGGTGAATGCCAGCCATCGTCGTAAATAGCATAGCAGGTGCAGCATCGTTAGAACTAACCGTAATCATTTGACCACCCGTTACAGCGCTGCGGCTATCGATACCAAAATCTTTATTAAAAACATAAAGCTTAGCATGTTGTTTTTTAGCTACGTCCTCAATAACATTAAGAGGTGTATCTTGTGCAGCTGTCACTACAGGCACTTTAGATTTGATAATCCCCGCTTTATGGCGTGCAATTTCCTCGACAGTATCACCACAATATGCTTGATGATCTATTGTTACATTAGTAATAACAGATACTTTTGGAGTCACGATATTAGTAGAATCTAGTAAGCCACCTAAACCAACTTCTACTACAGCATAGTCGACACCTTGCTCCTTAAAGAATAAAAATGCGGCAGCTGTTAATATTTCAAATTGTGTTGGCGCTTCTATTCCATTACTAATAATAGTATCTACTGCAATCTTTACGCGACTAATTAATTTTCCAAAGGCTTCCTCTGTTATATTTCCATCATTAATTTGAATACGCTCCGTATAGGATTGAAGGTGAGGCGATGTAAATCGCCCCACCCGTAATCCACTTGTAAACAGTGCGTAGGAAATATATGAGGTAACCGAGCCCTTACCATTTGTACCTGTAACATGAACAATTTTATAATCTTCTTGTGGATTCCCTAACACATCCATAAAAGCCGTAATTCGTTCAAGGCCAGGTTTAATACCAAATGAAGATGCCTGCTCCAAATAGGCTAAGGCCTCCTGATATGTCATATAAACCTCCTATTATAAGGTTTCAAGGAACGCTTCACGTTCCAATAACGCTTGTTGTTTTTGTTTATATTCTTCTAACTTTTCTTTTTCTTTTGCTACTACAGCTTCAGGAGCTTTTGCTAAGAAGCCTTGGTTAGACAATTTACCTTCCAAACGAGAAATTTCTTTTTCCATTTGGATTTTTTCCTTTGCAATACGCTCTCTTTCTTTTTCACCGTCAATCAAGTCTTTAAGTAAGAGATATACTTCCATACCATTGACAACGGTTACAGTCGCATTTTCTGGTTTTGGATCATCGGTACCAAGAATTGTTACTTTCTCTGCCCAAGCCAATGTTACGAAGTAGTCACTATGTTCTGCTACAGTTTTAGCTAATGCTTCATCTGTTGGCGCTACGATAACCTCAGCTTTTTTACCTAAAGGCACATTCATTTCAGCACGCATGTTACGAATACCTTTGATAGCATCCATCATAACTTCCATTTGACGTGCTGCCCCTTCAAGATTATCGAATTTCAATGCTTCAGGCCATTTAGTAACAACGATGCTGTCCCCTTCGTGTGGCAAATGTTGCCAAATATGTTCAGTTACGAACGGCATGAATGGATGTAATAATTCGAGCATATGACGTAAGATTGTTACAAGTAAATATTGAACTGTACGACGATCACGTTCGTCACTTTCACTATACAAACGAGGTTTCGCTAATTCAATGTACCAATCGCAGTATGTATTCCAAATGAAGTCATATACTGAACTAGCAGCCTCGCCTAATTCGAATTTATCGAGGTTAGATGTTACATTTTGTACAGTTTCATTGTATTTTTGAACAATCCATTGGTCAGCCAATGTCAAATCATCTACTGTTGGAACGAAACTTTCATCATAATTTGTAAGGTTCATCAATACAAATTTTGATGCATTCCAAATCTTATTGGCAAAGTTACGGTTAGCCTCAACACGTTCCATATAGAAACGCATATCGTTACCAGGTGTGTTGCCAGTTACAAGAGTAAAGCGCAATGCATCAGCACCATATTGGTCGATAACTTCAAGCGGATTAATACCATTGCCCAAAGATTTACTCATTTTACGGCCCTGGCTATCGCGAACAAGACCATGAATAAATACATGTTTAAATGGAATTTCATGTTCAAACTCAAGAGCCATAAAGATCATACGAGCAACCCAGAAGAAGATGATATCGTAACCAGTTACAAGCACACTTGTTGGATACCATTGTTTAAGTTCTGGAGTTTGCTTAGGCCAACCCAGTGTGGCAAACGGCCATAAACCAGAGCTAAACCATGTATCAAGAACATCTGGATCTTGTGTAACATGACCGTGGCAATGAGGACATTCTGTAATATCTTCACGGCTAACGATAGTTTCACCACAATCATCACAATACCATGCAGGAATGCGATGGCCCCACCACAATTGACGAGAAATCGTCCAATCGCGGATATTTTCAAGCCAGTTCACATATGTTTTTGTAAAACGTTCAGGAACGAACTCTACTTCGTGGTCTTTAACAACCTTAAGAGCTGGCTCTGCCAATGGTTTCATATCTACGAACCATTGTTTAGATACCATTGGTTCGATGATTGTATTACAACGAGAGCAATGACCTACTGCATGGTCATGATCATCGATTTTTTCAAGTAGGCCTAATTCTTTAAGTTCAGCTACTACTTGTTTACGCGCTTCTTCACGAGGTAAGCCATTAAATTTGCCAGCACCTTCATTCATTGTTGCATCATTGTTCATAACAACGATGGACTCTAAATCATGGCGTTGACCCATTTCAAAGTCATTAGGGTCATGAGCAGGTGTAATTTTTACACAGCCTGTACCGAAGCTAGCATCAACATAGTCATCGGCAATTACAGGGATTTCTCGATTAACAAATGGCAAGATTAATGTTTTACCAATGAGATCTTTATAACGATCATCATCAGGATTTACTGCTACTGCTACATCACCAAACATTGTTTCTGGACGAGTTGTAGCAACAACAACGAAACGATTATCTTCACCTTTTACAGGATATTTAATATGCCATAAATGGCCATGTTCGTCTTCATGCTCAACTTCAACATCAGATAACGCAGTGGCACAACGAGGACACCAGTTGATGATGCGTTCACCGCGATAGATCAAACCTTTTTCATAAAGGCTTACAAATACTTCGCGCACTGCATGGTAGTATCCTTCATCCAAAGTAAATCGCTCACGGGTCCAATCACAGGATGCGCCAAGGCTACGGATTTGTTTTACAATAGTATCACCATATTCTTTTTTCCATTCCCACACGCGCTCTACGAATTTTTCACGGCCCAAATCATAGCGAGATTTTCCTTCTTCTTTAGCAAGCATCTCTTCTACTTTGATTTGTGTAGCAATACCAGCGTGGTCTGTACCTGGCATCCACAATACATTGTAGCCTTGCATGCGTTTGAAACGGATGAGGATGTCTTGTAATGTGTTATCAAGGGCATGCCCCATATGCAACATACCAGTTACATTAGGAGGTGGTAATACGATACTAAATGGCTCTTTATTCGTGTCTACTTCTTCGTGAAAGTATCCTTGATTTTCCCAATAAGAATACCATTTGCCTTCTATTTCACCAGGATTATATGTGGTTAAATTTTCGTAGGTTTTCATCGTTCCTCCTAAAAGACTCCTTAGCGCTTCATAATTTTAGCCAATACAAATAGGCTTGTTTCATATAGCAATATCATAGGTAATGCAATCATCGTTTGCGAGAACATATCCGGTGTAGGTGAAATGACAGCACCTATGATAAAGGATATAAGAATAAATATCTTTCGCTTCGTTTTTAAAAAGCGTGATGTAATTAAGTTGAAATATCCCAAAATAATTAAGATCAACGGCAACTCAAAGATAAATCCAAAGGGCAATACAAAGGATAATACAAAGTCCATATACTGACCAATAGAAAACATCGGCTGTAATTCATCTGTAGCAAAGCCCATAAAGAACTTCACCGCTGCAGGCAATACGAGAAAATAAGAAAATACAATACCTATCCCGAATAGACCAATTGCTACTGGTAAGATCCAGTTAGATAGCTGCTTTTCTCGCACAGTTAGTGCAGGCTTAACAAATAGCCAAATCTGATGCAATATAATGGGAGCGGCTATGACTAAGCCACCTACAACAGACACCTTCATATATGTAAAAAATGCTTCAGTAGGTCTCATATAATAGAGCTTGCCAGCCGGTTTTAGGAGTATTTCCAATAATAAGTCTACATAATAATAAGAAATACAAGTTCCCACAATAACTGCTACAGCTATTATAATCAATCGTTTTCGCAGCTCTGAAAGATGTCCTACAAGGGACAATTCCCTTGCTTCATCCATCATCTTCTGCTCTATAGCCGTATAAACTGGTTCATCTTCCACATCCTCAGGAATGTGTTGAGTTGCCACCTTATATCGTTCTTGCTCAGTCTTTTGTTCTGCTTCACGCCGTTTTTGACGAACTACACTATCAAAAGAAGGTTTTTGCATGGGATATTCGAAATCCGATTTTGGTTCGAATGGTTCCATATTATACCTTTCTATCAGCCAGATTTTCTACAGCCATCACAAGGAATTCCTTCCCTGGGAAATCACGCACTGCAGCGAGTGCCGCTAGAGCATCTTTACAATATTTATCAGCTACAGCTAATGTATTATCAATTCCACCTTGAGCAATAACATAATCAATAATGTCTTGCTCATTACCACCATTATTTAAGCCTTTAATATCTTCAAGCAATTTATCTTTATTACCATCGTTAACGATGCTTAATAACGGATACGTCAATAGTCCCTCTCGAAGATCATTCCCTACAGGCTTTCCCGTTGTTTCCGCTGTTTCACGATAATCCATAATATCGTCTGTAATTTGGAATGCCATGCCTAATGCATGACCATATTTTTTCAACTCTATGATTTCATTCGCTTGCCAATCTCCTAAGAGACCACCAAGCTCCATACAGCCTTCCATAAAGTCTGCTGTTTTCTTTTGCGTCTTTGTCATATAACGCTCTATGCCTTGATCGATGCGATATACATCTTCCATTTGCATGAACTCACCTTCTACGAGGCATGTGATAATATGAGAGAATACTTGAAGATACTTCATATTCGTCATTTCAGATACGATTTTAAATGCTTTAGCAAATAAATAATCACCACTAAGGATAGCTACTTTATTACCTTTATGCATGTGAATTGTATCCTCCCCACGGCGAATTTCAGCTTGATCTAAAACATCGTCATGGATAAGTGTTGCTAAATGAAGCATTTCAACAGCCTCAGCAATTTTAATGCGTTGACGCTCTATAGATGTACCTGCATTAGCAATCAATAGACACAATTGAGCACGCAAACGCTTACCACCTGCTGCTGATAACGGTCGAATCAGTGCATTGAAGTCCTCTGCACCGGTATTAAAAGATGATGCAAGAGACTCTTCGACACGCTCTAAATCTAGAGCAATGCGTTCCATAATCTCTAATTCGTTCGTTTGACTCATGCTTCATCTCCTACCAAAATTTTATTGATTCGTTGTTGTAAAAGCTCACGTCCAGTATGCTTTAAAGAGCTGTACAAAATCGGCGGGGTAGCCGTTGGATATAGCTCTTTAATAATAGACAAGTTTGCAGACTTTTCTTTAGCCGTCAATTTATCGGCCTTGGTCACTACAATTTGTAACGGAACACCGGCTTCGACGAGCCAATCAAAGGCCACCTTATCAATGGCCATTTCAGGATGGCGACCATCGATAAGTAAACACAACAACATCAATCGTTCAGAATGTAAAATATAATCGGCAATAAAGGAAGACCACAGATTGCGGTTTCCTTTATTTGTCTTTGCAAAACCATAACCAGGAAGGTCAACGAGAAACCAGTTATATCTGCGTTCCTCGGTTTCAGAAATATCCTCTTTTGATTCAATATCAAAGTAGTTTATCGTCTTAGTCTTACCTGGCTGACCACTAACGAGGGCTAACCCACGATAGTTACATAAAGAATTAATCAACGAAGACTTGCCCACATTAGAGCGTCCAAGGAAGGCGATTTCTACGGTATCCCCTTCAGGATATTGATCCGCCTTCACACAGGAAGTATTATATTTTGCAGCTATAATACGAGGCCCCTTTGGTTCTTTTCGTGTATATTGTGGTTTTGGGCCCATTGGTTTAGTGGATTTTTTCTTCTTTTGCATTACACAAGTGCCTTTGCTAATACTTCATCCATTGTCTTAACTGGCGTAATGATGAGGCCTTCTTTCACAATGTCAGGTAATTCTGCAATATCCTTTTCATTGCCTTTTGGAATCAACACCTCTTTAATACCATGAGACAAGGCTGCTAATAATTTTTCTTTTAAGCCGCCTATTGGTAATACGCGGCCACGCAATGTGATTTCACCAGTCATGGCAATATCAGAACGAACCTTGCGGTTAGTCAAAATAGATACCATAGCTAATGTCATTGTAATACCTGCTGAAGGACCATCTTTAGGGGTTGCCCCTTCTGGCAAGTGAACGTGAATATCAAGCTTTTTATAAAAATCTTCTTCAATCTTTAAAGCTTTTGCATTATGGCGAATATAACTCATAGCCGCTTGACCAGACTCTTGCATAACCTTGCCGAGACTACCAGTTAAAGCCAATTTACCGGTACCATTCATAGTTGTAGCTTCACATGGTAATACTACACCACCAACAGATGTCCAAGCTAATCCATTTACATAGCCAACTTGTGCTTTCTTTTCTCGCTCTTGGTCAACAAAGATTGGTGCGCCTAAGAATTCGTGAAGATTCTTAGTAGTGACTTTTGGTGCGTCTCCGCCTTCTTCAACTACTTTGAAAGCAATCTTACGGCAAATCTTAGCAATTGTTTTCTCTAAAGTACGAACACCTGCTTCGCGAGTATATTCGGAAATTACCTTTCTTAACACAGCATCAGATAATTTAACCTTGTAATCTTCAAGGCCATTTTTCTTAATTTGCTTAGGTGTTAAGTAACGCTTAGCAATTTCTAGTTTTTCTTCTTCCATATAGCTGGACAACTCAATAATTTCCATACGATCTAACAATGGACCAGGAATATTAGATGCTACATTAGCCGTAGTAATCCAGAAAACTTCAGAGAAGTCGAACGGTACTTCGATAAAGTGATCACTAAATGTGCTATTTTGTTCTGGATCCAATACTTCTAATAACGCTGAAGATGGATCACCTTTATAATCAGATGCTAATTTATCAATTTCATCCAATAAAAATACAGGATTCTTAGTACCTACATTTTTTAACCCCTGAATCATACGACCAGGTAAAGCACCAATATAAGTACGTCGATGTCCACGAATTTCAGCTTCATCACGAACACCACCTAAGGATGCACGGATAAACTTACGATTCATTGCTTTAGCAATAGAGGTAGCCAAAGAGGTTTTACCAACGCCTGGTGGGCCTACTAAACAAAGAATAGAGCCACTATTTTTACCAGTTAATTTACGAACCGCTAAAAATTCTAAAATGCGTTTCTTAACCTTTTCAAGGCCATAATGATCGGCCTCGAGCATAGCATGAGCGCCCTTAATATCTAAACGGTCTTCCGTTAATTCGTTCCACGGTAATGCCAATACCCAATCTAGGTAATTGCGCAAAATTGTTGCTTCCGGCATCAATTGAGGCATGCGGCTGTAACGAGAAATTTCTTTATCAATACGCGTATGTACGTCTTCACTTAGATTAAGTGCTTTTAACTTAACTCGTAGTTCTTCTGCCTCCTCCTCGGGATCCCCTTTATCACCCAACTCATCGTGGATAACGCGGATTTTTTCGCGCAAGAAATATTCCTTCTGCGCTTTTTCCATAGATTGACGCACTTGATTATTGATGGAATTTTCCAAATCAGAGATTTGTAATTCCATATTTAAAATGCCTACAATCATGTTAAGACGACGAGCCACAGATAATTCTTCAAGTAACTCTTGACGTTTCAAATTATTAATAGGCAATAGAAATGCAACTTGGTCAGCTAATTCACAAGGATTGCGTAATTCCATAACGCGCGTTACACCTTCATCAGTAACTGATTTAGCTTCTTCTGCCCATTCGCCAAATTTAGCTTGAACCAAACGACGATAAGCTTCAAGCTCTACATCGTCTTCAAATTCAGACGCCACTCGTTCATAGTCTCCTATATAATAAGGGTCCATGCTAGTAATATTCATAAGACGAATACGAGTGATGCCCTCTACAAGAACACGTACTATACCACCTGGTAAGCGCAACATTTGTTTAATTTTTACTAATGTACCCATTTGGGCTAAATCATGAACTGTTGGCGCATCTACAGCATCATCTTTTTGAGTTACGACAGCTAAAATGCGGTCCTCATTCATTGCGGCTTCCACCGCCTTAATGGATTTGTCTCGACCGATATCGAGGTGAATCACGATATTCGGGTATACTACCATGCCTCTGAGAGGTACGGTAGGGATCCCAACTTCGAGTAAATTCATACTTCCTCCAGGTATATATATTATGAAAAGAAACTCATTCCTACACAGAAATGAGTTTCTTCGAATTACGATTTCAACTGGATGTCTTGGTCTGCCTCATTTTTGAGTATAGGTTCACCTGTGCTTAATACGGATTCACGATTCACAATGCACTTAGTTACTTCCGGCATGGAAGGAACCTCAAACATTACGCGTTTCATCACCTTTTCAATGATAGCACGCAAACCACGAGCACCTGTTTTTCGCTGTAATGCTTCATCAGCGATTTCTTCTAATGCATCTTCAGTGAAAGTTAATTCTACACCATCAAGGGATAGAATTTTTTCATATTGTTTTGTTAATGCATTTTTAGGCTTTGTCAAAATTTGAATTAACGCATCTCTGTCTAATTGATCTAATGTCACCATTACTGGCAAACGTCCAATAAACTCAGGAATCAAGCCAAATTTTAATAAATCTTCAGGTACAACATCTTTTAAGATAGCCGATACATTGCGTTCTTCTTTACGCTGTACATCTGCACCAAAGCCAAGTGTTTTCTTAGCGGTACGCTTAGTAATAACCTTATCCATACCATCAAATGCACCACCACAAATAAAGAGAATATTCGTAGTGTCAATTTGAAGCATTTCTTGATTAGGATGCTTCCTACCACCTTGTGGGGGAACAGAAGCGACAGTACCTTCTAAGATTTTAAGCAATGCTTGTTGTACGCCTTCACCAGACACATCACGTGTAATGGAAGGGTTCTCAGACTTACGAGCAATCTTATCAATTTCATCGATATAGATAATGCCACGTTCAGCCCGAGCTATATCATAATCTGCAGCTTGGATAATTTTGAGTAAGATGTTTTCTACATCTTCCCCTACATACCCAGCCTCAGTTAAGCTTGTAGCATCTGCAATAGCAAATGGTACTTCTAGCATTTTCGCTAAGGTTTGAGCCAATAGTGTTTTACCACTACCAGTAGGACCAATGAATAAAACATTAGCCTTTTGTAATTCTACATCATCAACTACATTATCTGTTTGTAAACGTTTGTAGTGATTATATACAGCCACGGCTAAAGAGATTTTAGCATCATCTTGACCAATGACATATTCGTCAAGATGAGCTTTAATTTCTCTAGGCGTTGGCAATTCTTTTAAATTGAAGTCGTCCGTCTCAACCGCACCCAACTCATCTGCAATGATGCGTTCACAAACTTCAACGCATTCATCACAAATATACACGTTAGGCCCCGCCACTAATTTGCGGACTTCTTCGCTTGTGCGTCCACAAAAACTGCAGCGCATAGTGTCTTTATCTTTTGCCAAGGGGCGCCTCCATTACTTGCTTTCTACAGGTTCTCTTGTGAGCACCTCATCGATTAAGCCGTATTCAACGGCATCCTGAGCACTCATGAAGTTATCGCGATCTGTATCGCGAGCTACTACTTCAATATCTTGTCCACTGCGAGAAGCTAAGATACCATTTAACTCTTCACGCATGCGAAGAATCTCACGGGCATGGATTTCAATTTCAGATGCTTGTCCTTGTACACCACCTAATGGTTGGTGAATCATGATGCGCGCATGAGGTAACGCATATCGTTTACCTTTAGTGCCAGCTGTTAAAAGCACAGCACCCATGCTCGCTGCAGAGCCTACACAAATAGTAGACACATCTGGTTTAATATATTGCATCGTATCATAAATAGCCATACCTGCGGTTACAACACCACCAGGGCTATTGATGTACAAATGGATATCCTTATCAGGATCCTCTGCTTCCAGGAATAACATTTGCGCAATAACCGCATTTGCCACATTATCATCGATGGGGCCACCAAGGAAAATAATGCGATCCTTTAACAAGCGAGAGTAAATATCATAGGAACGCTCTCCGCGTTCACCTTGTTCAACTACGATTGGTACATACATGTAATCACCTTTTCATGTACCTAGTTGAGCAAACTATTATTCAGCCGCTTCAGCGCCTTTTGCATTATCAATAATGAATCGAGCTGCTTTTTTGCGAGCTACAGAGCCTGCCAACATAGCTACACGACCTTCTTTTGCAATAATATCCCAAACTTCTTTAGGATCTGCCCCAAAGTTTTGAGCCATAATGAAGATTTCACGGTTCATATCATCTGGAGTTACTTCGATACCTTCAGCAGTTGCAATAGCATCCAATACTAAATCAGCGCGTACGTTTTCAGCTGCGGAATCTTTGTATTCAGAGCGTAAATCTTCGATAGTTTTATTGGAGAATTTCAAGTAGTCATCAAGTTTCAAGCCACGGCCTTCCATATTCATAGCCAATTCTTGAATCATTTGTTCTACGCGATCTTTAATCATTACTTCTGGGATTTCTACAGTTGCATTTTTAACAGCTGTTTGAATCAAGTCAGCATTGTAAGTATCGATTGCACGACGGGAAGCTTCTTCCTCCATTTTAGTGCGAAGATCTTTTTTCAATTCTTCAATAGTTTCGTAAGAGCTTGCTTCTTTTGCAAATTCATCATTCAATTCAGGCAATTCTTTACGTTTAATATCATGGATATGAGTTTTGAATTCTGCTTCTTTACCAGCAAGTTCTGCTACGAAGTAGTCTTCAGGGAATGTTACTTTTACAGTTACATCATCACCAGCTTTAGCGCCAATTAATTGATCTTCGAAGCCAGGAATGAAGCTACCAGAACCGATTTGTAATGGGTAGGATTTACCTTCACCACCATCAAAAGGTTTACCATCAACGGAACCAGCAAAGTCGATTACTGCGAAGTCATCTTTTTGAATTGTAGCGCCTTCTTCAGCAACAACCATTTTTGCTTGTTGTTCACGAATATTGTTCAACTGTTCTTCGATTTGTTCATCAGATACTGTAGCATCTTGTTTTTCTGCTTCTAAGCCTTTGTAATCGCCAAGTTTAACTTCAGGGCGTTTAGTTACAGTAGCTTTGAAAATCAAATCTTTGCCTTCTTCGAATTGTTCCCGTTCGATTTCAGGTTCAGATACAGGCACGATATCATTTTCACGAAGTGCAGCACTATAGTTTTGGCTAGCCAATACTTCAAATGCTTCTTCCAAGATAGCTTCTTTGCCGAAGTTCATTTCCAAAATACGGCGAGGCGCATGTCCTTTACGGAAGCCAGGGATGTTCACTTGACCTGCAATGCGTTTTACAGCTTGTTTAATGCCCTTATCTACTTCTGCTGCAGGTACTTCAATAGTTAACGTTACTACGTGTTGATCAACAGGATTTACAGTTGCTTTCATTTAAAATATGTCCTCCTCGAAGGGCAATATGCCCAAATTTCTGTAGTATATTATGCACTCCTAATAATAACATAAATGCAAGGTCAATGCAATTCTTCTCAATATACACTAAAAGACCACCCCAAAATGGGTGGTCTTTACATATTTTACATAATTATGCTAATTAGTTATCTTTAGCAATCAATTTGATAATGTCACGACGAGACAAAATCCCGATCAAACGATACTCTTTATCTACAACTGGCACATTTTTCAAATGTTGATCAAGCATAACAGATACAATTTCTTCTACATCTTTATCCGGTGTGGTTGTAATTACTTCATCAGTCATCAACTCATGAACGTGAGATGCCAATAATTTTTTGAATTGAGCATTGTATTCGCCAATGCCATTGTAATAGATGCTAGCGCCTAATACATTAACATAATGAGGCACATGAGGACGTACTTTTTTATATAGTAAATCACCTTCAGAGATAATACCTAACAACTTATTATCATCATCCACTACGGACACCGCTGTTAAATTATATTTAACCAATAAATCAGCTACATCAGAAATCGGCGCATCTTTGCCAACAGTAACAGGGTATTTATTCATTACTTCTTGGATTTTCATAGTGAATTCCTCCTTACAAATACATCTTGCTTTATTATACTATTCGCCACAGTATAATAAAACTCCTTTTTTCTGAAAGTATTATACAAATAATTTTTAAGTCTACGTCTTCTACCAATGATAAGGTTCATTACGATTGATTTTTGATGCTCGATAAATTTGTTCTACAAGTAGCAATCGAACCATTTGATGAGTAAAAGTCATAGGGCTAAAAGATAATTTATAATTTACAGCCTGACGTAATATATCACTCACCCCAAAGGCACCACCAATAATGAAAGCCATATCGCTAACACCATCCACCTCAAGCTTAGATACCGTCTTAGCGAGTTCTTCAGAGGACATTGGTTTGCCATACACGTCAAGTAATACGGTATACCCATTTTTAGGGACCGCTTTTAATAAACGGTCTCCTTCTTCTGCAACGACTTGTTTGCGATCCGCATTACTCGGCTTATCTCCAATTTTACTTTCATTCAGCTCTGTAATTGTAATGCCACCATAGGGGCGCATGCGTTTCACAAACTCTGCTACGCCCTCACGTAAATAAGCATCCTTCAATTTGCCGATACAGACTACATAAAATCTCATTTTTACCTCTTCACAGATTGGATGGACACGATTTCATTAGGTTGACCATGTTGCAGCTTCATTTCAGGTCCAATACGAACACCACCATCCACAAGCATTTTACCAATGGTTTGAGTAACAAGGACAGCGTTATTATTATTTTCAGATCGATGAGCCAATATAACTTGCATAAAATTAGGACGCTTCATCATGAGTAGAGCTTGTGCAGCCATTTCATTACTCAAATGACCTTCATCACTAGCCACACGTTGTTTTAAAAACGGCTGATAGGGTCCGAAACGCAACATATGCGGATCATAATTTGCCTCTAGCACTAACAGCGTCGTATCATCAAGCCTGCGTAAAATATCATCTGAAATCACACCTGTATCAGTAACAACAGTTGCCTTATCGTTCCCAGCAAACACATTTATTCCAATTGGATCAGCCGCATCATGACTTACCGAAAACGGCTCTACGGTGAGACCGCCCAACGTTAAACTGCCCTTTGTAAGCTCAATCAATCGATTCTTCGGTACGATTAACTTATCTTGAATTTCACGCCATGTGCCCTGCTTCGTATACACAGGAAGATCAAATCGTTTTAGTAATTGTTGTAGTCCCGCAATATGATCACTATGTTCATGACTGACGAATATGCCCTCCACCTGAGCCATGTCTATATGCAATTCTTTTAACCCATTGACAATGCGCCGGCAACTAATGCCTACATCATGCAATATGACAGAGTTCCCTTTTTTTATTACTGTACAATTGCCCTTGCTACCACTGGCAAGGACATGGACCTCCAACGGTGATGATTCACTCATCAAAACACTCCATATACTTAATCATAAATCTATTATTTCTGTAAAAGTCAATAGCTTAGTTATTTAGTTAAACATTGTATTAACTCATTTAAATTCAAGCTATTATTACGTTCTTTCAGATAATTTAGTCAAACGCTCTACAAAGTACGACATATTAGCCTCAATATCTGGTCCTCGACGGAACATGTCACCGCCAACGAGGAACATAGTATCATTTCCGTACAGCTCAACGAGTTCATTAAGACGAGCATCTGTAACACCACCACCCGGTGCCGGGCAAGCTGCTTTCATCAAGCCCATTGGTCGTTTAATGTAAGAGGAAATTCTCTTGCATTGTTCCTCTGTAAAAGTAAAGCGTCCACCATAAGATACGAAAATTGACATATCAGCCCCAAAGATACGAGGTAATAAACCTAGTTGTAAATAGTCAGCTACTCCAGATACACCAGGGCTTACAAATCCACCAGAATAAGCTGGATGATGAATAATGGGCAATCGTAAGTTTTCATCAGTAGCTAATTTGTGTAACCAACCGAAACCAACGAGACCTGCAGCCACCATGAGAGCTGTAGCACCAGCCTCTTTGGCAAAATAAGCGCGTTCTAACACATCTGTACCATCACCTGATACGTTTGCAGCATATAAAGTATGTGTACCATGTACAGCATTCATTTCCTGTACCATAGCAGCACATCGTTTTACACGATCTTTATATTGAGAGAAGGACTGATTAGAAATACCATGATCATCCTTTATGACATCTGCACCACCACGTGTGTAAGCGCCACACATACGAGCCAATTCTACATTCGGTGTGCCCATCGGCTTTACAACGGCTTGAATCATTGGACGCGTCGGGGTTTCCACTAATCGACGAATTCCTTGTAAGCCAAATTGTGGTCCCTTAAACACATCGTAAAGTGTTGGACATAGTTCAATATCTACTACCCAAATATGTGGCTGTAACGAAGAATTACCAAAGACAACATTTAAAAATTGTGTAGCCTCTAAGGCCGTGGTATCTACGTGATATGAAATACGAGCCAAATAGTAACGAGAGGTGTCAATTACAGCATTTGGCATCACACCTACATTGATATAAGGAGAGTCTTCTACTATAGGTTCAAGAGATTCTAGTCGACCAGTAATAGTTTCTTTAATGTATGGATCCGTTACAAACTCATAAGGAAATTCTATAGTTTGCTCCACTTGAACAGCCCAAGCAATTGATTTTGCTTCTTCATATGTACTCGCTTCTATTCTATATGTAACTATAAATCGCTCGTCTTTCATAATGCGTCTCCTTTGCAATAATATTATTTAATTATATACCAAAGTAGTATACGATTCCATAAAAAAAGACCTCACTCCAAATCAGAGTGAGATCTTTTTAACAAACGAAACCATATATATTGATGTTTTACCTATACTAACAAGGTTTCTACTGTGAGAGACAATACATATAATCGCATGAGAGTAAACTCGTCTAACTATATCTTATTGGTAGAAATGTTTAGGATAACCTTTGAATCGTGTGAAGTGGCGATATTTACGAGTCGCACGATTAGGTTCGTTAACAGTTTTATAACCAAAACCATTAAACATTACATTTAAAATAACAGCTACTATACTACCAGCTGTGATACCAGATTTCAAAAGAATTTGAGCCCATGCTGGAAAGTGTGTATAGAATTGAGGTGCTGCAAGAGGAATCATGGATACCCCAATACTAATGGCAACTAGCATCAGGTTATAGTTACCATCGAAACTAACTTTACCAAGAGAACGAATCCCACTGGCGATAATCATGCCGAACATAGCAATCCCTGCGCCCCCTAGTACAGCATTTGGAATACAAGCTACGATAGCGGCTAATTTAGGGAAAAGGCCTAATAAAATTAAAATTACACCAGATGCTGCTACAACGAAACGACTCTTAACACGTGTTACAGCAATAAGACCTACGTTTTGAGCAAATGCTGTATACGGAAAACTATTAAGGATACCACCAATAATAGTAGACAAGCCATCCGCGCGAAGTACCGCAGCCAATTCATTTTGACCAATAGGTTTATCTACAATTTCACCTACCGCAATACTATCACCAGTTGTTTCTACCATAACTACGAGCATTACAATAATCATAGATACAATAGAAGCAAAGTCAAAGGTTGGAAGACCAAAATAGAATGGTGTTACAACAGAAATCCATTGAGAACGTCCTACCTCTGAAAAATCTGTAATACCAACAATCATAGCTAAGGCTGTACCGAGAATAAGGCCAACTAAGATTGCCAAATTACCAAGGAAACCTTTACCAAATCGATAAGTTAATATAACGAGAACAAATGTAGCTACACCAAGAGCTATGTATAGTGGATCGCCAAAGTTTTTATTGCCTACGCCACCCCCCATCCAGTTAACAGCTACTGGCATCAAGTTGATACCAATAATAGTAATGATAGTACCTGTTACTACAGGTGGGAATAGCCGAATCAAACGACTGAAAAATGGTGCCACAAGGAATGTAAAGAGACCAGCTACGATAATCGCACCGTAAATCGTATTGATATCATGCTGTTGACCAATCATAATCATAGGGCCTACAGAAGCAAATGTAACACCTTGAATAAGAGGAATACGCCCGCCAACTGGTCCGAATCCTAATGTTTGAATCAATGTAGCTACACCACATGTAAATAAGTCAGCTGTAATCAAACGAATTAAATCTTCAATTGGCAAATGCATAGCTTGTGCAATAATAATTGGTACAGCTACTGCCCCAGCATACATAGCCAGAACGTGCTGTAAACCATAAGCGAATAACTGCGGGATTGGCAGCATACCATCTACATGGTCGACACCAGATGCACCTTTACTCATAAGAATCACCTCATATCTTACGTTTTAGTTACTAGTTAAACAATATAGTCATACTATCGTACATGATAGAGTTTAGAAATCTCATCGACTTCACGTGGGAACCTTGATGGCTAGGGGCAAAAGCCCCTACCATTAAGCAAATATTCTATTTTTTATAACCTGTATGTTTAATCGGCAAGGACCTACGTGGTTCTCCGTCGATACGACGATACGCATTTGCAATAGCCGGTGCAATCGGAATGCTAGAGATTTCGCCAATACCTTTAGCTCCGTATGCATATTGTTCTGGTGTCCCTTTTTCGATAAGACTTACATGAATTGGAGGACATTGGGTAGCTCTAAGAAGTCCTAGCGTACCGTATTTAGATGTTACATACCCTTCTTTATAAGGGAAGTCTTCTGTAACTGCATAACCCATTCCCATAATGGCACCACCTTCGGCCTGACCTGTACAGGATTGAGGGTTCACTACACGACCTACATCGTATGCTACATGTAAATTAGCAACCTTATTGTCTTCACCAATTGTTGCTACACATGCACCATAACCATAGGCAACGTGATTTTTTGGATGCGATTTATCAGAATTAAATGGATCTGTTTCACCGAGGAACTCTTCATAAATCTCTACGCCATTCAGTTCTTCTAATGTTTTAGAATCTAACATTTCTTTTAAGCGAAGACTTGCTTTGCGCGTTGCTTCACCGGTAAAGAGCGTTTGGCGAGATGCAGTAGTTGTACCAGAATCTGGTGTGCGTACTGTATCAGGACGTTCTACAAATACTTTATCCGCCGTTAAGCCTGTTGTTTCACAAAGTACTTGTGTTGCCATAGTAGCCATGCCTTGACCAATACAAGCAGCACCCGTACGAATACGAACTTTACCATCACGTACTTCTAAAATAACACGACCCGTATCAGGTAGTCCTACACCAATACCACTATTTTTCAAACATACCGCAAGACCAGTACGATCAGAGGCATAATATGCATCTTTTACAGCTTCCAAACATTCTACTAAAGCGGTTTCTTTGGAACAAATTTGGCCGTTTGGTAATGAGTCACCAGGGCGTACAACATTTTTATAGCGGAATTCCCAAGGATCCATGCCTACCAACGCAGCTAATTCATCAATATTTTGCTCTTGACCAAAGATAGTTTGTGTTACGCCAAACCCACGGAATGCACCACCAGGAACAGTATTTGTATAAACACATACACCATCAAAGGCAAAATTATCAAAGTGATAAGGGCCACAAGAATGAGTACCAGCACGTTGAAGTACAGGACCACCTAAAGATGCATACGCGCCACAATTAGAAACGATATTTACCTTACTTGCTACCAGATTACCTTCTGCATCACAAGCTGTTGTAATATCCATTTCCATCGCATGACGTTTAGTATGGATATTAAGACTTTCTTGACGAGAGAATAGAACCTTAGTTGGTTTACCTGTAAGCCAAGCTACGAGAGATGCATGATGCTGTACGGTCATATCCTCTTTACCACCAAAGCCACCACCTACGAGCATGCTATGAACCTTTACAGATTCATTTGGAATGCCAAGCATACGAGCAACTTCACGCCGATCATCATAAACATTTTGGCTACCTGAATACAGATGAATTTCGTCTCCCTCACGATATGCAACGGCACATTCTGGTTCCATAAATGCATGGTCGGTTTGAGGCGTGGAATAATGATTTGTTACTACAAAAGCAGCCTCTGCAATAGCCTTATCTACATCGCCACGAGATAACGTTTGACGAGACAATACATTTCCCTCTGGATGTAATTGAGGAGCATCTGGTTTTAGCGCTTCCAATGGATCTAGTATAGGTTCTAATTCAGTATAATCAACTTCAACTAAAGCCAATACTTCATCTAGATACTTCTTCTCAGTAGTTGCTACCAATGCAATTGCATCGCCTACATAACGTGTAATATCACCTTCGGCGATAAGTACATCCCAATCCGGTACTAAATGACCAGTCTTATTGAATGGTACATCCTTAGCAGTCAATGCCGTTACACATGCTGGATGTTCAAGAGCTTTAGACACATCAACACGATCAACTCTAGCTCGTGGGTATTTAGAACGCAATGCTTTGGCATAAATCATGCCATCCATATAGATATCATCAGAGTATTGTCCAGTACCTAATGCTTTTTCCTCAGCATCTACACGGTGTAAACGAGCGCCTACATTACCATTTGTATCCTTTTCTGGAACTGGTAAGTTCTCACGGAACATTTTTGCAGCTAGCATAATGCCCTCTTCAATTTTTACATAGCCTGTACAACGGCAAATATTACCTAATATCGCCTTTTTAACATCGTCAGGTGTAGGGTCATTATTTTCGTCAATCAATACTTTTGCACTAATAATCATACCTGGTATACAGAAACCACACTGCACCGCTCCGCATTCACCAAAAGCATAGGTGTATACTGCTTTTTCTCGTTCAGATAAACCTTCAATCGTGACAATTGATTTACCGTCTAATTGAGATAGTTTGCTTACACAAGCCTTTGCTTTTTTTCCGTCTATAATTACTGTACACGTACCACATGCACCAGCACTACAACCTTCTTTAGTGCCCGTCAACTTTAAATCAGCTCGCAAGAAATCAATTAAACGTTGATCCTCTTGAACCTCATATTGGGTGCCATTCACTTGAAAGCGGTACATATATAGCCCTCCTCTCATTAAGGAATACATTCACCAAGATACGATTCTGTTAAGGATCCATCTTGTACCACATGGTGACCTCTAAGGATAACATCTCGAACCTTGCCAGTTACAGATATTCCTTCGTAAGGTATATAGTCAGCCTTTGTATGGGCGGACTCTTTTGAAAGCATATGTTCTATATGCTTATCTACAATTGTTATATCCCCATCACTACCTACAGCTAATGTACCCTTCTTGGGATACATGCCATATAGCTTTGCTGGGTTTTCACTAACTAATTTCATAAAATCTACAGCGCTCATATTGCATTGGTTAACCAACACATCATAAGCAATGATGCCCCGTTCTTCGGCTCCAGGAATACCTCCAGGAATTCGGGTAAAGTCATACCGACTCTTTAATTTTTGATCATTAAAGGTAAAGCTACAATGGTCGGAACCAATGGTTTGGAATACACCATTTACTAGTGCATGCTTCAATGCCATTTGGTCTTGTATCGTTCTAAGTGGAGGACTCATCACAAATTTAACCCCTTCAAAATCAGGTAATTTATATCGTGATTCATCAAGCACCAAATACTGTGGACATGTTTCACAAGTCACTTGATGTCCTAATGCCCGCTCACGTAGAACTTCATCTACGCCTTCTTTAGAACTTACATGCACAATATGCACGGGATACTCTAATGCAGCACCAATTGTACTAAATCGCTTAATCGCTTCCGATTCAATCATGGCCGGTCTTGTGAGTGGATGATTGTCTACATCTAATTCACCACGTTTACGTTTATCTGCTACAAAGGCATCGATAAGATCACCGTTTTCACAGTGAGCCCCTACAAGCGCACCCGTTGGTTTTATAGCTTCAATAGCATCATAAATTTCTCGATCTGTTAAACGGAAGCCATACGCTAAGTACACTTTAAAGGACGATACACCAGCTTCTACAACCTTTGGTATTTCATGAGATACCTCTTCATTCATTTCTACAAGCTCCATATGGAATTTGTAGTCACAGGAGCAGCGCCCTGCGGCACGCTCCTTGTGAACTTCTAAACCTTTACAAAGGGAGCCATCCTCGGGAGAAGCAAAATTGATGATTGAAGTAGTCCCACCAAGTATAGCAGCCTTCGTACCACTATCAAAATCATCCGCAGTCGATGCTAAAGTATTGGTCATTTGAAAGTGCGTATGAGGATCTATAAATCCTGGGAATACGTAGCAACCTTTTGCATCAATTACTTTAGCCCCTTCTGGAACAGGAACGTGTTCATCGATGGCGACAATTTTGTCGCCATCAATTAATAAATCTCCGGTAAGGATTCGATCAGCTAAGACCAATTCCCCTTGTTGTATGATAATCATGATACATAGTACACATGCTCTTTACAGAAGGCATGTACAACTCCTTTCAATTCTTTAGGTAATGCATCAATGTCACATACGGCTTCTTCACCTTTGAAGCGATAACCACAGCTAGTACCTTTGATGTAGAAACCATCATTTGTACTATCTGCTAAAGCTTCAGCATTGTGGAAGAATGTAATGCGATCCTTGTATGGTTGACAAGGTTCTACGCAATGACATGCACAGTTACCACACTCATTACAGCTTTGATCAACATGGACGATCAATTTAGCATCATTTACAGTAACGACTTCATTACATCTATTAGGACATACGCGAACACAAGCACCACACACTACGCGACAGTGGTAGTCAGAGCTATGTGTACCAGGGAAGGATGGCATTGCTTCGCGTTTTTTCTTCATAGCATCGCTCTTCTTGAAGATTTTGTTCTCAGCGATGTCTTTAGCGAGTTTAGCTATAAGTTCTTTATGAACTTTTAAAGCAGCATTGTAATCAGTAGATTCCACTTCGTCTGCTAAGCCTTTGAAAGTATTGTAACCTTCACCTTGTAGAAGAATTGTACATACTGTTACAGGCCAGATACCACAATCAAAGATAGCTTTGATATTTTGTTTTACAGCACCACCACTATAAGACATTGGTAAACGTTCGCCGAACTGAGCACTTAGGAGCTCAGCCACACCAATTGTTACAGGTAACAAGGATTTACCAGACATGTACATTTGCTCGCCTGGCAATTCATTATTATGAATTTGTACAGGGAATGTATTTGTCAATTTAACACCGAAAATCTTATTGTGTTTTTCACCAAGAGCTATAAGACGCTCTAACATTGGAACAGCTTTATCGAATTGAAGGTCAACTTCAAATTGATGATCTTCAAAGTCAATGTACTCAAAACCAGCGTTATCCAATAATTCTCTAATGCGTTTTGGACCTAACAATGTAGGGTTGCATTTTAAGTATAGGTGAAGACCTTTTTCACTGATAAGGTACGAACAAATGGATTCGATTTCTTCTGCTGGGCAACCGTGCATTGTGGACAATGTAATTGCTTGGCAAAGTTCATCACTAATAGAGTTGATATAATCAGCATCAATATGCTCAAATTCATCTACATGGTCAAGACACCATTGTTTACATGTATCCCACACAGGAGATTGAGATGCACTGCGCATTGTGTTAATGAATTTATCAACCATAGGGCTCTTGATACCAGCCAAATTGTAGCCAACACTCATGATGAATAAGAAGCCATCTGGATCACCTAATCCTAATTCTTTAGAGATTAATTTCAATGCGAACCAAGCTTTAATGTATTCATCAGCAGCTTCATCACAGCTATATTCAGAAGACCATTCTACGTTATATGCTTCGTCTACAGAGTAGATACAAGGTCTAGGAATACCTAGTTCTTCACCATACATAATTTGTACGGTTTTTAATTCGATGCAACGAGCACCAGCCACATAGGATGCCACAATGTTTTGTGCCAACTGTGTATTAGGACCAGCTGCTGGGCCTACAGGATTTTCAATAGATTTACCAAAGATAGATAAGCGTTGATTATGATTCGTACGATGAATTTTATTTACATTGTAAATACGATTGTACATCTTGTACTCAGTCATAATGTGGTTCATCAAATTTCCGAAACTTACCGGATACATAATGTCACTCATAATGTCACACTCCTTTAAAGCGTTTGCGTTATGGGTTTAGTCGTTTCCATAAACCTTTAGATGTTGCTAAAACTTCGTCCATTACTTCAGCTTTATCAATGCCTTGTAATTTACGATCAATCATGCGTGGTACACCATCACTAATAGTTGTTACCACATACATACCATTAGCACCGAATAGTAAGTGACCATTGATGTTGTTTTCATCAAGTGGTGTTGGTGCTGCGTAATCAAGAACAATTACGTCAGCGGCAGCACCTTTTTTAAGGATGCCTACCGTAGTATCGAAGAATTCATTAGCCATTTTGCGGTTGTTTTCAAATAGCATATGAGGTACTTCGCCCCAGCCTACATATGGTTTATGTTGCTCATGTTTCACGAGACAATTCGCTACTTTATAAGATTCGAGCATATCATTTGTATAACCATCTGTGCCAAGCCCAACAGTGATCCCTGCATCTAATAGTTTTAAGATATCTGTCGTGCCTACTGCATTACCCATGTTACTTTCTGGGTTATGTACGACCTTAGCTTGAGAGTTTTTCAATAATGCCACATCTTCGTCAGTTACGTGTACACAGTGACCAGCGATGCTCTTAGGGCCTAAAATACCTGCCTCTACGAGGCGTCTAACAGGTGTCATGCCATATTTTTCTTTACTATCTGCCACATCTTCTGGGCCTTCAGCAACATGAACGTGATATCCTAACTTGTCTTCATTTTGTGCTTTCACATAATCTAATGTTTCAGGACTTAGAGTAAAGGATGCATGTAAGCCCATCATAGCAGCGAGTCTAGATGGATCTTTTTTAGCCTCTTTACCAAAACGTACATTTTCTGCAACAGCGGCTTTCATCTGATCAACACCGTTACGGTCAGACACTTCGTAGCACAAGCAAGAGCGAACACCAAACTGTTTAGCTACATCTGCAATGATGGATAAGCTGTTAGGCACTTCACCATAACTTGCGTGATGGTCAAAAATAGTAGTTACACCATTTTCGATACAGCCTAAATACGTAAGTAATGCACTTGCTTTTACATCAGGAGCGGTCAATTTATTATCTAAGTAGAACCAAAGTCCTTCCAAGATTTCACCGAAGTTAGTCGGTGCCGGACCTGGCAATGATAAACCTCGTGCAAGAGCGGAATAAATATGGTGATGTGCATTAATGAAACCTGGCATAATTAGGCCACCATGAGCATCAATGATTTCTGCATTTACATACGTTTTACATAATTCATCATATATACCAATATCAACAATTTGAGTCCCGTCGATAGCAATAGCACCATCATAAATGATAGGTCTATCAGCGTCGCGAGTAATAACAGTACCTTTTCCTAATATAATCATGTGGGCACCTCCTCAACGATTCGTTGAAATGCATACTTATAAACTTATATATTATTATAATACGATACGTGTGCCTGTTTTTCCTGCTATACCATCTTTAGATTTCTCTAATAATGTGACAATTGAAACACGGCCTTTTTTGGATTCTGCAAATGCTATAGCGGCTTCTACCTTTGGTTTCATCGAGCCTTCTGCAAACTCACCAGCTGATACAAATTCTTTAGCTTGTGTAACGGTTATTTCATCAAGCCATTTTTCATTTTCTTTACCAAAGTTAATGGCAACCTTTTCAACAGCTGTTAAAATAACGAGAACATCAGCATCAATTTCTTGGGCCAATAAACTACTAGTCCAATCTTTATCAATAACAGCAGCTGCACCATGAAGTTCATTACCTTCTTTAGTTACTGGGATACCTCCCCCGCCACAAGCAACAATTAATTGTTTACCTACTAAACCTTTAATTGCTTCTAGTTCAATAATTTCTTTTGGTGCTGGAGATGCCACCACACGACGATAACCACGCCCCGCATCTTCTTTTACCACATAATCGTAATTCTTTTCTGCGTATTCAGCTTCTTCCTGAGTCATAAAGTGACCAATTGGTTTTGTAGGATTTTGAAAAGCTGGGTCATTTTGATCAACAAGTACTTGTGTAACCATGGTCATTGTTGGCAAATCTTTAATACCACGATTTAAGAGCTCTTCGTGAAGAGCATTTTGTAAGTCATAACCAATATAAGCTTGGCTCATTGCTACACATACAGATAATGGAGTGTTTGGTTGACCTTCTACTTCACGAGTCAATGCAGCCATCGCATTGTTGATCATACCAATTTGAGGTCCATTACCATGTGTTACCACTACGTCACAATCAGCTTCTACTAAATCAATGATTGTTTTAGCTGTACTTTTTACTGCAATTTTCTGTTCTGGTAAGGAATTGCCTAATGCATTCCCCCCTAGTGCTACTACAACTCTCTTTTTCATGTTATGCCTCATAACAAACTATTAAGAATAAAAGGAGCCATCAATACGGATGGCCCCTAAACTTTACTTTACGGTTGAACTCGTTCGGTTCCCTTCCGTTCTAATTCTTTTAAGGTTTCTACAGGATTTTTAAATTTGCTAAGGAAAATCATAGCTGCAATAACATATGGTTTGTAGCTTGCTTCCTTATAAAGAGGTATGCGGTAGCGATCAAATACTGTTGCATCTACTTCGCCTTCTTCACAACTTACACCTGTAATATCTGCTGGTAAGCAATGTAAGTAAAGAGCTTTGCCGTCCTTTGTGAGACTCATCATCTCTTCCGTACATGCCCAATCTTTATGTTTACCATTTTCTTCAAGAAGAACTTTTTCTAATGCTTTAATACCTTCATGATCATTTTCACCATACAGTTTTGTACGTTTTTCCATTGCACCGAATGGAGCCCAGCTCTTAGGATATACGATGTCTGCATCTTTGAAAGCATCCTTCATGTCGTTAGTTCTACGGAATGAACCGCCGCTAGCTTCAGCTTGTTTCTTAGCGATTTCTTCAACTTCCGGCATTACTTCATACCCTTCTGGATGTGCTAATACAACTTCCATACCTAAACGAGTGAATAAACCAATAGCACCTTGAGGTACGGATAAAGGTTTACCATAGGATGGAGAATACGCCCACGTCATAGCAATCTTTTTACCTTTAAGGTTTTCTACACCGCCAAATTCTTTGATGATATGAGCTGTATCAGCCATGATTTGCGTAGGATGGTCGATATCACATTGGAGGTTTACAAGCGTTGGGCGTTGCTCTAGTACACCATCTTCATGACCTTCTTTAACTGCATCAGATACTTGATGCATATAAGCATTCCCTTTACCGATATACATATCATCACGAATACCGATAACATCTGCCATAAAGGAAATCATATTAGCTGTTTCACGAACTGTTTCACCATGAGCAATTTGAGATTTACCTTCGTCTAAATCTTGAACTTCAAGACCTAGCAAATTACAAGCGGAAGCAAAGGAGAAGCGAGTTCTTGTAGAGTTATCACGGAATAAAGAAATGCCAAGGCCACTGTCAAATACTTTAGTAGAAATATTGCGTTCTCTAAGAGCACGTAATGCATCAGCTACGGCCCAAACACCTTGCAATTCATCATCAGATTTTTCCCAAGTTAAGAAGAAATCTTCGCCGTACATTTTACTAACGTCTAATTTTTGTAAAGTTTCAATACTTTTATTGAAGTCTGTCATCTGTAAGTCCTCTCTTTCAATTCCCTAAAGGGCTACTTAGGATCTAACTTTATACGATGCCTCATCAAATGTTGAGGTACCATATGAAATTCTTAATATCAACTATTTTCAGTTATTTTCGTTAAAATAAATCTAATTCAACGTATGTGATATTAGTCTTTGCAGTATACGGATGGTAATAATGCATATACAGCAGCACATGTTACAAGATCTTGTTTCCATGTAATTTCGTTAGGAGCATGTGCTTGTGCTTCTGCACCAGGACCGAAGCCAATACAAGGGATGCCATTACGACCCATGATAGATACACCATTTGTGGAGAATGTCCATTTATCAGTTAATGGGCGAGCTTTACGCATTTCAACTGTATCTTCTGCACCAATACGTTCGTTGCCATATAAGCTAGTGTATGCTTCTTCCAAAGCTTCTGTTACTTTATGATCTTTAGGAATTACCCAAGTTGGGAAGTAACATTCGATTGGATATGTCAAACCAGTCCAAGATGGACGAGCGTATTCGTACATGGATACTTTCGCACCATATTCTTTAACATGTGGTAATTCTTCGATTTCTGCCAAGCAACTTTGCCAAGTTTCACCAGCAGTCATACGACGGTCCAAGGAAATAGCGCAGGAGTCAGCTACTGCACAACGGCTTGGAGAAGTATAGAAAATTTGGGAAGTAGTTACTGTACCGCGACCTAAGAAGCGAGCTTCTTCATAGTGGTCAGGGTTGAATTTTGGATCAAGCATTTTAACAAGGCCCTTAATTTTTGTGCTTTCATCAGCAGAGTTAGCATTCAATTCACGGATGTCTTGAAGTATATCTGCCATTTTATAAATTGCGTTATCACCGCGTTCAGGAGCAGAACCATGGCAAGATACGCCTTGTACATCTACACGAATTTCCATGCGACCACGTTGCCCACGATAGATACCGCCATCGGTTGGTTCTGTAGATACTACAAATTCAGGACGGATATTGCGTTCCTTAATCATGTATTCCCAGCAAAGGCCATCGCAGTCCTCTTCTTGTACGGTGCCTACAACAAGTACACGATATTTATCACTTAGAAGTCCTAAATCTTTCATAATCTTAGCGCCGTATACAGCGGATACGATACCACCCAATTGGTCAGATACGCCACGGCCACCAATTTTAGTTTCGTCTTCGAAACCATCATATGGATCAAAATCCCAATTGTCACGATTGCCAATACCAACTGTATCAATATGTCCATCAAAGGCAATGAGGGTTTTCCCTGTACCCATATATCCAAGAATATTCCCCATAGGATCTACTTCAACTTCATCAAATCCTAGGTCTTTCATCTCTTGTTCTATACGTTTTACATGATCTTTTTCTTCAGCACTTTCACCTGGGAATGCTACGATCTCACGTAAAAATTTTGTCATCGCTGGGCCATAAGTTGCCGCTGCTTGTTTAATTGCTTGTAAATCCATAATTAATGCCTCCTAACGATCTTCACCATACCACATAATATTTTTATATCTTTCAGGATCCGTATCACCTTCAGTGGAGAAACAGAGTACCTTTGAAGACGCATCTAGTTCTAACTCTTTCCGTAAATCTTCATATTCCGGCATCGTCATAAGTGCCATTACAAGGCCTAATGGAACTGCACCAGACTCACCAGTAGTAATTGGAGTATCACCTTTAATTGGTGCACCACCAACGCGCATGCCTAAACGTGCCACCCAGTCAGGCGCAGAAACGAATACATCTGCATGATTTCTCAAAATATCCCAAGAAACTGTGTTCGGTTCACCACAAGCTAAGCCTGCCATGATTGTTTCTAAATCACCCTCTACGATACGAGGTTTACCATCATCAGCTACAGCACCTTTGTATAAACAAGCTGCAGCTGCCGCTTCTACAACAATTAATTTAGGTTTTTTAGCCACATTGCTGTATAGATTAGTGAAGTAACCCACTACAGAACCGGCAAGGGAACCTACACCAGCTTGTACAAATACATGAGTAGGAACTTTACAATTATCAGCTTCTAATTGATTGGCTGTTTCCATAGCCATTGTGCCATAGCCTTGCATAATCCAGTTTGGAATTTCTTCATAACCTTCCCAGGCAGTATCTTGAACTACAACACCATTAGGAACTTCTTTAGACTTTTTAGTTGCTAAGCGTACACACTCATCGTAGTTGAAGTCTTCGATTGTTACAGTAGCGCCTTCGTTTTCGATTTGTTTTCTACGATATTCTGTAGAGCCCTTTGGCATAAATACTACAGATTTTTGACCTAATTTATTGGCTGCCCATGCTACACCTCGACCGTGGTTACCATCAGTGGCAGTAAAGAATGTAGCTTGACCAAACTCTTCTTTTAATTTTGCTGATGTTAATACATCATATGGTACATCCTCAACAGCTTTACCAGTTTGTTGCGCCACATATTTTGCCATCGCATAGGAGCCGCCTAATACCTTAAATGCATTAAGGCCAAATCGGTAGGATTCATCTTTTACAAAGAGTGCATCAACACCGATATAAGACGCTAAATTCTTAAGCGATACAAGTGGAGTAACGCTATATTGTGGAAAACTTTCATGAAACGCTTTAGCTTTCTTAACCTCTCTAACATCCATAACGGACAAAAACTTGTCACTTGATGGTACCATTGTATTACGTTTCCACTGAATTCGTTCCATATTTGCCTCCTAGGATTCTTCCTTTACAGTATTTAAATCACTATAAAGAGTAAACTTAGAAATATTAAAATACTCTGCTATCTTCTCAGAAGACTTCGAGATAAGAAAAGCCCCTTTTTCGTTTAAATAGGAAATAGCTTTTAAGCGTTCCACCTTATTCATCAATGGTCCTGGTTTACCAACTAAACGTTCTACGTCTAGTAATAAATCATCTAATAGTTCCGATACACTCGTCGTAATTTTTTCAACAGATCCTGCATCTTCCTGACCTGTATTGACCAAACTATCCAAAAGTCGATGCATCATAACAAACTCTGTTATATCTTGGTTAATCCCCAACAAGTATGCTATACGACCTGTATCATCACGAATATACATGGTAGAAGATTTTAATATTCGACCATCTTTAGTCTTTGTGAGATAACCAAATCTGCCCTCGCTACCATCGTCATGACTCAGCACATCTAAAACCACATGCGATGGGCCATCACCAACATGTCTATTAGTTATAGTTCCATTCTCAATATATACAAGAGAAGAATTAATATCCCCTTGTAAATCATGAATCAATACTTCACAGGATGGTCCAAATTGTACCGCTAATCCATGGGCTATGACTTTTATTCGCTCTAATGTACTCATTGAAATAACCCCTCTTTCAATGTCATAGATTAACCTTTCCCGTTTAAATTACGCTAGCCCGGTTAATAGCTAATATAAAATTAACCCTAACTATTTTTGTATCAACCTAAATTTTTGTTAGGTTCTTTAACTAAATTATAGGACTATGTGTACAAAAACGCAATATAATTATGTATTAAAGTTATTTATAATTATGCGCTTATATACACAAATAGAGATAAAGATAAATAAACATTATGATTTTCATCACATTTACTTATCGATATCAAAATTTTTAATGACCTTTGCTCCATCATATCAATCATAAGTACATACAAAAAAGGCTGTAATAACGAATTATCGTCATTACAACCTTTTATTATTAACTATTAGTATTTATGTTAGTAATTAAAATCAAATTAAGCGTTTGCTAATGTTTTACCTAATTCTTGGCATTGTGCATTACCATCATCATCAGGTTCGCCCAAGATTGCTACGCCATCAGCCACTAATTCGCCACCAGCATCTTTAATTCGAGTGCCCCAGTCTTCCAACCAAGTACCACCCCAACCATAGGAGCCAAAGATCGCTATTTTTTTACCACTCAACTTGCCTTCTAGTTCAGTGTAGAATGGTTCAAATTCGCCTTCTTCTAATTGTTCTGCACCCATATCAGCACAGCCAAGAGCTAATTTTTCATAAGCGGCTGCTTCATCAACAGATACTTCAGAAACGGATTTTACTTCAACTTCTTGACCTGCAGCTTTAATACCTTCAGCTACTTCATAAGCCATGCGTTCTGTATTGCCTGTACCGGACCAAAAAATTACACCAATCATCTTGTACCTCCTAGGCCGTTCTTGCGACCAATGAACTAAATGTTTTTCCCAACATCAATTGAGTTTGACAAAATTCACGACATGCTTTGTAACACAAGAAAGAGCGTTGTGCATTTACCACATCATGGTAAACCTTCCACTCTCCGCACATTCGGTATCCCCCACCACGATAGGAAATAAAACATTTCACATCCTTTAATGGGTAACCTAGAAAAATGCCGATTTCATGTGGAAACTCAATGCTTACTTCCATACGATATCTAAGATGTTCGAGCATCTCCATAATGCTCATTCGATCATGATAACCGTAGGCTTTCAAAAATAACATCACCGCAGGTTGCCGTACATAGTCTCTTAATTGCTTCTCACGGAATACCAATAATAGTCTTCGCGCTTTACAACGACATAATTCAAAGAAGAACAATCCTTTTTCATTGAACGCTTTATTATACTCTATCAATACAAATTGGATTTGTTCATTCATGTCCCGTGGAATAGAAACCAAGTTCGATAGCTTAATACCTCGAATTGCCGGTGCACAATGATATCCAATGATATGGTCAATTGAATTCATCATAATAGTACCTGCCTGTTGCACATCGTTAGAATTTCCTCTAATGAGAATAATTCCTATAGGCTCATAGTACTCTTGATGAGAAAAATTGTCAAGAATAATTGATATATATTTTCAATAATTATTTATTATTTGGTATGTAATAAACCTTTAACTTTAGGGAATACAACACTATCATTAGCTTCGTCAACAGCAATTAAATGAGCATTTGGTCCTGTATATTTATCTTCAGAAATACTAATATGTAATATCTCATTATAAGAATTATTATTAGCTATACTTTTATATTTCAATGTGCCTTTATAGGCATTGCCTTGTTTTGCTAATGGATTTATTACCGTGAAAGTACCAAGTACAGGGCTATCGCCATTGTTAATAGCAGCTGCTAATGCTCCAAGAGATGAAGAATCTGTATTCATATGCTTTGCTTCACTCATACGACTAGATAATTGTTTTCCTAACACAACATTAGCATAAACAGCATATTGCATTTCATTCTCGTTTTTAATATTTAATGTATATACATCTGCAGAAGACGCGCCCGCCTCAAGAAGTACAGACTTAATATCTTTTTTGCCCTCCCCAGCAAACAACGCTTTAGGATTATTTTGATACATAGTAACGCCTTCAGGCAATTTAACACCTTGATATGTTACAGTTTGACTTCTATTTAAAATGGACTTAATGTTCGCTGCGGAACCCATAGCAGGCATAGATACCAACACAGCCGCTACCGTAGCAAGTAGTACTATTTTTTTCATTTTTCTCCTCATGAAAGCATTAATATAATGCGTTATGCTATTTTTTTTGTGCCTTAGCCCAACTATCGCGTAAACCAACAATACGGTTCACTACAATATGGTCTGAAGTACTGTCTTTATCAGTAACAAAGTAACCTTGACGCAAGAATTGGAAACGATCCCCTGGTACAGTTGTAGCAAGGCATGCTTCCCCTTTACTCTTGAATACTTGTAAGGACTCATGATTAAAATCACCTAAGAAGTCCTTACCATCAGAATCTTCTTTTAGCAAGTAATCGTACAAGCGGGATTCAATATCTACTGCAGTAGACGCTTCAACCCAATGTAATGTGCCCTTAACCTTACGTGTACAACCGCTACCGCTCTTAGTTTCAGGATCATATGTACAGTGAATTTCTGTAATATTACCATTTTCATCTTTAATAACATCAGTGCATGTAATGAAATAAGCTCCTTTCAAGCGTACTTCTTTGCCTGGTGCTAAGCGGAAAAATTTCTTAACTGGTTCTTCCATAAAGTCACTGCGTTCGATATAGATTTCACGGCCAAATACAACTTCACGATTACCAAGTTCTTCATTTTCAGGATTATTTTCAACTGTACAAAGTTCTGTTTTGCCTTCTGGATAATTTGTAATAATAACCTTTACAGGATCTACCACAACCATAGGGCGTTTAGCTTTAAGTTTCAAGTCCTCTCGAATACAGAACTCAAGCAACGCAATATCTACAATGCTATCCGCCTTCGCTACACCAATGCGCTCACAGAAATCGCGAATAGATTCCGGTGTATAACCACGGCGGCGTAAACCTGAGATTGTCGGCATACGAGGATCATCCCAACCAGATACAAGTCCAGCTTCAACAAGAGCACGCAATTTACGTTTGGACATAACCATTTTAGTTACATTCAAGCGAGCAAACTCAATTTGTTGTGGAATTTCAGTATCATCCCATTCCTCTAACACCCAATCATATAATGGTCGGTGAACTTCAAATTCTAATGTACAAATAGAATGCGTAATACGTTCGATAGCATCTTCAATAGGATGGGCAAAATCATACATAGGATAAATTTTCCACTCATTACCCGTATTATGATGCTCTGTATTTACAATACGATAAATAACAGGGTCACGCATTACGATATTAGGATGCGCCATATCGATTTTTGCACGCAATACCTTTTCCCCATCTTTATATTTACCAGCTTTCATTTCTTCGAAGAGCATCAAATTTTCTTCTACACTACGATCACGGTATGGACTATTGACACCAGGAGTAGAGAAATCGCCACGATTTTGTTTAATTTCATCTGCAGTTTGATCATCTACATAAGCTTTGCCAAGCGTGATTAATTTCTTAGCATACTCATACATTTGGCCAAAATAATCAGATGCATAGCGTGGTTGTTCATTCCATTCAAATCCAAGCCATTTAACGTCTTCCATGATGGAGTTTACATATTCGACATCTTCTTTTACAGGATTTGTATCATCAAAGCGAAGATTTGTTAAACCATTGTATTGTTTACCAATACCAAAGTTTAGGCAAATAGATTTAGCATGTCCAATATGCAAGTAACCATTTGGTTCTGGTGGAAAACGAGTCAATACACGCCCACCGTATTTGCCAGTTTCGTTATCTTTGTTGATAATAGCTTCAATAAAGTTAACAGATACAACTTCTTCAGGAGCTACATCTTTTTCAATGTCTTTATGTTCCAACGTTCTTACCTCCATAGGAAAAATATTCTTTTATTTTACCATACTTTGTATAAAACCGCATATCTTTTAATGTCTTGCACTGTTAGTCGAAATCGGTTAAATCAATGCCAGCCTTTTTAAGCTCTTCTAGCGCAGACTCTACATCCATTTGAGGTTTCTTGTAGTTCACTTCTTCGTTCACACATGTTTTTAACGGTTTCTTATGAACGCCGGCAATAATATTATCTGCTGTCAAAATAGACATGTCATAACGAGTCCTATCTGTGTAAGAGCCAATATGTGGTACGATGAGGCAATTTTCTACCTCTAATAATGGATGATCCACTGGTAATGGTTCTGGATCCGTCACATCGAGTGCCGCATAATCAATTTCACCTGTATTTAAGGCATTAATGAGTGCCTCTGTATCAACGATAGGACCACGACCTACATTTACAAATAAAGCGGTATTTTTCATCTTCTTGAAGAATGCTTCATCACACATATGATAGGTTTCATCTGTTAATGGAGCCATTACACAAACTACATCACTAGTAGCTAAAAGGTCATCTAGCTCCATATAAGTAGTCTTATGAATCTTATCATCCAAGCGTTGATTACGATTATGATATACAACAGTCATACCAAAGGCACGGGCGCGGCGAGAAATAGACACGCCGATAGCCCCCATGCCAATGATACCAAGAGTGCGACGACTTAAATCAAAACCTTTAATATTAGAAGGTCTTTGAGCCCAACGACCGTCTTTTACAAAGTTAGCATTTTCTATAATACGACGACTAGCCGTGGCAATCAAGGTAAATGCAAGTTCTGCTACCGTTTCATTGAGAACACCTGGTGTATTGCCATAAGGAATGCCTGCCGCTGTTAGTTCATCAATGTTTACATTATCATAGCCTACGGCCGCTTGTGCTATAACCTTTAAATTTGGCGCATTCTTTACAAGATCAGCATCTACATCTAAAGGTCGTACACACCATAAACCATCTGCATCAACGAGCCATTCCTTCAGTACCTCACGAGGCATCACTGTTTTTTCAGTCCATTGGCGCACATCTACATGCTCTTTTAAATATGCAATCGCATCTTTGCGAACCAGTCCATTTACTACTACTAGAGGTTTCTTTTCCATGTATATCCCTCCCTAAAAATTCTATATATTATAATTATATTTTATACTAGAAAGCTAACGTAATACAACAAAAAGGAGTAAGGCCAAAACCTCACTCCTTTTATGTATAATTTAAATTTGAACTAGTTCAAATCTGCAGTACAGTTAGGACATTTAACTGCATTAATATTGATTTCAGATTTACAGAATTGACATTCTTTCGTTGTAGGTGCTTCTGCAACTTCCTCTTCTTTCGCGGATTTCATCATTTTAGCCAAGCCACGAACCATCAAGAATACAACAAATGCCAAAATCAAGAATTGAATCAAATCAGTAATAAATGTACCATATGGCAATACAGATCCAGCTGCACGAGCTGTAGCAATATCAGCGCCAGCCATGAATGCATCTTTAGAACCTGTGCTCAATGGCAAATACAAATTACTAAAATCAATACCACCTGTGAATATACTGAGAACAGGCATGAATAGGTTGTTTACAACAGAATTAACCAATGCTGTGAAAGCAGCACCAATAATCATACCAATAGCTAGGTCCATCATATTGCCTTTGAAAGCAAATGCTTTAAAGTCGTTTAAAAAGTCTTTCATTTTCATACTCCTAGATACGTTTAATTGAGAATGCATTAATAACAGTACTAATCATAAAATAAAGATAAAAAGATGTCAAGAAATTTCGATGTAGTTTTTAAAATTTAGTTAATATAGTTTTTCATAATTCTATCTATTATTGTAATAAATCACGTATTATGCGTATTTTTTGCACCATATTTTCTATGCCTACACTCTAAAACGCTTTGATACATACTAGAAAATAGAGCCTAACCAAACTTTGGTCAGACTCTATTAATTAGAAGTATTAATGTATTGTTCCATTAACCTAAACCTAGTGAAAGAAGTTTAGCACGCTCTATTACTGCAATAAATGCAGGTGGTATCATGGAAGCATCTAAGAATTGACTAATACGACGCCCTACAATTACCCCTTTATTGGCATAGAACCAAGAGAAGTAATAAATATGTAAATCATCTAACTTACGATCCGAAATATTCGATAAACATCGTTGTACAATTTGACTTTTAGTAATACCTAGTTTCGCATAACCACGACGTGCCATGTCCTTTGTTACCATTGGCCGAGCATCATCAATAATATCCTTGATAATGGCATCCATTATGGAACGCTTGTGCATCGCAAGCAAATACGATACAAAATCCATTTCAAAACAAATTTCTTGTGTGTAAAATATATTGCTATGTGCTTTTGCATACTTTCCCTCTACATCTCGATCATAGAGAGCTACTGTTGGAATAGAGAATCTATTAAATAATTTTTGTAATTTACTAATAGAAGACTCTCCTCGGGCATTGATAAGACAGATGCCAAAGTAATCAAAATCTACCCCCAATCGTTTACCAAAACCTGCAAAGCTACCGTACTCTGTCTCTCCTTCTACAATGATAATACACCGAGCGTAGAGCGCCTCCTTAGCCTCTGGAAAATGCATAATCAAATGTTTCTCTACCTCTTTAGGGAAGTTAAACGTAACCCCACAAGCTGCACAGACCATATTATTTTCATCCCGATAAAGGCGAATAATGTGCCGATAATCATCAACAAGCGCATCTGTACTATGTGTAACTACAAAAAGTTGTCCTAACAATCCATCAATTTTAAATACATCTCGCAACAACGATAAAAACTCTTCATTTTCATTAGTTGCAATTTGGCGGTAATAATTGAGCACAGCCCGTTGCAAATAAGGGCTTAAATGTAGCTCTGGCTCATCCACACTGATAAAGATTGGTAAAAACTTGCGACCCTTTCCATCATATACAAGTAAAGCTTCTAGATTTGTAGTCGCACTACTCACCTTCATATAGATTTGAGCTAAAATTTTAAGAGCCACAGCCATTATTAAACGCACATTATCAGCAGAATACTTGCGTTCTATAGCAGAAGATGTAGACAACACCTCTATAAGGTGTTGAATATTGAGCATACAATAGGGATCTAAATCCTTGCGTAAACTGACAATTTCACGCTGCAAATCATCAGTCGCCATTTCTAATCGAGATACATAAGCTTGTAAGAGATGTCCTAATTCAATATATACAGCAGAGGGTATAGAAAATAGCTCTTGCTCTGATGTATCGCGATGACACACATATAAGGCATGACGAATCATAGATAACGCCATAGGTTCAATCCCTGCATCAGTGACTCTGTATAATCGTGGATATACCTCTTGTACAACTTGTTCAAGTCGTAAACGGTAGGTGGGGCCTTCATCAGCAGTATACATGCTTTTATAATTTAACTCACCTAAAGATATTTCAAAATCAATGCGGATAGGCTTGTTTACATCCGTGAAATCACTTTCAATGAACCCATGGCACTCCATGATAATTTCTAAGAGATCTAGAAAATTAGACTTACCTACTGCATTCTCACCGACAAAGTAATTAATATCATTGTGAAAGCTTAGTGTTACATCGGCTAAGTTCCTATAGTTTTCAATATGCATCCATTTTATATACATAGCTCCTCCGTCTGTAGCTACTTTCAAAATGAAAGGGCGATACTGTATATATTCGACATTTATTTAATTTTATCCTCTATGACCTTGCCCTCTCTTAATGGACCACTCTGTTCTTTAAGACGCGCCAACATAACAGAAGATATAAACATGGCAATACCAGCACCCACTGTGGCTATGGATAAACTTTCACCAAAGATCAAGAACCCGTAGAAGGAACTAATAAATACGCCAACGTATTGCAAGAATTGAGCCACTACAGCATTGGTCGTAACAAAGGCTCCGGTCAAGAAAAACTGAGCCACTACACTAATACCACCGATAGCAAAGATAATTAGCCAGTCTGTACCTTGAGGCATAACGAGCTGTTCTGTAGTGACGAGGCCCGCAATCATACCAGTAATCATAAAATAGGCCATAATTTCAAAATTACTATGTTGTCCGCGTTTACTAATAGTTCGTATTGTCGTATAAGCCGCCGCAGCTAGAGCAGCACCTAAAATTGCTACCAAGGCATACCAAGAAAATGATTCATAACTAAAAGGATTTACCATTACTAAGACAGCAATCAAAATAACTCCGAGCCATTTGCCAGCCCCTTTAGGTATCGATTCCTTCAGAAACAGAGCACTAAAGATAAAAACAAATATTCCTGTCGTCTGAAATAGAATTGTTGCATCAGATAATTTTATGTGTACCAAAGCAATAAAATTACAGACCATACCAAAACCGCCGTATAGGCCACGCATGACAAGGAGCCCCCGATCCTCTTTTGAAAATCGGATTCCCTTCACATACATGATAATGAGCACCGCAACAGTCCCAAAGAATCCACGGGCAAAAGCGATCTCCCCAGGTGGAATATTCGTCCCCAACAGTTTTACGAATACATTCATCGTACTAAACAAAAGTGCAGATAACAATGCATATATAAGGCCCTTTTTAGCCATAGCCCCTCCTATAATTATATTTCTCTATATAATTATAAACCCATATTTCTATAAATAATGGATACATCAATACATACTAACAAAATTCCATATCATATATGATGAATGTTAATTTAATGAGAAAATGAATTAAATTGGTTAATCAATAAAAAATGGTTACTCAATAAGAAACATATAGATATGCCGCCCTTCTAATGAAAGGCGGCATTGTATTATTTAGAGAATGTATCTACAAAATCTAAGATTTCTTGTTTCATATTCTCTTTGTCGATTGCTTTTGTAAAGCGCAATGGTTTGGATTGTAAGGCTTCCAATTGTTTAGGGAAGGCAACACCCGTTACAGTAGAGATATTATCTAAGCTTTCATAAGGAGTCTCGCCTACCTTGATATCCAATGCCTCACAGATTGGTGTAGGGAATTTAAATGGATGTGCTGTAGATGCAATCACTGTATGACGAGCGCCATCTTCAGGATGTTTCTCCAACTCCTTCATATAGGCCCCCATAGCAACCGCCGTGTGAGGATCCATTACATAACCGTAAGAATTGTATACTTGTTCAATGATTGCTTTCGTTTCTTCATCATCCACATAGGCACCAGCAAAATCAGTCTTAATACGTTTGAACTCTTCTTCATTAACAGTTAATTTGCCTGTTGCTTTAAGATCTTTCATCCATCCTGCTGTACGTTCGCTATCTTCACCAGAAATATAATATAAGAATCGTTCAAAGTTAGAGGACTCAAGAATATCCATAGATGGAGAAATCGTCGTATAGAATGGGCGGTTCATATCGTAGGTACCGTTTTCAAAGAAGTCAGTAAGTACGTTGTTTTGATTGGACGCACAAATCAATTTGCCGATAGGAATCCCCATTTTTTTAGCATAGTAAGCAGCCAAAATATTACCGAAGTTACCAGTTGGAACTACAACATTGAAAGCTTCGTCTTCATGGATTGCACCTTGTGCAACCAGTTCAGCATAGGCATTTACATAGTAAACTACTTGTGGAGCTAAACGACCAATATTGATAGAGTTCGCACTAGAGAACATAACCCCTTTTTCAGCAACCTCTTCTGCAGTTACTTTATCAACAAAGAGACGTTTCAAGAATTGTTGCGCATCGTCAAAGTTACCATGAATGGCTGTGACATTGACATTCGCCCCTTCTTGTTTTTGCATTTGTTCCGCTTGCATAGGACTAACGCCATCAGTTGGGTAAAATACCTGAATATGAGTGCCAGGTATATCCTTGAAGCCTTCAAGAGCTGCTTTACCAGTATCACCAGAAGTAGCCGTTAAGATAAGAACTTCTTTTTTCTCACCTTCCGCCTCTTTAGCTGCCACTAACAAATATGGGAATAAGGACAACGCCATATCTTTGAAAGCTTGTGTGCGGCCATGGAATAGTTCCAATACGGAAACCTTTTCCAATAAAGAGTGTAATGGTGCAATATCACGGGTGCTGAAATTAGCATCGCAGTAAGCAGAATTAATCATTTCATTTAAATGAGCTTCAGAAAAGCATGGAAACAACTTTGCTAAAACAACGGCTGCTACTTCTTGGTAGTTTTTATCTTTCACATCATTATAAGTTAAGCAGTTTGTAGGGAATAAAGATGGTACATATAGGCCACCATCCTCTGCCAATCCGTGCAACAATGCATATGTTTCATTTACCGCAACGGTACCGCGGGTGCTAGTATAATTCATAGAATACCTCATTTATAACTACAATGGATTTTTACGAGTTTAATAGATTTATTATAGCATAAAAGCGCCCACTTGGGGCGCTTTCTATAGAATTATATAATAAATTTTAATCTTGTAGATAGAACTAAACATTACTAGCTAATTAGATAAATGTTTAGTCTCCACCATCAATTAGAAATCGATTATAGTTCACCTTCTGCAATAGCATCCAATGTATCAAGAGACGGAATGAAAAATAGCATGCCCGTAATAGGCTTAGAATAATCAAGCAATTTATCATTTTGTGTAAACATATTGGTAAGCATTGTTTTGGTCACATCCCAGTAACGAGCATAACCTATAAAGTATGTGCCTCGAACACCTTGACCAGGTTGAGCAAATGGAACATTCATACGAACGATCTTATGTTCTTCATCATCACGATTGTCTTGAGCCACTACATTGTGAGCTACCGGGTCTTTTTCGTCATCCTCTAATTCGATATCACTAAATTTGCGGCGGCCAATGAATTTCTCTTGCATTTCTGTAGGAAGTGCACGCCATGCATCAAGATCATGTTCATATTTCTGTGCAAATGCATAAGAGCCATTAGTAAATTCAGGATCTTCATCTCCAATAACGCCCCACTCTACAGCCTCTTGGCCAACAGGGTTTTCCGTACCATCAACGAAATCAATAATCGCACGACCTTGTTCGTAGTGGAAGCCATGGGTTTCATCTACAACAGATGTAATAGGGCGTAAGAACTCCATAATTTGATCTACTACAGTATACGTAACAGATTCATCATTAGAGCGGACATGCAAAAATAAGTCAGCTGCTACAGCGGGTACATCTTGTTTATCACCTTTTATGCCTTCGAAGTCTTCTAACTCTTTTGGTACCGGTGCATTAGGGAACAAATAATCCCATGCCTTACGGCTAAAGCCAAAGGCAATGCCCAAACCTTCCCCATTAGCGCGAATACTAACAGAACGTTTAATGGCTTGAATACGATCTGCCATATCTTGAATCACTTCAAGCTCTGCCTCATGATCTTTACGGTTTAATAACAAAGTGGTGAAGTTGACACTTTGGCCAGCATCTTTATACACATCTTGTGTTCTAGAAACATCTACTGCCATTTGGTACCTCCTAGTGAGAAAACTATTATAAAACCATCATAAGCTATTATAGTTTTACTGTCTATAAAATATATTATATTGTATCAATACTATATTCAATTAATATCAAAGTTTATAAACTTAATTAAATCAATGACTACTCGTTTGAGAAAAATAGGATTAAACCACAACGTATTTTAACCATGTAAATAACTATATAAAGGCTAAAAAGATATGTAAAAAGCTAAAAGAAAAATATTTACACAAAAAAAGAACTCACACAAAATGTGAGTTCTTTACTCTGGTGGACCACCAGGGGTTCGAACCCTGGACACCCTGATTAAGAGTCAGGTGCTCTGCCAGCTGAGCTAGTGGTCCATGACATGAATAATTATATGCTTATTTTATAGGAATGTAAAGAAAATTTATTACACTCCTATAAAATATCAACATTCATATTATTAATATTGTAATACCCAATCCTTCATAATATTACAGGCCTCAGTAGGGAGTAGATCACTAGTCCCTACGCAGTTTTCACCACTATATAGTTGAAGCACACTATGAGTGCGACTTACTTCTTTTACAATAACATTCGTCAAATTAGACTTAGGAACGCTAAACTGTAACCCATAACGACCAAAATAAGTAAATACGGTTTCTTGTGTATTGTATTCTATATGGACTTGAAGCATCTTGCCTCCAGGCCAGCATGATTCAACATTCTCCTTTGATCTAGGCTTTAAAAAATCAAAAAATCCCATACTACCCTCCGATTCGCCACATTGGACGCTCAGGTTGATCCATACCTATACCATCATGTCGTTCTTGTTTTCGTTGCAAAGCACGTTCAATATGATTAGCTAAGTCCTTTATAGATACACCTTTGCGTACGAGTGATACGAGATCAGCCTCATCATCTCGCAACAAGCACAATCGCATTTGACCGTCAGATGTAAGACGTACACGATTGCAAGTGTCACAATAGCTATGAGACATAGAGAATATAAAGCCTACAGCCTTACCACTAGGTAGTGCCAAATATGTAGCAGGACCAAAGCCATAAACAGAATGAACCTCTGTGAGAGATCCGCCACTAACGCGTTCTAGTTGTTCCTTCCATTCATCAAAGGTAGGCCCATGAAAGGCATCACCTTGGAACGGCATGTATTCAATAAATCGCCAAACAACAGGCCATTTTTCAACATATTGTAATAAAGATTTAACTTCATCATCGGACCAATAACGAGATAAAACCGTATTAATCTTAACGGATTTAAAGTTAGCATTAATAGCACTACGTATACCGTCGAGGACGGACTCCAACTGTCCCGCTTTACCAACACAGGTGGCAAAAGCTTCAGTTTCAAGAGAGTCCAAACTAATATTCACACGATTCAAGCCAAGTTTTTTTAACCGTTGCGCTCGTGAGGCTAATAAACTACCATTGGTAGTCATAGAAATATCTTCAAACCAACCTGTTTCTTTAATACGACCTAGTAACTCTTCGATATGTGGATAGAGCAAAGGCTCACCGCCTGTGAGGCGTACTGCCTTCACACCAATATGATGGAAGGCCCCTAATATATTCATCCATTCATCAACAGATAATAGTTGTGTTTGACTTTGAGGAGTAATTTCTGCAGGTCGGCAGTAGGGACAACAAAAATTACACGCATCTGTCAACGACAGACGTACATATTCAATTGTACGACCCCATGCGTCTTTCATAACACACCTCATTTACTAATACGAAATTATTTAATAATAGATACTTCATCACCTACATGAATCATACCAGTTTTAAGAACCTTACCAAAGATACCTTGTGTAGGCATAATACAGGAACCAACTTGTTTCATAATTTCACAACCTTGATGACATTCCTTGCCAATTTGAGTAATTTCAAGAATCACATCATCACCTACTTGTAAGTGAGTCCCTACAGCTAATTCATAAAGAACCATGCCTTCTACTGTAATGTTTTCAGCGAAATCACCAGGTTTGACATCTGCACCTTGTGCCCTCATGTGATCAATACTCGCAATACCAAGCAAGCTGATTTGGCGATGCCAATTTCCTGCATGAGCATCTCCCTCCATCCCATGATCAACAATGAGATTGGCGGATTCAATATTATGTTTTTTTTGCCCTTTTCTCTCACTTATGGAGATAGCAATAATTTTTCCGTCTGCCACGTAGCCCTTCCCTTCTTATGGGAACATTCCATATACATAACTTTTATAAACACTTAATTGTAAATACAAATTAATATTTCTATTTTATGAAAGCATCACAAAATAGTTCTACAATTATCTATATATTATAGCATAATATTCTAATGTTTTTCCTGTGATTTTATTCACTAAAAAAACTCTACCGAAAGAGGTAGAGTTCTCATCTAGTTATTATTATCGGCGACCCATTTCTTTAATTTCGTCACCTTTATTAACACCATTTAGTAATAAATTAAGCAAGATTGCCATAATACTACCAAAGGTAATGCCAGATTTTAATATAATTTGTGCCCAATCAGGGAAATTAGCATAAAAGTTCGGCGCCGCAATAGGGATCATAGCCACTCCAATACTAATCGCCACAAGCATCAAGTTATGATTACCATCAAAACTAACCTTGCCAAGAGCGCGGATACCACTGGCAACAATCATACCAAACATAGCAATACCAGCACCACCAAGCACTGCATTTGGAATACTAGCAACTATAGCAGCTAGTTTAGGAAATAAACCTAACAAAATTAAGATTACTCCAGATGCAGCTACTACAAAGCGACTTTTAACACCTGTAACCGCAATAAGTCCTACATTTTGAGCAAAGGCTGTATATGGGAAACTATTAAGAATTCCCCCTATTAAAGTAGAAATACCATCGGCACGAATAACAGAAGCCAATTCTTTTCGACCTATTGGCTTATCCACAATTTCACCAATAGCAATACTATCACCTGTAGTCTCTACCATGACAACGAGCATGACGATAATCATAGATAGTACAGAAGCCCAGTCAAAGGTTGGCAAACCAAAATAGAATGGTTCAATGAAAGCAACCCATTGAGATCGACCAACTTCATCAAAATTAGCAACGCCCATTGCAAAGGCAATTGCTGTGCCTGCGATCAAACCGATTAATACAGAAAGATTACTTAAGAAACCTTTAGCAAACTTGTATACAAATACAACAATTAAGAACGTAAGAAACCCAAGTCCTATGTTTGTATAGCTTCCAAATTCTGGATTTCCTACGCCGCCCCCCATCCAATTAATGGCAACTGGCATTAAGTTAATCCCAATAAGAGTAATTATGGTTCCCGTTACAACAGGGGGGAACAGTCGAATTAGACGACTAAAGAATGGAGCTACTAGAAAGGTAAATAAACCTGCTACAATAATGGCGCCGTAAATGGCAGTCATACCATGCTGTGCCCCAATCATAGTCATAGGTCCGACAGATGCAAAGGTAACACCTTGGATCATAGGGATACGCCCACCTATATTACCGAAGCCTAATGTTTGAATTAAGGTCGCAATGCCACAAGTAAACAAGTCTGCTGTAATAAGACGAATCAAGTCCTCCACAGGTAAATTCATCGCCTGTGCCACGATAATCGGTACCGCGACAGCTCCAGCATACATGGCAAGTACATGCTGTAAACCAAAGGCAAAGAGCTGTGGTATGGGCAACATACTATCGACTGTATTTATTTGGTTCTGATCTGTCATAATGTCTCCTACATAAAACCTCGAAATATCACCCATTTATTTTACACTATCGTTCGGATTATAACAATAGAAAAAAGAGAGTCTATTATTTTATACGTATTAATAGGCTCTCTTTATATTATTTCCCGAACTTTTATAGTTTGCTCGGTTATATTATTCGATTTATATTATAATCTCTTATTATTCATATAACCCTATGATAGACGACTCTTTAACATCAAGATCTTTTTCAATGGCATACATCTTAGATGTTAGTTCTGCTACAAAACTTTCATCTTTAATACCAGATAAATTAATACGCACATTCAAAAAAGCCGATTTCACCGCAGCACGCGCATTAATAGCCGCAATAATACCATCTGTAATAAGATTTTGATTCCCCTTACGAGAGGCTAATTCTGCTAAATCAAATATTTGATTCGCTAATTCTCCAATTTCAAAAGGTACCATAGCAGCATCTTTGTATGCTTGTTGAATAGCAGCTGTACGCGCAGCCTTCTCTTCATCTGTATTCTTTGGCAATCCTAAGGCGTTCATAAAGATATTAAATACATCTGCATCAGCTTGAGATAATTCGAGCATGCGCTTGCGAATCGCTTCTGCTTTAGCTTGAAGCTCCTCCATTTCGGTCTGAACCGCTTCATAACCTTTTTTACCAAATGTAAGGTTTGCTACCATTTCTGCTAAAGCCGCCCCCGTTGCGGCAGTCAATGCCGCAATAGCACCACCACCTGGCGTTGGCTCTTTAGAGGCAGTAGCAGCCACAAAATCTATTACTCGTTGTTCTACTAATTTCATAACATAGCCTCATGTAAAAACACTTTCTATTAAAACAAGCCTTTAATTGTGCCGTCTGCTTCGATATCCATATTAAGAGCAGCAGGACGTTTAGGAAGGCCCGGCATGACCATTACGTCACCTGTACGACATACGATAAAGCCTGCCCCATTAGCAACACGAATATCGGATACAGTAATTGTAAAGCCAGTTGGTGCGCCCAAAAGAGCTGGATTATCGGATAAGGAGTATTGCGTTTTCGCCATACATACAGGCAAACGATCAAGTCCCCAATCTGCTAATTGTTTAATTTGCTTTTTGGCTTTGTCCGTAAAGATAACACCATCGCCACCATAAATAGTTTTAACGATTTTATTAACTTTGTCCTCAAAACTATCTTCTAACTTATATACGAATTTAGGTGTTGGCTTAGGGCCTTCAAGTAACTCTACAACTTTTTTCGCCATATCAGTGCCGCCTTCGCCGCCCTTTTCCCAACATTCATTAAGCTCTACAGGCACGCCAAACTCATCACATAGGCGAGTCAACTCAGCAATTTCTGCATCTGTATCGCTAGCAAATTTATTGATTGCCACTAATACAGGCACATTGAAATAACGCATGTTTTCAATTGCTTTTTGTAAGTTGCTGAAACCTTTAGTTACGGCTTCAACATTTTCTGTATTCAACTCTTGTTTTGGTACACCACCATGCATTTTAAGAGCTCGTAATGTAGCTACGATAACGATTGCATCAGGGAAAATATCGCCGTATCGGCATTTAATATCAAGGAATTTTTCAGCACCCAAGTCAGCGCCAAAGCCCGCTTCCGTAACTACGATATCACCAATCTTAAGTCCTAGTTTTGTAGCTACAATGGAGTTACAACCATGAGCGATATTAGCGAATGGACCACCATGAACGATGGCCGGTGTATGTTCTAGTGTTTGTACAAGATTCGGCTTGATAGCATCTTTCATAAGGAGAGCCATCGCACCTTGACAACCAAGTTGATGAACATAAACAGGATTACCTGCTAAGTTACAACCGATAACGATGCGACCAAAACGTTCTTTCAAATCTTCTAAATCCTTAGCTAAGCAAAGTATAGCCATGATTTCAGAAGCTACAGTAATCATAAAATGATCTTCCCGAGGGAAGCCACATACTTTACCACCGAGTGCAACTGTCACATTGCGAAGAGCACGGTCATTCATGTCTAGAACACGAGTCCAGGATAGTTGACGCAAATCGATTTGTAATTCATTACCTTGATGGATGTGATTGTCGATCATAGCCGACAACAAATTGTTAGCCGCTGTAATAGCATGCATATCACCTGTAAAGTGAAGATTGATATCATCCATTGGCACAACTTGAGCATAACCGCCACCTGCCGCACCACCCTTAATACCAAATACAGGCCCTAAGGATGGCTCACGTAATGTAGCGATAGCATTTTTACCGATTTTTTGTAAGCCTTGTACGAGGCCGATGCTCGTTGTAGACTTACCTTCCCCTGCCGGTGTTGGCGTAATAGCCGTAACAAGTACCAATTTACCATCTGGCTTAGCTTCTAAACGGCGAATAGCATCAAAGGAAATTTTCGCTTTATAATGACCATATTGTTCAATATCATCAGGTGTTAAACCACATTTATCGGCAATAACCTGAATCTTCTCCATTTTATTCTGTTGGGCAATCTCAATATCGCTTAACATAAAGCCTCCTCGGCACTATGGCCACATAAACCTATATAACAACTATTAGATAGACGTATACGTTTTGTAATATATGTCTACTGTGAATGTATATTTGTACACTTACATTACTCTATTATATGTGAAAGTTTCTCTAATGTCTAATACTTATGTCTAACAAATTTAGTAATCTATCTAATATATAACAAAACAAGCACAATATATGCAGGTAAGCAAGAAAAGGCCCTGACGTAAATATACATCAGGGCTTTCAATATATACCAAATACTTATCTTATTAGAATGGGAATAGGATTGGAAGTAAAATAAGTGCTACGATACTAGATACAACGATAAGTGGTACCCCAGCTTTCACATAATCCATGAAGCTATAACCAGCTATATTGTATACCATAGTATTAGCAGGCATGCCAATTGGTGTAGCATATGCCAAAGAGCTAGCAATTACGATAGCTGCAAGTACTGCTTTAGGATCAAATCCAAGCTGAGATGCTAAGCTAAGACCGATTGGAACTAATAATGCACAAGTAGCTGTATTAGACATAAAGTTTGTCATAAACACACCAAGCACAAAAATTACTACTAACACAACGATTGGAGATGGGCTTGCTCCAAGACTATTAACGATAATGTCAGCAATTACACTACCAGTACCAGTTTTTACCATTGCATCACCGAGAGCCATAGAACCAGCAAATAGCATAATTGTTTTCATGTCGATAGATTTAACAGCTGCCGTTTCGCTAATAACATTAGTAGCTACTAAAACAAGCGCACCTATCCAAGCACTTACATAAAGTTTTACACCTAATTGTTTTTCAAAAATCATAGCAACGACTGTCAGAATCAATACAATCGCAGCAGTCCATTTCTTCCAAGATGGCACATGACTATAATCATCATTACCTTCAAAAGCACCATCTGGTTGATGACTTGGAGCGTCTGGTAAGAAACGTTTACCAATTGTAGCATAGAATATAGTACCTACGATAAGGATTGGTAAGCCTACTAAACCATAATCAAAGAAATTAAAAGAACCTAAGCCTGCTTGTTGTAATCCTGCTTGAGCAATCATGTTACCAGGAGCACCGATAAGTGAGATATTACCACCCATGGCTGCCGCAAATACGAGAGGCATCAATAACTTAGTTTGTTTAAAACCACTCTTTTTACAAATACCGATAATTACAGGAATCAGTACAGCAGCTGTACCAGTATTAGATAAGAAACCAGATAAAATACCTGTAATCATCATAACAGCAACGAGCAAAGATGTTTCAGTTTTAGCAAACTTATGAACTACATTACCTACACCTACTGCGACACCTGTTGCAAAAAAAGCTTCACCAATAACAAACATGCCCATAAATAGTAAGACGTTTGGATCCACAAAACCTGCAAATGCTTCTTTAGCAGATAATACCCCACTTAAGTGTAGGCCTACCGCTACAACCATAGCGGTAATAGACAAAGGGATTTTCTCCCACGCAAACATGACGATGGCAAATATCAAGAAGCCAAGAGTTATCATTACACTCGTATCCATATATACCTCCCAATACGTGTAATATACCTAAAAAAGGGTACAAAAAAGGAGGATTGTACAAAATCCGTATAATCCCCCTATTAAGTTAAGCTCACAATGAGATTATTTAATGAAGTTTACGTGTTTATAAATCTCTTCTAACACTTCTTCTTTCTTCGCATTGTATTCTACTTTTTTATTTTCAAAGTAGTTATTGCCGTCTGCATCAATAGATACGATGAGCGGACCAAATTCTTTAACCTTAAAAGTCCACAAAGTCTCACACATACCTAATTCACGCCAATTAGCAGATTCTACTTTTTCGACTTCTGTAGCAGCAAGTACGGCATTACCTGCAGGGAATACACAGTGTAGTGCACCAAAGTCTTTGCAGGCACGTGCTGTTTCAGGCCCCATGCCACCTTTACCTACAATGAGACGTACACCTGTCTTTTTAACAAATTCATATTCGAATTTTTCCATCCTCATAGATGTAGTAGGTCCTACAGATACAACTTCAAATTCATTATCGCTTATAGTGCGAATAATTGGTCCTGCATGAAGTATAGCCCCATCTTTAACATCAACCGGTAACGTTTTACCTTCTTCTACCACACGACGATGCCCCATATCACGACAAGTTGTAATATGCCCAGTCAAATAAATCACATCACCTGGCTTAATGCCTTCTAAATCAGATTTTTGAATTGGTGTAGTTAATATTTTCTTAGCCATTATAATGTCACTCCTTTATGAGATTTAACTGTGCAATTACCATCCTTGTCAAATACGAGATCGCCGCGGCGATGATTCCAACAACCTACACTAACAGCACAAGAAATAACAGATGGATGACGTGTACCATGTTCAATATTCACACCTAGTACAGTTTTATCCCCACCCATACCTTGAGGTCCAATACCAATCTTATTAATTCCATCTTCTAACAATTGTTCCATATAAGCCGCTTTTTCATTAGGTGCTTTTGAAGATACAGGGCGCATTAATGCTTTTTTAGATAATCCAGCAGCGGTATCAATAGTTGTAGCAATCCCTACACCTACCAATAGTGGAGGACACGCATTCAATCCATAGCTTGTCATCAAATCAAGAACAAACTTAGCAACACCTTCATAGCCTTCGCCTGGCATCAATGTTTTACCTGACCCTGGCAAGGAACACCCGCCACCAGCCATATAAGGGAAGATTTCTACATCATCGCGACCAGGAATGATATCCCAGTGAATATAAGGTGCAGTGAGGCCAATATTTTTACCAGTATTAAACTCATCAAAAGTTTCTACACAGTTCAATCGTAATGGAGCCTCTTGTGTAGCCTTATAAGTTGCTTCCCTTAGAATATCTTCTAATTCGCCTATTAAGGGATAATTAGATCCAACCTTTACCCAAAATTGTAAGACACCTGTATCTTGACAAGAAGGACGATTAAGCTGAGCTGCTAAATCCATATTATGTTGCATTGTTTCATAAATAGATTTGGCCATAGGATTTTTTTCATCCTGTGCCAATTCATGAATTTTTTCTTGTACATCATCAGGCAATACCTTTGCCATATAAGAAATGAAATTAGCTATCTTATTAGTCATTTCTTGTACTTGTTGTTCCTTCGTACTCATCGTAAACCTCCAAATGGACTTCATTATTTAAGACGTGATTATTTATGTTTCGAAACCTTAGCTCCTTTCGATGATTTCATTGTACTCTTTTTTTAGGATACAACTATCCAATTTACAAGTTCATTTTCAATGGTAAAAGTCTGTTAAACACATACAAAATTTCCTTAATTATTCTCTTTTAACCCATTAAAAAATACAATTTCACCTATATGATTGTACAAAAAAAGAGCACTACCATCGGATCGTAATGCTCTTTCACCATATATTTTAATAGGATTAACAAATATACAAAATCACCTAAACCTAATGATTGTATATCCGCTCAAATTTAATCTCAAAAATATGCAACTATAATCAGTTACAATGGTATATAACAATACCAGTTAATCTTGTAATTTTTTTACAACCATCTCAAGTTGTTCTCTAACGTCATTTAACTTTTGATTAGCCACTTCTAATCTAATCTTATTAGTAGAATCATCTTGATATGGTAAACAAGATTGTAGTATCTCTATAATATCCTGTTCTTGTATTGATATAATTTCCTTCCAATCATGTAATTTTGTTTTACGTCCTATTTCGTTTGCTTGCTTACGATATTCAGATGGAGTGGTATGGAAATGTTTTTTAAAAGCTACATTAAAAGCTTTAATATCCGCAAAACCACAGCTACTTGCAATATGTGCAACTGCATCATTAGAATTAACTAAACGAACTGTAGCCTCCCTCAATCTTAATCGTAATACATATTCAAGGAAGGAGACACCTAATTGGCGTTTAAAAAATTGTGATGTATAGTTCACATTATAGCCACCTATTTTTGCAAGATTTTCTAATTCAATTTTTTGCTGATAATTCTCATCTATATAAGCAATCATTTTATCGAAGGTGGCTACTGTTATATCGACAGGCTTTGTATGTACATGAATAGATTTAACCTTATTAATTTCTTTATATATATCGCTAACTAAAGATAAATAATGATACTCCACATCTAATCGATTAGTAGGACTTTCACCATTCACCATCAATAACATCATCATAGCCGCATGATGACGCAATGTGGTAAAGAAAGAGTTGTACCGATTACTTTCATCAGAACGTAATACAAATTGATACATTCCAAAGTTAGGATCAAACTGCTGAAAGAAATCCTTTCCGACATGAATAACAAGAGCTGTCGTATCTTCTTCCAACGCCAATGTAGCATGACCCACTTGAGGGGAAATAATAATGGTATCAAGAGGTTCCATTGTAAAAACCTCACTATTACAACTCATATCGATTCTGCCCTTTAACAAGATCAAGACTTCAACGCCACTGTGCCAGTTGTAATGATATGTACTAACCTTGTATATATCACTATTGAAATCTATATGATTGTGTTTATAGGTATAATGAAAGTAATCCATCTAGCATTCTCCCGAGTACAACTAATTATGAGGCACATCTTAACGATTTCATTTTTCAAAGCATATAAAAATGCATCCCTTCCTAATCCAAGGGATGCATTTATTATGATATATTTATTTAACTACGGTCAACAGCATCTTAAAGCTTTCTCTTGCATCTAGGCTATGAGGTACTTCCGATGGCATAATTAAGGTTTCACCAGCCTTCACATTATGCTCCATATCACCAACAACGATATGCGCTTCTCCATCGAGGATTTGCACAATCGCATCGCCTACTGTTACATGCGTAGAGATTTCTTCCCCCTTAGGCAGCGCAAATAGTGTAATGCTGAGTCGCTCATTTTGAGCAATTGTAATACTAATCACTTGCCCCTCTTTATACTCTAGGTGCTCACCTAAATGCAAAATTTCGTTTACCGGGATATTTTTTGTGAAAGTCTTACTCATAGAAATCACTCCTTATATAGCTATATAATAGTAAAAGTAAATAAAAAGTAGATTAAAACAATTTTATCAAAACCAATTGATATAACTAAAAATATCCTTCCCTTAATTTTATTATAATTTAATTGAGATTTAATTTCAGTATCTTTGGTAACAAAATTAAAATTATTTTTTGATAAACGAAATGTTTTGAATAAACGCAAAGACGAGGCCTCCTAAGAAACCTCGTCTTTTTTACATTATGGTTAGCCATAAATATTATAGTTTTTTAACTAGTATATTTGTATCTAAAACTCTAAAACGCTATAACTCTAAAAAATCTAATGCCTTAGAGTAAGAGTCTAAAAATCAAAAGGGTCTAAACTGCAGGCAGCAAGCCTAATAGATACACATTAAATGTATCACCAGGATGTACTTCATGAGTTCCTCGTGGAATACATGCCAACGCATTCACAGTATATAGCCCTAACATGCTACTACTATTAAAATGACGGTTAGCCACAAACCGTGGCACACCACCGCCGAACACCACTTTTCCTTGTACATAGCGATCAAAAACATTACGTTTGAAGATTTCTGTATCCATTACGCAAGCCACCACTGGAGTCGTCCAATTAGCCAACCCTTTATAACGCTTCAAGGTAGGCGCTACGATTAAATGCCATCCATTGAAAGCAGCCCCTGGATTACCGGACAAGCCAAAGATAATCTGACCTTTCGGGGTAACCGCACCATAGGATGCTGCACCCGGTCGCATTTGAATACGGGCATAGATAGATTCTGCCCCCAATTTTTCATAAATAAGAGGCATCGTATCAAAAAGACCTACCGATACACCACCAGAACTGATTATAACATCTGCTTCTTCACTAAGTTTTAAAACATGATTGATTTCAGAGTCTAACGCCTCTGGAGCATCACTTACATGATAATGTGTTATCTTGTGAAAACCTAAGTCCTCTAAGAGTCCACAAATCATAGCTCGATTGGAGTTGTAAATTTTACCAGGCGTTAAGCTTTCACCAGGTTCAATAACCTCATGACCAGAGGTAAGAACTAATACACGAGGCATGGCATTAACAGAGATCTCAATAATGCCAAGTCCCGTCAAAATGGTTTGTACTGTAGATGTTACCTCTGTACCGTGCGGAATCACAATAGTACCGACATTACACTCTTCACCTTGTGGAATAATATGATCACCACAACGATATTTACCTTGAATTGTAATCGATGTATGCGGTTCACCTGTGCCTACTACTTGTTCCTGCATGATAACGGTATCACATGTATCTGGTACTGGTGCACCAGTCATAATCCGTACTGCATGGCCAGGTTTTACAGGCTGTTTCCATACAACACCAGCTCCAATGATGCCGTCAATGATATATTCATTACGACCTTCTTCATAGGCGATAGCATACCCATCCATTGCAGATTTTGAAAAAGCAGGTACATCCGTTGGCGCAATAATATCCTCTGCTAGTACGTATCCCTTCGCAGCTTTAACTGCAATCGTTTCAACTTTATGAACTTGCGTTTGTAAGGCCTCATCCCATAATTGGAGAGCCTTCTCAACAGTAACGACGGCCATTTAAACTCCTCATCATTTCCTGTATGTGGCGTACCAATTCAGGTACGTCTTGATCCAATTTGCTAATTTCTATCGTCGCCACTCGGTCCATTGGGTCCGAGATCAGCTCTTCCGTATATCCCTCTTGAGTAACCTCTATAATTGGGGCAATCCCTTGGGATCTCGTTTCTAGTATAACTATATCTACAGGCATAAACTGTGATATTTCATACAAGTTGGATTGTTCTTTCGTACGTATACGAATCGCTGTTTCAGTAGGCCCTGCAATTGCAACCGCATCAGCTCCAGCTTTATAGGCAAGGTCTGTATCTGTTCCTTCATGATCCATCTGAAAGCCATGCTTATCGCTTTTTACTACACCAACCGATAAACCGATATTTTGTAACTCACACACAAGGCGCGTTACAACAGTAGTCTTACCTGTTTTACGTTTCGATGCGACCACACTAATTAAAGGTACACGGCGGAATTCATTTTCCGCTAAAGCTCGCGCCCATTGATAGTCTTCAAATCGATTAATATTGCTTAACTCCCAACTAAAATCAGTAGCATCAATAGATTCTACATGACCAATAACATCGAGGGCATGATGCAACGATACATTTTCGCCAACAAGAATAGATTGAATTAAGGACGCAATATATGGCCTATAAATACCCGCCATCGGCTCAGATTTACCACTTTCACTATATGGGACAATGGCATTCCAATCATTATGATCTACTTGATAGAGCCAATCATAATACAAATCCATTTCCATGAATGGCATATCTACTGCCATTACCGCATAAGCAGAACTAGTACCAACAGCTAGAGTACTATACAGCCCCCCTAAAGGTCCGCATCGCCCAACAGAATCCCGAACAATAGAAACCTTATTTTTCTCATCGTTCGATAATGTATCTATAATATGAGTTTGGATAGCAAGTCCTAATTGCTCGTCATCACCGATAGAGATAAGAATATCTTGAACATCTGCATCTAATCCCTTACGAAGTGCATGAGATATAAGACTTTCACCATTAATCCAAGGCAACAAAGCTTTAGGTTGCCCCATTCTAGTGCTGAGTCCTCCAGCCAAAATAATTAAACCTAATTTATCCACGACGTTGTAAACCTCGTTTAACACCTTGGTAGATGAATAGTAAAACTGCAATATTTAAAAGGCCATCTGGCACCATATAGGATGCATTATAAATCATGGAATAAACCCAAGGATTCTGCCCTTGTGGAGCATAGCTAGCAAAGACTACAGCACCGCTCGTAACAGATGCTCCCCAACGCAATACAATACCTACGATGGATCCAGTGATAAGACCAGAAAGAGAATCTTTAAAATAACCACAAACGCCAATAGCACCGTAAGCAACCAGGTAGTCTAATATAATACTTAAATAATGAACAGATGATTTAAAGCCTAAAATAAAGTGTAATATACCATATACAACACCTGCGAAGATACCTCGTGTTCCGCCCCAACGATACGCGTAAATCATGAGTGGTACCAATGCTGCCGCCTTAATAGAGCCCCCCTGTGGCATATGGAAAATCGTAATAAATGACAACACTTGAGCAATGGCAATTGCTACGCCAGCTTCAGCAAGCATACGGATTTTAGACTGTTCCACATTAATCAACCTCCTTTTACCATATATCTATAAATGAATATATTATTTACACAATCTACTTGTATTGTACTACAGTTTATCCCTTACACCAAACAAAATATTCGGAACGTATTGAAAATTTTATGAGTCTCTTGTATAATGGTACAGGTTCAATATGTAATACTCGAAGGAGATATAGAAACTATGATTAATACAACTAACATCTTTGATTATGAAGACGTGCAATTAATTCCTAATAAATGTATTGTCTCCAGTCGTAGCGAATGTGATACACATGTAAAATTAGGTAAACGCACATTCCGCTTGCCAGTAGTACCTGCTAATATGCAAACTATCATCGACGAAGAGTTGGCTGAAAAATTAGCTCGTGAAGGGTATTTCTATATCATGCATCGTTTCCAACCAGAACGTCGTATGGACTTTGTAAAACGCATGCACGACCTTAACTTATATTCTTCTATTTCTATCGGCGTAAAAGCTGAAGAATTTGCCTTAGTTGATGAATTCAAGAAAGCAAACTTAACCCCAGAATATATCACTATTGATATTGCACATGGTCATTCCAATGCAGTCATCGAAATGATTCAATACATTAAAAAGAACTTGCCTGAAACTTTCATTATCGCTGGTAATGTTGGTACTCCAGAAGCAGTTCGTGAACTTGAAAATGCTGGTGCTGATGCGACTAAAGTAGGTATCGGTCCTGGTAAAGTATGTATCACTAAATTAAAAACTGGCTTCGGTACTGGCGGTTGGCAATTGGCTGCAGTTCGCTGGTGCGCAAAAGCAGCTACTAAACCTATCATCGCTGACGGCGGTATTCGTGACCATGGCGACATCGCAAAATCCATTCGCTTTGGTGCTACCATGGTTATGATTGGCTCCCTATTTGCTGGTCATGAAGAATCTCCAGGGGAAGAAAAAATCGTTGACGGTAAAGCTGTAAAAGAATACTTTGGTTCTGCTTCTGAGTTCCAAAAAGGGGAACGCAAAAACGTAGAAGGCAAAAAGATTTTCATCGATTCCAAAGGTTCTATCTTCGATACATTAACTGAAATGGAACAAGATTTACAATCCGCTATTTCTTACGCTGGCGGAACGACTCTACAAGCTATCCGCAAAGTAGACTATGTACTTGTTAAAAACTCCATCTTCAATGGCGATCGCTAATCTAATCAATATATAATGATAGTTCTAAAAGCCACAGGTTCTAGACCCGTGGCTTTTTAATGCGTGAAATACATAAAATATAAAAATATGAAAAAGGAGCTACGATACGAAAATCGTAGCTCCTTAATTATAGGCTATTAAATTTGTTCTTCACTAAGACCACAGTCTTTACTCATTAAATGGTATGCGTATTTACCAATACCTGCACTTACAACAAGCAATGTAGTCAATACGATAAATGCTACTGTAAGACTTGTACCGTGCGCAATGAAACCAATTAAGGCAGGTCCCATCAAAATACCCATATAACCGAGCATTGTGGATGTTGCGACCGCTTGTGTCATAGGAATGACATTTTGTTCCCCCATTGCAGAGAATAGGTTTGGTACTATCATAGCTAATGAAATACCCAATAATAAGTAAGTATACATGGATGCATGACCTGGCAAGAACACGATAAGCCCCATCGCAATAGAGCCAAGTAAGTAGCCACCAACAACAACTTGCTTTGATGTTAAGTGTTTACCTAATCTATTACCAAGCAAACGGCCTATACACATAGTACCATTAAAGAGCATTACACCCATGACAGCCTCTTCGATAACAATCCCTTTATCTTCAAATAAATATAATGCACTCCAATCCCCTACAGCACCTTCTACCAAGTAAGAAACAAAGGACAATAAACCAAAAATAAGAGCGATTGGATGAAAGGACAATGGGCTTTTAGATTTTTTAGTAACCTTTGCATTTGGATCACTACCAAAGGTCAACATAAATTGGCTAACTACAACCATCGCAATAAATAGTACGATGAGAAGCCCCCAAATACTTTGATTAACAGGCAGCGATAAGATTTTTAAAAGCACGAGCAAAACACCGGCACCAGCAAAACCACCTAAGCTCCAGCCACCGTGATAGGCGCCCATTAAATGTTTTTTGCTCACCTTTTCTGTTAGGATAGCTTGTAAATTAGCAGAAGCACCACTAAGGCCTACACCAATACCAAAAAAGAACAGGGCTACTGTTGTTGTAGCAATAGTAGGACACATAGTAACGATGGCAAGAGATACCATACCAATAAAGCTAGCTAACAAAACGACTCTCTTACACCCAAAGCTTTCTACAAGCTTACCTGCTATAGCCATGGATAAACAAGAACCTACACCGAGCAACAAAATCATGGAACCTAATACATCTTCACCAATACTAAGCTTTGCTTTTAAATATGGCACAAAACCAGCCCATAAAGCTGTGTACATGCCGGGGATAAAAAATGCCCCAAAAGCACCACGAATATTTGCTGTTGAAATAGAAACTTGATCGTTCATTACATCCTTTCTGGCTTCTAGAACCGTCCGGCGAAGAAAGGCCCTTTTTATCCGCAAAGCACTAAAACTTGTACTTTAACAGGAAACCATTTTAATTACATATGATTTAATATTGGAATATAATAAACCCCTTTACGAAAAATGTAAAGGGGTTTATCAGATTAAAATTTATTTATTTTCTTGTAACCAAGCAATGGCATATTCCGCATACACCGCTGATGCCGCAGATAGTACGGAGTCATCCATATTAAATCTATTATTATGGTGATCGAAGGTAGCTTCTACATCAGGGTTTTGAATACCAATAAAGGCAAAGCATCCTGGTTTATCTTGTAAATACCATGCAAAATCTTCCCCCGGCATTACTTTACGCATCTTAGAAAGTTTGTCTTTACCTAATGTATCAATAACAACACGTTCTGCAAGTTCACTGGATTCAGGATCATTAATAGTAGGGGGTACTTTTTTTACATATTCTAATGTAGCAGTCGCGCCATAGGCTTCAGCCGTATGTTCTACTACGCGGCGTATGGATTCAACATAATACTCTTCTTGGCCCGGATCAAAGAATCGAATGGTCCCCCCCATTTTAGCTTCACCAGGGATAACATTCCATTCAGAGCCAGAATGAATATTCCCAATAGTTAGTACAAGAGAGTCTAACGCGCTAACATTACGAGACACTACGGTTTGCAAATTCATAACGATGGCACTAGCCACCACGATAGCATCGACCGCCTGGTGTGGCTGTGCACCATGACCTTGTTTTCCTTTTACGTTAATAGTAATCTGGCTACTCGCAGCCATACGAGGGCCTTCCTCAACAGATACGAGACCGGCAGGCAAATCGATCCACACATGACCACCAAAGATAGCGCCTACCTTATCATACCAGTCACCAAACTTGATGAAATCCGGAGCCCCTGCGCCAGTTTCTTCCGCAGGTTGGAATGCTAAATACACATCGCCTTCAATACGGTCTTTCATAGACATTAGCATCTTAGCCGCACCTAATAAAATAGCCATATGTCCATCATGACCGCAAGCATGCATTTTACCCTCTACTTCAGATTTATAGTCCACTATATTATGTTCATGAACAGGCAATGCATCGATATCGGCGCGCAACGCGATAGCCTTTCCAGGCTTAGCACCATGGATGATACCGATCAAGCCGATACCACGCTCTGTATCTACATGAACCTCTACGCCCATCGATTCTAATTCTTTAGCCAAAATCTTTGTCGTCTCAAACTCTTCATTGCTGAGCTCTGGATGTTTATGAAAATATCTACGCCAATCTTGAACGTAGCTTTTATATTGCTCTATTAAATCGCGACTATGCATCGTATCGCCTCCTCTAATATCAGTATATCAATTACATATCAATATGCATCGCTAATATATAACGATTATACAGTCTACGAATTTATAAATACACAACCTACTTGCACCAAGAAAAACCCCTTATTTAGGGGAATAACAGGATAAATATAAAAGAAAACGACAGGCAGCGCCATGTCGTTTTCTCAGTTTCTTATCGGTTGCGCAATACTGCTTGTACCGCTAAGGATACAACAGCTGTTGCAACTGTCACAGCAGCGGTGATTTTCGCCGTTGTGATAATTTCTTCTTTTGTAGGTTTTGCTTTTGCAGCAATGTCCAACGTTTTTGCTACCGCCGGAACCAATACTTCATTACGTAAGGATTCTGTATTCATATTTACTCCTCCAATATAGACTGTTTCTTCTAGGGTAACATGAATACGGACTAAAGTCTATATAATCATCGGTTTATTTCCATAGTTCAATGTTACATAACTATAGTAAACAATATTTATGAAAGCTAGACGAATTCTTATTTTGCAGCTAATTCTTCAATCACTTCAGCCAAAATACGTATCGCCTTTTCTAATTGTTCTTGTGGAATATTAAGGGCTGGTAAAAGTCGTACCTTATTTTTAGCAGATAAGCATACTACGCCCTTTTCTAAACATTTTGCAATGACAGCTTTTGCATCTACTGTAGTCTCAATACCAAGCATGAGCCCCATACCACTAACACCAATGACACCAGGTTTACCAGTTAAGGTAGATTTTACGTATTCCCCTTTTACTTTTACAGAATCGAGAAATTCAGGAGTTAACCGGCTAATAATAGTGTTCCCTGCAGCCGCGCAGATTGGATTTCCCCCAAAGGTAGTAGCGTGGGCACCAGCATTTAAAACGTACTGCATCTTTTCATTGAACAAAGTAGCCCCCATTGGTAGACCTCCCGCCAAGCCTTTTGCAGTAGATACCACATCTGGTTCGATGCCAAATTGTTGGTATGCATATAGACTACCAGTCCGACCATTACCAGTTTGTACCTCATCGATAAGTACCAGTTGATCGTGTTCATGCGCATATTTTGTTACCGCTTGGACAAACTCTTTATCTAAGGGCATAACCCCACCTTCACCTTGGATAGGTTCCATCATGATAGCACAAACAGCTGGATTAGCAAGGACTTTCAAAGCCGCATCAATATCATTGGCCGGAGTGTGAATAAAGCCTTCCGTAAATGGGAAGAAATGTTGATGGAATACATCTTGTCCTGTAGCAGACAAGGTAGTAATAGTACGACCGTGGAAACTATTGACCAAGGTAACAACTACATGACGACCTTCGCCGTATTTATCATGGCTATATTTACGAGCTGCCTTAATAGCACATTCGTTAGACTCCGCACCAGAGTTAGAGAAAAACACCTTTTTCATCCCCGTTTTCGCGCAGAGCTGTTTCGCTAGTTCAATCTGTGGCAAGGAATAGTATAAATTAGAAATATGATTCAACGCATGAGACTGCTTAGTAACAGCGTCAGTCCACTCATCATCGTCAACGCCAAAAGCGGTTACTCCAATACCAGATCCGAGGTCGATATACTCTTTACCCTCTACATCCCACAAGAGAGAACCTTTTCCTTTTTCAAAGCATACGTTGAACCGACCATACGTATTGGCTATATATTCTTTATCTTGTTGTTCAAAATCGATTGCATTACTCATTATATCCTCCAAATGTACGGTCATGCCGTCGTCTATCTATGTAAAAGATACCCAATAGATGATTACCAGTATTATGTTTACTATATTAAGCAACAAACATGGTGCCAAGGCCTTCATCGGTTAATAACTCGATAAGAATGGCATGTGGAATTTCACCATTGATGATGAATACCTTTTGTGCCCCTGCTTCTATGGCCTCTAAGCAGCAATCTACCTTTGGAATCATACCGCCTGCAATGACGCCATCCGTTTTTAACTGAGCTGCCTCGGCCATTGTAATTTTAGAAATTAAAGAATCTGGATCATGCACATCTCGCAGTACACCATCAATATTGGTCATAGCCACCATGGTTTCCGCCTTGAGGGCACCTGCAATTTTCGCGGCTACCGTATCCGCATTAATATTATATGTCTTGCCATCGGCTCCCATACCGATAGAAGAAATAACCGGAATATAGCCACGGCTAATTACGTCATGGATAATGCTGGTATCAATGGTATCAATATAACCTACGTAACCAAGTTCTTCGTTTTGTTTATGAACTTGAATCATGTTGCCATCTACGCCACAAAGGCCAACAGCTTTGCCACCAAGATCCGTTAAATCCGCCACGAGCCCTTTATTCACCTTGCCGGCTAGCACCATTTGTACAACATCCATCGTTGCTTCATCGGTAACGCGTAATCCATTAGCAAAATGTGATTCAATTTGCATCGCCTCTAAGGTACTATTAATAGCTGGACCACCACCATGAACGAGCACAACTTTTACACCCACTAATTGGAGTAATAGTAAGTCCTTCATAACGGATTTTTTTAATTCTTCATCAATCATGGCATTGCCGCCATATTTAACGACAACGTACTGATCTGTGTATTGTTTTATATATGGAACGGCCGCCGTTAAGATATGCGCCCGCATTGCATTTGTTACATTCTTCATAGATTCCTCTCTAACCTAATACTAAACCAGTATCCTCTGGTAAACCCAATGCAATATTCATACATTGAACGGCGGCACCCGATGCACCTTTACCTAAATTATCGAAAATGGTGTGAACCATGATGCGTTCATCGTTACCAGTGACATAGATTTTCATACTGTCCGTATTGCTCAATTGGTTAGCGTTTAACATACCGCTATTGCTATTTTCAGTAAATGGTGCAACCGTAACGATTGTACTATCTTTGTAAAAGTCTTCTAACGTTTGTTGTACCTTATCAATGCAAATAGGTTTATGACATAAACGACTATGAATACCTACAGTAACCTCCATTCCAGAGTAGTAATCATCAACAATTGGCATAAAAATTGGAGCTTCACTAAGGCCGCATACATGTTGTACTTCGGGTAAATGTTTATGTTCTTGGCCAAGCCCATATTGACGTGGAGCATAAAGGAAATAGTCCTTAGGACTACTTTCATATTGACCAATCATCTTCTTACCACCACCGCTATAGCCTGTTAAGGATGTAATAGTGAAAGGATAATCCACTGGCACGAGCCCTGCTTTTACAAGAGGCGCTATACAAGCTATCATACCACTCGCATGACAGCCAGGATTTGCAATATGTTTTTTAGTAGCAATATCTAGCTTATAATTAGTACCAAGTTCTGGGAAACCATAGGCCCAATTAGAATCAGTTCTAAAAGCGGTAGATGTATCGATTACCTTGCACGGCAAGTCACCGATAACCGCCATAATATCTTTAGATGCCGCATCAGGTAAACAAAGAAATACGATGTCTGCCTTTTTTGCAACCACTTTAATGGCCTCTACATTTTTGCGATTCTCATCAGCAGTCGCTAAGAGTTCTATATCTTTTCGATCGGATAATCGTTCATGAATTCTAAGACCCGTTGTGCCTTCATGACCAACAATAAATACTCTGTGGGGTGTCATAATAAACCTCAATTCTCACCTATTGGTGACTCACACCTATTTATACATCCCTTGAACCAGTATAAATAGAAAACCAACTATACCATACATCACCTTCTAGGGAGATGAACTTACTTCAATGGATAGTCACTAAATGTGGCAACCATAACCGCCTTAATAGTATGAAGACGATTTTCTGCTTCTTGGAACGCTAAAGAGTTTGGACCTTCGAATATCTCTTCGGTCACCTCAATGCCATTCATGCCAAACCGTTCATAAATATCTTTACCTACTTGTGTTTCTGTGTTGTGGAACGCTGGCAAACAGTGGCAGAACTTAGTATTTGGATTACCAGTTAATGCCATCATTTCTGCATTTACTTGGAATGGTTTAAAGGTATTGATACGTTCCTCCCACATATCGTAAGTATCGCCCATCGTTACCCACACACCAGTGTAAATGACATCTAAGCCTTTAACACCTTCAGCTACATCATCTGTACAAGTAATAGTAGCGCCCGTTTCTTTAGCCACTTTTAAGCACTCTTCGTAAAATGGACCAGCTGGCCAGTATTGTTTAGGGCCAATGAGTCTGAAATTCATGCCCATTTTAACAGCACCACTCATCAAGGCATTGCACATATTGGATTGACCATGTCCAACATAAGCAAAGGAAATCTCATTCAATGGTTTATCGATATTCTCTTGAATGGTCAAGAAATTCGCCAAGGTTTGTGTTGGGTGATCCATATCGGTAAGTCCATTCCAAACTGGTACACCAGAGTATTCCGCCAATGTATCTACGTCCTCTTGGTCAAAGCCTCTAAACTCGATAGCATCATACATGGAACCAAGAACACGAGCCGTATCCTTTAAGGATTCTTTCTTATTCATTTGAGAACCTGTAGGGCCAAGATATGTTGTAAAAGCACCTTGGTCAGCAGCGCCTACCTCAAAAGCACAACGTGTCCGTGTTGAGTCCTTTTCAAAAATGAGAACAAAGTTTTTACCTTCTAATGTTTTAATTTCCTTGCCCTCTTTTTTATCTGCTTTTAATTTAGCTGCCAAGTCTAAAAAATATTTAATTTCCTCTGGTGTATATTGAAGCATTGTTTTAAATGATGTATGTTGTAAACTTTTCATGATAACCTCTTATTTCAAACTACTTATTTAACTACTTTTCTTGTAAGAATTCGGCGGCCAACGCTGCCATCATTGTGATACCTGGTTCGAGGATGCTTTCATCGATGGTAAAAGCTGCATTATGCAAAGCCGGATTGCCTTCAAAGCCAGTGCCTAACCAAAGAAAAGCACCTTTAATCTTATGAAGATAAGCGGAGAAGTCTTCTGCCGTCATAGACGGGAATTCAGGATGTACTACCGCTTCTTTACCAAAATATTTTTCTACGATGGATGTGGCATAATCGATAGCATCTGGATTATTGATAGTTGCACCATGACCACGTTTATAATCCAAAGTACTTTCCGTTTTAAACATCACATCGAGGGCCTGTAAGCTTTCACCTAATCGTCGTTCAATGTAATCTCGTTTCTCTGGTTCATAGGTACGGCAAGTACCCTCTAGGTATACATCACCGCAGCCTACGTTATATCGGTCACCACCATTGATAACACCGATAGTACACACGAGTTTTTCCATTGGATTCGTTTCACGAGCTACCATGGACTCCACATTTACAATCCAGTTCGCTGCGGCCACAATAGCATCAACCCCATTGTGAGGCTCCGCACCATGGGTTGATTTGCCCTTAATATGTACAAGGAAGTGGTCAGATGCAGCCATCAAATTACCTTTTTTTAGACCTACAGTACCAACGGGTAATTGTGGCCATACATGAAGTCCATATATTTCATCTACGTCATCAAGGATACCGCTATCTACAATACCTTGTGCTCCTGGGAATAAAGCTTCTTCTTCGGAAGGTTGGAATATCAGTTTCACGGTCCCATGTAATTGATCTTTAATGGATTGTAGAATCGCCGCTGCACCAAGTAAAATTGCCATGTGGCTATCGTGACCACAGGCATGCATAACGCCTTCATTTTGTGAAGCAAAGGGCAAGCCTGTTATTTCATGTATGGGTAATGCATCCATGTCGGCACGCAATGCAATAACAGGGCCTGTATGAGCACCTTCTATCTTACCGATAACAGCATAATCGGAAACATCGTTTACAAAGGGAATTCCTAGTTCACCAAGAACCTTTTGAATAAATATAGATGTATTTTTTTCTTCACCTGACAATTCTGGATGACTATGAATATGTCGACGCCATTCCACAACTTGTTCTTTATATTGGGAGGCATATTTCTTAATTAAATCTTGTAATGTGTTCATTACTCTATCTCCTTTATACACTGTATGTATGTTTTATACATACTTTGTGTATTTTTATAATCTATACACGTATTATAATACTACACACCACAATTAGCAAGTATTTATACAAATCCATTGTATTTTTATTTGTTATATTGTAAATCAATTTTACTCATAGATTTTTGCAACCTTTGATTAGAGAAAAATAGACAAAAAAAGACACCTTCCAAAAAAGGCGTCTTTTTCTTATTTTTCAATGACTGATTCGTCGAGCTGAGTACCATCGGGTAAGAATGATTTTATAATCAACTTATTCGCTGTCACTGTCATAGACATATAATTATTCGTTTCAGACTGAGGTGCTACATATACATCTAGAGGATGTTGCTTCCACTTAGGACGTCGTGCATCACCAGCTATCCCTGTAAGGATATATAACGGACCAGATGGGTCTCGATTAAAGTTTCGTACATGACCACGGTTGCGGTATGTATGTAAATGAGCAGATAATACTAAGTCCACGTTAAACTCATCGAAGATAGGCATAAATAGTACTCCCTCATCATCGAAGCCTACATCTCGACTAGCACCTGGTCTGTCAAAAGCATATTGGAATGGATCACGATGCATGAGGACTACAGTCCACTTTTTAGTATTAGCTGCTAAATCTTGACGTAGCCACTGAACCTCTACATCGTACAAATCAGGATGATGAGTATCATGATTATCCTCATGATTACTTTCATACAACATCGTATCTAATACAACGTAATGCACATCGCCAAAATCATAGGAATAATAACGGCGATTAAATATTTCATTCCCATTAGGCGGTACTGCGAAGTAATTCAAATACGCATAAGGCTCGCGCATTTTCCAATCTAATGTATACATCTCATGATTGCCTAAGGTCGTTGCTAACGGCACATTAGCACTCAATGGTCTGATGGAATTCAACCAAGTGCGCCATTGATAGTCTTGTTCCCCATTATCTACAAGGTCCCCCATGCTAATATACAGGGCTGTCCTTGGATTGCGATGTGCGGAATCCTTAACAATCTGCTCCCACGCAGAATAATCACCAGATTGAGAATCTGGATAGATAAGAACATCATACACACTGGAGCCAGCAGTTTCCAACGAATACCAATCACTGCGACGATCATTGCCATAACCAATGCGATATTCGTATTTAGTATTAGGCGTCAATCCAGTTACTGTACCCTCATGAATATAGGTGGTACTACCATCATCGGTAAAAGCTTTGTCTGTAGCTCTTATCGTTTGAGTCGTATCGGATTCAACAAGACGATACTCTATAACCGCATCAGCTTCGCTGCTATCTGATTGCCACATAATAGTACGACTCGTGCTGTTGTCTTGAGCTACAATTTGCCGAATATAACGACTTTCAGAATCGAGGAGTGGTTTGATTTCTTGCCCACTTACGACGGCGGCAGTTCTAGCTATGCGACTCTGTATGGCATCCTTATAGACATAGCCACCTACAACAGCACAGACCAAGGTGATAATAGCTAGTACGGATATAATAAATCTTTTTTTGTTCATATAATTCTAATTCTTTTCATAATATTGTTTCATTTGTGTATAGCCATTGACGATCACTTCGATTTCACCCGTTCTAGGATGGAAGATAAGTCCATGAATTGGCACGTCTTTAGGAATTAAAGGGTTCATACGCAATTCGTCTACTGTATCCTCTACATTTTCAGCAGGATGTGTAAAGCCATCAGCCCAGCGTTCCATTTCTTTACGGACCATATGAATCGCTTCTGGGGAAATACCACGAGCTAACATTTTTTCTGTTAAATCTTTTGCTGTAGTTTTAGCCATGCCACATTCATGATGACCAATAATAAAGATTTCGTTAACACCTAACTCATAAATACATACGAGCAAACTACGTACAATACCATCAAAAGGACCTGTAATACAATTGCCTGCCGTTTTAACAATCTTTGCCTCACCTCGCCCAATATCCATTGAATCCTCTAAAAAGTTTACGAGGCGCGTATCCATACATGTAACAATGGCCATCTCGCGACTTGGCATTTTACTACACTTTGTATCTGTATCTACATAACCTGTATTTTGATCTTCTACATATTCTCTATTGTGGGCTAAAATATCATCTAATAAACTCATAGTACCTCCTATATAAAAAGAGACCTTGGCACACAACCAAAGTCTCTATATCAATAATGGTCGATATAGACATTATATCATATTAAGTTGTACACGCTTTAAGCCACAAAAAATAGGTCTATTCAAATACATGTATTATATATTTGAATAGACCTAAAACGCCTATAAAGTACATTTAGAGTACACACCTTATCTATCAGGTGTGGATAAGGCTTCAATGGCAACGCTACCACCGCGCACGACTTCAATACGGTTCACGAACATATCTTTAAATAAGGCAATCATATCATTATTTTTAGATACAGTTTTTACACATTGAACAAGTACAGATTTACGATTATAATCCACAACTAACAAATCAAAGGTTTTGGCAATGCGGAAAATTTCTTGTTTGTCCGCTTCTTTACAGCTATTGACCTTGATAAATAGTAATTCTTTTTTCGTAATTCTCATGTCAGTAAAGTCGATAACTTTAATAACCTCCACACTGCGATTTAGTTGCTTAATAATTTGTTCGTACGTCAAATCATCACAAGTAAGATCAATAGTCATGCGAGACATGGTAGGGTCTTCAGTTTCCCCTACCGTCAATGTATCAAGATTATAATTTTTGCCTGCAAAGAGGCCTGAAATCTTAGCTAGTACACCGATTTGGTTTTCTACATACGCTGAAATACAGCGTTTTTTCATTTGTACTTCCATAGCCCCTCCTATTTTTTATCCTTCAACAACATATCACTTAAAGACTTACCTGCTGGTACCATTGGCAACACATTGAGCTCCGTTGGAATGATGAACTCGAGTAGGGTTGGACCATTTTTGAAAGTATCGGCCAATTGGAACCCTTTTTCGATGTCCTCTACCTTAGTAATACGCATGGCCTTTGCACCATAAGCTTCCGCCAATTTCACAAAATCCGGTACATACTCAAACTCATCATTGTCGATTATGTCTCGCGTAACAATGGCACTTTCATCCATCATCAAGTTCGTACAAGCGTAACGTTTATCGTAAAATAATTGCTGCCATTGGCGTACATTTCCGAGGAAGCCATTATTTAAAATAATTAATGTCACAGGCAAACGGTAGTGCATAGCAGTGGCAAACTCTTGGATATTCATTTGCACGCCACCATCACCACAGATGGCAAATACACGCTTATCTGGATTTCCCATTTGCGCCCCTAATGCAGCAGGGAAACCATAGCCCATAGTCCCTAAGCCACCAGACGTCAACATTTGATATTGACCTTTCACATCAAGGAACTGGGTAGTCCACAATTGATTTTGACCCACATCGGTTGTAACGATAGGATGTTCATAGTGATGATTGATGTACTCGATAACAGTTTGAGGTGTTAACCCCTCTTCGTCAGCTTGAGTGACAGGGCGCTCTGCCTTAAGTTGCTGTAATTGTTTTGGCCATTCGCCAAGATCGTGAGGTTCAATATATTCTAAGATTTTTTCGATAGCCAATTTAGCATCTGCTACGATTGGAATATCAACCTTAATATTTTTAGAAATAGATGCCGCATCTACATCAATATGGATAATCTTACAATTTTGTGCAAAGGTACTTAGTTTACCGGTAATACGATCATTAAAGCGCGTACCAATAGAAATCATCACGTCACAATCAGTTATAGCCACATTAGGGGCATAGCCACCGTGAATCCCTACATTACCAAGATACAATGGATGACGGCTATCAATAGCACCTTTCCCCATCAAGGTTGTTACAACAGGAATCCCTGTTTTTTCAACCAACTCCATCATAAGGTCGTTGGCACCACTAATGCTTACCCCACCGCCTAATAGGAATAGAGGCCTTTTAGCTTTACTAATAATAGAACAGGCCTTTTTAACTTGACCTACGTGAACAGTGGTATTTGGTTTGTAACCGCGAATATTAACCTCTGTAGGATACTCATCAGAGCCCATAGCCTTCTGAATATTCTTAGGAACATCTACTACAACAGGGCCTGGACGACCTGTGCGAGCAATGTAAAAGGCCTCTTTCAAAATACGACCTAAATCTTTACGGTCGCGAACAGTAACGGCATATTTACAAATATTGCGGACGATGCCAACAGTATCTACCTCTTGAAAAGCATCATTGCCCATGAGGCCTAAATCAACTTGTCCAGTAATACAAACGAGGGGCACACTATCTGCATACGCTGTGGCAATACCAGTCACAAGATTTGTAGCACCTGGACCGGAGGTTACCATACACACCCCTACTTTACCAGTACTCCGAGCATAGCCATCTGCAGCATGAGCTAAGGCTTGTTCATGACGAGGCAAAATAACCTTTACTTGATCTTGTTTATATAATTCATCCATGATATCGATGGTTGCGGCCCCAGGATAGTTAAATAAAAACTCTACCTGCTCCTCTTGAAGGGCTTTTACCAAATACTGTGCGCCTGAAATCATAGGTATCTCCTTATTTATATAATGCATGCATATCGAATTCTCAATATTCACATCAGATATATCTAAAAAATTGAATATCTTATCTAGATATGTTATACTCAGTAGTGTACCATATGTTGTGGTACATGAATATGTATAAAATCTCAAATTATAGAAATATATGTAGATTCTATTTTGAAAGGACTGAATATCATGAAAGAAATATTAGGTTTCCATTTAAACGGTTGCCCTTATTGCGCTAATGCATTCCGTGCTATCGATGAACTCGTTGCAGAAAATCCTGCATACGCAGATATTCATATCAACTGGGTTGAAGATCAAGATGCTCATGAGCTCTTCAAAACTCACCCATATGAATACTATCCGAACTTATGGTTCGACCTCGACAAACAATACGAGGCACAACCTGGTGAAAGCTATGCCCAAACAAAATCTTTAATCAAAACTGTATTGGACAAAGCACTCGCGTAAAACGCTATATTTACAAATAATAATGCACCCCTAACATATAATCTAATGTTAGGGGTGCATTTTAGTATACTGTAAGATTATGGCTTTTTTTGTACCATAAACTTACTGACTGCTTTATACACAATTAAAATCAATGCAATTTCTAAAGGGAAACAAATGATATTTTTAATAAGACGTCCAATAAATATAGCAGATACTGCTTTGTTATAAAATATTGTGAGCCATATTGTATTTAATATCAGATGTATACATACAGTAACAATCGTCTCCGGTAAAAGTAATTGTTTAAATGTAACATTACGTCCGTGTAAAAAATACCCATACACATAGCCTACAAGAAATTCAGATATGATAAAGCCGGGAAAGAATACCCCTTGTCCAAATAAAGACATACCTATAAAACAGGCAATAGCAGCCATTATACCTGCTGCCATAGGCCCATAAAGAATACCAAATATAGCGGTTGATAAAAATCCAAAGGTAATATGTATAAATGTAGTATGAATAGCAAATATATAAGATAGTAAAACCGTCAATGCTACAAACATTCCTGTCTTTACAATCATATCAGTTTTCATAAGAAGTACGACTCCTTTTTCTATCCTTCCACTCTAAATACATATGGCGAATAACTTGAATTGGTGATATAAATAACATTCTAGGTCCACCATAGCGCATGATTTCACGTATTTTTTCACGATACGTAGGCGCATAGCAATGCGTTTTACACACGCTGCAGAAGGTCTTGCTTTCCATATGAGGACATACATCTATACGATGTTCAGCATATTGCCAAACTTTTTGACACTCCTCACAGAGTTGTCCTTTAGGAGTGTGGTGCTTATTATGACAATAGATGCCAATAATCTGGTACATAGTTTTTAGTTCTAACTTACGTTTCTCATCAACTGTCATGTTTCTCTCCTATTTCACAGACCATGAAACCCAAGCCACCTTATCAACAGTCTTATTATGGATTTCTCCATCAATAGCTAGTGGCTCAATGAGATTTCTAATCTCTTCTTTCATGTCTTCCATGTCTCCCCATCCATTATTATGAAGTCGCATGGTAAAATAATTAACTGCCTTTTCAAGAGACATAACCTCTGTTTCAGGAACCGTTTTATAAATTACTTTTACATTATGCCCCATCTCATGGATAGTATCTAAACACTCTTTCATCTTACCATCCCATGGAAAAGAATCACGTCCAAAGAAATGTTCAGATAACATATCTACCATTTCGTCGCTCCGTTCGCTAAATGCAATCCATAAACATTTATCATTACTTGCATCGTGCATGGCGCGAATATTTTCTACATCAAACATAATCGGGCAGAAGATACTATATGCCAAGTCAAAGCTTTTATCCCAACCTAATTCTCGACGAGTTTCATCAGACCAAGGTCCAATATATAAGCTAAGATCTAAACCTTCTGACTCTGCCAATTGTTTAGCACCGCGAATCATACCATCAGATAAATCGATACCAGTCGCCTTATAGCCTTCCCGAGCTAACCCAAGTGCGTAGTCACAAACACCACAGCCTACATCAAGTGTACGACCATTCGATGAAGGTAATAAATTTTCATCCTTTAAGAAGGCTAAAAAATCAGTGACCTGTGCCTTGCGATCCTCGCGATTGTGCATTTCTACAAAGTACTCGGAACGATGGTTCCATGCGTCTTGCTCATCGCGCCAAGTTTCGTTGACCGTGAGCTCCTGTATTTTATTTGTCATATTATCCCCTCTAAATAGCTACATCCTCAAATGGATGAGTTATAGATACATATATAAGTAATTTTCACTTAGTTAAATTCACTATGTAATTTAACGCTCCCCTATATGTCCTAGTGTTCCGGCTAGGATGTTCAGATTTCCATATAGCTATCCTTATTGTACATCATTCTCAAAACAAAATGTGTTACCCAAATCACATTTATTATGTTATTTCGATATTATTAAATATAAAACTCTATATCGAAATCTTATCAGCACCTCAGCTCATGTTGTTATATATCTCTATGTAAAAAGCCTCCACTCATTTGAATGGAGGGTTTCTAGATTATTTTGCACATTGGCTTGCACTTCTTATTCTCGTTTTTCAAAGGATTCTCTGATTTTATTTGTTGTATCCTTCAATTTATCTGTACCTTTTATAGCAAGATCTTTAATCACTTCAGGGTCAGCACCACTAAATTCAGCCAAAGCCGCTTCATTATTTGAATCAAAGAATGGAGCCGGTTTAAAGCCCAATAAAGATGCCACAAATACCATTGGAATTTGAGCAATCTCACTATTGTATTCTTTTACTTGGAAGTTATATGTTTCACGCTTATTAGAAATAAATGCTTCATTTTCATTAATCGCTTCCAAGAATTTACCATATTGAGTATTGGCTTTCAAATCTGGGAACTGATTAGCTAATGCCGTAATATTTCGCACCGCTTTAAATGTTTCACGAGCCATATCCACAAAGTTATCAGACACCTTCAATTGGATTAATTTTTCATAATCATCATACTCATTGACAATACTGGTAAACTGATTAACAATAGCTACCTTTTTCTCGTAAGCAACGATAATATTGGCACGTGCTGCTTTAATCTCTACAGTCAATTTTTGCAGTAAACTATATTGCTTAATAAAGAAGAAAATCAAAAATAGAATTATTAAAAATATTGGTGTTGAAAACATAGACCTCTCTCCATTTCGATTACAAATAACCATGCAATTTTGAGAATATATACATATAAAAGATATAACCAATATGAAATTTCATTCATGAAATAATATAAATCTATCAATCTCCAATCATTACTCTATATACTGGCATTCGATCTACTGTTTCTACATATTCTAATCCTTCAAAACAATCTTGGCCTTCTACTATTTTATTGGCAATTTGATTATGAATTTTTCTTAATAGTTCTACATTAGTAAAATATCTTCTATTATCTGCACTAAACTCAACTTTAATATCGGTTTGAAATACACCATCAATTCGGTTCTCTTCATCTAAATCAGTTATATCAACAATCTGCTCATTACTTCGTAGCTGTTCAGAACCTGTAATGAAAGCTTCATAGACGATACATACCTTACGAGTATTAACCGCAATGCCATTAGGATTCCAATTATCTTTATTATCCGGCATATAATCGATGATATCTTTAGTGAAAGCATCATCACCTACATATTCTTGATTAGAAAAGGCCCAATACACCGATGTCAATACATCATCTGTACTAGGAGCAGCTGCTAATTTCTTTTCTACTAATTTTCTTGTTTCCCTTTTGAGTAAAGGCTTTTTAATCATGAAAAACACACCTATTGTAGGTATTAACATAGTCGCTAATACTGGTATCATACGAGACAAACTCGCCATAGTTCCACCAGATTGCCCTACTTGAAAGTGCACAGTACGTGAATTTTGATTTACTATATCCGCCGTATTCGTCATATACTCTAGAAGCCATGGGCTTTCAAACATACCAACTATAATAGCAATCAGTATTAAAGTAGCCATCGTAACACAGATAACGAATAATTGCTTGGCTACCGTATTACAGACAACTTCCTTCTCAGCTAGGGATAATACATCCATCTCAGATATGTCTTTACTCCATTTAGTAGTTCGTTCATGTATGGTCATTTATTTCTCTCCCCTAAATAACTACATATACCACTGCAAAATTGACTATACAAATTATTTCATACATTACTTATATTTATTATAATAGAGAAAAGGAGGAGTTGAAAATATGGGAATCTATATGATAATTCTAATATTTGTATTAGTCGGTATTGCTGTAGCCTTTGCGACTTATAACTTATCTACAATTAGATCCATGCCTCCTGAAGAATGTTATAAACTTCTTTATTTTACCGATGATCAAGTTTCTATAGGCCTTGGCTTAATGAAAAGAACCTATAAATTAAAGGATATTCGAGAAGTACGCTTTTCTAAAGGTAAACAATTCCGCAGTATGGGTAGTTGGTTAGGTAGAATGAAGGTTTGCAAACTAAATGGTAAGACAAGTCATTGGATAGAATTTGATGGTACAGTCTACTACAAAAAGATGATATATATAACTAATGAAGAAATTATTGATAAATCAATAGATATACTCATGAAGGAATTTAAATCTAGAGGAATTCAATGTAATAAATATAGATAGTAAAGTTATATCACTATAATAAAATTTAATTATGACTCTAGTTATAATTCCATACTTATATTTATTAGGATTATAAAGTTTTATAAGGAGAAAATTATGTTAAATATCTACTGTGATGAATCCTGTCATTTAGAAAATGATCATCAAAAGGTAATGGCAATAGCTGGAATCGCATGTCCAGATTATGCAAAAAAGTTAATTTATAGAGATATAAAATTAATAAAGCAAGAGTATAATATTTCTACACATAGAGAAATTAAATGGAATAAAGTATCACAAGGGGAATTAGACTATTATAAAGCCTTAATAAAATATTTTTTTGAAAATGAATTATTAAGATTTAGGGCGGTTATCCTCCCTAATAAAGAAATACTTCGTCATGATGATTACAATCAAACCCACGATGATTTTTATTATAAAATGTATTATTTTGTTATTTCTTATTTTTTTTCTGATGATAATATAGATGTTTACATTGATATGAAAGACACAAATGGCTCTAAAAAAATTACAAAATTACAAAATATATTAAATACCCAAGGAGCCAAAGTCAACAAAATTCAAAAAATACGTTCTCATGAAAATTCCATCTTGCAACTTACGGATTTAATACTAGGGGCTATTACATATATAAATCGTGGTCTAAATACAAGTGAGGCAAAACAACAATTATGTAACTTCATTAAAGACTATTCTAATTTAGAATTAACGCGAACCTCTCCTCTTTCTCATAAGAAAATTAATTTACTTGTATTAGACCAACTTAAGTAGGAGAAATAAAATGTGTTATTGTCCACAATTAGAACCAATTATAGGGCTAGCTAATTATCAGGGAGACTTTACCATATATGAAAAATATTTATATAACGTTTTTCTTGAAAGTTTATTTAGTCAACCGATATATTATAATGGATTACCGATCTATTTAAAAAAATATCCAGTATTTAAAGATAAAGAATCATCATTTTATCACTTAACCTGCAAGGATTTTAATCATACGAATGTAGAGGCACAAAGAGAACCTGATTTAAGACGATGCGAACGATTACATTGGATAAAACCAGCTATTGAAACTAATCATATTTCTGAATGCCATCAAACATGTTTTTATATTTACAATAAAGAGGTAAGAAATAAAACACGATTACATTTTTTTAATCCTCAAGATAGATATATGATAGTATTAGAGAAACGGGAAACTTATTATTTATTAATAACAGCATATTATATAGAATATGACAATATGTTAAACAAAAAACTTAGAGAATATGAAGATAATATATAAATACAAAAAACGCCTATCAAAGTGATAGGCGTTTTCGAAATCTCCTTCAACATCATGGTCAATGAGTTACCATAATAATAAAACAAACATAATATTTTGTCAAATGAATAGTATATATAGACTACTTATTTAATATAGTCATATCTTATATCAATATCAAGATTCAAATTAGATTATATATTACAAAGTTATTACTGAAAAGTATTTAATAAATCATAAAGTAATTTTTCTTCTATTGGTGCGCCTAGCAGGATTCGAACCTGCGCACCCGGTTCCGGAGACCGGCGCTCTATCCCCTGAGCTATAGGCGCATGAATACCTAAAAATTATACCATATTACGCTATGGTTCGATAGTATAAAGTATCTACAGATACTAGGTTTATACAGAAGGGCCCCTATAGTTAAGCATTTATTAGCTAACTATAGGGGCTATTTCCATTATATATTTTCTTTAATCAATTCTAATAGAGCATCACAGCTACGACTGACATCATCATAGGTTTCGTCAAAGTTTCCTGTATACCAAGGATCCTTTACATCACGACTTTCACCAACAAAAGACATGGCCTTGTATACCTTAGAATCTACATCATCGCCAATAATACGTTTTAAATTCCGTGCATTGTTTTCATCCATGATAATGAGATAGTCAAAATTATGATAGTCATCAATCGTTACTTGGCGAGCCTTACGACGCGTATAAGAAATACCCATTTCATCTAATTTCTCTTTAGTCCCGTAATGGGTGTCATTCCCTATTTCCTCACGAGATATAGCTGCAGATTCAACATAAATAGAATCGCTCAGTCCAGCCTTCGCAACAATATGCTTCATATAAAATTCTGCCATAGTTGAACGACAGATATTACCGTGACAAATGAATAAAACCTTAACCATCATAACTCCTCTCGTAACGTACCAATCGCTGAGATATTAACGGACAAAGTTCGTAGATACTTTTTTCTCTTTATCTGTATCTGGATATGGTACACCTTGCGCCTTAGCTACAGCAAAGCTACGCATCATCCAAATCATATTTCTCGCCAAGTTGCGCATTGTTTGCATGCCTTCTTCATCTTGCTTAACATCTTCTGCTACTAGACCATGACTGATATTCCAATATGTAGAGCCTGCAATTGGCATTTGAGAAATACCAAAGTATTTATTTAGTATATCAAAGGACGCTGTTGTACCGCCACGACGAGCTATGGCAATAGATGCACCTGGTTTAAAAGCAAATGGATTTGGCTTTACGCCTTCTGCACTAAAGAATACGCGATCTAAGAAGGATAAAATACGTCCACTTGGATGAGCATAGTATACAGGTATTGCAAAGATAAAGCCATCTGCATCTTTCGCTTTTTCTACAAAGGAATTTACATCATCATCCTTAAATACACATTCACCAGGTTCAAAACAATAGCCACATTGAATACAATCACGAATAGGCTTATTGCCAAGCTGAATGACCTCTGTATCTACATTGGATTCGCTGAATACCTTTTGCACCTCTTGTATCGCTTGCATTGTTGTACCATTTACGATTAGAACTTTCATATTATATCCTCCTACTTCTTACCTAAGAAGTTTCATAATGTTAATTTTTATATAATAGCATAGAAATATAAAGTTTTAAAAGTATGGTCAACACACTAGATCTATACACATTATTGTATAGGATAACGACTAAGATTACTTTAATAAAAAACTCTGTAATAGCTATATTTCAAACTACTACAGAGTTTTCATATATTCAATTAGTAGTTATGTCTAACACCCATATCGATACTCATATATTTTTTATAATTTTATAGTCATTTCTTGTCAGTATCAATATAAATTTCACGAGATATATTAATACTCCATAAGTTCTTTAAACGCTATATCACAAATTTCATCTGTAATTGTTCTAAGGCGTTCTTCCTTTTTTTTCTTAAAACATAATTTATAGTATTTCTTTGCCCACATTGCCTTAGATTTAATTTTTGCAGATTTAGGATGGCTAACCTCGAATATTTTAAAGAGTTGCCTCCATTTTTTACACATAAGCATAATAGAATCATATATTTCGAATAACTCAGATTGGCTAAATACACTTGTATCTTTATCCTTTAAATAAAGATGTAATGCTTTTTCAAATTCTCGCCAATCATCTTCTCGGATTTTTTCATCCAAACTTTTTATCCACTCAAATATACGGGAGTCTTCCCTATTCCCCACACGATCTAAAATATCTTGCCATTGGCGCCAACTAAGCTTTTGAACAACCTCTACTTCTTGCTGTGCTAAAGTATAACATTGTTGATAAAAACTTCTTGTTGCAGACTTAGATCCTTCATTTCTTTTCCGATTTTCCTTAGTAGCTAAAGATTTAATTTCATCCCAAAATCTACGACGATCTGTTACAGATATTTTATATCTTTCTAATAATTCACCAAGAAATAGACCTAAATTATATTTGTATAATACATTTTTACCATATTCTTGAAATAAATCTTCTTCAATAATAGGTATTTCTTTTTGAAGTGTTTCTAAAATCTCATCAACAGTAGCTTTTTCTTGTGATGACAGTAAGCCATCATATACAAGATGCCCATCTACTAACCTAACTATATTACCCATTAACCACACCTACTCTAGACTTTTATTATAAATCCTTTCAATTTTTTCAAGAACTTGCTCTGCAGCCTCTTGAGGTTCTAAGTTTAAAAAATTATTATCTATATCACCAAACATATCATATCTACCTTCATATAAGTATAGCAATACATATTGTTTTAGCATTTGTTCACGAAGATATGCCATCTGTAAATCCGGATAAGCCTCCATATTATGATAAGCTTGATGGCCTATATTTAAATAGATCGTTCGATTCGCACCAGGCTGATTCCATGCACGCTTATAATTCTCAGGAGCATCAACACTTTGAACTTCAAATGCATCATTTTGCCCATTTTTCTCATCCGTATTTAAATATATGTTCAAATTATACGAAGTAATTTTATCACCTTTTTCAAACTGTTCATCATCTTCATTAGCAATTAATCTGGCTCTTAATTGTATAATGCCTTCATTTAAATATTTCTCATAAATACTACGTGCAAAAGTAATATGATCTATATAAGAAGTAAAAGATTCTTCAAAAGGTTTTAATATCCCGGAAAATGAAACAACATCTGCAATCTTAGACGAATTATCCATTACGTTATGAACACTAATATTCAATTTATAATTTAATGTATAATTTCTCTTGTTCTCAATTCTATAAGAAACATTTGTAATAGAGTCATCATAATTTACTCTACGGCTACCCTCTATAGGAAATGTACATTCATGTAACGAAAGACTAACTGAATCTCTAGTATTATCAGGTCTATTAGTATCATAAAAATATGGAAGTTCTTTCTTTTTTTCTTTACCACTACCTATAACTTTTACAGATAATATAATTCGATTTTCAGAATATCGATTTGAATTATTAGAGTCTACGATATGAGAAAAATCTTTTTTAAATATATTCCCAGATTTAATAGTTATTTCATCTTTAGCTATATATGAAACAATTTCTCCTGAATTAGGATTTAATATATATAAAGAATAAACAAATTTTTTATCAATTGTATATGAACTTGTAATTCTCATCGAGAATTTGATTTCATCACCACTAGTGACCTGCTCACTATCCTTAATAGGATAGTGAATATCTTGCCAACGTACATCAAAATCAGGCTTTTTAGGACCTACCCCTAAATCTTCGTATCCTAATTTACCAAATAAATCCTGTAGTTCTTCAGCAATTTTACTAAGATTATCTTTTAGCTTTTTATCCTCATACTCCTGATTTTTAATATATCCCCATTTAAGAAGCAGTGTTTGAACCATTTCATTACAAAAAGATTTTAAATTTTGATACGCCTTAGAGTTTTTTCTTCCTTTACTAACACCAAAATGAACGCTATCCTCTATCTCAGAAAGTCCTTCTTCCCATTCTTCATCTACTTCAATATAACCCCAAAACCTATTTCTTATTTTATCTGGAATATCTTTCAAATCAACTTCGCCAATTTTCATTCCTTTCCGATAATAAGAAATTCCTTGCCAAATATTTTCACCTTTATCAAAAACATAAAAACCAAAATGTTTAACTCTATATCCATTCAAATAAACTTTCGGTTTATCTAGCTCAAAACGATGATTGGTTTTAAAGATTTCAATAGGAACTGCTACAGGCTTTCCATTAACACTTATAGCTGCACTTGTATCTAATCTTTGTATAATTCTCCACCAAGATTCTTGAATAAAAGAAACAATTGATTCATCCAATATCGAACCTACTAACTCTTTTTTAGGCGCTTCAATAATGATCCGTGTTCCAATTGTCTGTTTTTCTTTTAATCCTGTATTTTTTAAAATAAATTGCTTTGCCGCTTCATTTTCAAAAGCAACTGAATGTACTTGTCCACATTTATTTACATTCGCGATATATAATCCATCATCTCTCAATGAATCAAAATAATACGTGTACGTGTCTGACGCCACTGAATAAACACTCTTTCCAGCGCCAAACAAACCTCCCCCTGTCGTATTACCGCCAGAGTTAAACATCGATGTAAAACGTGCTAAACGTTGTGTTGAATCAAGCGTTTCGCCTGATGCCATTAATTTATAAATCTCTTCAGCTGGAATATTATCTCCGGTTAATCCCATAGTCCCCGAATCTTCTACTATAACAAATTCCCCTTTTTCAGTTTTACAAATGGATATGTTGCAAGTCCAATTCTTCCATTTATTTGTTTTTCGTGCACCTACTGCATTTTGAATTGCATCTTTTTGAAAACCATTAGGAAATGTTACACCGGCATTTTCATAGGCTCTGAATATCCACTCAACATTATTTTTATAATTTTGAGGTATAGCCGTCATCTTATTCATCAATTAATCCCCCTTTAATCTAAAGAAAAACGAGCATTTTTTTTACTTTCAGTTTTATTAAATTTCTTTTTAACTTCCCTTACCTCAAACTCTATAGTACTAAAGATTTTATCAACATCGGATTGTGTGTAACTATACGTACTTGTATTTGAACAATTTCCTAGTAACTGTAGCATGTCAATAATTTTATTAGTTCTTGCCTCTGCTAATCTAACAAATTTATCTCTTTTTGATTCCTTATCTTTTTTCATTTCTATAATAATCCTTTTTCAACGAAACTTATACTAAAAATATAACATATATATTCCATATATTCAAATATATAAATAATATTTACCATATATTTTAAAAATAAAAAATAATACCCATCAAATATCATTAATTTTGATGGATATTATTTTGCTTTTACAATATATAATTTAATATTTGTTGTGCTATAGCTTTCGATAATAATGGAGGAACTGCATTTCCTACCTGTTGAAATTGTGAATCTTTAGTTCCTACAAACCAAAATTTATCAGGAAATGATTGTAGTCTTGCAGCTTCTCTAACTGTTAGACCTCGATTTAAAATAGGATGAATCCACATAGATTTTCTTACATTAACAACGGTACCTGAAGGTTCATTTAATTTAAGTCGTAAATAAATTGTATTTTGGGTTCTTTCTGGTTTTGTATAGGTATTCTTCATATTTTCAGAAAGACTATGAAAGTTTTGACCAGGTTTGATTGCTTCAAAACGTTTCAACGCCAAGTCAGAGGTTTTTGTAGTTATATGATTTTTAACTGTTCTACTTCCCTTTCTCATCATATTAGCATAATCACTTAGGATATCATCAGAGTTATAAGGGATCTCTTTGTAATCTTTTTCATACCCCGCTTCATAAGAAACTAAATCCATTATCGCATCTTCAACAGTATTTACATTAAAAGTATCAGAGGTTTCAGGTAGTGATGGATTTATGTTAGGATATAAATCCTTTCTAATACCTATAACAATATATCGTTTACGAGTTTGAGGTACACCAAACCATTCAGCATTAACAGTTGAACCTATTTGACTATATTCACCACCTAAAATAGCATTTATATAATCTATTACGGAATATGAATTTACCTTAAATATTAAATGAGAATCTTCATTTATTTCAAACTTACCTATTAATCCATTATTCTTTATTTCTTGTATCGTATGAATTACTTTCTGAAGATTAACAATATACTCAATAGAGTTTAATTCACGCTCAATATCATTGTTAGTTAATGAATCACAAACAGCCTGTAATCTAAATTTAAGAGAAGCGTCCATATCTTCATTAAGAAAAGTCGTAATTCGTTTAACTAACACCAAACGATTTTTTTCCAAAAACCGCGCCAATCGTATTTCATTTGATAAATGTTTATATAGTATATTTAATAATTTATAAACCTCAAGTGGAATTAAAAATCTATTAAAGCATATATCATCGATCATAGTATAATCAATGTTCTCAAATTTTTCATTTGTTATAAATAAAGAGTCTAATCTTTTAGGAATATCAAATCCAGCTTCAATAAGCGCATCTATCTCTTCATTATCACTGATTGATTCATAAAATCGGTGCGTATCAGATCTAAGCATACTCACATTTTCCATTACAAATGCTTTAGGTTTGATTTCTTTTATAGCTCTAAAAAATTCTTTAACTAAACTATTATTCATACTAATTAGATGATTTTTCTGTCTATTAGCATTTGAAAAACCTTGACATGGAGGGCCACCTATTACAACATCAATACCACCTAATTTTTCATTTAATTCCATAAAATCATATCCGTTGATATCTTCAATCATTGTAAATGTAGGTTTACCTTCAACAATATTTTTTTTGTATGTAGCTTGCGCATTTTTATTAATTTCAGCTGCAGCTAATACCTTAAACTTTCCAGTCATTTCAAATCCAAGGCTCAATCCACCGGCGCCTGCAAATAAGTCGATTGTTTTTAACATTTACTTACCCTCATTCCTACTATTTAAGCAATATGTTTCATGTAACCAAGTATCTACTTCACTTATTTTAAACTTCCATTTTCTATCAAATTTATAAGCAGGCATGTTCTGTAACTTTATCATTTTTTTTATTGTATCTCTACTTACACCCATATGATCACAAATTTCATCCATTGATACCCAACGTTCAACCGCCATAGTAACCACCTCTTTCATATATTGATATAGTATCATACTAAATTTAACCACTCAATACAAAAGATTATGTTTTATTATGTTTTAATATGTTTTATTATGTTCTAATAAGATTTAACGTGATTTTTTACTAATCGATATTTTGATATAAAATAAGTCAATTTAGGCTATAATTAAAACAACCTCTGTAACAGTATATGTTACAGAGGTTGTTAAGTATTCAATTAGAAGTTATGTCTTACCCCCGCATCGATACGCCATGTATTATCTATGGTAGCACCAAAGTTTTTAGTGAATGTACCATATAGATATGTGCTAGGACGAACGCTCCAGGAGCCGCCAATTTCAGCATCAAGCCATGTATCCTTCAAATCTACTGTTGTTTGTACTGTTGGATTGCCTGGTGCGGAATATGTTGTATTTACCTTACCAGAGAATTCATGCGCTAATGCTAATTTAGCGAAGATATTGGATTTTTCTGTTTCTTTCCCAATGCCAATACCAAGTCTGCCTACAGCAGAGTTCACAGCATCAGCTTTCACATGCATAGAACCACCACCGACAACAGAAGCATCATAGGATACACCATTCAAACGGCCTACAATAAATTCTACACTAGGATCGATGTAGAAGCCATTTTCCTTCTTAATACGTTTACCATATTCAGCGCTTAAGGATGTGCCATATGTATGGTAATCACCGTTCACACGTTGTCCACCTACGGAGTAGAGCTTATAATCATTGGATAATCTATTACCACGTGCAATGATATCTAAATAACGACCATCATCATGTTTTTTTGTACCATACAAGGCGATGCCGCCAAGTTTGCCATCACCACTACCGTTGGCATATGAATTACTAGATGTACTGTAATCAATAGCGCCGCCAAAAATCCAACCATTAGAAGCCTTATGATCGTAGCCGACTTGTACCCCATTATACGTCATATGTGCATCAGCACCGTCTGTGATTTTAGATTTACCGCCTATATATTTTGCCCATACACCTTGGTTTGTATTAGCTAGACGAAGATCTCCTAAACGGCGTTGTAAATCATTGGTATTACTCTTCCATGCCATAGCAGTCGATGTAAGAGCAGATTTTGAACCACTCACTAAGGATGATTCATTAGCACGATTAATCTTTGTTGTATCATTTACAACAAGACGACCCTGCGAGTCAAAATGATCTGCACCTAGTTCTGCAACAGCACCTGGACGAGTAATCCCTTCATTGATTTGAACTGTTGTGCTCAGTTTTTTATCATTGCCAGTATATTGTAATTTATCAGCTAAGGCTTGTATTTCCTTTCGGTAGCTATCATCATTAGTCAAATTAGCTCCATCGCCTTGCAAGGTAATATGGCTATTATCTGCAGCATGTTCAACAACAATATTCCCCTTTCCTTTTTCACTAGCTGGAACACCGGCCTTATAAACAGCATTCACATAGCCGCTATAATTTTGAATTGTAATAGGCCGTGCATCGATAGGATGAAGGATACCGGCTGCCGCTAGATTTGATCCACCTACGAGATTACGAACCTTACTGCCCTTGTATAGATATGCTGCATTATCCCCAGATGGACGTTCTCTTTTAGGGGTAGGCCGCTCCATACCAATCCATTCATTATTCCAAGTCCCTCCATTTTGTAAGTAAATATCAGCACCAGAATTATGAGGGTTCTTATTGCTTTCAGCATATTCATTTAATACAGCACCCGTAAGTTTAGAATTAGGTGTTGTAAAAGCTAATGCTATATTCGTTGGCATTTCGTTATGATTTGGATCACGTCCATAATCCTTATTAATTAACCCTACATTCCCAACAGCGACCAATTCTTTAGACCCTGGATGTTTACCATCAGAGCCAGTATTAACGTATACATCACCCTCTTCTGCCACCACAGAGTAAGTATCAGAAGTTTCTAAAGGATGCGTGATGATACGTCCACCACCATCAACAATAATATGACCACGTTGATTAGCTTGTAAACCGACACCGATAGCATCGATATCTACATTGCCTTTGACGTGAATATTAGTATCTCCATAATCTCTATCAGGATTGTCCTTGCTGAGTCTTGGCACTTTACCACCGTAACCAGCATACACAGCGCTCATATAGTAATGACCGAGTTCCCTTTTTGAGGCTGGTGCATCATTTTTAAGGCGTACAATCAAATCTTTATCCACCGTCAATTGTGATCCAAATCCATTATAAATACCTGATACATTTTTAGTTTTACCTGTATCTGTTAAGCTTTTACCATGCACATTAACCGTCAAGGTATCTTCTATATGCTTAACTTCTGGTTGTGTTTGTACCGGTGACCCCATTGTTAAGCCAAGCAATTCCTCCGCTTTATCGCTTGTGGCATTAATTTCTGTAGCAAATGCAGAGCAGGTCATTCCAGTTAATACCAATGCAGCCATCACAGCTGATACATTTCGTTGTAATTTCATAAAAATCTCTCTTTCTTACCTCGCTTAATACGAGGCTCTCACAGAACGCATTTATACGTACACCCTAAAAATATAAAAAGACCCCCTAAGTCCAACTTAGGAGGTCTTGTTTATTTCACACACTTAGTAAATAGTTATATCCTATATTATTCAGGATTGATGATGAAGGACAATGCACTGAAGTATTTATTTTGCTCACCTTTAGTTTGAGTTGGGAAGCCCACTTCAACGCCTACTACGTTAAGGCCATTAGCACTTACAGTAACAGTTGCTTTACCATTAGCATCTGCTTGGCTTTCATTAGTAAGATCATTAATTACGTCTTTAATAAGAGGTGCATTTGCATATGGTTTACCGTCTTTCAAGACTTGGATTTCATATGTATCACCTTTTCTAAGAGTTAATGGGTTAACAGATGGAATGATTTGAATGAAAGCATCTTTATTATTGAAAGGTTTTGCTTCTGCATTCCAGTAGTGAACGTCATATTTAATGGCATGTGTACTTTTTTGAGCACCTGGTACTTCAGAGATTGGTTTATGAACAGTTTTACCATCTTTGTCTTTTGTCCAATAACCATAGTCAAAGTCAGTTACTGTAATACCCAATTTATCATTTGGTACAACTACTACATTTTTTTCATGTTTAATAACTTGTACAGGAATTACCATGCCATTGTTATCTAAGCCAATGATGCTTTTTACCATTTCTGGGCTATACGCATCATCAACAGGGCCTTCGCCAAGTACTAGCGCCTTTTCATCTAAGCGGTTAGCAAAGAATACGCCATGCGCATCAACGGAAGAACACACACAACCTGCAGCTAAACCTACTGCAAATAAAGAAGCTAAGATTTTCTTATTCATAAGAACCTCCATAATCAATAACTTTTTCAATAAACTTGTTATTATTATACAGCGTTACAAATATTTCGTATATACCAATACCCCTATCAGCAAGTTATTATGCGTATTTAGTATATTAACTCATTTTTATACCCAATAATCATAAATGATAAAATTATCACCTATTTTCATGAATATATGACTTGTAAGAATATGTTAGATAAATACTTATAGATTAGATAAAAAAGGCGCTCCTTAAGGAGCGCCATTATATCCGCATGAGATACTATTTTTTATTCTTCGCTGCTTTCGCACGTGCGTTACGATCAAGAATTGTTTTACGCATACGAATGCTTTCAGGTGTTACTTCAACAAGTTCATCATCGTTGATCCACTCAAGAGCTTGTTCCAAAGAGAAGATACGAGGTGGAGTCAAGCGTACCGCTTCATCAGAGGAACTGGAACGCATGTTGGTAACATGTTTTTTCTTACATGGGTTAACATCCATATCAAGTTCACGTGTATTTTCACCGATAACTTGGCCTGCATACACGTCTTGGTTAGGGCCAACGAACAATGTACCACGATCTTGAACGGAGTTCAAACCATATGGAGTAGTTTCGCCATTTTCGAATGCTACCAAAGCACCACGTGTACGGGAAGGAATTTCACCTTTATATGGTGCATAGCCATGAAATACATGGTTCATGATACCATTACCTTTTGTAGCTGTTAAGAATTGTGCACGGAAACCGATCAGGCCACGAGCCGGAACTACGAATTCCATGCGAAGATAACCGGCCAATTCAACCATGTTAGTCAACTCAGCTTTACGTTGACCAAGATTTTCCATTACAGTCCCCATAAACTCCTGAGGTACATCGATGGTCAACGCTTCGAGCGGTTCACACAATTGATCGTTAATAGTTCTGAAAATTACACGAGGTTTTCCCACTTGTAATTCATAGCCTTCACGACGCATAGTTTCAATCAATACAGCCAAATGCAATTCACCACGACCAGATACTTTGAACGCATCTGCAGAATCAGTTTCTTCTACTTTCATAGAAACGTTAGTTTCTACTTCACGGAACAAACGATCACGCAAGTGACGGGATGTAACAAATTCACCTTCGCGGCCTGCGAATGGAGAGTTATTTACGGAAAACACCATAGACAATGTTGGTTCGTCGATGGAAATGGATGGCAATGCTTCAGGATTTTCAGCATCCGCTACCGTTTCGCCGATATTAATATCGTCGATACCGGCAAAGGCGATGATATCACCCATTTCAGCTTCATCAGTTTCAACGCGATTCAAACCATTGTATGTATATACGCGACCGATTTTCGCTTTACGAGTGCTTTCACCGTTCATGATGGCAACCTGTTGGTTAGTTTTCATTTTACCGCGTACGATACGACCTACGGCGATTTTACCGATGAAGTTATCGTAATCAAGTGTAGTTACCATGAATTGAAGAGGGCCTTCCATATCACCTTGTGGTGCAGGAATTTCGTCAATCAATGTCTTGAATAACGGTTCCATATTTACAGCTTCGTCATCCCAATTGGTTTTGGAAACACCGGAACGGGCAGATGCGTAAACTACAGGGAAATCGAGTTGATCATCGTCAGCTTCAAGTTCCATAAACAATTCAAGAACTTCATCCTCAACCTCTTTAACACGTTGGTCAGGACGGTCGATTTTATTGATAACTACGATTGGTTTCAATTTTTGCTCTAATGCTTTACGCAAAACGTATTTAGTTTGAGGCATTGGACCTTCGTAAGCATCTACGAGAAGCAATACGCCGTCAACCATGTTAAGTACGCGTTCTACTTCGCCGCCGAAATCAGCATGGCCTGGAGTATCAACGATGTTGATTTTGATGCCATCATGCATAACAGCAGTGTTTTTAGACAAAATAGTAATACCGCGTTCACGTTCCAAGTCGTTGGAGTCCATTACGCGTTCTGCTACCTTTTCATTCTCACGGAACACATGGCTTTGTTTTAATAGTGCGTCCACCAAAGTAGTTTTACCATGGTCAACGTGGGCGATAATCGCTACATTACGAAGATTTTCGCGAATCATAAGATCCTCCCTTTAATTCTTTCAGTATATTCTATATCACATAGCCTCTGTGAAAGTAGCTATGTAGGTATATTTTCCAAAAATGGCAACAGTTAATTATAACGCAGTCTATAGAAAAAAGTCAAAATAGTACACCTATTCTAATCATGGCAATTTCAACATTCGATTATACTTTTGACTCATCTTAGGACAAAAACCTATTTACGCGCTATCGCCCGCTTAGCAGATTTACGCAACAACGGAATTTGTTTATCTGTTAAATGGAAACAGAATTTAGGAATCAGCTTTTTTATAATCTCCTCATCAGAGGCTTTCAAAATATATTCTGGCTGTAGCAACGGCTCTAATTCATCAAGTCCGGGATAATCCAGCCCAATACTCCAGTCATGATCTGCATTAAAAGGACATGCATCCTGGCAGTTATCACAGCCTAATATCCACGCCTCTAACATATCCTCCGTAACGCTATCCGGCAATTTACCATCACCGAATGTATTAATAAAAGATACACATGTTAACGGATTCATAGTAAACGGCGCAGATAAAGATTTTGTCTTGCAACCTTGCTGACACAAATCACAAGAATCCGGACATGGTGGTATCTCTAACTGTTGAATATACTCACAGGACTCATCAATTAAATAGCCTACCAGTTCATAGCTAGAACCTTTAGGTCCATAAAAAAAATTATTTTTTCGATAAATGCCTAAACCAGCTGCTACCGAAGCGGGCCGCAAAGGAATAATTCCGGCAGGTTTCGCCGTTTCACCGCCAATATATCGTATTCCATTTTCACCAAGCCAGACTTCAAAAGATTGCCGTCGTTTAAACTCATCACTGTGAGGAATATTTGACAAAGATAATAACAACCCTTTTGCATATCGGTTTCGAAGAGATACAGGAAACTTATAATCACCAAAATATTCAGTACAAACCACTATGGATTGTGCCCAAGGATACTTTTCTTTTAATGCTAAAAAATCTTTACTATGCGCATATACCTCTTTACTTTCAGGTACATCTTCTAAACGCTTTATCAACCGTTCTTTATAAAAATTAAGTGCATCAAGAGGCACTATACCACAACTGTCATACCCACACTCTAGCGCTTTATCATAAATCTCCTGGGCCAACAAAGTATTCATATCATCGCCTCCAAAATATGAACTAACTATGAACCTATCATACTCTTTTAAAAACTATAAAAAAAGATTTCTTATGAATCCGTCATCCTTAAAAGAGTAACATTACATAAGAAATCTTATATTAGTATTTAATTTGTATTAATCTTCACCAATCATGCGTACTTCTGGTTCGAGATGTACACCATGTTGATCATACACACGACGTTGTACCTCACTAATCAGGTCAAGTACATCCTTCGCACTTGCACTACCTGTATTAATTACGAAGCCAGCATGCTTATGAGATACTTGCGCATCACCTACAGACAAACCTTTTAGGCCTGTTTGTTCAATCAATGTACCTGCAAAGTACCCTGGTGGGCGCTTAAAGGTTGAACCTGCACTGGCATATTCCAAAGGTTGCTTTGATTCACGTTTTTCTGTTAACTCATCCATACGTGCCTTGATGGCATCCTTGTCGCCTGGTTTGAGTGTCATAATGACTTCCCCAATAACTTCATGATTATCGTGGAATACACTATGACGATAAGCAAAGTCTAAGTGAGATCCATCATACTCTTTAATATTTCCTTGGAAATCTACGGCTCTCACGGCAGTAACTACATGGCTCATTTCCCCATCATAAGCACCTGCATTCATAAATACGGCACCACCAAGTGTGCCTGGAATACCAATGGCAAATTCAAGACCAGATAAACTATTCTCCCAAGCAAATTCAGAAGCATCCTTTAACATATACCCGGAACCAATGCACAATGTGTTTTCGTTACGATCCATGATTTGGGTCATATGTCGAACTGATACGACAGCACCACGGATACCTCCGTCTTTCACTAAAATATTAGATCCACAACCAATAATAGTTACAGGCACATCTAATTCGTGAATGGTACGAAGTGTAAAACTAAGTTCTGCCATCGTATTAGGTTCAATAAATAAGTCCGCAGGTCCTCCAATTTTGAATGTCGTATGATGACAAAGAAGCTCCTGCTCTCGTACACGTGTACTTGGCAATTTTTCTAATAAAGCTGTTTGTAATACCTTAATGTTTTGGTTGTTGTTCGCCATGATCTAACACTTTCATCCCCTCAGTGATTGGTTCGCTAATGATTTTATAAATATCATTAGAAATCTGGCTCCAACGCATTTGCGCTTGCAAATAAGCAGCCGCTGCAGCATTTTCTTGAATTTGAGGCATCAATTCCTCTTGTTTCTTTTGCAACTCATCCGCTTCTGGAGCACCAGACAACTTAGCATATTCCCATTGCATTTGTTGAGCCATAAATGTGCGAACCAAACCCGTTGCTACTGCATCTGCTTTCACTGCTTCCTGAGCAGCCATTAACTCTTTGTACTCTTCAGATTCACGCATTGCGTGAGCTAAATCATGAGCTTTATCGTAGTTCATAATATCCTCCTCCAAACAACACCGTTAAAATCGCTACCGGTCATATAGATTTGGTAGGTCCTCTAACCCATATATATTTTATATTTGTCTCTATTCGCTTATTGTGAAAGCATATCTATTTAGATTGAATCCACTTGCCTTCAGCCTTAAGATCTGGGTAGTCAAGTTGACGCATGCCTTCATAAGCGATGATAGCCACCGCATTAGATAAGTTCAAAGAACGTGCTTCATCTACCATAGGTATACGAATACATGTATCCTCTTTACCGTCTAACAAACTTTCAGGTAAACCTCTCGTTTCAGGGCCAAAAACAAGCATATCACCAATCTCGTATTTAACCTCAGAATGTGTATGCTTTGCCTTGGTAGTGGCGTAGAAATATCTACGATCAGGATATTTCTCATATAATTCTTGAATATTTTCATGTACCTGTACATCTACCAAGTGCCAGTAATCAAGGCCAGCCCGTTTTACATGCTTGTCATCAATAGAAAAGCCAAGGGGTTTGATGAGATGTAAGGTCATATGATTGGCGGCGCATAAACGCGCTATATTTCCTGTATTACCTGGAATTTCAGGCTCATAAAGTACTATTTCCATTTTCAATCCCCTATTCTTTATATCTATATTATTCTACAAAGGAACGGACAAAATGTCCACTTTTCCCACCTTCTTTTTCTACAAGATATGTAGGGCCTATAATCATCCCCTTATCAATAGCTTTACACATATCGTAGACTGTTAAAAGTCCTACTTGAACCGCCGTAAGTGCCTCCATTTCAACACCTGTCTTTCCTGTCGTTTTTACGGTAGCATGAACTTTAACAGCTCTATTATGTGTAGCATCCGTACAGGCTGGACTTTCACCAGCAACAAGAGTACAATGCACCTCAACCTTAGTTAATGCTAACGGATGACAAAGGGGAATGAGATTACTCGTCTGTTTCGCCCCCATAATAGCTGCCAATTGAGCCACACTAAGAACATCCCCTTTTTTTATTGTTCCCGCCGCAATGCGTTCATAAATTGCATCATTAATAGTAATAAAGCCTTCTGCCACAGCAGTACGAGTTGTAATATCCTTATCTGATACATCTACCATCCAAGCATTTCCATCTTGATCAAAATGTGTTAAATCCATAATATATCCTTACTAATTATGTATAAATTATCACCAATAGTTTTATTTTCATTTATTATATTATACAATAGAATTAAGAATTGTATGTACAAGGAAGGAAGTGTTCCTATGAAAACAAAACTAACTTATTTTGGTCACGCTTGCTTTATGCTCACACGTGGCGATATATCCATGATTTTCGACCCATTCTTGACCGGTAATACATGGGATATCGCTAAAAAAGAAGATATTAAATGCCAATATATCTTTGTCAGTCATGGCCATGATGATCACTATGGAGACACAGATTTTATTGCCAAAGCAAATGACGCCCTCGTTATCTCTACTGCTGAGGTAGCGGGTAAAGCAGCTGCTGCCGGTTGCCGTACACACGCCATGCATTTAGGTGGTAAGTTCGACTTTGAATTCGGTTCTGTTCGAATGGTTCCTGCCTTCCACGGCGCTGGCATCCCTGGCGGTCACGCTGCAGGTTGTATCGTAGATTTCTATGGAGATATTCTATACTTCGCTGGTGATACAGCACTCTTTAGCGATATGAAATTATTAAATCGCTTTGGTGAAATCGATTACGCCCTTCTTCCTATCGGTGATAATTACACAATGGGGGTTGAAGATGCAGCCCTTGCTGCCTCTTATGTAAAAGCGCGTATTTCCATTCCAATTCACTACAAAACATGGCCCGTTATCGACCGCGAACCAGGTGTATTTACAAGCCTTGTAGAAGGTAAGTATAACCAAACAGCACTCATTATCGATCCAGGTTCCTCTATTGAGCTTAACAGCTAATAAAAATCCACAGACCTAAAAAAGACGCAATCCACTGGATTGCGTCTTTTTTGTATACCGTCTTGGTTCAAGATCAGGCCTATAAAAAACTTGGAACCTAATATACTAAATCTCTTGATTAGCCATAGAAAAGCCTCCGCGGTTAGCCATACGTACAAACTCATCAATATCCTGAGTCTCATCAATCCCCACATAACCGAGTTCACGAACCATGCCGTACGGGTTATGCAAAGATAATTGTGGATTCTCACCGGTCAATACCCACAGCACCTTATAGCCTCTTGGAGCCTCTCGGAGTCGCTCTTCCCCTTTGCCATCTGTAAAGTATACAAGTAAATCTACACGGTTTTGATTAGCCATAGAGAATACAGGGGTAAAGGCTGTAGCACCACGCACATCGAGGCGAGGTTTTACATCTTTTACAGATTTCATCGTATAGGTGCGGCGTACTTCATTATCACATTCTACAACAGTAATACGATGGTTATAAGCATGCACGATTTGTAGCACTTGCTCTAAAGCATTTGTAAACTCCACATCAGTTATACTACCGCTCATGTCGAGAGCTACCCATACATTTGCCTTATGTTGACGTAATGTACCAGATAATTCCAAACGCTCAGGTTGGCGACGATTACGACGCATCGTCGTTTTTTTGTATCCACTCGCTACCTTGCCCATTAGCTTTTTAAGGTAGAAATACCAAGGCAAGGCGCGGCGTGTTTTTTGAAATGTATCAATAAGGCTTTTCACATAGCCTTCCATATCACCCTTTGAGGCTTCGTTGATATAGCGCTCCGTGATTTGGTCCATCGTATCTGTATCAATAGAATCGGATTCATCCCAAATATCATGGCTGGTTTGAGGGTCAAACTCCATAGCAACCGCTGTATCTGCGTTATCGATAGGCACAAAAAGGTCTGGTTTTTCTTTCATGACCTTATCAATAGCCTTCGCATAATATTCAATGGTACGGAAACGCTTTAATAACAAACCAAAGCGCGTATTTACATTGGCCACCGTTACCGCATCACGGTCCACATGTTCAAGATAATCATTTACGACCATGTCCATAGCCATATGGACTGCTGTTTTGTGAAAGCCTTGGCTCAGTGCTTTTACCCGCATCAAATGAGCAGAAATGATATGAAGAACTTCACGCTTAATGCCATCCTTCATCACATCTGGCGGTTGACGTAACAAGATAAAAGGATTTACGTATAGTACATATCCACCTTGTTTTAGGTTAATGCCAAAAGCACTGGTCATGTCAAAGCGAATGCGATGAGCCATTTGTAAATAGAAATAACCAAAGAATTGGTCCTCTTCAAGGAGTAAGCTATTCACATCATGCAATATATTCCACAACCGTTGCTCATAGGCAGGTGTCATAACAGCTTGCTGCATGACGGCGAAATCTGTTCCCTCCACTTGTACGTCTTCAAGAGCACGCCCGATAGTACCAATATGGCTATCCGACATATTGTGGTTCATAAGGTCTGCCGCTATGCGTTCTGGCTGAACACTATGATGCTGCTCTTCATAAGTATCAACATAGGCCTCATAGGTAGCATAGATTTGCGTATATAAAGCCTCTGCTTCGCAATGAATGCGTTCTCGTTTCGCATGCCATCGATCAAGAGCCTCGATGGCATCCACATCATACGAGCCAGTCTTTTCCCAACCATCGATGTGCGTCAGTAAGTCAGAGGCGTCGCGAATATCGTCCTTATCTAAATTTCGTTGCATATTTACACCTCCTTTTCGTTAAATATCAGATTTTATTTATATCATATTCTATATATCAATTAGTCTCATAACTAATAATTTACTAAAATCGGTTATATATAGACAGCTTCGATTCAACTAACTACTCACATAGACTTATTTTTGTGCTTCAAAGAAGGTATCGACGAACAAGTCATCTTCAATTGCATAAGCGTAAACGCGCTCATAAGTATTACGAAGATCTTTCATAACCGCCACACGTAAGTCACCTGGATATAAGGTTAGGAATTCCACAAAGTGATGAATTTCCTGCGCATTGCTATTGTGATTTAAACGATGCAACATATTTTTTGCCGCTACATATAGACGAGTTGGACTTTCACCTTTAATCTGCTCAGCCATAGACATAATAGCACCTGGTTTTTGAACCGCCGCCAAAACATCATCAAAGGTAATAAGAGGTTCTTGGTCGGACTCGATAAAGTTTACAAAAGCCTCAGCAATGAGTTTGCCTACGTTACCGCGGATAACATTCATAAATACGTCTCGGCTATAGCTTGTTCCCTCTTGGTTTTTATAAATCGTATATAGACCAGACACGCGTTCAAAGGAACGAGGAGTAGCATCGATATCGTCTTCGTGACGTTGATTTAAATATTCTGGATAAGAAGAAATGAATTCAATAACCTTTTCTTCAATACCTGCACCAATAGCCCAATCAATCCATTGCATATAATCAGCATTCATGTAAAGCCATACGAAACGGTTTTGTTGTGCCGGATCCATGTCAATCGTTTGGTAATCAAAGGAATCCTCAGGGTTCATAGCGGCGATAATGCGCACTTGATCACTTAAGGAGAAACCATTGATTTCACGGTTTAAGATAAGGTTCATCAACTCTTGTTGCACCGCATGTTCCGCGCGGTTAATTTCGTCAATAAATAGTAATACTTGGCGCCCTTTATCTACGACTCGTGCCACATGTTCCAAAGTATGATGCACAGCGTATACCGTAGTTTTTACATTTCGTGTGTTGCCATGACCATCTGTATGCGTCACCGTTTCTACTGTTGGCAAGCCTCCGATTTCACCTTCTTTTAACAGGTTACCATCGATAGTAACGAGTTCCCAGTCGTGTACATCTGCTACACGCGCTGCGAGAGAGGTTTTACCAATGCCAGTCTCACCAACGAGCAAGGGTACTTGATTAGCAGCAAGCACTAATTCAACGCTTGCCATTGTATCTATAAAGTTCATTACATCTCCATTCTAATATTTCAAATATTCGCCTACTGCGATTTTCTTAACAGTTCTAGTACCATACATATCAATAAGTGACAATATATCAATAGGCCATTTTGATTGACGTCCACCGATAGCTTTATTGTTGATTAACTCGCGTATATAGTCTTCATCAACTGTATCGCTGGAAATAGCATCTACAATTATAGCTTTGATTTCGTCTACTGTAACACCCAATGTATTAGGTATATAACCGACAATAGCCGCACTTACCTTAAATAGATGCAAGGCCAAGTCCTTAGTGAGGGTTGTAATCTGCCGCATTGCCTGTGGATCTTGCTTTACTGCTGCTTCTAGTACAGCTACGCTAGGCTCATCAATGTAGCGCAAGGCTAAGTAACTCTCTTGCACGGCTTGTAACTGCACAACCTCGCTTGGAGCATTGATATATTGTAAGGCATCATAATTCGCCTTCACCGCTTCTAATTGCAATTCTTCAGATGGGTTTGCAATATAGCGAATAGCCCAGCCTGATTGAGCTAACGCGCTTTGAATTAATGTATCAGACGGATCGCTGATGTATTCTAAAACCGCCCAATCTTTTTCCACTAAGGCTTTTAACAATTCTTCTGTAGGATTTTCAACGAATTGTATAGCTCGTGGTGCTTGTGAAAGCGCTGTTTCAATAACCTTTTGAGTAGGTTCTTTAATATATTGTAACAGCATGCCGTTTTGCCCCACACATGTAAGTTGCATTGCTTCCGTAGGATTTGGAATATTACGGATTCCATGTGGGTTATTGATCAGCGCCGCTATATATTGTTCCTCTGTCATAATAACCTTCATTTCTATATAAAAAGGCCATACGAATACGTATGGCCTATACTGAATTCTATTCTTATTATATCATATTTTTTCGATGTAGTTATATATCTTTCGTATACATACTACTCCGTTAATGCATCTAAATCAGAATTATTCCCAATGACTAATAATTTATCATCTTCACCGAGAATGGTAATCGGGTTTGGTGGAACTTCTAAATCCTCACCGCGTCTTATGCCTACTGCATTAAGATTATATTTCTCACGCAGATTGGAGTCCTTTAAATTAGCCCCCACCAAGAATGACGGTACTTTAACTTCTATGAGACTAATATTTTTAGATAGTTGCAAATAATCCATTACATGATCTCTAGTTAAAAATTGTACAAGGCGTAATGCCATATCATATTCAGGGTAAATCACTTGATCTACACCTATTTTATGAAGCATTTTACCTTGTATATTATTTTCAGCCTTGGCCACAATTTTAGGTGCATCTAACTCTTTAAGAAGCATAGCTGTCATTAAATTAGCTTGAAGATTGCCACCTATAGCCACAACAACCATATCAAACTGGCTTAGCGCCAATGCTTTGATTGCCTCTTCATCAGTTGTATCTGCAACTATAGCATGTGTTATAAATGGTGAAATTTTCTGTACAACTTCTGGATCAATATCTACACCTAATACCTCATGATCCATGGAAGCTAACATCTTGGCAACAGTGCCACCAAATTGACCAAGACCTATTACTGCTATCGTTTTATGTTTCATATATGCCCCCTTTTATATTCAATCTAATCTGTTTTTATAACAATACACTCTCTTCTGCATAGCTAATTGGTTTAGTCGGTGCCGTTCTTAACGCCCAAGTACCAATAACAGTCATAACCCCTACACGACCCGTAAACATGACAAGCATCAACACCCATTTACTACTTTCAGATAAATCAGGTGTAATACCCGTTGTAAGACCTACGGTCCCAAAGGCAGAAGTTACCTCAAAAAGTAGTCGAATAAAGTTATACGGCTCATCCCAAGCCAAATAGCAAGTAGCAAGTAAAACAAGAAGGATCGATAAAAAGATTATCCCATTTGCCTTAAGTACAGTAACCAACGATATGCGACGTTCAAAAACCTCTGTATCAGGACGGTTATTAAATAATGTACGCGATGCTAGAAAAGCGACAGCAATGGTACTAATCTTAACTCCGCCCCCTGTGGAGTTTGGACCTGCCCCAATAAACATAAAAATGATGGTAATAAACAAGGTAATTGGATGTAAATCATTATAATCTACAGTAGCAATACCTGCTGTACGAGGTGTAATCGATTGAAATAGAGAGGCCATGACCTTGTTCCATATAGGTAAAGGACCAAAAGTGTTGGGATTCGTCCACTCAACCGCCAAGAAAATAATAGTCCCTAAAAGGATGAGAGCCGTTGTGCCAACTAACATTATTTTTGTATGTAGTTTTAAATCTACAAAACGTCGTAGCTTGCGATGCGACCAAATATCAAAAGTTGCGAGATAACCAAAACCACCTATTACAATAAGAGCCATTGTATTTATATTAAATAATACATCTCCCACCATGGCATAAGGTAGATCATTATCAAAGAATATAAATCCTGCGTTACAAAAGCTGGAAATAGATTGCATAATCCCCGTATATAAAGCAGCATCACCAATATAGGGATATAGCTGAATGGTATAGATAATACCACCAATAATTTCAACACAGAAGGTATAAATAGTTAGTTTCTTCGTAATATGTAGAAGCCCTTTCATGCCATCTTGCCCTACATCCTCTGACAAAAGCACGCGATTTTTTAGACCTACCCGTCGCCCTAATACTAGAGCAATAATAGTGGTAAACGAAACAATCCCCAATCCACCTAATTGGATAAGGATTACCATGACGATTTTGCCAAACAAGGACCAATGATAATAGGTATCTACTGTCGTCAAGCCTGTTACAGAAACACAAGATACTGCGGTAAAAGCTGCATCCACAAGCGCTGTACTATGGCCTTGAGCATTTGATAGGGGCAACATGAGCAATATCGTCCCTATAGTCATAACAGCCAAAAAGCTAAGGGCTAATAGACGATAAGGATTTTGTTGCATATATTGCTGAACTTGATTTTTTGAAGTATTTTGCCACATAACCGTAGTCCTATCCTATAAGTTCCTGCACTGACTGTAACGTTGGTAGTGGACTTCGCCCACCTATGCCTTGTGTATTTAAAGAAGCTACCGCAGATGCAAAAATAGTGGCCTTCTCTAAATCGGAGTGTGCACAATGTTTGAGCAACTCTACAGCACGTATAGATGCACCGTGAGACTTACTCGTTGAAATCGTTTCTTGCCCCTTCATATGATTAATTATATGTGCTAAATTAGCTAAAAAAGCACCATGAAAGCTATCCCCTGCCCCCGTAGTATCTACTATACTTTTCTGCGGGAATGGCTCACAACGATACGCTGTACCATCAGGCCATACAAAATAACTACCATTAGCCCCATCCGTAACACCTGCAATTAAAGCACCACGGTCATGAATGATACGACAAGCATCTTCTAAATTAGTTGTGCCCGTATATTTTTCAGCATAGTCGCGAGCTACGATAACGATATGACTATCTTCTGTAATAGGCTTCATATCTTCATCGTAACGCTGAGCACCACCATCTAAAGAAATGATGGTCCCTGCCTCTTTCGCTACAGCCATAGCAGAACGCATGAGTTGGCGATGTCGACCATTAATATGCAAAATATAAGCATCCTCTATCAATTGCTTATGAACCTCTAAAAAATCGGGCTCAGTTGCAGTAGATCGTTCAAAAAATACAGCACGCTCACCAGTGCTTTGTTTTACAAGAATTGTGGCAACACCACTCTTAGCACCTCTTTCAACTTGAATTGCATTTGTATTAACATTGTATTTTTCAAAGTCATCTAATATGTGATGACCTACCATGTCATCGCCAATACTATCAATCATAGCCGTACGAGCACCATATTTTCCGGCCGCCGCTAGTGCTGTAGCCACTGGTCCACCACCATCGGTAGTAGACGATACGACTTGCTGTACCTCACGGCCCGTTGGATAATGATCCACAACTATAAAACGGTCTAATGTACTAGCACCGATGCCTACGATATCTATATTTTTTTGAGGAAATATACTCATACTAACCTCCTAAACCTTTTATTAGCTATACAAGCCATATCACTTCACATCTTATAGATTCACTATCTTACTTATGGGTTTATGACTTTAACAACAATTTGTTTTTATTGTCCTTATAGACTTATACATCTATTCTTATACATCTATTGTTATACTTTTTAAAGTCATGTAAGTCTTATACCTACAGAATACCTTTCGCTCTATAAAAAGTAAACCCCAGACACTCGTCTGGGGTTACTCTGTACTACAAATAGTACGTATATGTCACGTAATATGTCTTGTATATTATATGTTGGTTATTGGAAGAGGTTGTTAGAATTGAGGTGTAACATAATAGTTTAAGACATCATACGCTCCATCATATATTCAATTTCGTCAGCACTCAAATTGTACATAGCTAGTACCATTCGTTCTGCTGCTTCGCCAGAAGCACCGCTCTTAGCAATTTCAGCTTTAGCCTTAGCAATGAGAGCTTCTTTACGTTGTGCTTCAGAATCTTCATCAGTTGGCACAGAAATATTAGCTTTACCTTGACCAATGCCACGTACCTCTTGATTAGGATTGTCTTTAGAAGTTGTTTTTGTATCTTGTGCAGCTACTGCTTCTACAGCAAAGGAGTTCTTACCAGTCAGGATATATTCAACGGCTTCTAATGTACTTTGTGTAAGATTTACAGTCCAGAATTCACCTGCTGCAGTCAATTTATAAAGTAAACCATTATAGGCAACAAGACCGCGTTTTTCCCATAATTTATAGAGCCAGTTCAATTCATCTAGTCTTGAATCCAGTTTTACTAAACTCATAATATTGAGGAACCCTTGTTCTAATTGACTTACTACTTGGTTTACGATAGGTTGTAAATCACTTTGTTTCATAAGGGCCATAAATGGTTTTTCACCGCGGGTAACCATATCTTCGTATGGTTTTAATGCACGATGTAACATCATACCATAACCGTCGACGTTACCACCTGCACCACTGCCAAATGGGAACATTGAAACGCCCGATTTAGCTAAAGTGTTATACAAGCTACGTTCACGATTATTAGCACTCCAGTGAGCGGCACTCAATCGACGATAGGAGCGTTCATCAAGGTATTTACGACCGAATTCAAACATCTCACCTTGCATCGCGGTTGTGGCTGCAGCTGGAACTTTGCCGTTTGTAATGTCTTTATTGAGATCACTACCATCAAATACATTTAATTGATATAGATCCGCACCATCTACGCCAGAACTTACCAAATCTGCTAAGTCTTGTTCCCAAACCTCCATAGTTTGACCAGGTAAACCATAGATCAAGTCAATAACAACAGAGCATTGACCATAAGCTTTCAAAGCTGCTAGCCGTTCTAATACGGTTTCTTTCGTATCTAAACGACCTACCATTTGACGTACTTCTGTATTAAAAGATTGTACGCCGATGGACATACGGTTAACACCGTTTGCCATCCAAACTTCAAGATTTTCAGGAATTAAATCGTGAATACGACCTTCTAAGGTAAGTTCGTAATCATTTGCCAATGGCAAGTACGCTTTAATTGCTTTGAGCAGTCTTTCAGAGTTTGTAGGAGATAAAGATGTTGGTGTGCCACCGCCGATAAACAAGGCATGGATTAAGCCATCTTTTAATCTCGGACGCTCACTAGCGAGCTTTAATTCACTGATAAGACCATCAATATATTGGTCTTCAACACTTTGACTCGTACCGTTTTGGAAGAATCCACAATATGTGCATTTTGTCTTACAAAACGGAATATGAATGTAAGCGCATTGCATTTCGCCCTTTTTAGGAGCCCCATTCATTAATGCATCCCAAACGGCTTGCGTTTCTTTTGGAGAAACGAGCGTACCATTGAGACCTGCATGAACAACACGTTTATGAGGAAATGCACCACTCATCGGATTATCGCATTCTAAACCTAGTTGTAGGTTTCGCTGCTTCTCCGGAATGGACTCAAAGAAACTTGCTAAACTCATACTCCAATCCCCTTTCAGAAATTAGGCTTGCAACTTTGCAAGTACAGATTTTGTGAATTCTTTTGCATTTGCAAAGTCTTGTTCGTCTGGATGAGTTTCTGCAGCTTTATGTAACGCATCGCGTTCTGGGCTTTGACCATGTGCAGATCCAGGTGGGAACATTTTGTACATCATTTCGATTACTTTAGGATCGATTTTACCTTGGCATACAAACCCATCTACAAGGGATTCTTTGTTTTGCAACAATGTAGATGCTTTATCGATACTTTCACGAGCGTGATCAGAATCAGCATACATACCCAACGTAGCAAAGAATACGATGTTAGGATTTGTCAAAGTTTCAATCAACTGAGCCGCTTCTTTGTTAGCTGTACCGCGGTCTACCCAGAAACCTACGAACACAGTATCATAATCAGCTAAATTTTCAGGTGCATCTTTTACAGGGACGCAAGGTGTACCTTCAGGCATAACGGAAGCCATTGCTTCCGCTACACTTTTAGTATTTCCCGTAAGGGAAGAATATAAAATAATAGATTTCATAATTATCTCCTTTATTACTTAGATATATTTATTCTTCTTCATCTTCGCCATCGGCCTGTACTACAAAGTGTACAGGAACTTCTACTGGTTGTATATCCCCTGTTTCATTTGGATACGGAGTCGCTCGTCGCACTGCATCAAGAGCCGCTTCTACAAATATCTCATCCCCACCACTAGTTGGATATACATCTATTAAATTACCATTAGTATCTAATTTAGCCATTACATTAATTGTAACATCTACGTTCATTTTACGTTTAATAGCCGCATAAGGAATTTGTTTTTGGCTATCTACAGCTGCATAAAACCCCTCTACATTGAACGCTGCTTTACCTGTACCATGACCATCACCTTCACCAGTACCATCACCTGTACCAGTACCATGGCCTCTACCATCACCAACTCCAGTGCCTTCACCGGTACCATGACCACCGCCAGATCCGCCACCAGATCCAGGGCCGGTGCCACCAACAGCGGAATTATCACCGGATGTATTGCCTTTATTTTCGCTTGCTTTAGCTGCCACATCTACTGCATCAGGGATATCTGTTGCGGTAGATGGTTCAACATTTGCTACAACAGCCTTTGTTCTTGCCGCTACTTCATCTGCTGACAATGGTTTTGGGAACAGATCGGCTCTGTTACCTCCGCCACCACCAGCATGTCCACTGCCACCATCATCGAGCACACTTTGTGTGAGGTCGATTTCATAGGTATCCATTTCTTGAATGGCTGGAACCACTACAAAAAAGATTACAGCAATAAAGAGAGCAATAAGATGAACTACGGCGGATATAATGGCTGCTTTTTTCCATGATATGCCTAGTCCCATAGTTATCCTTTCTGTTCAGCTGCAATAGCTAAGCGTTTAACGCCAGATTGTTTTAACATGTCCATAATCGCTACTACTTGACCATGAGCCGCTCGTTTATCGGCTTGTAAGATAACACTAGCATTAGGGTTTTCTTGGATACGTTGTTTTACCATTGCCTCAGCATCGTCAATGCTCATTGGCTTGTTATCAATCGTAATATGACCCTCCGCATCTAATGTTAAAACCACTGGTAATTGAGCTGGTGCAGAAGCACTAGTAGCCTGTGGTAATTGTACAGACAAGGCTTTTTGAGCCACTGTTTGCAAGCTGTTCATCATGAAGAATACCAACAAGAAGAAAATGATATCAATCATTGGAATGATCATGAATTCCGGCTTAGTTTTCATACGAAAGCTTTGCAAGTTCATAACTATTTCCACCCTTCTCGTTTAGCTGTAACTATATTTACACACATATTTTCAATTTGGTTAATAATGGAGTCCAAACGATGACTAAAAATTGTGTAAACGATAAATGCCATTATGGCCACACATAAGCCAGATGCTGTCGCGATAAGCGCCTCACCTACACCACCAGTAATGGCAGATGCACCCGCACCGGAGTCAAGGATACTGAAAGAGCCAATCATACCTGTTACTGTACCAAGCAAGCCCAATAATGGAGAAATTGTAACTGTTGCACTTAAGTAGTCCATATATTTTCGGAAACCAACTGCATCAACCCCCATTTGATCAGCAAAAGCGGTCTTCATTGCTTCTTCGCTAGAATCATTATTTAAACCTGCTTCCGCAATACGACTTGCAATAGAAGGGTTCTCTTTAATTACTTTATCAATTTCATCCCAACGTTGTAGTTTTGCAAATTCATTTACTGCATGAGTTACAACAAATGTTTTGCCTGCATACTTACGATAGAAGAAAGCACGTTCTGCAGCTATAGCGATAACCATGAAAGACAAGAGTAACAATGGATACATTACATACCCACCACTATGAAATAAGTGAATGACATAATTTAAATTTTCCATATTTGTAACCTTTCTGCCTGTTTACAGACTGAGCATTAGAACCTATAGGTCCCTTGAATTCGTGTATAATCGCCTAACTTAAAGCTTTCACTACCATATAAAGTGTCTCGTTTATTAGTGCCTTTCGCATCAAATGTATAGAATGCTTCAAGAAGCAAGTCCTTGCGCGGTACATAACCGGCACCAAATGTAAAGCTGCGAATACCATCTAAATAACGATCAGGTACTGCACCCGTGCCATTGCCACCGAAGAAGGAACCATGTTCAAAGTATTTGTAATCGATGAACGCATTCCAAGATTTCGGAACATCTAGATCAGCACGCCCAATATCTAGACGAGCCATCCAGAAGTGTGGTGTGCCGCCCATTTGGTGACCTTTTAGAGTAAAGTCTGCTGTACCACGTTCATGTTGATATACGGTATTCCCATTGAGGTAACGTCCTAAGTTAGAACGATTTTGACCATAATCAACCGTAACAGCTGCATTAGCACCAAGTTGATACTTAGCACCGATACCAAATACATGAGCTACATTGGAGAAGCTGTATTCATCATTACTATTTCCATTAGCATTTAAATATGTATGTGTTTTACCGCCAAAGGAACGTAAGTACCAAGCTTGTAAACCAAGACGAGCACCAATTTGTTTCTTGTATTGAATAAATGCGGCCTTATCGATGGCTGGTACAGTATCTTTTTCAAGAACTACACCTTCTGTTCTGATCAAGTTGCCAATGACCTTACCGATTGCTTCGCGTGGTAATTTATTTTCAGACTCTGCATCATGTACAACATTTTCAAGATTATACATATAGTTATACATAGCATTTGGCATGCCCCAACCATAATAAGAACCACCTTCACCATAATCGTTATAGGACATTGTAAAGTTCTTCTTATATAAGGCCTCTTTAGCATCATAATCGCTAAATACGTATTTACCACTATCATATTTATAAGTCTTAGCCCCTAAGAAACCAGTAAATTCGTAATCACTAGATGGTTGACCATAGTAATCATAAGATCTCTTAAATGTACCATCAGCTTGTTTTACCCAAACCTCATCAAGTGAACCATTATTATAATTCTTCCAATTATCTGTGGCATTATATTTAGCAATTTCTGAAATGGATTGATTAATCTCATTACCATGTTTATCAACATAACCCTTAGGGTTTACCAAAGCTTCTTTATTATCAGTAGGTACGATTAGACCTTTTGCCTTATCTTTTAGATATTCAGGGTATAACGGAGAGTTCACATTATACATAAGCTCACCAGTCTTATAGAGTTTTTCCCCTGTTTTCTTATTAGTAATTTCGTACATTGTATATCCACCAGATGGAATATCGAGGGAGAATTTTTTCTCAGCCATCTCTTTAGGATATGCTTTTGTAAGAATATCTTGTAAACGACTCATAACTTGAGCTTGTTTTTGTTGTGTTTCTGCTAACTTAGCATTAGCCTTTTCAATTTCTTGATCGCGGTTTGGATTACTCCAATTTAGATTTAATGTAGCCTTATAAGCTTCATATTCATCTTGCAAATCTTTAAGCTGTTGATAGAAATAAAGGCTATTAGTCTTGCCTTTATAAGTCGAATCATAAATGCCATTAGGACTATCTGGTGCTGCCGGAGCATCAGAATCTTTTCTTTCACCGTCTGAACCAGATTTTGTAGCACTGTTGATATCATATGGATAATCATCGCGATTGATACCAATCAATTCAGCTGCTGTTGGTGGTCTAAAGATAACTTTATGGACTGCATGTGTATATGCAGAATCATTGATACCTGTACTATGTTTGAAAGTACCAACACCAATACGAACTTGAGAATCATGGCCATTCCAAACAGCACGAACGCCATCATAAGATTGACCAAACCAGTAGCCACTAACGCCCATAGGCTCAGTTAAACGCCCTACGGATACGTCCCATTTCTTAACGCGTCTTGTAAGATCAACTGTATCGAGTCGTTGATGGTTGAGACCTTTGGAATCAGATTTTGTCCAGCTTGTATCTACTCCACTCATGCCACTCATGCTACCGATAACTTTGAGGTTAGTGAACTCATTGAGTCGAGCATCAAATCCAAGACGTAAGCGTTGTTCAAAGCTATGACGATTAGCATCGTACATATTGGCTTTTGCAGAACCGATGGCAGAGTTTGCTCTAAATGGAGATTGCGGTCTATTAGAACCATCATGTGCCATCCAACGCGCTCTATAGTCGCCAACCATTGTAATACCACGTTCTTTAGTAGTATCAAAATCAGAACGAATAAAATCAGTTAAACGAATTACATCAGATACATTTTGTACACCAGATTCTGCATTTACTGCTTCACCATTAGCTACATTAGCACCTGTAGCATTAACATTCGTACCATCCTTAGTTTTGCCGATGGCTGTAGTTTTACTACTATCGCCACCACCAAATTTAAGGTTAACACCCATACGGTAGACGCGTTCTTGTGTAGCACGGTCATCATCGCGATGATTAAAGATATTGTTGATGCCAAAATACATCATGGCATTTTTATTGAAACGTTTTTGAACCATTATGTTCCAAATGCCAAATGTTTTCTTTTCATATGTTTGCTTCTTGTAAACGCCTGCATCACCAGACAAGATATCTGGCCAGTAGTTACCACCGTTATTGAGAGTATTACTATCAAGCATGTTGATATAGTAATCACCCCAGATGGAACCATTCCAACCAGATTTAGGGTTGTCATAGGTAATACCGATGTCAACTTTGTGCATTGGTTTATCCAGCAATTGACGAGGCATTGTTGGATCGCTCTTGTTGATAGCGTGTAAGTATGTATAACCTAACTTACCAGACCAATATTTACCGAATTTTTGTTGTACTTCTGCTTGAAGACCAGTAATTTCAGCTTTACCAATATTTTTAAAGCTGTAAATCATATCTGGAGCACGTTGGTATTTCGCATCACCTTTGAGATATGGTGCGAAGTCCATGAAATCACCAGTGAAGTATACGGACATATAGTTCTTAATTCGGTTGTGGAATACACCTACACGAGCATAGGTATTTTTATTTTCACCTTCCAAGCTCATGTCGAAATTGAGTGATTTTTCAGGTTTCAAATTAGGATTGCCAGCCCAATACCAACCGAGTTTTGCTACCCCAATCCCTACAGGGTTAGAAGCGTACATTTCCCAGTTATACCACAATTCGCCCATACCAGGCTCTGTATAACCAGTACCTACATTGGCTTTAAATCTGCGATGTGTATTACCTTTAACGTTATATGTCATGCCCAAAGATGCAGATAGGTTAGAACCAAACAAGCTACTATTGTCGAAGCGCACAATTGGAGACAATGTTAAATTCTTATTAACTTGCCATGTATCAGAAATGTAAGCGTTTATTTTACGAATCGTACCACTACCAGTAGTCAAGCGTTGATCGCGATTACGGTACTCTTCTAAGAAAGCCTTACCATTTAGCTTAGGTGCTTTCTTACGCAGTTCTGGATCGTTAGACTCACCATATTTAAAATAGTCACCTACGATGTTTGCACGATGTGCCGCCATTTCAGGATTTTCCGATTTCAACCGATTTTCCAAAGCATAATATCGCTTCTTAAATTCATCTGTTACAGGCTGATTATTCGGCGATGTGCTTGACCATTCACTGAGTCTGCTTTCCGATAAACCATAATTCACATAATCATCATACGTAATCCCCGGTTTTTGCGCATCATTCGCTGCACCATAATATTCATAATCCATATCCCATTGCGGCATGCCGCCACCGGAATTAATAAATTTATAATCATGGATGTGAGAGTAAACTTTAACACTATTATCGCCTTTACGTCGCACGAGACGATCAAGGCGGTCTACTAACAAGCTTTTATCATAATCCCATGGATCGATGTACATCGTACTTGTATTAGGAGAACTCTTTAAGCGACTACCAGAGCCTTCTTCACGAGCATAGCTAACACCATAGCTTAGCAAATGATTTTTATTAACTTGCGTATTTGCATTTACGCGAATATCTAATTGACGATGATCGATGTTATCGATATAACGCAACTCATTAGAGCCTTCATAAGCAGAACGACCTGTATAGTTAATGAGCGCTACGTCATTTTCTTTAATGCGAGAATAGTTTGTTTCAACAGTCCAGTCACTCTTACCGGCTCTAGAGGACCATTGTAAGTTTGCTGTATTACGATCTGCCGTACGTTTAAAGTGTTGTTGTGGCTCTAAATCGGAGTCGGAGTGCTTAACATCTCGTACAAGGTCTTCTGTATAGCGGTTGAGGCGCATTTCAATTTTATTTTTATCATTAGCCTCATAGGTCGCTACTAAACCAATATCTGCCGCGTCACCATAGTAACGAAGTACATTTGGCTTAAAGTTATGTTTTGCATAGTCAAAGGCCATGCCAGAAGCACGACGTTTAACAGATGCAAGAACTGGCATAAGATCTCGTTTACTACCTGACAAACCGACCTTCAATTTCCCCATTTGACCTGAATCAGCACGAATAAAGAAATTTTGGAATGGGAAAACATCGCCATCACTCTTCCGACGCATGCCTTCTGCATTAAATTGTACAGATGGTTTCTTTTGTGCTTTTTTAGTTATGATATTAACTACACCACCTACTGCATCGGATCCGTATTTAGCACTAGCCGCACCTTGAATAACTTCAATTCTCTCTACATTCTCTGTGCCCAAACGTTGTACTTCATCTGCCGCACCAGAGTATTTATCAAAATCACCTAGCACTGGTTGACCATCTACGAGGATGAGAGTGTGACGCGCTTCTGCACCGCGAATGGACACGCCAACACGTCCCATAGCATCAACTGTTCTAGATACACCTGTTTGTGTAAAAATAATATCTTCGACGGACTTCGCCTGTTTCTTTTCAATCTCTTTCTTGGTAATGATTTGCACTTGCTGTGAGTTCAATTTTGCTTCTTCTTCTGCCCATGTGCCTTTCACATGAACAACATCTGTAGTGACAGTCGCATTATCTGCCCAAACCACTAGAGGCGCGCTAAGCCACAAGGCAACTGCACTAGACAGGATTATGGTACGCTTTGTATGTCCCCACCGGTTCATTGTGCCCTCCTAAACTTATAACTAAACATATATCTTGTATCTTACACACAAATATAAAAAGATACACTTCACTAACATATAATGACATTGAATATCATTCACATTTTAATGTTAGCAAAGTGTATCTTGCATATCTACTCCGAATAGACCAAAAATATACGTTTCGGACAAATCGGACATAATTTTTAGAATTTATACGTCATTTGGAAACGAGTATAATTCCCAAGTTTGAAGTTTTCAGATCCATATAAGGTATCTCGTTTATTAATCCCTTTAGCATCAAATGTATAGAATGCTTGTAAAAGAAGATCTTTAGTTGGCACATAGCCACCACCAAAGGTAAAGCTCTTAATACCATCCAAGTAACGGTCAGGCACAGCCTCTGTGCCATTGCCGCCGAAGAAGGAGCCATGAGCAAAGTATTTATAGTCCACATAGGCATTCCAAGAGCCAGGTTTATTCATATCGGCACGACCAACATCAAAGCGCAATGCCCAGAAATGAGGTACACCACCTATATCACGACCCTTGATATCGAATTGAGCAGATCCAGCCTTATGTTCATAATGAGTATTGCCATTCATGAAGCGACCAAAGTCACTACGGTTTTGTCCATAGTCGAAGGAAATACTTACATTATGATTTAATTGATACTTAGCTCCAAGACCGAAAATATTAGCCATATTGTTGAATTCATGCGCTTCTGTAGCATTACCATTCGCCGTATAGAAGCGATAGTCACTACCGCCAAAGGAGCGCAAGTACCATGCAGCTAAGCCAAGTCGAGGTGTTACCATATGTTTAACTTGAACATAGGCAGCCTTTTCAATTGGTGGAATTGTATCCCGCTCCAATACGACACCTATTGAAGGAATAACAGCACCTGTATATTTTCCTAACGCTTCTCTCGGCAAACGACTGTTGCCGTCCGCTTTTTCAAGCATTCGAGCCAAGCTATTAAAGTACGAAGCTATCATAGAAGGATAATAGGCACTTCCTTTTACGTTAATAAGACCGGACGTGCCAGAGTCGTTAATATCAACGACATTTGCCTTATAAATAGACTTGTCCAGCCCGTCAAAGGCATTATCTTCAAATTTCATCGTATATGGATTATTACCGAAACTATAGGTTGCTATATCTTTCGCCTTGGCACGATACGCCTCTACGATAGCCGACTTATTCTGATTGTACCAATTTGAAATAAACGGTTTTCCGCCCTTAGCAAGAACAGAGGTATCACTCAACTTCATTTCAAACAATGGGTTTTTCTTATCAAGCCCAATCGTTCCCGGTGCTATTTTCTGAGTGAAAGTACGTTCGTCTTCATACCATTGTTCATCATCTTCATCATAGTATCGCGATTTATAAGAATACGTTACTGACACATCCGGCATCTTAATCGATACAGTCTGTTTAGCCGCATCCGCACCATAAGCTTTCACCGCGATTTCCTGCATCCGGCGCAACACATCAAACTGCGCAGCTCGCAACGGTTCCCGTTCTTTCGCCACACGAGCTTCCACATCCGGCAAAGATGCTTCCAACTTTGCCAGCTCCGCTTTTAATGGAGCCAGTTGATCCGCGGACATGCCGTCAATAAATTCTTTAGACCAGATATCGGAAGTCATATCATCGATTTTCTTCTTTAATGTACCTACCTCCGCATCTAAGGTGCCTTCCTTATCGCGCAAGGCTTTTAATTGCTGATAGAAATTAATAGTATTCCCTGCATTTGGTACAATGAGTTCCTTATTGGCACCGTCCGAATCCATAGTAACACCTAAGAATTCCTCTACCGTTGGAACCCGTTTAAAATGCGTATAAATAGCATGAGTATAAGCACTATCGCTAATTCCCGTACTATGTTTAAAGGTTCCCACACCGATACGGACTTGAGTATTCTTATTCGTCCAAACACTACGAAGACCGTCATATTCTTTATTAAACCAATAACCTGTAACCCCCATAGATTCAGTAATACGACCAACACTATGATCCCATTTAGAACCGTGATGTGTTACATCTACTTCTTCGAGACGTTGATGATTAAAGCCTTTAGAGCCTTCTGTTTCATGACTGCTATCTACACCAGCTTGGCCAGAAGCACTGCCTACAACACGTATATTCGTATTATCGTTAATGCGAGCATCGACACCGACACGTATACGTTGATTCAAGCCGTGTTCCTTCCGATCCGCCAGATTCTTTGCCGCCTCGTCGGATACGTAACTAGTAGTCGTCACCCGCGTAGCAGGACGATCGGATCCAAGATGACTGTCATTACGTACACGATAGTCACCTACCAATTCCGTACCTCGTTTTCTGTCTGTATCGAAAGGACGCGTAATAAAATCTTGCAGCATAACCGGAGGTAACGATTCAAACTGCTCCTTCGTAAGTTTCGTTTTACTTTCACCTGAACCGAAACCGAATTTCATATTTAATCCAATACGATATACTCGAGCCGATAAAGCCCGATCATCATCACGATGGTTAAAGAGATTATCAATACCGAAATAGATTCGTGAATCCTTATCAATCTTCTTTTGAATCATCAAATTCCATATGCCGTAAGTTTTATGTTCATACATATCGGCGGTTCTTCTATTATTCAAATTATATCTGATAACGGAACGATCGGAATTATTAGGATCAATATAAGATACCATATAATTACCGCCACCAGACAAGGAGTTACTATCCAGCATATGAATATAATAATCGCCCCACAGGCTACCGCTCCATCCGCTAGACTTATCCTCAAAATCTACACCGATATCCACTTTATGACGAGGTTTATCCAGTAATTCACGAGGCATATCTTTATCGCTCTTATTAAGCGCTCGTAAATACGTATATCCCAAACGAGCTTTCCAGTGCTTATTCAAAGTCTGTTTCACTTCAAATTGAAGACCTGTAATTTGGGCCTTGCCGATATTACGGAAACTGTAAATCATATCCGGCGCATGCGCAAATTTCGCCGCTCCATATGTGGTAGATTCATCATATTGAGGATAAAAATCCATCAAATATCCCGTATTGTAAATCGACATATAATTCCGAATATTATTGTGGAATACGGTTACTTTACCATAGGTATTTTTATTTTCCCCTTCCAAAGAAAGATCGAAATTCATGGATTTCTCTGGTTTAAGGTTCGGATTTCCAACCCAATACCAACCTAATCGGGCTTCACCGCCACCGATTGTGGCATTTGTAATATTCGGGCCATACATTTCCCAGTTATAATACAGCTCGCCCATACCGGGTTCCGTATAGCTGGTACCCACATTAGCCTTTAATCTGCGGTGTACATTTCCATGTACATTGTGAGTCATGCCGAAATTAAAAGACCAGTTAGAGCCGAATAAATCACTATGATCCAGTCTTATAATTGGTGATAAAGTAGTATTTTTATTAACCTGCCACGTATCCTGAATAAAGAAATTCTGCTTCTTGATCTCCGCACGTCCTGCGGTCTGTTGATTAACGCGTTTTAAATATTCTTCTTTAAAATAAGCTCCGTTTAATTTCAACTTCGTAGAATCAAAATCCGGTACGGCGCCATAGTAAAAGCTCGGTAAATAGGCATCATAAAGTGCTGGATAATACTTACCGTTTTCATCTTTTCGGCCCTCCTTATTAAAATGATAGTCTTCAATAAATTCTTTATTCTCCGCTAATAAACGTTTAGCAAACTGCTGATATCGCGCATAAGCTTCAGGATTCCGTTTTTTCAGCGTACGCTCCGTCACGGGGCCATCCACAAGCCCCATTACAGCCGCCGAATCAATTCCCGCCTGAGGATCCAAATATTGAAGATATTCTTCGTAAGTAAATTCTGGCAATGTATTTGGCTTACTTTTATCCCCGTTATACCATTCTTTCTCCTTATTCCACTGCTCTACACCAGCGTCGTTTTTTCTGAAAGAATGGTCATAAATTGTGGATGAAGGAACACCGTTTTTTACAGCTAGACTTTTATCGTAATCCCAGGGATCGATATGCCGTTTATAGGTATGAGGCGCATTTTTAAGTCTGCTACCTTCGCCTGTCTCCCGTATAAACCCAATACCATAAGACAAGAGATGTTTCTTATTGACTTGCGTGTCTGCCCCGAGTGTTACGCTCCATTGACGATGATCTACATTATCCACATAGTTTAATGTATTTTTCCCTTCATAGGTACTGTTCCCATAGTCACTGGTTAATGTTACATCATCTTCTTTGGTCCGCGTATAATTCAATTCCGCTTTCCAAGAACTCTTATTGTCCTGACCAGTATACGTCAAATTAAGATTATTCCTATCTAAATCCCGTTTGTAATGAACCTGAGGTTCCAAATAAGAAGTACTGCGCTTTACATATCGTTCCAAGTCTTCATTATACCGATCGATACGGATTCCCAAAGACTGTTTATCATTAATATCATATGTAGCGGCCAAACCTATATTGGAATTTGTACCGTAATACCGTAGGGAATTCTTTAAAAAACCATGGTCTTCATCATTGGTCATAGCGCTGATACGACGCTGCTCGCTGGCATAAATAGGCATAATGTCACGTTTACTACCGTGAATATTAACTTTTAACTTACCTAATGAGCCAGAATCAGCACGCATAAAGAAATTGGAAAACGGTACGATATCACCGTCGCCTTTAGTTCTACGACCTTCCGCATTAAACTGAAGGCCAGCGTTCTTACGCGGTTTATTGGTAATAACATTGATAACACCACCGATAGCATCGGATCCGTATTTAGCACTGGCTGCACCTTGAATAATTTCTATACGTTCCACATTTTCTGTACCGAGACGTTGTAATTCATCACCAGCACCTTGATATTTGGCAAGGTCGCCCATCACAGGCTGTCCATCCACAAGAATCAAGGTATGACGAGGATCCGCTCCACGGATAGATACGCCGACGCGCCCCATCGAATCGACGGTTCTAGATACGCCAGTTTCGGAAAATACAATATCTTCTACGGATTTTGCCTGCTTTTTGACAATATCCTTCTTCGTGATAATCGTCGTCTGTTGAGACTCTTGTTTTGCCTGCTCTTCAGCCCATGTACCGCGAACATGAACCACATCGGTTGTTACAGTCGCATTGTCCGCCATAACCACCGGCATTTGCAACCAGCACGCTACTGCGCAGGATAGTATGACATATCTCCTTGCCCGCACCCAACTCCTATTCATTAAATTTCCTCCACACATATATTTAACCATGCATATAAAAATACACTTTACCACTATAACCAAATGACATTGAAAATCATTTACAGGTTTAATAGTAGCAAAGTGTATTATACATATCTACTCCGAATAGACCAAAAATATACGTTTAGGACAATATTTAATTTTCATAGACTATCAAACTTAGCCTAAAGCACAAAAATTTTTAGCTAGGATAATATAAGGTCCAAATTATTTAGACCTTACGATAAGCACTTGGCGTTACACCAGTAGCCTCTTTGAATGCACTAGTAAACTTACTACCATTCTCATACCCTACCGCATTAGCGATTTCTAAAATAGACTGATCTGAGTCATGAAGCAATCGCTTTGCCGCATTAATACGACATTCTTTTAGATACTGATGTATAGTTGTACCAAATACACCTTTAAAGCAACGTTTCAGGGTAGATGTAGGAATATCAAACTGTTCAGACAAGGAGTCAATAGTAATACGCTTCATAAACTGTGTCGATACATATTCACTTACAGCCTTTACAATATCTACCTGTTGCTTTCTATAGGTACTTCTCTTTTCAGGATTAGCTGTAGAGATAACAGATAATAATAAAAAGATTTCAATCACTTTTAATTTAAAATAGTGCTCTTTTATTTGATCTGGCACATTATATAAACTGGAAAAAATGTGACGAACAGTTTCCGTTTCTTCCATCATCATACCAAAATCAGAATGCTCACAAAACCGATTGGCCAACTCAGTCAAATCAATTCGAGAATCACTAACAAGTGCATCTAATACGGGTTGAGCTTTTTCAACATCTACTAATAATACAATTCCTTTAAATAATTTTGTAGGAAAGTAATTTTCATGTTGATAATCAGAGCGTATATGCCAACCTAACGACATATCCCCTGGCCCCATATATAAATACTCACCAGATGAAAACTTGCACTCTATGCGCCCCTCTTCACAGTGATTTATAGCAAACGTCTTGGTATGTGATTTAGCATAAAATTGAATCGTCTCTTGCTTCACATCTAGAAACATTAGATCGATACCGTCAAACACCGTATACCTTGACATAGATGTTCCAGCATGTGAAACCGCATGATTATGTGGATTCATACTATCACCATATACACAAATACTATAAACATAAATTAATAATATTATATTATAGTATACTTATTGATAGTCATTGTCAACTTCAAAATAGTAATAATTCATTTTACTTTCAAAAATATGAGTTGGCTCATTGTAGTAATATGAAACAATTACAATCATCGCTAGAAGTTGTGCTGGGTACTATAAAATAAGCCTCATGAATTAAACTGTAAGAATTTAATTCATGAGGCTATATTCAGAACTACGGATATAAATTCCTATTTTTTTGTTTTTATAATAAAAGCTAGTGCTATGATATGAGCGACCCATATAATGCCCATAATAATAAGAGCAATAGGCATATCTTGACTAAAATAGGCACCAATTGTCATTATGGCACTAACGGATATGAGAATGGACAACTTTGTCCGCAATGTCAACGCTTTATCGCGTTCATAAGCAGCAACAGTCTTTTGATATAAACTAGACGCCAAAAACATTTTATGGAGTCGTTCAGATCCACGAGCCAAACAAAATAACGTTAGCATATAAAAAGGAACTGTTGGCAATAGTGGTAGTACGATACCTGCTGTACCAAGGGCAAAACTTATGGCCCCAATAGTCAGGAATACATATCGAACAACTACATTACGATGTTGCTCAGTTGTTTTCATTAATCCTCTTCTACATAGTTAATAACTTTACCCTTTGTTTTAATAAAGTTCGGAACAATGAGTACTAAAGCGGCAATAGCTACAATGCCATAGATACCAGCCATACCTACCCATTCATAAGCATTACCTAATACTAGACCCATTACGGCAAAGTCCGCATCACCAAAGGTTGTATTTTGGAAGCCTAATTGACCAAGAACTGGCAGCGCCAAAGCTGGCAAGAATGTAATAGCCAAACCATTTAGGAAAGCGCCTACTGCTGCACCACGACGGCCACCAGTAGCATTGCCATAAATACCTGCAGTAGCACCACAGAAGAAGTGTGGCACAAGACCAGGAATGATTAATACGCCACCTACAGCACCAAGGATAAGCATACCGATAATACCACCAATAAAGGAGCTAAGGAAGCCTAATACCACTGCAGTTGGAGCATAGGTGAAGAATACGGCACAATCTACAGCTGGAATTGCATTAGGGATAATTTTTGTAGCAATGCCTTGGAATGCAGGGATTAAATCACCTAAGATCATACGCACACCAGAATATACGATTGTTACACCAACAGCAAAATTCATAGCACTCATAACAGCGTATAAATATGGGCTCATATCACCTGATAAAGTGGCTACAAACTCGGAACCAGCCGCAAAAGCTGCAATTAAGTAGAATACAATCATAGTCAATGCGGTAGATAATGTTGAGTCCCGTAAAAAGCCCCATTTTTCTGGTATTTCAATATCTTCTGTACTATCTTCAGCTTTACCAACATATTTAGCAACCCAAGCCGATAAATAGTAGCCTAAACTACCAAAATGGCCAATGGCAATTTCATCACCATCTGTCACTTTGGATGTATAACTTTGACCAATAGCTGGAGAAATGGCAGACCATGCCCCCATTAAGAAACCACCTACAAGTATGAGTTCCATACCAGATAAACCTGCAGTACCAAGTACGGCAGACATAAGGCATGCCATAAATAAGCTGTGATGACCTGTTAAAAATACATATTTAAACTTGGTGAAACGTGCAATACATAAGTTCATCAATAAGCCTACAACAAGAATAGACATTGTTTCAACGCCAAGTACCTTTTGTGCAACAGCTACAATAGCTTCATTATTTGGCACTACACCAGTAATATGGAATCCATGTTCAATCATTTTCCCCAAAGGGTCAAGATTGCTAACGATAACACCCGCACCTGCAGCTAACATTAAATACCCGAGAATAGGTTTTAATGTGCCCGTCATTATTTTATGAAACGGACGTTTCAAGGCGATCAAGCCTATACATGACATAATACCAATCAAAAGTGCCGGTTGAGACAGCACATCACGCAAGAACTCTAATACCATTTCCATGGCACTACCTCCTATATAATTGTTACATATTATTGAGCAGCTAGTTTTAATGCTTCAAGAACATCTTCTGTAATCTTCTTTTTATTAATATAGCTACGAACAATAGCAACATTTTTATCGTCAAATTGTTCAGCCAACTCTTTTACAGTTACGATGAGATCTGCCTTACGACCTTGAGCCGCGTTAAAATCGATAGATTCGACTTGTGCATCGATACCATTTTCAGCACAAATTTCTTCAATTTTCATTTTTAACATCAAGCTAGAACCAATACCATTACCACATACAGTTAATACAGAAATCATACTTGCCTCCTTATAAATGTTTATTGCTCGTCTAAATGCTCTGCCAGGAATGCTTGAACATCATCGATACTTTCAAAGTCAACGGCCGCATCTAAGAATTCTTCAGCCTCAAATAAAGTAGCAATATCTGTTAACAATTGAATATGCTCATCTTTATTAGGAGCACATAAAAATAATGCGACAGATACAGGGTCATTATCAGGACTGCCAAAATTCAATGGTTTTTCCAATGTCACCAAAGCCGTTCCTACACGCTTTGCACCATGTTCTGGGCGAGCATGTGGCATAGCAAGACCTGGAGCCAATACGATATATGGGCCCATTTCGCGAACTACTTCAACCATAGCCTCTGTATAAGATGGATCCGTAAAGCCCGCATCAACCATCAGTTGACCACCATGACGAATAACATCCTCCCACGTCTCAGCGGGATAATGAAAGGATACATTATCCTCAGATAATAAATCTTGTATCAAACTAACACCTCCTAAACGTACTTCTGTACATATAGTTCTATTATAGCTATTATAATAAATTTTTCATATATCAAAATAACAATGAACTTATAAAAATGAATAAAGCTAACATAAGATTTTGCTATTTATAATTTAATAAACCCTTATACGTATAATACCTATACAGGTATTAATATTGTATATATATTGAAAATTCTCTATACTTAGATAAGACTTAAACTACCTAAATAAAAAATAGAATAAGGAGATTTTATGCAGACTTCGGTAAAAGTATTTGTACTCTGTCTAATCCTCTGTATTTCATTAGTAACAGCTTTACAGTTTGGCGCTAAATTCATTTCTCTAGACCAAATTATTTCAGCTCTTCTATCTATGATTGATGTAAATGCTACAGCATCTATGACTAATACGATTATTACAGATATCCGCTTACCACGACTTATTTACTCTGTTCTAACAGGTATAGGTCTATCACTTGTAGGTCTATTAATGCAAACTGTCACACGCAATGCCCTCGCAGATCCCTATGTATTAGGTGTTTCTTCTGGCGCAAGCACAGGTGCCGTTTTCGCTATTATCATGGGTGGGCTACCATTCTTAGGTCAGTACAATACGCCTATTTTTGCGGCCCTAGGCGCAGCACTTTCAATTATATTAGTCCTCTTATGTGTTGGTAAAAGCAACAGCCCCGTAAAACTTATCCTCATAGGTATGGGTATGACTGGTGTATTCTCAGCCTTAACGATGATGATTATTTACGGAGCCAAACACGAAGCTCAAGTGCGAAGTGCCATGTTTTGGCTACTTGGCAGCTTTGCGGGCATACAATGGGGTGATTTACCATTAACAGCAATCATCGTAATCTTATTTATGCTATATATCTATATGTTCAATCAAGACCTTGATGTGTTGCTACTCGGTAATCATGAAGCAGCACAAATGGGCCTTTCCGTTAAGCAGTTACAATTAAGCATCGTTATCATATCCTCTGTTGTGATCGCCACACTAGTATCAAAGGTTGGTGTAGTTGGCTTTATCGGCCTTATCATCCCTCACCTTGCTCGGATTATAGGCGGACCTAAACATAAACATACATTACTATTTAGTGCACTCATAGGTAGCATCGTTATGATCTGGTCAGACGTATTATCGAGAGCACTCTACAGTCCAGAAGAAATCCCTATTGGTGTGCTTACATCTTTATTGGGGGCTCCACTCTTCATTTGGATTATCATGAATCGTTATAAACACAATGGTTAGTGTATATCATATCTATAGGAGATACTATGTATCAAATTAATCAGCTGTCTTTTTCTTATGAAACCAAAGAAGTGTTAAAGAATATTTCTGTAACATTTCCTACCAATAAAATAACAGCCATAATTGGACCAAATGGATGTGGTAAGTCTACGCTACTTAGCCATCTATATCGACTTCATCCATCAAAAAACAAAATCACATTAAACGAAAAACCTTTAGAGTCTTATAAAGGTCGCGAGTTTGCTCAATTGGTAGCAGTCTTAACACAATCTAGAGACGCTATGATCGATGATTTTCTCGTAAAAGATATCGTTCTCATGGGCCGGTATCCGTACAAACAACACTTTGGCACCTATAGTTCTGAGGATGTTAAAATTGCAGAGCATTATATGAATGAAGTAGGCATCACCCATTTATCAAATGAAGAAATTCATCATTTATCAGGTGGTGAGAAGCAACGCGTATTCATTGCTAAAGCCTTAACCCAGAAACCTCAAATACTTCTTTTAGATGAACCTACTAATCATTTAGATATGAAGTACAAAGTGGCGCTAATGGAACAATTACGGGCTTTTAAAGGCACTACGATTGTAGTCCTTCACGACTTGAATCTAGCGGCTCAATATTGCGATCATATAGTCATCATGAATAACGGAACTATCCTAAAAGAAGGTTCCCCTACCGAAGTGCTCACACCTGAAATTCTTGAACCAATTTTTGAAGTTCCTTTCAAAACCTCTTGGGATGAAGGGCGCTATCATTTATATTATTAATTAGTAAAGAAAGGACTTACTATGTTTCAGAATTTAAGAAAGTCAAAAAAATTATTATTAATCGCAATGACATGTGCTACATTCGCTATTGCTGGTTGTGGTTCTGATACTACAAAAACTACAGGTGATAACGGGACCTCTGTAACATGGAGTGAAACATTTGACGGTACAAAAACAGACTTTGCCGTAAAATCTGCCCCAACTCATGCAGTGTCCATGTCCCAAGCAACAACGGAAATGATGTTACAATTAGGCCTTGAAGACAAAATGGCTGGGACGGCTTTCAAAGAAGAAGAAATCTACCCACCTTTACAAGCGGCTTACGACAAAGTAAAAGTATTATCTGATAAATGGCCTTCCTATGAAGTATTCATGTCCGTAAAGCCTGACTTTGCTACGGGATGGCCTGATTCTTTCAGCAAACGAGCCATTCCTGCAGATAAAATGATTTCCCAAAAGGTTAATATTTGGATCCCTGAATCCATGTTATCTACTAAGGCTGACCTAGAAACCAACTTCAGCGACATGATTAAATTGGGTGAGATTTTCGGCGTAAAACCTAAAGCTGAAGAATGGGTTTCAGGTCAACGTAAAACATTGGCAGCTATCCAGGATAAACTAAAAGACTTACCTCGTAAACGCATTTTCATTTATGACTCTGAAGACGGTCAACCATTCACAGCATTCGAGGGTTATACTACTAACATCTTAAAACTTATCGGTGCTGATAATGTAATGAGCGGCTTAGGCGTTGATAAAACATGGGCTAAAGGTTCTTGGGAAACAGTAATTGCACAAAACCCTGACTACATTATTATCGCCGACTATGGTAATTCTATTCGCAACGATGATGATTTCCAACAAAAAATTGAAAAGATCAAGGCTAATCCTCAACTTCAAGACATCACAGCTGTAAAAGAAGGTCACTTCATTCGTGTAAAACTTTCCGAAATCACACCTGGGGTACGTACAGTTGATGCTTTAAAACGTTTAGCTGAAGAAATTCACGGCATCAAAGTAGACTAATTTAATATAACAAGATATAGAGTAATATGTAATATGTTTTGTATATTATATATAACGAAGAAGGTCCCAATTCAAATGAATTGGGACCTTTTCGTACTACTTGTATTGCACACAGCATATTGTTTAGAGAGTAAAGATGTGTTGTAGTTGAAAGATTTAGAAATAATGAATTATTGTAAAATAGATTTAAAATGTATTAAATTGTATATGCTGTGACAATGCCTGATTATTTATACTTCTCGACTATATTGTTGCCTATATCGTTTATCATTATTTGCCTTAATAGCCATGATCAATGGCTTTAGCGAAAGAAACTCTTCATCACTGAGTCGAAAGGTTCTACCAATACGTTTAATAGGATTACGTGGGCGCCCGGCACCGCGTCTAGATCCACCCCATGCCATATACATACCTCACTTTTCACTTGAAAAACTCCTTCTACCGATAGTATAACCTCGTATACATAAGTATGCAATAGCCATTCACTTTAAACAACCTCTTAACAGCCTATAAATTAGTAATAAACTTCATTTATTAGTAAAATGCATAATCAACAAAACACATATTTATAAGTATTTTTCCCTATTCAACTTGAATTGTAACATTAATGTTGCCAAATATAGATAAATCTCTTTTATAGAATATAGTATTTACAAACCAGTTTATTTCTATATTTTTAGACTATTTAGATACTATCACGTACACATATAGTAAATAGAATTTTAAAATAGAAAAGCAAATTATTTATAAATATGACAATATAGCAAGAATATTTTGATAAACAAAAAAGACTGCGTTTGCAGTCTTTTTTACTATAATAAAAAGTATATGAATTAGCCAAATAGTAAGTGACCTACTTCATAAGCAATAGCGGCAACGATGCCAGATAATGGAATCGTTACAAACCAAGCCATAACCATAGATCTTGCTACCCCCCAGTTAACGGCTTTAATACGTTTAGAAGAGCCTACACCTAGTAAAGAACCACTTACTACATGTGTAGTACTTACAGGCAAATGTAAGAATGTAGCTGTAAAAATAGTAATCGCCGAGTTTAAATCAGCAGCGAACCCATTAATAGTTTCTAGTTTGAAAATCTTGGTACCCATTGTAGAGATAATTTTCCAACCGCCTACAGCAGTACCCATAGCCATTGCAGTAGCACAACAAAGTTTTACCCAAATCGGTACATCTAATGTATCGATGAAACCACCGCTAAGTAAGGTTAATGTGATTATCCCCATCGCTTTTTGTGCATCATTAGAGCCATGAGAAAATGCCATCATAATTGCTGATACAATTTGCATGGATCTAAATCGATCATTTAAAGCAATTGGAGAAAATCTACCGAAAATAAGCAACAATACTTTCATCACAATATAGCCACCAATCATGGCTACAATCGGAGATAAAATAAGAGACAAAAAGATTTTTAAAATCCCCGCCTCATTCAATGCGTCAAATCCTACAGACCAACCCACAGCACCGATGATACCACCAATCAAAGCATGGGATGAGGAACTTGGGATCCCCCAATACCAAGTTAAAAGATTCCATGTAATGGCACCGATAAGAGCTGCAGAAATAATACCACTATCGATAAGAGATGGCGACATTACTATATCACCACCGATAGTCTTTGCAACACCGGTACTAACCATTGCACCCAAAAAATTGAGAGCAGCGGTCATCATAATTGCCTTTTTAGGCTCAATAGCTCGTGTAGAAACGGATGTGGCAATGGCATTCGCCGTATCATGAAAGCCATTGATATAGTCAAAGGCTAATGCTAAAAATACAACTAGCCATACTAAATAATGAGCATCAAGCATACTTCAATACTACCCGGCGGAATGTACCAACCAAATCTTCGCAGCCATCGATTACATCTTCCATAGCGCTAAGGATTTCCTTCCATTTGATAATTTCAATTGGATCTGTACACTCTGTAAAGAGCTTAGCCATTTCTTCATGATAAATATTATCCGCTTCAGACTCAAGTTTCAATACTTGGTGAACACGCCCCTCTACCTTCACATGATCCTTTTTAAGACTACCCATATAACCAATGGATTTGTTGATATGCTTAACGCATTTAACAACAATTTCACTCATGCGAATAGCACCATCACTTGGTTTGCCAACGTGATACATAACCATTTTATCCATGATTTCTTTGATATTATCCAATGTAGTATCCAGTTGGTCAATCAAAAGCTGAATATCCTCACGATCCATTGGAGTGATAAATGTTTTGCGCAAACGCTCTACAGTTTCATTTACTAATTCATCGGCAGCTTTTTCCTTTGTATCAATTTCAAGAAATGCCTCTTCCTTAGAGATATCCCCCTTAAACACGCGTTCCATCATTTCCGCACTTTCATAAGTTAGTGCAGCATGCTTTTCCAAAATACTGAAAAATTTTTCTTCTTTTCCTTTTAATTTAAAAGCCATGAAGATCCTCCCGAACCAGTATTGATTGCTTCTATAATAACAATTTAATTATAGCATACTACAGATAATTCCTAAACCAATTTACCAATCTCTATATTTTAACCCCTATGCGTATATGGCATATATAGAATCTACATCTGTGAAAACTTTTATTGACCATATTTCCACTATATAAAATAGATAAAAAAGCAGATAGCTGACTAACATATCAACTATCTGCTATATATTTCTTAGCTATCTTTGTGCTTTTTATTAACTAATAACCATCAACTCTTAGCTATTAGCTTCCGCCGCCGCTTTAGCCGCCTCTGCCGCCTTTTTCAAATTAGGTACGGATGTAGGGCATGTAGCAGGCGTACAAGCGCCGTTAGGGCCTAAATCTTCAGAACGATTTACAAAGGTAGTATGTAACATATGATGTGCTTTGTGGCTCATTGGTTTGCCATCAAAGAACTCAGCATACAATTTTTGGATATCTGGATTATCACAAGCAGCTTTTACAGTTACTTCTGCATCGCGAGTATACAAGGATGCAATGCGAGCTTCACGAGCTTTGTCAGCCATCGGTAATTTAACGCGTGGTTGACCACCACCACCGATACAGCCACCACGACAAGCCATTACTTCAATGAAGTCATAATGGATATTTTCTGCACGCATGCGTTCGATGAACTTACGCAAATTACCTGTACCATGAACTGCCGCTACGTGTAATGTTTTATCGCCAATCACTACGTCTGCTTCGCGAGCACCGTCCATGCCGCGAATAGCTTCGAATGGAATCAATGTTTGAGGTGCATCTTCACCTGTCGCCATTTTGTAAGCCGCACGCATAGCCGCTTCCATAACGCCACCAGTGTTACCGAAAATGATACCACCACCAGAAGCTTCACCCATCAATGGATCGAATGCAGAATCTTCAAGATCATCAAAGTTGATTTCTTCTGCGCGCAACCATTTTGCAAGTTCCCGTGTAGTAATACAGTAGTCTGTATCGCGCATTTCTGGTGTATTCCAGTATTCCGCAGAGGAATTCATTTCATCACGACGAATTTCAAATTTCTTAGCTGTACATGGTGTTACTGCAACGGCAACGATTTGTTTTGCATCAAGGCCCATTTTTTCAGCAAAATATGTTTTTTGTGTAGGCGCTTGCATAGCAATCGGGCTCTTAGCCGTAGATAAGTTTGGCAAGAATTCTGGATAGAATGTTTCCGCAAACTTAACCCAAGCAGGACAACAAGATGTGAATTGAGGCAATACTGCATCGCTATTAATAACGCGTTCTAATAACTCAGATGCTTCTTCCATGATAGTCATGTCCGCACCAAAGTTTGTATCAAGAATATAATCGCCACCCAATTTACGAAGAGCAGCCACCATTTTGCCTTCTACAAATGTACCAGCATCAAGACCAAATTCCTCGCCTAAGCCAACACGTACGGCAGGCGCAGTTTGGAAGATGACGATTTTATTAGGGTCAGCAATAGCTGCTTTTACTTCATCAATTTCAGAGCGTTCATTAATAGAATCGAATGGGCAAATAGATGCACATTGACCACAATGAATACAAATTGGATGATCCCCATTTGTTGTTAAATCATAATAATCAAATACACCCATGTCTACAGCACAAGCTTTACGACATAAGGAGCAATTTTTACATTTGGTTAAATCTTGTACTAATGCAATATTTCCGTCTTCAATTGGCACGCGACGGTCTAAAAATTGGTACTTACTCATGAGTTCCTCCTACTTAGGTAACGTTGTTATCGTTAATCGTAGAAATTATACTATACATTGTGAGTTTTATCAATAAACTTACACGTAATTCCTTTGCATAACAGATATTAAAAAATAGCATGATAAAAGGAGTTATAGGCGTTCCTCTAATTCCATCCACCGTTCAGTGAGCGCATCTATTTGAGTCTGTGTTTCTTCTCGTTCCTCCATCAGTGACTGCATTTTTTCATAATCAGTAGCCACTTGGCTTATCATAACATCGAGGCCCTTCACTAAATGTTCTAGCTTAGGCAATTCATCCATAATTTTGGCATACTCCGCTTCTTCTGCTTTATTGAGACCCTTCTTTGGTATTTCTTTGAAAGTATCTGTTTTATCACCAGCAACAACATTATCATTTCCAAGGGTATCTACCCTATTAGATTGATTATCAACAGAGTCATCGCTATCAGCCTCTCCACCTACTACAGCTCGTACCACTTTGGAATTAGCCGGTATATTATCATTTGGCATATAGAATGGGCGCTTGCTGCCACTACTTTCATCAAGAGCATCTTTGTAGTCAGAATACGAGCCATGAACGATTTCAATATGTCCATCGCCGGTAAAAACAAACAGTTTATCCACTACGCGGTCTAGGAAGTACCGATCGTGGCAAACGGTGATGATGACGCCACTAAAGAAGTCAAGGAAATCCTCTAATACCTCCAATGTTGGAATATCAAGATCATTCGTCGGTTCGTCCAGCAATAATACGTTAGGGGCGCTCATCAACAATTTTAAGAGGTATAAACGACGACGTTCCCCGCCAGAGAGTTTTCGAATCGGTACACCATGTAATTCTGGGGTAAAAAGGAATCGCTCAAGGATTTGTCCTGCGCTCAATGTAGATCCATCACCGAGCACCATATAAGAGTGGTCCTCACGAATATAATCGAGAACGCGCATATCTTCATCAAATTCAGGTAGCTCTTGTTTAAAATGAGCAATACGAACGGTCTCACCTTTACCAATAGTACCTCTCGTCGCTTCGTAGGTGCCATCAAGGATATTCATAAAGGTAGACTTACCAACACCATTGGGCCCTACTATACCGATACGATCATGGCGTACCACGTGATAGGTAAAGTCCTTAATCATAGGACGTTCATCAAAATAAAACTCTAAATGCTCAATATCAAAGATGGTTTTTCCTAAACGTGTCTTCAGCGCAATAGGATCCATTTGATCCGGACGACGGGTTTTCTCCATATTCTTTAATTTTTCGTAACGGTCAAGACGAGCCTTTTGTTTTGTAGTTCTTGCCAGAGCACCACGACGTACCCATTCGATTTCCCGCTTTAAAAATTGACGTCGTTTTTCTTCCGTAGCAGCTTCACGAGCCTCTCGATCAGCTTTCAAGGCAATAAATTCTTCATAATTGCCATCGTATTGATACATATGACGATTTGATAGCTCTAAAATACCATTACATACGGAATCGAGGAAATATCTATCATGGGTACTGATTAATAATCCTCCTTGACGTACACTCAAATACGACTCTAGCCAATCAATACTATCTTCATCCAAATGGTTAGTCGGCTCATCTAGTAATAAAAGATCACATGGATATAGCAATGCTTGCCCCAATGCAAGACGACGCTTTTGCCCTCCTGATAACATAGCTACCTTTTGCTCCACATCAGGAAAGCCCAATTTAGATAAAATAATGCGCGCCTCTTGCTCTACTTGCCACCCGTCTTGCTGATCCATTTGCTCCAGTGCATTCATATAGTTGCGAGATATTTTAGCATCGTCTTTACCAGACTCTTGCATTTGGCGATACTCACGACTAATACGTTCAAAGACTTTTACCATTTGCAACCGAGGATGATTTCCATCAAGAACGGCCTCAAGCAAAGTAGCTTCCGCATCAAAATCAGGTGTCTGCGCTAAGTAATAAATGCTAGCCTTACCATTACGCTCAATGGTGCCTTTATCAGCTTCCATTTGTCCTGCTAATATTTTTAGAAATGTAGACTTACCCGTTCCGTTGATGCCCACAAGACCTAATCGTTTTTCCGTGGTAAAAGTCATACTCACCTCTTTAAACAGTAGCCTTGTGCCATATGATTTCTCTATGTTCTGTAAACTAATAACGTTCATATTCCGCTCCTATTTTGTAATTCTGTTATTTATTATACTACACATTACCATTGACAGTAACAGGTGCCCTCAGTAGAATAAACGTAACATATATATTCATGAGGAGGTCCACATGGCGACGGATATGGTTTTAGACTTTTATGAAAGTATCAACTTTGAACTTATCGACATTGATGGGTATGACACATTATTTACTGAGCTCTTAGAGGATGGCACGTATGCAACTGTGTCCGATGATGACGGCTATATGCCAGAGGACTTAGAGACACCAGTCGTATTCAATGTGTACGACGATAACGACTCCTTCCAATGGAGTGTTACCCTTGATGACTCTTACCAATTAAAAGATCTATTGGATGGTGCAGAAAGTACGGATGCTTTCTTAGTTACATTACAAAAACTTCGAAAAGAACATATTGAACAGTATCAATAGAAAAAAGCGATGGCCCTTTAGGTCATCGCTTTTTCTATATTGGTTAGCTAATTGCCTCTTGAGCTTTCACAAGCTCATCTTGTGCACTAGCATCTAAAATTTCAATGAGACTATTTACGATATCAGCAGCCCCATCCACATGCCATTCGCGAGCACGTTCAGACATTTGTTGAAGTCGCGGAGAATTAATTAACAGTGCAGTTACCACATCTTCTAAGTTGTGAATATCGCGAGCCCAACGAGCACATCCCCGTTGCTCTAACAATTCTGCATTTGCCTCTTCCTGCCCTGGGATAGCATTAAAGAATACCATTGGCAATCCGATTGTAACAGCCTCCATACAGGTCAATGCACCAGGTTTTGTGACGAGCAAAGACGATGATTTCATGAGCTCAGAAATATTGGTAGTATAACCATATACGGTAGTCTTCGTCTTCATAGATTCACTAAGGACAACTAACGATTCGTAAAGAGACGTATTTTGTCCAGCTACAACGGTAATTTCACCAATACCATTTACTTCATCTAGATGTTTTAAAGCCGTCTCAAGAGAGCCTAAACCCAGGCCACCACCCATAACAAGAACTTTCACAGGTTCCTCTAAGCTATACTCTTCAATAGCATCACGGAAAAAAGATCGCCGCACAGGAATGCCAGATACATGAATACGAGATTCATCGATACCTGAAGCTACCATTTCAGGTACCATAGATTCTGTTGCAACATAGTAAACATCAATCTGTGGATAGAGCCAAAACTGATGACTACTAAAGTCTGTCATAATAGCCACTAGTGGTACATCTATATGACCTTGACGTTTTAAAATCGATGCCGCCCCACAAGGAAATGGATGTGTAAAGACCATTACATCTGGCTCTTCTTGTTGTACTAGTTTAAGCATGCGGCTTTTAAGTAGGTACGACAATGCGGTTTGCATAATGGTACCTCGTTTTTCCCCTTTCGATACGCGATAAATCATATCATAGAGCATGGGGAATACGTCAATCATCTTGATATAGGTACCCTTAATTAAATGCTCTACAGACATAGTTTCTGTATCAAGAAAATCAACATGGGTAATTGATGCTTGTGGCTCTTTTTCTTTCCAATATTCTTCTATGGCTCTTGCGGCTTGCATATGTCCAGTGCCGATTGAGGCAGACACAATGAGAACCTTCCTTGATGTTTCGTTATTCATAATGCACCCTTTCTCTGTGCATTATACCATAAATAGATAAAAAAAAGAGACCTCGAAAGGTCTCTTTCACATCCAATATGGATTATTTTTTGCGTTTTTTAGCTTTTGCAGCGTTAACTTGTTCTTTCAAACCTTTACCAGCTTTGAATGCAGGGGATTTGGAAGCTGCAATTGTGATAGTTTTACCGTTTTGTGGGTTACGGCCTTCACGAGCTGCGCGTTCACGAACTTCGAAAGTACCGAAGCCGATAACTTGTACTTTGCCACCAGCTGCTAATTCTTGAGCTACTGTGTCAAATACAGCTTTTACTGCTTTTTCAGCATCTTTTTTAGTTAATTCAGTTTTTTGTGCAACACTTGCGATTAATTCTGTTTTGTTCATGACAGAACCTCCTTAAAATTACAATACCTTAGAAGTGTATAAACCTCTAGGTTACTTTTCCTGCACTTTAGCCTCCTCCCAAAAAGCATCGAGCTCAGCTAATGAAAAGTCTTCCCATGAGCGATCGCTTTGGTTAACACAAGCTTCTACATGTAAAAAACGCTGTCGGAACTTTGTGTTTGTGCGATTTAGTGCATTTTCACCGCTTATTTTATACCATCTGAATAGATTAATCAAGGAAAAAAGCACATCTCCTGCTTCTTTTTCCATATTTTCTCTATCATTTTGGTCAATAGCCTCCTTAAATTCCCCCATTTCTTCGGAAACTTTAGCCCAAACAGGATCAAGCTCGTCCCAGTCAAATCCTAGCTTTGCAGCCTTTTCTTGGAGTTTATAAGCCGCCATTAAAGCAGGTAAACTTTTCGATACACCATCCAATACAGAATATTGAATACTTTTCTTTTCTTGTGCCTTTAATTCATCCCAAGTGTATGATTTTTCATTATTTTCTGGGCTAAAAACACGAGGATGACGACGAATCATTTTTTCAGCGACATCATTAATTACGTCTTGAAGTGTAAAATAACCAGCCTCCTCTGCCAATTGACTGTGAAAGACAACTTGCAATAATACATCACCTAACTCTTCACGAAGATTCGGCATATCTTTATTATCAATGGCATCTACCACTTCGTAGGTTTCCTCTATAAAATAGCGACGTAAAGATTCATGCGTTTGCTTTTGATCCCAAGGACAGCCATTTGGTGCACGCAAAGTTTTCACTACATCGACTAAAGGTTGAATATCAATATTGTTCTTCATATAGCTTTGCTTCCTCCCTATTGCGTCGAGCTTGTAAGCGCTTGCCTATGATTGGGAAATGGTATATATCATCTTTTACGACAGCTTTAGTAAGCCATAACGATAAACCATATACAAAAATAGCCACTACAATTGCTGCAGCCACAGCGCCACCATTGCCTAATAAATCAACAGTGCTCACATAGATGACTTGTGTAGCACCGCCCATGGCCATGGCAGATACTATTATTTTTAATAACTCTAATGTGTTCAGTACCGAACCTACATATCTTTTTACAAAAATATAATTAATAAGCGCTGCAATAGCAAAGTTTAAATTCGTCGCCCAAGCCGCACCATTAATGCCCAACTCAACACTGCCTGTCAACTCATAATCTAAGAATGTCTTCACTAATAAGCCGATAAAAATCGATACCATAGGAATTACTGTCCTTCCTAACCCTTGTAAAACACCTGCAGTAACCTGCTGCCAACCGAGGAACACAATACTCAAGCTAATAACAGCAATAACAGGCCCTGCGTGGGGTGTTGCATATATTAATTGCGATATTGGCGTAGCTAGCACACAGAGACCAATACAGGCTGGAATCGTAAACATATTAGCAATTTTAATCGCCGTTTCCGCTCGTTTCACGATGCGATGTACATCACCTTGAGTATGGGCCTCAGATACGGCTGGTACAAGACTAGCGGCTAAGGACGTAGTTAGAATAATTGGCAACCCAATCAGCGATGTTGCCATACCCGTTAAATAGCCAAATTGTGTGGTTGCTTCATTGAGATAGTATCCAATATCCATCAATCGTTTTGGGACGATAAATGTATCAATGAGTGATACCATAGGAAGCATAATATTCGCCATAGAAACAGGTATAGCAAGGCTAAACAAGCGTTTAACTACGGTGCCATTACTTTCACAAATAGCATTAGGATTCTGTTGTGAAAGCATCTTCTCTCGAACATTACGTTGTCGGTAGTAAAAATAAATTAATACCAGTAACCCTGCCAATACGCCTGGGAATGTAGCAAAGGTGGCACCACCTGCCGCCAAATGGAGTCCACGATCAATGAAGTAGTATGCCAAACCTACCATAGAAGACACGCGAAAGATTTGTTCAAATACTTGACTCGTACCAGTAGGCACCATATACTGGAAACCTTGGAAATACCCTCTAAAACAGCTCAGGATGGTCACTACAAAAATGGCTGGAGATAATAGCTGAATAGCAATTAAAGCACGTGGATCGGTGATGATTTGATTATCTACGAGCCATTGCGCACTACCATATAAGGCCAAACTAAATACCAGCCCTAATATAGCGAGTACCCTCAAAGATACGGAAAATACTTGTTGTACGCCTCGCATATCATCATTAGCAAGTTTCTCTGCAATCATAATAGATATGGCTACAGGAATACCTGCAGCAGAAATACTAACGATAATTTGATAGATTGGATAGGCCATCATATATAGCCCAATTCCTTCACCACCTAAGATCCGTGCAATAAGAACCTTACTAAACGCACCGATGACCTTCACGATAATACCGGCTAAGGTTAAAATCATGGCTCCTTTTAAAAATCGATTCATAGGCCCTCCTTAGTCGGTGACTTGTGGCTAAGAGCCTTTATCACCGCTTCCGTAATGGTCAAAATAGAACCTTTCATGCCATTAAGATTCACATATAATGTGGCTGGCTTGGTGTCCATAAACTTCATTTTTTTCCATAAATCTTCACGTACAGCCCCCATGTCCCAATCGGCCATTTTAGAATCGTCATACCAATGGATGGTGAGTTGTTTATCTCTACGGACGATACTTTTAATGCCCAGTAGGCGCGCTTGCTCCTTAATTTGAGCAATGCGCAACAAACGGTCTACTGGATCGGTTGGTGTACCGAAACGATCAATGAGCTCATCCGTCATATCATCGAGTTGCTCTTTAGATTTAATATGTAACAATCGTTGGTATACAGAAATCTTACGAGCACTGTCTTTGATATACGCATCGTCAATAAACGCATCTACCTCTAAGTCGATAGCTGGATCAATGGATACATCTCGCTCAACTTCTTTATTTTGAGCCTTTGCAATCGCTTCTTCTAACATGCTCACGTACATGCCAAAGCCCACGGATGCGATATTACCATGTTGCTGTGAGCCTAATAGATTACCGGCACCGCGAATCTCTAGATCTCTCATGGCTAACTTAAATCCTGCGCCGAGCTCGGTGAACTCCTCTATGGCTTTCAAACGCTTTTCAGCTGCCTCTGAAAGTATTTTATCTGGCCGATACATAAAGTATGCATAAGCACGTCTACGAGAGCGTCCTACACGACCTCGCATTTGGTATAGCTGAGATAAACCTAAACGGTCTGCATCATAAATAATGATAGTATTGGCATTAGGAATATCTAAGCCAGTTTCAATGATACTCGTGGACAAGAGTACATCATAATGACCTTCATAGAAATCGGTCATAATCTCCTCAATTTGACGGCCTGTCATCTGTCCATGAGCAACCGCATAACGCAAGCCAGGCAATGCGGATTCTAATAGTTCACCCATGTGATTAATGGATGCGACACGGTTATATACGAAATAGACCTGTCCACCTCTTGCAAGTTCTCGTTTGATAGCATCTGCTATGAGATTCATATCGTATTCCACCACATAGGTTTGAACAGGCAAACGCTCCTCTGGCGGAGTATTGATAACAGACATTTCTCGAACGCCAACAAGGGACATATGTAAAGTCCGCGGAATCGGTGTAGCACTCAAAGTGAGTACATCGATATTGCTAGCCCACTCTTTCCACTTTTCTTTTTGTGCTACCCCAAAACGTTGCTCCTCATCTACAACAAGCATTCCTAAGTCTTTGAATACCACCTTTTTGTTAAGTAATGAATGAGTTCCAATAAGAACATCAATAGATCCATCCTCTACGCCTTTAAGAATTTGTTTTTTCTCTGATGTAGTTCGGAATCGATTAAGCACATCTACTTTCACCCCAAATGGAGCAAAGCGATTCAAAAAAGTTTGGAAATGTTGCTGTGCTAAAACCGTAGTTGGTACAAGTACTGCTACTTGTTTTCCGCTCATAACAGCCTTGAAAATGGCGCGCATAGCCACTTCCGTTTTACCAAAACCTACATCACCAGCGAGCAAGCGATCCATAGGAACAGGTCTTTCCATGGATTCTTTAATCTCTGCGGTAGCCTGTAATTGGTCTTCCGTTTCCTCATAGGGGAATGCATCTTCAAACTCTTGCTGCCATGGTTGATCTGGCAAGAATGCAAAACCTTCTGTGATTTCTCGTTGTGCATATATCTCAACGAGTTTATCTGCTAAATCATCAATAGATTTTTTTGCCTTTGAAACAATCTTGCTCCAGTCACGACCACCCATCTTATTAATACGTGGCACATCACCTTCGTTGCCAATATATTTTTGCAGTTGATCTAAATTATTAGCTGGTAAGAACAGTTTGTCCGTTCCAGCATAAGCAATCTCAATATAATCGCGGTGAATACCTTCCGTCTCAATTGTTTTAAGACCAATATACTTGCCGATACCATGCATATTATGTACTACATAGTCACCAGGCGTTAAATCTGTAAAATAATTGATTTCTTGGCCCTTTTTAGGCTTATTACGAAGCTTGCGCTTTTGCTGTCCGTAAATATTACCTTCTACGACAACTACGAGATGGCTATTGGGCAATTCAAAACCATCTGTTAATAAGCCCTTTAAAATAACGACGGTGTTTGGCTTTGCTATCCATGTATCACTATGAATAAATGCAATATTCTCCCCTTCAAGGGCGCGCTCAATACCTTCTCGTCGTTGCTGATTATTTAGTACTAGTACCACTTGATGATTTAAACGATGCCATTGTTTAATTTCATCTGTTAATAGGGGAATTTGACGCTCAAAGCTCGTCATCGTCTTCCCTTGAATGCCAATAGGATTAAATCCTGCAAGTCCAATAGAACGTTGTTGCATAAATGTGAAAGCCACTTGATTCGTAGCATCTACAGTGCGTTGTAGTTCATTCCAATCACAATGATTTTTCCGATGTGTAGGATCTTCTTTTAAGAATTTCTTTAACGCCTCTTGAATACGACCTGGCTCGTCATAAATCAAAGTGCCATCTTTCACATAAGATAATAAAGTACTATCCGCATCACTTTGACCAAGAAAGAAAGGCGTCACCGTATAGGATTCGATTTGTTCAATAGAACGTTGATTCTCTACGGAAAAGAAACGCAATGTATCGATTTCATCACCAAAAAACTCAATGCGAATCGGATGATCACTATTTACAGGATAAATATCCAAAATATCTCCACGCACGGCAAAATGACCACGTTGTTCCACCTGGTCTACGCGTTCATATCCAATTGTTACGAGCTGTTCAAGGGCTACATCACGTTCAATTGCATCATTCAAAGCAAAATGCAACGATTGCCCCTTCAAATAATGGGGAGATACAACATATTGTGTAACCTCTTCAGCATTGGCAATGACTACTGCCGGCTCTTGCCATGCTAATAATGCTAATGCTCGCATTTGTGCACCTTGATCTTCAAGACTACGTGCTACAGTCGTAAAGTCTACATGATCTGTTATAGGAAATGATTGGACTGGCACATTAGGCCAAAAGAAAGCTAAATCTCGCTCCCACATCTCCTTATGATCCTTATCATGGACTACGATGACTACAGGCTTTTTAAGACCTGCAGAAAAAGATTGGCTTAAGAGGAAACTCTTTTGAGATCCACTAAGACCATATATGACTGACTTTCCCTTACGCTGAAATGCGTTTAGCCCATCCACAAAGGATGGGTTCTGTGAAAGCAGTTTTGTTAATGTATTATTCATACTGCACCATATAGTATTACTATGATTGTATTAATTAAATAGTTCTAACTCATTTATTATAACATATAATGTAGTAGTTAATTCTGTACCTATCCTACTATTAAATTACAAGTGTTTATCGATATGAATATCCACATTAACTACTTAATTTTAGGCAAAAAAAATACACCTCTAAAGGTGCAATAAAGTTGGTGCGGGAGAAGGGACTTGAACCCCCACGCCGTAAGGCGCCAGATCCTAAGTCTGGTGCGTCTGCCAATTCCGCCACTCCCGCGTCTCAACTGAAATAATAATATCATGTATGGAATTCATCGTCAATCATTTTTTTATAAATGACTTAAAATCCATATATCTAAAAATAAATTCCAAGAAAAACAACTATCTAAACCTTATGATTTACGTAAATCTAAAACAAATTCTAAAACTAAAAAATCTTAACTCTACAATTGTATATCTATTAACGCTTAACGCCTCATCTAAACCTAAACTCTACAGGTCTCAATCTAAAAGGTCTTACCGATAACTAATATTTACAAAATAAAAAGAGACTGACCCAGAATCCGAACTACTAGAACCCTGGGTCAGCCTCTTTTTTAGGATGATGATGAATAAATGCATGCCCTACATTTACCATAAAATATATTAACAGTCATAACATATGTCATGCTGGTAATACCAAAAAGGTAATCCACCATGACCATAGCACGACATTTAGGTCGTATAGAACTAAAATCTAAATCAAATATAATGCAATTTAGATTCAATAGAACTAAAAAATCCTTTTTACGAATACGTAAAAAGGAGCTATTAACTTCTCCTCCCTATCTCTCGTAGGTCAAATGGTGAATGTTGAATAGGCAGTTCTCCTGACTCGGCGTCATCGCTCATCTAGCCTTCCCAGTTTCCCAGTGACTTAATTTAGACTCGCTCGACCATACAGTGGCGGGACCGTGCCGGCCTTTAACCGGCTTCTCTATTATGCTTTTCAGCACCTATTCCCAAATATGATATTTTCTATGCCTTTATTCTAACAGTCTACATTCATTTAGTCAATACGGCAGTAGCATATTTATTAATAAAAAAATGCTATATAGGTCTGCCGTATTGTTATAACAAAATATAAAAAATTTAACGATCTAATCATTAGCTTTATCCAACGCGATTTCTAAATAGCCATCCTGCTATGGACATGCTTATAATGATTAGGATAATCATAGGAATAAAATTAAACCAAATATCCGTCAATCCTGCACCTTCTAAATAAATCCTGCGCATTGCATCAACAGAAAACCGCATAGGATTTCCATATGTAAGATATTGCAATATTTTCGGCATGTTATGTACAGGTGTGATTAATCCGGACAATAATGCTAGTGGAAAAAGAAAGACAAAAACATATACGAGAACTTGCTGCATATTTTTTGCAATAGCCGAAATAGATAACCCCAATCCAATACTACTACTTATAAATGTAAACAACACGGCATACACAAGAAATATGTTGCCCCGAAATGGAACTTTAAACCAAAACATGGCTATTAATAACAATACAGTACTTTGAAACAGTCCTATTATCATGGGTGGTATAGACTTTGCAATCAAAATTTGCATAGATGATACGGGCGTCACCAATAATTGATCAAAGGTCCCCTGCTCTCGTTCTCTCGCCACAGATAAGCCCCCCAACATGATAACTTGTGTCATACTGATCAATATAACGAGACCTGTCAAAAAAGTCCAGGAAGACTGCTGATTTTCATTGTACCATGTACGAGATTCAATCGTGATTCCCTTATGCTCAACACCTAACCAAGTCTGATTGAATTGAGAAATGATTTGCCCCATATAGGCTGCTGCAAGACCTGAAGTCATTGTATTCGTTCCATTTACAATAACAGTAATAGATGTAGGTTGTTTAAGCTTTAAATTTTCTTCAAAATCCTGAGGTATGATAACCGCCATAATAACCTTGTTGGAGTCTATTAGTGGTGCGATTATATCCGGAGAGTTTGCAGATTGATACAGTTCAAAAACACCGGATGAATTAATAGTCGATTCTAATGCAGCTGCGGTCTGCGTATGACTTTCATCAATCAATACATAGGGAACCTTGTTGAGATTATAGGTTGCGGCGTAACCGAAGAGGAACCCTTGAATAATAACCGGTAACAGTAAGATTATACGAGTTTTCGGATCTTTAAAGGTGGCTAATAGCTCTTTCCATATGATGGAGACAATTTGATTCCAATACAGTCGCCAATTCATTATTCCACCTTCTTCCGCGTAATATAAATTGTCAATATTGTAAAGCAAATAGCAAACCCCGATAATACGGCACTATTTTTAATAATCAAATACCAGTTATTTCCACCTAGGAACAATGATTTCAGTAATTCTAAAAAATATGTAGGAGGTAAAAGCCGTGAAATATATTGAATCACCACAGGTTGTGAATGTGGATCAAATAAAAACCCCGTCAATATCAACGCCGGTAAAAAACTGGTAAGTAACGCCATTTGACAAGCTAAGAACTGTTTCTTCGTAAACGCAGATATAAGTAGTCCCATATTTAAGGAAACAATTAAATACAATGTGGACACGATGCAGATGATCCATAAGGAACCACGCATAGGTACTTCATAAAAGAAATACGAAACACCGAGGCAAAACAACAGCCCCAACATGGCCAATACATAATAAGGCACTACCTTAGCCAAAATAATTTCAATAGGCTTAACTGGTGTAACGAATAAAGACTCAAAAGTACCACGTTCCCATTCTCTAGCCATAACGACAGCCGTAAGAAAAACAGATACAATCGTCATGATAATCATGATGAGCCCAGGAATCAAAAACCAGGTACTTGTATTTGCCTCATTAAACCACATGCGAGGGTTCATTGTTATATATCCACCACGTAGCATAAACGGAATATTCTTAACTGCCCATAAGTTAATAGCTGAGTTTACATAACTTTCTATGCTCATCGCTACCGAAGTATCGACACCGTAGTAAATCCCCTGCACTTTCCCTTGTCCACGCATAACTTGAGCAGAAAAGTCCTGTGGAATCACCAATATGGCATCTACCTTTCGTTTTTCCATCAATAGTTCCGCCGTTTTTCTATCGCGAACCGCTATAGGTTGAAAGTACTCAGAGCCGTATAAGGAGTCATACACACTCTGGGTCATAGAATCTTGCCGTTCCATAACCACTGCTATCGGCACGTGTTTAACATCCAAAGTAACCCCTGAGCCGATGAGGATAATAAGTAGTATAGGTAGCACAACACCCAACAAAATAGTGCTAGGGTCGCGCAATACTTGTAAGGTCTCCTTGTATACCAATGAGGAAAACCGTCTTATAAATCCGTTCATACGTCATCCTCCTGTTCCCGTTTTTTTAGTATGACGGAGATAAACGCTTCATCCATAGTACAATTCTCATCGCCGGCAATCCGTCTAACTTCATCAGGTGTTCCCAGTACAACGAGTTTTCCTGCATCCTGAATCATAATACGGTCACAATATTCCGATTCATCCATAAAATGAGTCGTAATAATAATCGTTGTTCCTCGCTTTGATAAAGAAGTAATCTGTCGCCAGAAATTACGCCTTGTAAGAGGATCAATACCACTTGTGGGCTCATCCAAGAAAAGAATTTTAGGCTCATGCATTAAGGCAGCCGCCATGGACAAGCGCTGTTTATAACCACCAGGCAAATCACCGGCTATCATATCTCTCACGTCATTCAGACGAAACTCACTGATAACGGCTTCTATACGATCAAGCTTCTTCTGTCCGTGAAGGCCGTACACACCGGCAAAAAAATTCAAGTTTTCCATAACAGACAGATTACCGTACAAAGAAAACTTTTGCGCTACATATCCGAAATTGCTTCTTGCCGCCGTACGGGATTTAACGACATCAATGCCGGCCACGCGCAAATCCCCGCTCGTTACAGGCAATAATCCACACAACATACGAAATGTCGTCGTCTTCCCTGCTCCGTTTGGTCCGAGTAACCCGAATACTTCTCCGCGCTGCACCGTAAATGATGTATTAGCCACCGCCGTAAAATCACCGAATGTCCTCACCAAATGAGATACGGAAATTTCTACTGGACGCTCAACCATTTCATTGGGGGCCAACAAATACTTTCGTTCTTTCTCTATCGCACTTTCATCCAAATCCATATCGATACTATCTAAAGGCTTAGCCCCTTGTTTTGAGGCAATTTCATCCTCTTTTAACAGCATCATAAAGGTATCTTCCAAACGGCTCTGAACTGGTTCTTCCTCCATACCGTACTCATTAAGCCAAGGAATCGAAAGCATTTCTTTTGTTTTTATGTACCTCACAGCACCGGCCTCCGGAACTGCATCCGCCACGCATTTCCTGTCATCCATCAATGCGGCCTGTACATTTCGCATGCTCAATGACTTCGGAATCTTTACCTGAAAGCATCGTTCCTCAGACATTTGAGTCAACTCATGCGGTGTCCCGGTTGCTAAAAAGCGCCCCTTATTGAGGACGAAAACATCTTTACAACGCTCCGCCTCATCTAAGTATGCAGTGCTAACAAGTACGCTAATTCCATCTGTACATACCAGCGACTCTAAAATCTCCCATAACTCCCGCCTTGAAAATGGATCGACCCCTACGGTAGGCTCATCGAGCAGTAATAGCTCCGGAGAACGAACCAATGTACAAGCTAGGCTAAGCTTTTGCTTCATACCGCCTGACAATTTACCGGCTTGACGCTTAGTAAATTTGACTAGCCCTGTCATATGCAGTAATTTTTCAAACCGCTTCGTTCTCACATGCAAAGGAATACCGTGTAAATCTGCATAGAGATTCATGTTTTCACTGACGGATAATTCCTCATAAAGCCCAAATTTCTGAGGCATATAACTGAGTCTATCTTGAACTGCCTGTGAATGTGCTTTCACATCCATTCCGAGGACCTCTAAAGAACCAGCCGTGGCATCCAATAAACCAGCTATCAAACGAATCAAAGTCGTTTTTCCCGCCCCATCTGGACCAACCAACGCAGTTAAACAGCCTTTCCGGATTTTAAAATCCAAATGGTCCAATGCTATTATAGGATCAGCTCCGACAAGGGGGAATTCTTTATATAATTGTGACCCTTCGATTGCATATACATCATTCACTGCACACCTCTATATATCAATGGAAACAGTGGCAGGCATTCCTAAACGGAGACGATTATCAGGATCATCTACATATACCCGCACTTCATATACAAGTGTAGTACGCACATCCTCCGTTTCTACCGATTTAGGTGTAAATTCCGCTACGGAAGAAATATATCCGATTGTTCCGTGAATCGGTTCGTTCTTATATGTATCCGTTGTTACATTTGCATCCATACCGTTATAAATTTTTCCTAAATCCCGTTCGTTCACATATACACGAACCCATTTCTTAGTATTCTCAGCCAATTTAAATACAGGTGTATTCGGTGAAGCCATATCACCGACCTGTAATAATCGGGCCGTTATAACACCGTCTATCGGGGACGTTAATACAGATTGGTTCAGCAAGAACTCCTGACGGGCCAGTTCGCTTTTCATCGCATCCAATTGGGCTTGGGCCTGTGCTATATCTTCCTGTCTTGGCCCTGCGACAGCTAAATTGTATGCTTGCTGAGCCTCGTTTAATTTGGCTTCCGATACTTTCACCTTCGCCTGTATATCATCTACAGACTGTCGACTAACGGCCTTACCATTTGAAGCATTATAGGATTTTTGTAACTTCTCTGCTTCTTGTTTCGATTGCGCTAACGCAGCTTCTGCAGATGTAACTCGTGCCGATGCTTGAGCGATTTCTTCTGGTCTACTGCCTGCTTGCAACTTGGCCACTATAGCTTCCTGTGCTGCAATGCTAGCCTTAGCCTGCTGTACAGCAAGATTCAATTCATCAGAATGTAAATACCCCAAAATCTGCCCTTGGCTCACCACCGCACCTTCATCCACCAAAAGGCTGGCAATCCGGTCACTTCCCCGAAATGCAACATTAACTTCACGCAGATTCACATTGCCTTGCAACACAATATGATGAGAGGCCATGTACGCTTCGTATTGATTATAAGCATAATAACTTACTCCACCCAAAATTATTAGAAAGGCAATCATTATACCTGCGCACTTTTTTCTATTATTCGCCATCCACCGTTTAAGGACATCAAGTTTCTCTTTCATAATCATTCCCCGTTTCTCACACTATTTCTTAGCATGCGAGTCCGCCTCTGCCTCCTGATCCATGTCCATGGCTTCCCAACCACCGCCTAAGGATTTGAATAAACGAACGGTATCAGCAAACTCTTGCCCCCGACTCATGATATATTGCCGCCTTGCAGACAATACATTTCTTCGTGCATCAAGAACACTTAAGTAATCGCTAAGACCGGAGTCAAAATTGGTTTGCGCCAAAGATTCCGCTTGCTGTGCAGATTCTACAGCAGATTTCAATTCCTCAGATTTAATATGATCCTGAGATGCATCCGTTACCGCATTTCGGACCTCTCCTACAGCTTTCAAAACAGTCTCTTCGTAAAGTGCCAAGTATTCCTGTTCCTTTTCCGTTTGTACTTTTATATTCTTACGAATAGCACCGGCATTGAAAATAGGCATAGTGATAGATGGTCCTATTCCTATCATTTTACCGATAGCTGAAATAAGACCTCCCGATGAAAACGACTCCAAGCCTATACTGCCATTTAGTGAAAATCTAGGTTTAAAATCAGCCTTTGCAGCCTTGGTTTTCTGTTGTTGCGCCGCAATACGTCGTTCCGCCGCCTGAATATCAGGCCGTTGTCGTAAAGCTTCCGCCGGTATGCCGATAAACATGTGTGGATCCACCGTAGGTAATGAAGTATTTTCCATCAATAACCCGTCAATCTCGCCTGGAACTGTTCCTGTCAATATAGAAAGAGCAGCCATTGTGGAAGCTATATTTTTCTTTAATGAAGGAATCTCCGCTTGAGTCTGAGATAATGCATATGTAGCCTGTTGCACAGGTAATTCATTAATAATACCAGACTGATAATTTATCTTAATCAGTTCCAACGCTTCCTGTTGACGCTTCACATCATCTTCTGTTATGCGCAATTGCTCCTGTAAAGTTCTTAACGACATATACTGTAATGCGGTTTCCGCGCTCAAAGATACCCAGGTGGAATATAAATCCGCCTGTGATGCTTGTAACGAATTCGATGCAGCACGTGATTTTGCTTTTTGTCTTCCGAATATATCAATTTCCCATCGCGCATCAATTCCCAATTTACCGGTTTCTACATTTCTCGTCATCTTATCAGATATAGGTAAATTCTTTATCGCTTCTCGGTCTGAATCCCATTCACCCTGACCTCTATTAGCCGACCATGAACCGGAAGCATCTAGCCAAGGTAATCGCTGTGCTTCAGCAATACCCAGCTGTAACCGCCCTTGTCTAACTCGAGAACGAGCTACCTCTAACTGCCGATTATTTTTGAGGGTCAAATCAATTAATTTATCCAATACGGGATCATTAAAAACCTTCCACCAATGGGCTAACTCTTCTTCACTGACCGCGTTCCCTTCCACAACCGCATACGGTAAGGGATGTTTTCCCGCTTCTTCTACCCAAGAATGTTCATTCAATTCTTTAGTTGCTTTTTGTTTCTCTGAAAGCTTAGTCTCATCAGCAGCAGTACTCTTTTTCTTCTTTTTTTTGCCATCTTTGTAATACGATGCAATAACAGGACTGCCTTGGTCAGAATCGTCAACAGTTTTTTCAGACTTATGCTGTATTATCGTATTATCTCGACGCGTTTGATTCGTATCTCTATTTGATTGACTAAAGCTGATGCCAGCGCTAGCACTCCAAGCCCCTAATGCTAAACATATATAAACAATTAAAAGTTGTTTTCTATTCGTCTTCATAGCAAACCTCTTTTCATTTCCATATATATCAGTATCATTATATGTTCATCTTATAATATAAAACCATTATGTATCAATAATATGAAGTATCATTTCAATCTAACTTGAGTTTTATCGAACTTTCACATAAAATAAAAATGTATTAATATAATTCAAGTGGAGGCGATTATGTATATCGGTGAAATCATTAAAAGCTATCGCGAACAACATAATATGACAGTTGAAGAATTCGCAAATAAATCGAATCTAAGTCAAGCAGAAATCACCCAATTGGAAGAATTATTTCAAAGCGATGGAATGACACCTTATCCTGTTGCAATGCGACAAATTAAAGTTATAGCTGAAACCATCGGCCAACCAATCCCTATCATTATGAATCAGATTTCTTCGGATCAAGAAATCGTCGTTAACGTTATAGCTGAATCAGACCAGCCACATGCGAAATAATAAAACTTAGTTTATTAAATAAAGATTATTAACTCATAAAAGGACCCTACATAAATATGTAGGGTCCTTTATATACATATAAAAAGCAAAATAAAAAAGCACCACATTACTGTGATGCTTTAATTTGGTGACCCAGAAGGGATTCGAACCCCTGGCCTTTTGATTCGTAGTCAAACGCTCTATCCAGCTGAGCTACTGAGTCATGTACAAGGTACTCACTTATATTAACATAATGATTGCGGCTACGCAAGCATTTTTTAATATTTTTTGAGTAATTTTATGGACATGCGGTCCGAAGACCGCCATCCAAAATTTGGCAGGGGCAGTAGGACTTGAACCCACAACCAACGGTTTTGGAGACCGCTACTCTACCAATTGAGCTATACCCCTATGTTCATCAAGCTTTGCTTAATACTTGATTAGTTTAACAAATATTACATACTATGTCAAGAAATATAGGCTTATTAATCAATAAATAATAGGAAATATTAAAGGAAAAGAGCCCTCTTTCAAGGGCTCTTATGTCTACTTAACTTTTACCTTTATATATACGGGAGATGGTATATATAATTAGAGAGTTTTGTATATGTATTGTTTTGTTTATACACAGGGAGAGTATTGTTGTGTATTTAAGTGTTGTTTTATGTGTTGTATTGTTTTGTGTTGTTTGTATTATTTGTAAAAGGGACAGGTAAAAGTTATTAGTAGTAGACCTCCATTTCCTTAGTTGATCTCAATCAACTATAGTTAGTATATAGATAGTTCGTGAAAACATAGTGAAAGTGATATGAAATATAATCAAAACGAGTAATTTTTGGTACATTTTGGTATATTATTAAATATCAGAAAGATAGCTATAAAGCACGTATTTACTAGGCTAGATAGGGACCTATATAAAAAAGTGATAATTCTATGCATGAATAGAATATGTAATAAATAGTAATTATTAAAATTTATAATTAGACCTTCATTAATTATTTATTATCAATTAACTGATAATATAATTAAAAAATAATGAACTAAGTGATGCAGTGAATCTATCGTCGTTTTATTCTTATTACCTTTAACTTGCCCTACTCACCAGGTCTCCTGGGAGGATAGAAAGCCATACAAAAAAAGACACACCCTCAGATGTACCTTTAGCTTAATCAGCGGCTTCCTATCAATCCTCACTGTGGATTTTCCTTCACTGCTTCGCAGTTCGGTAAATCTTACGTTCGGAAGAAGGTGATGTGTGGGCCCCATACGTCGTTTCACTCCTCTGTGGCCTCACACCCTACC